>Ga0207416_1000191_pt1 | contig 114566 bp, 97 predicted proteins | sample PaiPotPPM11metaG_FD_184107 | JGI IMG/M metagenome (GOLD analysis project Ga0207416, IMG submission 184107) | Iron sulfur acid spring bacterial and archeal communities from Banff, Canada, to study Microbial Dark Matter (Phase II) - Paint Pots PPM... ... | reverse complement strand
CTGTAAGAAGCTGCCATGTGCCGCGACCAGCGCCTCCCAGGCGTCCCGGTCGGCAGACCGCGCGAGCCGTCCGTCCGGCTCGCGCGGTCTGCCGACCGGGACGCCTGGGAGGCGCTGGTCGCGGCACATGGCAGCTTCTTACAGAGCTGGCGCTGGGGTGAGTTCCGCGAGGCATTGGGCTGGAACGCGCTCCGGCTGGTGGCCGAGCAAGCAGGATGCGTCGTCGGGGTCATGCAGGCGCTGCTGCGCCGCTTCGCACCTGGCGTCGGGATGCTGTACGTGCCGCGCGGGCCGGCTTGCGCTGAGGGGGCGGCGCTTCGTCCGCTCCTGGTCGCGCTCGGGCCGCTGGCACGGGAACACCGCGCCTGGCTGGCGCGTGTCGAGCCAGAGCTGCCAGAATCGCCGGACAGCGCGGCGCTCTGCCGAAGCCTCGGGCTACGACAGTCGCCCGTGACCGTCCAGTTGCCGCACACGGTAGTCGTCGATCTCACTCCGTCGCCGGAGCGGGTTCTGGCCGGATTCAAGCCTACCTGGCGCCGCTACGTCCGGCACGCGCCCAGGCGCGGGGTGACGGTGCGCGAAGGTGGAGCGGAGGACCTGGCGACGTTTTATGCACTGGAACGGGAGACCGCGGGACGACAGGGCATCACGGGCCGGCCGCGCTCCTATTACCAACGCTTCTTCCAGCGCTTCGCCGGCGCCGGCGCCCAGTTGTTCCTGGCCGAGCTGGCCGGCGAGTCGCTGGCGGCCATCATCACGCTGGAGCGTGGTCGGACGGCGACCTATCTCTACGGCGGATCGTCGCGGCGACATCAAGAGGCGCATCCCAATTATCTGCTGCAGTGGACGGCCATGCTCCATGCGCGCGCGTCGGGGTGCAAGCGGTACGATCTGTGGGGCTGCGGCGCGCCGGGCGATCCGGCCAGTCGAGAAGCCGGACTGACGTCGTTCAAGAGCGGATTCGGGCCGGTCGTTGCCCACACCGGCGCCTGGGATCTGCCGGCGTCGCCGCTCTATCCGCTCTGGCGGCGGGCCGAGCTGCTGCGCAAGACGGCGGTACAGACGCGGGCGCATCGCCAGGGGACGCGCCAAGGTGGGGAGACCAGCGATGGCTGAAGCGCCGCTCAGCGTGCGCGACGTGAGCTCGGCGCCGGCCGCGCAATGGGATGCCTGGCTGGCGGCCAGCCCGGGCGGCGGGCACTGGATGCAGACGCACGCCTGGGGAACGTTCAAGCAGAGCCGTGGTCGCGCGGTCGCGCGGCTCTTGCTCGAGCAGGGTGGCGAGGTTGCCGGGACCGGCCAGATCATTCTCTACCGGTTGCCGCTGATCGGTACGCTCGCCTATTGCGCGAAAGGCCCATGGCTGGACTGGGGCCGGCCCGACCACGTGGCCGCGTTTTTCGCGGGTGCGCATAAGGCCTTGCGCGGCCGGCGCGTCCTGGCCTTGCAGATCGAGCCGGAAGCGTTGGAGTCGGACACGGCGCTGAAGTCGCAGCTTGACGCGCTTGGCTTCCACCGCTACTGGACGAATCACCAGTTCAAGACGACGATGGTCGTCGACCTGGCGTCGAGCGTGGCGGAGCTGCAGGCGCGCATGAGCCAGACGGCGCGCCGCTACATCCGCGCCGGCCAGCGTGCGGGCGTCGCGGTGGTCGAGGAGACCTCGGTCGCAGCGCAGGAGGCGTTCTACGGCCTGTTCGAGGTGACCAGCAAGCGGGACGGCTTTTTCTTGCGGCCGCGGCCGTATCTGCGCGGCGGCTGGCAGGCGCTCATCGACGCCGGCTACGGCCGCTTCCTATTTGCCCGCAAGGATGGAGCCGACCTGGTTGCCATGTTCCTGGCCAGCTTCAACGGCAAGGTCTGGTACAAGGACGGCGCCTCCCTGGACGCCGGCCTGAAGGTTCACGCCCCCTACGTCTTGCAATGGGCGGCCATGCAGTGGGGCAAGGCGCACGCGGCGATCTACTACGACATGGTGGCCATCCCCGACCCAGAAGAGCTGGAGAACCGTCAGCACGAGATGTGGGGCCTCTACGACTTCAAACGAAAGTTCGGCGGCGAGGTCCGCGAATTCATCCGCGCCTACAAGCAGCCCTACCTGCCGCGCCTCTCGGCCCTCTGGGACCGCCTGGAGCCGCTTTATTACCGTGTGTATATGAAAGTGAAGCGGGACGTGTATTATTAGCCGTCAGGTATCAGCTATCAGCCGTCAGCTTGCGGTGTTGCCGGCTCGGTTTGTTGATGATTGCCTGAGCGATTGCAAGTGGTGGTGCTGAGATGACGAGCATAACTCATCGTGCGTCGGCGACGACTTGATGCCGACGGCTGATAGCTGACACCTGATAGCTGAGAGCTACTATGCCTGAACTGCCGGAAGTGGAAACTACGCGGCGGGCGCTGGAGCCGCATCTGGTCGGTAAGACGTTCAGCGGCGTGGCGCTCGACTGGCCGACCGCTGTGGCCTACCCTGACGTGGGGACGTTCGAGCGCCGGCTGGTTGGGCGGCGCGTGGTGCGGCTGGACCGGCGCGGCAAGCACCTCATCATCGCGCTGGACGACGGGAGCCTGCTGATCGCGCATCTGCGCATGACCGGCAGCTTGCAGCTGCTGGCGCGAGACGCTGCCCCCACAGCGTTCACACGCAACCGGCTGCTGCTGGACGGCGCTATGGAATTGCGCTTCGTGGACGTGCGCAAGTTTGGCCAGCTCTGGCTGGTGGGCGCGGATGAGCCGGGCGCGCTGCCCTATCGGCTGGCTGGGCCGGAACCGCTCGATCCGGCCTTCACCCGAGAGCGCTTCGCTGAACTGGCACATTCGCGGCGGGGGAAGCTGAAGGCGACGCTGCTCGACCAGCACTTCCTGGCCGGCATGGGCAACATCTACGTCGATGAGGCCCTGTTCGCAGCACGCCTGCATCCCGAGCGCGCTCTCGAGAGCCTGAGCGACGCCGAGATAGCACGGCTCCACGAGGCGATCGTGGCGGTGCTGGAGCGGGGCGTGGCCAATCTGGGCACCAGCTACCGCGACTTCGTCGGCCCCTTCGGCGGCCGGGGCACGAATCAGGAAGAGTTGCAAGTATGGCGCCGTGCCGGATCCCCGTGCCCGCGCTGCGGAGCCCCTATAGAGAAGCATCGCGTGGCCGGGCGTGGCACGTACTATTGCCCGTCCTGTCAGGTGAGGGAACCTCTCCCCCCGCCCCTCCCCTAGGAAGGGAGGGGAGCCTGGCGGGGACGATCGTTCCCATAATGGCAGCCTGGGCTGGTGTTGCCACGATGAGCGCCTATCCTGGCCGTGGAGGCTCCCCTCCCTTCCTAGGGGAGGGGCGGGAGGAGAGGTTCAGCCGGCCAGCGGCACGCGGCCGCCCGAGCGCATGTCGGTTGCTCGGACGCGAAACCCGACCGCTGGTGGGCGCTTGAGGTAGGCCGGGGCCATCTGGCCGGCGCGCTGCAAGAACTGGCGCACCAGCAAGTGCTGGACGCGGTAGAGCATGCGGGCGGAGTGGGACCCCGGCGTGATGCCGATGGAGCGGCCCACCGCCGCTACGCCCTCGCCGCGAGCAAGACCGCGCAGTACCAGGCGCATCTTCTTCGTCTCGACCGGGTCTTCGGTCGCGGCGACCGCGGCGAGCTCGCGATCGAGCTGGGCCATGGTTTCGATCAACAGCTCACGCAGGGCCAGGCCTTCCGGGTGGGTCTCCTGGGCGTGGCGCTCGGCGGCGCGGGCGCGCACGACGCTGGTGCGCGCGAGCGGGTTGTCCTGCAGTTGCGCCGGGTGCTTCAGCCGTCGCAGCGCAATACGCAGCTCCCGTGTCGCGTCGAACGCGGCTCGCTGAGCCTCAGCCTCGATCATGGCGGCACTCCCCTCTCCAGCCGTACCGTCCGTGGCCCACTGCGCCTGGGGCAAGTCAGGCCGCGGCAGCCCACTTCCTACTACCTATTCTCAACGCGGGCAGATTAAGGCCATCGGTTGCGACGAAGTTTCGCGGAAGTTTCGCGACGTGCACTATGCCCGTCCAGCGTGTGGCGCGACGAGAGGAGTGGCGCCGTGCCGGCCTGAGCGTCGGGTGTGCCCTGCTTCGTAACACCCATTTAACGCGGGAATTCTTGTAGCATGGGCGGCAGGGAGGGAGTGCGCGTGCCGGCAGTGCATGCCTGGGTGCTGGGCCGCTTCGCCGTCGAGCTTGACGGTCGGTTGCTGACCGACGCCGATTGGCGAGGACGCCGCCAGGCCCACGATCTGCTCGCCTATCTGCTCATCCGGCCCGGGTACAGCGCCCTGGTTGACGAAGCCATGGAGGCGCTCTGGGGCGACCGATCTGCCGAGACGGCGCAGCAGACGCTGTATCGCAGCTCCAGTCAGCTCCGCACCCTGCTCGGCAAGGCGAGCGAGCGAGGACCTGCCATCGTGATCGGCGGCGGGCGAGTAGCCCTGAACCCGCGCTGGACCATCTCGGTCGATCTGACGGCGTTCGAGGCGGCAGTCAAGCGAGCCCAGCAGAGCAAGGGCGAGGCGGATTGTGCCGCTGCGCTGGCCCAATACGGCGGAGCCGTCCTTCCCGACAAACGCTACGCCGACTGGCCGGGCGGGCGGCGGCGCGAGGTCGAGCGCGGGCGCGCCTGGCTGTTGGAGGCGCTGGGCGAGCACGCCATCGCCCGCCACGACCCAGCGGCGGCGCTCGACCTCGGTCAGCAACTGGTGGGGCTGGAACCCTGGAACGACCGGGCGCACCGCCGAATCATGCGCGCCCTTGCCGACCTCGGGCGGCGGACGGAGGCGGTGCGTTTCTACCGGCGGCTGGCGGCGCGTATCGAGCGGGAGCTGGAAACCGTCCCGGCGGCGGAGACTCGCCGGTTGTACGAGCAACTAATCGCGGCGGATGAAGCGGCAGTGGTCGGGCGGTCTCCGGCGCCGCCGGGCGTCGGCGCAGCGAAGGTCTCCGCAGCGACGACAGCGGACGCCCCCCCGATGCCGGAAGCGCCGCCGCTGGTCGGGCGGCAACAGGAGCTTGCCCGCCTGGCCGGCATGCTGGCCGACCTGCCGCCGCGCAGCGGCGCCGCGCTGTTGGGCGGTGAGTCGGGCATCGGTAAGACGCGCCTGGCGCGCGAAGTCTGCCGCATGGCAGAAGCGCGCGGCGTGCCGGTGCTGATGGGGAGCTGTCGCGCCGAGCCGGACTGCGTGCCCTACGGCCCCATCGCCGAGGCGCTCGCCGCCTACTTGCGAGCGCGTGGTCGGCGAGGGGCAGCGAGCGACAAGCGGGGCGTCGCCGCGAGTGACGCGGCGACGCTCAGTCCGGCTGAGGCCGAGGCGCTCTTGGCCGGTTGCAAGCCGCTGTTGCGCCTGGTGCCGGAGTTCGCCGGCGAGGAGGTCGTGCGCGAGCGTATCTCCCTGGAGCAGGAGCAGCGGCTCATATGGCATGCCGCGGTCACCTGGCTGGGTCAGGTGGCTGGTGACCGTGGCGTGGTGCTGTTCCTGGACGATCTGCACTGGGCCGACGATCAGAGCGTTGCCCTCCTTCGCCAGGTGCTTACCCGCCTGGAAGAGGTGCCGATCCTGGTGATAGGGACTTACCGCGACACGGACGTCGACAGCGCCTCTGCGTTTGGCCGTCTGCTCAACGATGTCTATCGCCAGAGGCTGGCCCGGCGCATACCCGTGCAGCGGCTCGCGCAGACGGAAGTGGCAACCTTGCTCACCCACGTCCTCGGCGTGCAGCCGAGCGATCAGCTCTTGGCGGCCGTCTACGATCGGACCAGCGGCAATCCGTTGTTTGTGGAGGGGCTGGCCGAGGGGCTGCTCCACAGCGGCGTCCTGGTGGAGCGTGAGGACCGTCTGCACGCCCCAGGCGATGTCCACATTCCGGAAGAGTTGGCCGAGAGCGTGCGTCAGCGCTGCGCTTTCCTGACTCCGGCGGCGCAGCGCCTCTTGGAAACGGCAGCGGTCGCGGGCGAGCAGATCGAGCACCTCGTGCTGGCTCCGGCCAGTGGCCTGACTCCTGACGCCTTACTCGATGCGCTGGACCAGGTGCGCGCCAGGCGCTTGCTGGTGGACGAGGGCGAAGGGTATGCCTTCCAACACAAGCTCGTGCGCGACGTGCTCTACGATGACTTGTCGGTGGGGCGGCGTATGCTCCTGCACCGGCGCGTTGCCACGGCGCTCGAGGCCGTGGCGGGCGGGCGTCTGGATGAGCTGTCCGCCGCGCTGGCCCACCATTGGGCCGAGGCGGGTGATGCGCCGCTCCGAGCCGCGGAGTTCGCCTATCGAGCCGGCGAATGGGTGCGCAAGCTCGGGGCGGTCGATCAGGCCATCGCCAGCTTCCGGCAGACCCTGGAGCAGCTCGATCGCGCCGGCGAGACACGCGGGCCGCGCCGCCACGAGGTCCTAATCGGTCTCGCCAAGGCGCAGGGCATGGCCGGCCAGCCGGATAGCGCCCGCGCCTCGCTGGAAGCGGCGCTGGTGCTCGCCGAAGCGCTGGAGCAGCGCGCGCACGTCCGCCGCCTGCTCGGCGACATCGACCAGCGTCGCGGCGCCTATGCCGCCGCGCTCGAGCAGTACCAGCGCGGGTTGGCGTTACTGGAGGGGCAAGCGTCGGTCGAGCGCGGCCGGCTGCTCCTGGCCGCTGCCACGGTATCCTTCCGTCTGGGCCGGCATTCCGAAGCCGTTCCTTTGCTGCAAGCGGGCGTGTCGGCGTTGGGCGAAAGTGGGGAGCGCCGCGATGCCGGCCATGCCGCGAGCGTTGCCGCGGGAGAGGCCTATTTTCGCGGCGCGCTTGACGAAGCGCGCGTCTGGCTGGAGCGAAGCCTTGAGCACTGTCGCGCGGCGCGCGACCTGGGTGGGCAGAGCCGCGCCCTCTGCGGGCTAGGCCTCATCTATGATGCGCGCGGGCAGATCGGCATGGCGAGGCCACGCTTTGACGACGCGTTGCTGCTGGCTCGGCGGGCAGGATATCCGAACGAGCAAGCGCGGGCGCTGCTAGGGCTGGCGGCTGCCGACGGTTTGGCCGGTCAACTCGACGCTGCCCTGGCCAACGCCGAGAGTGCGCTGTCGATCGCCAAGCGGGCCGACTTCACCAGCCTGATTCCCGAGTGTCACCTTCGGCTTGCCGAACTCTACTGGCTGTCGGAGGATCACGCGGCGACGATGGAACAGATTCAACTATCGCAATCAACGGCGCGAAGCGGAACAGAACCATCAGTCCTGGCCCGCTTGCATGCCCTGCTCGGTCGAGTGCATCTGGCATCTGGTCAGCCGGGTGAAGCGTCCGAGGCCTTTCGCCGGGCGGTGGACCTCGCGAGCGGCATGCCCCTCTCCGAGGAGCATGCCGAAGCGGCTGGTCTCTTAGGGGTATCGCTCTTGGCCTTGGGAGACGACGAGGCCGACGCCTGGCTGTCGCGAGGGTTAGATGTCTGCGATAGATCGGGGTACGCGCTCTGCGCCTGTGAGATCCACCTGGCGCTCTGGATGGCTTGTCGGGGTCACGGACAACCGGCCCGTGCGGACCGAGCCTTGGCGCTCGCGCAGGGTATCGCCAACAGGCTTACGCTGCCCGGCTTGACCGCCGCGGTTGATCGTGCAGCATCAGCGCACCTTTGCTACACTGGCGACTGAGTACCGTTTGTAGCGAAAGAAGAGGCCGTTGGCAACGCAACAGGAGCTGCATCAGGTTATTGGCCGGCTGGTCGCTGATGAAGCGTTCAGGCAGGAGTTTGAGGCGAATCCAGAGGAGGCTCTCAAGCGCATCGGCGTGACGCTCAGCCCAGAGCAGCTCCGCCATCTGAATGCCAGAGTCAACCGAGCCGACCTCACCGCCGCGGCGCAGCGCATGCGACTCGTCTGCGGCGACACCTGGCCGAGTCCCACTCCGTAGAGATTGGCTACGCGAGCCGTCGCAAGCGTGTCCTTGCCGGAGGGCGATCAGGTTGCCCGCGCCTGGTTGGCCGTCGATGATCGGCTAGCCTGCTATCCCGCAGGCTTGCGCGATGTCGTGCGACGATTCGCTCGGGACGTTATCTCGCCTGCGTACTATGCCGGCTGGCGGCACCCCGCCGACCTGGCGCAATGGAGCGGGTTGCCTGAGGCTGTTGGTACAACCGCCACCGTTGCCCATCTCCTCATCTATCTCACGCTGGCGCTAGAAGACGACCTGTTGGATGGCGAGGGTCGCAGCCACTTGTCCCCACGCGCCCTGACGGTCGTGACCGCGCTCCTGCATTGGGACGCCGCGGGCTTGCTGGCTGGCGTGGCGGGAAGTGCCACGACATTCTGGCAGGCGGCCACGAGGGCGAGGGCCTGGTGGGGGGAAGCGACGCTTTGGGATATGGGCGCCCAGCCTGCTGGCGGCGGCGAGTTCGCCGAGGAGCTGCGACTCCGAGCGGGGAAGGCCGCTGCGCTCAGCGTCGCGCCGGCGGCGGTTCTGGTGGCCGCGGGCAGGAGCGACCTGCTCCCGGTGGCTGATCGGCTGCTGGAAGCCATCTACCTTGCCATCATCCTGCTGGACGACCTGCAGGATTGGGAGACCGACCTCCGGGCCGGTCAGCGCAACTTCCTGGTCGAGCTCGTTCGCCAGGGCCGCCAGGACCTGCCGGGGGGCGAAGATGTAGCCGCGGCGCTGACTGGCGGCGCCGGCGAGCGCCTCTGCGCGATCGCCGTCCAGCGCCTCGCCGCGGCCCAGGAGGGCCTCCCTGATGCCCTGCTCGCTCCGCTACGCTCTCATGCCGACCGGTTGATCGAGACGTGCAATGCCTACGCCGACCTCTGTCGGGCCGGCGCTCGCTGGGTGGCGGCGATGCTGGAGTCCACCGGACGCTAAAGCGTCCGGTGACCTGTTCGCGGTACACTATTCCTACCTTGAAACGTGCGACGAATTAATACCGCCCAGTGATTGTTACGGCTCCACCGCTGCCGGGCCAGTTCGCGGCGGCGTCTCCCTTTCCGCTCGACCCCTTTCAGCAGGAGTCGATTGCCCATTTAGATCAGGGTAAGTCCTTGCTGGTGGCGGCGCCGACCAGCGCCGGCAAGACGGTGGTGGCCGAGTTCGCCATCGAGCGCGCCCTGACGCTGGGGCAGCGTGTCGTCTACACCGCGCCGATCAAGGCGCTCTCCAACCAGAAGTTCTCAGATTTCGGGCAGCGCTGGGGTTTCGAGCGCGTCGGCTTGCTGACGGGCGATATGTCGATCAACAGTGATGCCCGCGTCCGTGTCATGACCACCGAAGTGCTGCGCAACATGCTGCTGCAGTCACCCGAGGGGCTGGAGGGCGTGCAGTCGGTCGTGCTCGACGAGTTCCACTACCTGGCCGACGCCGAGCGCGGCCGCGTCTGGGAGGAGATCGTCATCCTGCTGCCTCGCGACGTCCAGATCGTGTGCCTCTCGGCAACCATGAGCAATGCCGCTCAGTTGCGCGACTGGATGGCCCGCGTCCACGGTGACACCGCTCTGGTGATGAGTGACGTGCGCCCGGTCCCGCTGGAGGTGTTCTACTTCCTGGACGGAGTGGCCCACCGTGTTGTGGATGCCGAGGGGCGGCAGGTGCGCAGCTTCAAGGTCGGCGGTGAGGCCTTCCGGCTGCGTCAGCGATACGGGGGGCGGGTCAGCCGCCTTTCCGCCGCCGAGCGCAATCCGCACAAGCTGCCGCGCTCCCCGGAAGTGCTGGCGGAGCTGGACGATCGGGGCATGCTGCCGGCAATCTATTTTGTGTTCAACCGCTCCAAGACCGAGGCGGAGGCAGCCCGCTGCGCCCAGGAGCTGCACCTGGCCCGCGGCGCCGGAGCGCAGGCGCGCATCCAACAAGCGATTTCGGATGCATTGGAGCTGCTCACCGCGGAGGCGCGGGAGCTGCCGCAGGTGACCGAGCTGGTACGGAACGTACGCCGCGGTGTGGCGTTTCATCACGCCGGACTCCTGCCCGGGCTGAAAGTGCTGGTTGAGACGCTGTTTTCCCAGGGTCTCCTGGCCGCCGTCTTCGCCACGGAGACGCTGGCGCTCGGCATCAACATGCCGGCGCGGTCGGTCGTCATTCCCCAGCTCACCAAGTTTGACGGCACGGTCAACCGGCCCCTGACCGGCCGGGAGTTCCAGCAGCTCATCGGCCGCGCCGGACGGCGCGGCATGGATGTACTGGGCAACGCGGTCGTCCTCTACGACGATTGGATGACCTTCGACGAGGCCATGGCGGTCGTCCGGCGACCGTTGGAGCCGGTCTCCAGCTCCTTCACGCTCGGGTACAACTCACTGGTCAATTTGCTGCTGACCTACGGTGACATCGAGGTGCTGACCCGGCTGATGGATCGCTCGCTACTGGCGCACCAGATGATCGCCCGCCGTCGCAAGCTGGAAGCGCAGCTGCAGCGGGCGCAGCGACAGCTCGAAGAGGTGGATGGCCCTGTTCCTCCCACGTCCCGTGAGGAGGGAGCGGGGCAGAGAGCTCCGCGAGCGCATTCCCCCGAACAGCAGAAAGCGGTTCGGCAACGGAAGGCTGTGCAGAAACTCGTAGAGGGGCTGGAGCGTGAGGTGGCCCAGGCCCGAGCGGCGGAGCATCGCGACCTGCGGGATGTGGTGGGTGACACGATGCGTGTGCTGGAGCACTTTGGCTACGTCAAAGGTGATCGGTGCGCCGGTGACGCCGAGCTGCTCGGACGTATCGTCGATCCCAACGCTCTGGTCGTTACCGAACTGGTGTTAGGGGACGAGCTGGATCGGCTAGGACCGGTTGAGCTGGCGGAGGTCGCCTCCTGGTTCGCAATGCCGGACAACGAAGCGCGCATGGATCTGCTCAAGGATGACGTGAAACGCCTCTGGCGGAAGGTAGCGCCGGTCGCGCAAGCGGTGCGCAGCATCGAACAGCGTGAAGGCGTGTTCTTGACGCTCGGACCATCGCCAGTGTACCCGGGTCTGGCATCGGGCTGGTGCTCGGGGCAACCGTTCACGGAGCTGGTGGAAGCCTGGGACCTGGCCGAAGGCGATGCCATCCGCTACCTCAAGAAGACCGCCGATCTGCTGCGGCAGATTCATCGTGCCCTGGCCGATACGCGTTTCAAACCGGCGCTGATGGAATCGGCCCGTGAGGCGGAGGCGCTGGTCCGGCGCGACATCGTGCGCGGCCAGGAGCTGGTGGACCTGGACGAGCTGGAAGACGTGCCCGAGGTCGAGGCAGCCATCGAGGCGGAGAACGCCAACCTGGCCACGGCCAGGGAGGAGGCGCGCGGCGCTGGTCACACCGTGGGGGAAGTCTCCGGTTAGCGTACCGAGTGCCTGTTCACGCCGCCAGCCCAAATGCCTCCAACGCGGTATCCGCGATGAGGCGGCCGATGGCGAGGGAGGACGTGGCCGCGGGCGAAGGGGCGTTGCGGACGTGGACGATTTGCCCGGCCTGAACGTTGATCACGAAGTCGTCGACCAGCCTGCCCCGGCGGTCCAGCGCCTGGGCGCGTACGCCCGCCGGACCTGGCAGCAGGTCATCGAGGGTGAGCGCCGGGACGTACTGCTGCAGGGACCGTAGGAATCCGACCTTGATGAAGTCCCGAGTGAGCTCGGCGATGCCGGTACGCCAGTATTTGGCAGCCAGCGCGCGGAAACCCGGGTAGGTCAGCACCTCTGCCAAATCGCCGACGTTGGCGTCGGTCCGCCGGTAGCCCTCGCGTGCGAAGGCTAGCACGGCATTGGGACCTAACCAGACCGCGTCATCGTTGATGCGGCGAGTAAAGTGGACGCCCAAAAAGGGGAAGGCCGGGTTGGGGACGGGGTAGATCAAGTTGCGCGCCAGGGAGCGGCGCTCCGGGCGCAGCAGCCAGTAGTCACCTCGGAACGGCACGATGCGCGGCTCGGCGGGCGCGCCGGAGAGGCGCGCGACGCGATCCGCTTGCAATCCGGCGCAGGCGACCACGTGACGCGCGCGTACGTCGCCGGCGGTCGTCCCCAGTGTGACGCCGTCCGGCCGCCTGGCGATGGCCGTGACCTCGTGGCGTGCCAGAATGTCGCCGCCTGCCACTTGGATGTCACCGGCGTAGGCAGCGGCGATACGGCCAAAGTCGACAATGCCGGTTGCGGGAGACCTCACGGCGGCGACGCCGACACAATGCGGCTCGATCTCCCGCAGTTGCGAGCTGTGGATCAGCTCCAGCCCCTCGACGCCGTTGGCGGTACCCCGACGGAGGATCTCTTCGAGTCGCGGCAGCTCCGCTTTGGTGGACGCGACGATCACCTTGCCGCAGTGCTCTGTCGGGATGCCTTTGGCCTCACAGTAGGCGTAGATATCGCGCGATCCTTGCACACAGAGCCGCGCCTTGAGCGAGCCTGGCGTGTAATAGACTCCGGAGTGGATGACACCGCTGTTATGTCCAGTTTGGTGGCTGCCGACTGCCGGCTCCTTGTCCAACACCGCCAGTCGCAGCCGTGGGTAGCGTTGAAGCAGCTCGCGGGCCGTGGCCAGACCGACGATGCCGGCGCCGATCACGGCCAAGTCGTAGCTGGACATGCTGTGCTACATCACCACGATCGCACGCCCGACGATCTCGCCGCGCCGCAACGCCTGGTAGGCGCTGTCCGCGTCGTCCAGACTGTAGCGCCGGCTGACGACGCGGGCCGGGTCGATCGTGTGCTGCTCGACGAGGCGCAGCAGCGAGGGCATGTCGGTCCGCGTGCGCGCGCCGTAGGAGCCGGCGATGCGGACGCCGCGACGCACCAAACGGGTGATCTCGACGTTGGCGGTGACGCCGGACGGCGCGATACCTACCATTACCGCTCGTCCCCCATCGCGCACGCAATTAGTGGCGATGAGAAAGGTGTCGGGGCGACCAAGCGCCTCCAGGGCGACATCGACGCCGCGGCCGCCGGTGATCTCGCGGATCCGCGCAACGGGAGCTTCGGTCGTTGCGTTCACGGTGTGCGTGGCGCCGAGCGCGCGGGCCGCTTGCAGCTTGTCGTCGCGCACGTCCACAGCGATGAGGGGAGCGGCGCCGAAGGCGCGGGCCAGCGCGATCAGGTTGGATCCGACGCCGCCGGTGGCGACGACCGCGACCGACTCCCCACCCAGCAGCTCCGCGCCGTGTCGCAGCGCGCCGTAGGCCGTGAAGACAGCGCAGCCCAGGATCGCCGCCTCCTCCAGGGGAAGCCCATCCGGCAAGGGGAACACGTCAGTAGCGGGAACGACGGCATATTCGGCCAGGCCGCCCATGGAGTACATCCACAGCGGCTCCCCGGCGGCATCATGCAGCCGGGTATCCCCGTCGTAGAGCTTGCCCTGGCCGCGGTTTAGGCGAAAGAAGGTCTCACAGAGGTCGTCGCGTCCCTGACAGCAGAAGTAACAGTCGCCACAGGGCATAATGAAGCTGCAGACGACACGCTGCCCTAGTTCCAGTCCGGCCACGCCGGAGCCGAGGGCGGCGACGGTCCCTGAGATTTCGTGGCCCAGGACGCAAGGAAGTGGGAACGGTACCTCACCTAGAATGACGTGCAGGTCCGAATGGCAGACGCCACAGGCGGTGACCTTGACGAGCACCTCACCGGTACGCGGCTCCGGACGTGGAATCTCCTCGACGACCAGGCTGCCGTCTAACGCTCGGAGGACCGCCGCCCGCATATTCCCCCTCACCTCCACGTCGAACCCGCCTGTTCGCTCGGGCCCATCGCCGATGCCGCTGAGCGCGCGACCGGCCATTACTATACACCGGTCAGCGCTGAGGCATCGGAGCTAGCCTGGAATGAGTCTTGAAGCAGCTCACTGGTAAGTCGCTCAAGGACTTCCTGAAACAGGGCGAGCGGCACGACAAGGATCTCGTATTCGTCTTGCAAGACGTGACCGATCCGGTCAATGTTGGGGCAGCCTTCCGCATCGCCGACGCCTGCGGCGTCCGGGAGCTCGTCTTGACCGGGCTCAGCCCTGCCCCGCCCAACGCGACGATCGCCGGGATCGGGCGTGGGACCCACCGGCACGTCAAGTGGCGGTACGTCAAGCAGGCTATCGACATCCTGGCCGAGCTCAAGGCGCAGGGCTACACCAGTTGCGCCGTGGAGGTGACTGGCGAGTCCCTCCCCTACTTTCGCGCGACGTATCCCGAAAAGCTGTGCCTGCTCGTCGGCAACGAGCACCACGGCGTGGCCAGGCGCACCCTGAGCGGCTGCGACCTGAGCGTGTACGTGCCGATGTACGGCAAGATCCGCTCGCTCAACGTCCACGTGGCGCTGGCTATCGTGGCGTTCCACGTGCTGCATGGACAGCAGGGGCGGTGACCCGGAGCGCGGGCGTCCCGCCCGCCCGGTTGCTACCCCGACTTGGGGTGTGCCTGCAAATCTAATGCTACGCGGCCTGACGCCTGGCTGGGGCGGGCGGGACGCCCGCGCTCCGGACACAGGCACTGGGCGAGGCCACCGTTCCGGAACGGTGTCGGACGCACGGCTGACAGTTCAGTCTTCGCCCGTGCCAAACCGGCCGATCGTCGGCTGCTCCAGTCGGGCATAGTCCTGTGGGGACATCACGACGGAAGTGCTCCGGCTGCCGGCGTTGAAGGAGATGCACGGCAGGGTAAGTAGGCGCTCGTCGGCGTAGGTCGGTAAATTTAGGAGGTGGCCGAAGGGTGGGACTGCACCGACTTCCAGCCCCGTGAGGGTCTTCAGGTCATGCGGCGAGACCATGCGGAGGTCTTTGACGCCGAAGGTCCGCTTGAAGGCTCGGCTGTCAACGCGGCGGTGCGCCTGGAGCACCAACAGAATGTGGCGGCCGTCCGCCTGGAAGACCAGTGCTTTCGCTCCCTGCTCGAGGGGCGTGCCACGAACTTGTGCCGCCTCCTCGCTGGTGCGGACTGGTGGGTGCGTGAGCACTTGGAGGTCAACTGCGCTGTCTCGCAAGAAAGCGAGGAGACGGTCGGTGAGGTTATCTGCCACGTGCCAGCTACCAATGTGTGTGCGCCATCGGATTGGCTCCCAAGGGGTACAATAGCAGGCATGACACGGTTGATGCGACGGGTGCTGGTTTCCACGGCGTTGTGTCTTGGCGTGGCGGCTCTCGCGGCCACTAGACGGCAGAAAGTGGGCGCCTGGCTGGGCATCCCGTACGACTGGCGCTGGCCGACGCCGGCCGTCATCCGCGAGCGCTTCTGGAATCCTGCCGACGCGCGCATCCTGACGCCGCACGTGTTCGGCTGGGGCTGGTCCCTCAACCTGCCCAGCCTGTTCCGGCGGCTGCGCGGCCACTGAGTACCGCTTCCAACTGGTACCCCTTGCTAGTCGTGTTGCGCCCACTGCACTCGATCCGGCCAGTCTTCCTGATCCGAACCTGCCAAGGTCCGATGCATACTGCTAGCGAGCACGCCGAAGTCCTGGTGCCGGATGCTGCGCGGGACATTGTATTCTACGTATTCTACCGCGTCATGCCTAAGCGGCCACGCTGCATCGTCGTTCCGCGCACCACGGCAACCGTTCGGTCCTTATTGCGAAGGCGGCTGGAGCCGTCGCCGCTGCTCGTCCAGGTCCGTCTGGTATTGCGCCAGAAGCTCGCCTCGGTGGTTGATGATCACCAGCGCCTGGAGTATCTCCACGAGGCGCTCGAAGGCGACCCCGTAGGCGCTACCGCTGATCACGCTCCGGATCGGCCCCATTACGTCCCGCTCAAGCTGGAACGCGCACAGGGTCCGCGGGCGCGGCCAGGCGAGCAGCTCGGCGGCGAAGACGTTGCCCTCGATCGTCAGCGGGCGCCGCAGCAGGTCGGGGACGTAGCGCCACAGCATGCTATGCACGCGCGTGCAGTGCAGCTTGCAGCGCTCGTCACCCAGCGCGGTCCTCACCTCAGGGGGCAGCCCGGCGAAGAGTTTCGGAGCGATCGCGTCGACGTTGAACCGCATCTCCACCCCACCGGGCAGATCAACATCGTATGTCAGGTGATAGGAATGCATGAGCTCGAACGCCCGCGTCGGCAGCGGCGCGGGTGCCGTTGCGGAACGCCCGGGCCGGTTGCCCGCATTGTGGCGCGCGTCGTGCCGAAGGCCCAACCCTGCCCTCGACTGTGGCCCTCTCGCCAACGCTCGGCCTCGTCCATGAGCCGTGACCGTACTGACTGCAGCGTCTCTTCGTTCCGCGACGGGTCCTCCTCTGCCGTGGGGTGGTCGGTAAAGGTCAACGTGGTGATTTCGGCCCGGCCGGCCCAGTTCTGGGCGCCCAGTCCAGACAATGTTAGCCCGAGTGGTGAGCCAACCAGGCCGTACACCGGTGTGCCGGCTCCCGCTACCAGCTCGGCCGGCGATGGCCGTCTGGGTTCTGGAGCGGCCATCGCGGCCATACTGACACGGGGTTCCGGCGGCGGCGGCGGCTGTCCCCACCGTTCCAGCGGATTGTCTCGCTCCGGGACCGGCCTGATCCCGAGTAGGTCGAACCACACGGCGACCTCCGGGGTCTGCGCGAAACGGCGCCGCTCCCCGCTGCCGGTATGGATCGCGAGCCAGTCCGTCCTCCACCCCTGCTCGCTGAGGCCGGCGGCAGGCGTCTTGGTGAGCCAGAAGAGTAGCCAACCGTCATGGCGATGCCGAAAACGAAACTGCGCCGCCGGCAGCCCACCAGCCATGTCGGCCGTATGGTCACGCCAGGTCGCGAGGGTATCGCCGCACCTGGCATCGAGCTCTTCCGCTGCCATGCCAACCTGTTGGCGGGCCGCGCGGTCGCGGTAGTGGTACGAGCAAAGCTGCCCGCTCGCAAGCTCGACGGGGATCGAGACCCCGCAGATGACGCAGCGGCGTGTGGGCCTATCCATTGGGCGACTCTCCTCCGTACTCGCCGGATACACCCGCTACACCAAGGCCACGACGATAACGGCATTGCATCCAGAGGCCGGCTCCGCAGTTATCATTGTGGCTTGATCTTAGGGCCGGACGTCGGGCAGTAGCTGATTTTCCTTCCACCAATGGTACTGCTCGGCCTCGTAGCCTTCGGGCAGGTACTTCGGGGAGGTAACGTAACTGCCGAGAGCGGCAAGTCGCTGGCGCAGCGACGCCACGACCACCTCACCACTGCCAAGCTTCCAGCCGAGGTTGTAAGCCCCGCCGTGGCGGCCGTGGTTATTTGAGCGCAGCACAAACAAGGCGGCGTGGCCGACTCCCTCTGCGCCAAAAACCCACATCCCCGGCGCTACTTCCCGCCACCCTTCGGGCGTCGGAACCGGAGCGACCGCCCCTGCGTCGACGTGCTGCTGGGGCTCGGCGGAGACGGTGAAGAGCCAGCGGTTGCCGGTCGTCTCCCAACTGATGGTAGCTGGATCCATCGGTTGCGCCCCCATCGCCAGCAGGCGGTTGCGGAGCCCAGCGGCGATCAGGAGGCCCTCGGGCGTGACCCCGTAGGGATCCCCACTGGGCAGCCCGAGCAGATACAGCATACGCGGCTCGCGCAGCAAGGACAGGCTCACGCCCAGGCCGTGAATCCACCGCTCGACGATTATTCCTTCAGGCGGCATCGTTTGCCATCGCAGCGGCGGCGGTGGCGGCTCCAAGTATGACTCGCCCTGGGCCGCCACGTAGCGCTGGATGAACTCGGCAAAGCTGCCGGCGATCGGCGGCTGCGTCAGTAACCCCTCCGCCGTCTCGCCCTCATCCGCCCACCACACCGGCCACTCTGGGGCGTCAGGCCGGCGCCGATCGAGGATGAAGTACGCCTCGTCGTCCAGCATTCCGATCACGAGCACCCTCCGGTCCTGGAAATGGAACTGGCGCTCCGGGACCATGGCGGCGCTGAAGATGCTCGGGTTAGGATCGGCAGGCCCGATGGCGCCTTGTATCGCGAACAGTTGAGCGCCGTCCCAGCGCTGGAGGAACGCGCGGTAATCGGGCGGCAGCGCGTGGCCAAACCACCACTCCAGGTGGGCGATGTCGGCGTCGCTGGCCGGCGGCCCGGCCGCGACGATGGAGCGATGTATCCGCCGGCCGTCGCGACGCGGCACGGAGCCGGCTGCCTGGCAGGTCGTCAGGAGCGTTGCAAATTCCTCGAACATGGCTCACAATCCTTTCTGACGGCGCACTGGAGTCTACCTTTGCCGGTCCAACCTGTCTTCCCATGCCAGAGGAGTACATCGTTTATGGGCGAGGCTACCTCCATCTGCCGTCTGGTGTCCACAACGGCCGCGGGCATCGTCGTAGCCCCGTCCGCTCCGGCTGACGGATGAGGGAGCGCACGGCGGTCGCTCGCGCCCACTACACACATTAGCCGTCGGCTGGTATCAGAGACTGAATGTACGGACGAGCACCAAAACGTGGTGACGGTGCGGACAGCCGGTAACATGCTGTGCGAGCTTGGATGACTATGTAGCACTGAGGGGGAACGATGAACCCAGAATCTCGCGCTGGATCGGATGTCAACGAGGGCGCGCCCGCCGGCTCAGCATCGGAAGACGAGCTCGTTGCGCGTGCGGAGGAGAGTCGCGAGCCTTTTTCCCCAGAGGTCGTGCTGTTCATTGACGACTCAGAAGAGAGCGTGCAGGCTCGAGAGCTACTCGTTGCCGCGGGCACGGAATTTTGGACGCTCGCGGCTCGTGGCCCGCGGACCCCGGCGATGGTGTTCGGTGGGATCGTCGCCGATGGACTCGCAGGGGTCCGAGACCTGCTCTGCGCGCTCGACGCCTTTAGCTCCGCGTTTGTTCATCAGCGGATGGAAGGCAACGGCGTGCGAGATGAACTTGCGCTCCATCATCCCCTCGCGACGCCGCTAGCTGGACACGTCCCCTAATATTGCTGGGTGCAGGACGTGCCTCCCCCTGGGCCATACGCCGTCTGGTCGCCCTCATGCCTGCCGTGGCGGGAGATGACTGGCGCGAGAGAAGACCCCTTGGACGCCGTACCCGCCTTGGAGCCTGGTAGCATCCCGTGTCGGAGATTGCCGCCGCCGGCTACTTCTTATACTTGTCCAGCACCGGCTTGAACTGCTGGTCGAGCTGCTGCAGCCCCTGTGCTGCCGGATATTTGCCGTCCAGGATGTCGTTGACCACCTTGTCTCGCATCGTCTTGAACTCATTGACGGCCGGGTGCGTGATCGGACCCGTCATATGGTTCTGGTCGGCGCTGAGCTTGAGCATGTCCAGGAAGGCGTGCATGTCCGGCACTTGCTTGGCAAAGTCGGGGCTGAGCGCCACGGACTTCACTGCCGGCAGGTTGTTTTCCCGGACGTTCCACTCCAGCACCTGCTGGCCGCTGCCCATGTACTTCAGGAAGGTGATGCTCTCTTTGACGTGCGGGACCCCCTTGGGCACGACGAACAGGTTGCCGCCACCGGCCGCGCCGGAGCCGTAGAAGACGCCCTGGTTGACCGGCAACAAGGCGGTTTGCATGTCCAGGTTCTTGTACTGCGTCTTCCAGTCGTAGGGGATGTGCTCGGTGACGAGGCCCATGCCTTGCTTGCCGTTGCCCAAGCCATCCTGACCGTGGACGTTCTTGTTGTAGGCGTCGATCGCGGCGCGCCCGCCTATTTTCTTCCAAGTGCTGGCCATCCAGTCCAGGGCGGCGGCGTTCTCCGGTCGGGTAATCGTGAACGTCCCTTTGAGCGTGTCGAAGAACATGCCGCCGAACATGGCGATCCAGGTGTCGGTGGAGCCTCCCTTGATGCCGGTGATGCCGGGGGCGATGCCGAGCTGGCTGATGGCGCCCGTAGGATCGTGCTTGGTCAGCTTGTTGTTCAGGTCGTCCAGCTCGGCGATGGTCTTCGGCGGCGTTGCCGGGTCGAGGCCGTTGGCGCTGAAGACGCCCTTGTTCCAGGCGAAGACTTCGGAGTCGAACTCCTGCATGAAGCCCCAGATGTGGCCGGAGAAGGAGAGCATCGGCCAGACGATAGGGAAGTAGTCGCTCTGGTCGATCTTCTCCTCGGCGGCATAGGCGTCCAACGTTTGGATGGCGTTGTCGTTGGCCCAGCCGGTGAGCGGGTCGTAGTCGTAGGTCATGATGGCGTCCGGTGGCACGCCGCCGGCGAGGGCCGCGGTGTACTTCTCGTAGTTGTTCCCGTTGTCGATGATGCTGTCGCGCACCTGCAGGTTGGGATTGGCCTTGTTGAAGCGGTCTACCTGGTCGCCGATAATCGCTTTGCCGTTGGTGTCTCCGGCAGGGTTCCAGAAGTCCAGGATGATCTTGCCGCCGCTGGGGGCTACGCTGACGGTGGCGGTCTGCGTCTGCACCGACGTAGCCGTCGCCGTTTGAGTCTGCACGGAAGTGACGACGGACACGGACGTTGATACCGACGCCTGGGTGACGGTAACCGTCGACGCGGCAGCTTGCGCCGGCGCTGCCGATGAAGTCGTCGCCGTTGTCGTCGTGCCCCCACAGGCCGTCAGCAAGCCGACGCCGCCCAGCCCCGCGAGCAAGCGTACGCCGATGCCGAGCAGACCGCGGCGGGTCACCGCTACCCGCTCATCCGTCGAATCGTGACCCTGAGCCCGATGCATCATAAGTCCCTTCTCTCAGAAACGATGGGCACAGCCTTACGCTTGCCGAAGTAGCAGGCACTTTACGGCAACCAGGCGCGAGTGTCAACGCCGCCGAAGCGTTGCCGTGGATGGGAGGTGATGTCGTTGCCGGCGCCGAAGGGCAGCCGCGCCCGTACAATAATGGCGAGAAGTGGCAGCATTGAGAGAGCTTGCGGCGTGATTCGCGGACTGATCTTCGACTTCGATGGGCTGATCTTGGATACGGAAGTACCCGAGTTCCAGGCCTGGTGCGATGTCTATCAACAACATGGCGCGGGCCTTGAACTGTCCGCGTGGGCGGTGTGCATCGGGACAACATCGTCCGCCTTCGATGCTCACGCGCACCTGGAAGCGCAGCTTGGCCGTTCGCTAGATCGGGACGTACTTCGGGGCGCGCAACGGTCCCGCTGGGCCGAGCTCATCGCGGCCCAGGTTACGCTTCCAGGCGTTGAGGCATACCTTGTCGCCGCCCGCCAACTGGGCCTCAAGGTGGGCCTCGCTTCCAGCTCGACGCGAGATTGGGTGGCCGGCCATCTGGCACGGCTCGGACTGTTGTCGTATTTCGACTGCCTCAAGTGCCGCGACGACGTAGGGCGAACGAAGCCCGATCCGTTGCTCTATACCGCGGCATTGGCGGCGCTGGATCTGCGGCCGGACGAAGCCATCGCGCTGGAGGATTCCCCCAACGGCATCCTGGCTGCCAAGCGCGCCGGCCTGTACGTCGTGGCCGTTCCAAACGCCTTGACTGGCCGGCTCGACTTGCAACAGGCCGACCTGATCGTGCCAAGCCTCGGCGACCTGCCGCTGGAAACGCTGATCGCACGAGTGAATGTGGAGCCGGAGACCGCTAGCGTAGCCGGCCGTACGCCTTCAGCGTCTTGAGCGCCGCCACGGTGACCCAGCCGCGCCACTCCATCTCGCCTCCGGTGCCGACCGCGGGCCAGGCGATGGGCCAGCCGCCATCCTCCGCCTGGGCCGCCGCTAGTCCGTCCAGGTGCGCCGCGATAACCCCGTCGCTGAAGAGGCGACGGCAAAGGCTGTCCGGCGACGGCGCCCAATCCAGCGGCTTCTTGACGTAGCCGGTGTCGGAGGGGTCGAGCGCCACAAGTCCCCTAGCAAGGATGCGCTCACCAATCGGCGCGAACGCCTGCTCGGCACGCGGGCGATCGGGGGCGTATTGCAGGAAGGCAATGGTCGCGGCTAGCTCGTGAACTTCCTCTGACGGCGACGCGGCCATAGTACTCCAGCAATACTCGGTCGCCCGCTTGAGCCAGCCGTGCCGTACGCCGTGCTTGTGCAACAGCCCGGCGATCCCGGCGGTGGGGTTGATGGAGGCAGGAGGGTGGTCGTCCGTTTCCCACCAGGGAGCGCGCGGGTAGGCGCGTACCGATGGCAGCACGAAGGGGACGCCTCCCTCCTCGGTAGCGATCGTGTCAAGGAAGTCGCAAAGGTCCTGTACCAGATCGCCATCGATCCCAGCCTCGTCCAGCACTTGCAGCGCCACCTCGCAGGCGACCGGCTGGCTATCCGGACAGCGCATGTCCGGCTCCAAGGCGTTGCCAAATCCGCCGTCGGCATTCTGGTAGGCGCTGAGAGCGGTGAGCACCGCTTCGCCCAGGCCCCCGGCAAAGAGGAAGCGGAAGCGCTGGCGGTCGAGCAGTCGGGCGTTGCGCCAGATGAAGTCCTGCGCTCGCGCCAGGGTGTTCGCCTCAGGCACGGTGGTCGATCCTTTCCCATGGTGTGATGTCGATGGAACGCATGTTCGCATGCACAGGGCAAACCGTCAACGGCAATAGGACGGACGGGGTCGCGCCACCTGTTTCGCCGGCTACCGCCGGGGACCCCCTGACTACTCCCAGCGGTCAAGGCCGAGCAGCTGGCGACCGAGCGGCGTCAGTTCGGCTGGTGGATTCTGCTCCTCGAGCTTGCGCGGGTCGCCGGGGAAGGCGGCGCCGGGTGGCGGCAGGTGGTTGCGCCAGCAGTTGATCCGCACCGCTCGTGCTGCATCGTCGTATTCTGTGGCCTGGAACATACTGATGTATTGGGCCAGGCGGGGCAGATCGGAGACGTTGTGGCCGTTGCCGTGCGGCATGAGCGTGCTCCAGATCACCAAATCGCCGGCGCGCATAGGGATCCGCTCAATGGTGTAGCCGGTGAGCTCGGGCTTGCGCGGGTGTCGGTCCGCCTGCTGTCGGGCGATCCATTCGGCGAGGCTGCGGTAGAGGTCAGGCACGCACTGGAAGCCGCCCATGCGGTCGTCCGTGTCCGTCAGCGCGAGCACCCCTTGCACCCGAAAGGGAATGTCGGGGTACTTGGTAGTGTCGGTGTCCCAGTGGATGAAGCCCTTGTGGTCGTGCTCGGGATGCCGCGGGTCGGCCGGCGGCTTGAGGTTGACGCGGTCGAGCGTGACCCATAGGTGGTCGGTCCCCAGCACATCGCTGAAGACGTCGTGGACGCGCGGATATTGCCGGGTGTCCCACATAGACTGGTAGTGATACATCTCCACCATGCCGCTGGAAGCGACGATCCCCGGCTTGTACCAGGACTCGCGATCGTCGGGGCGGGCCCCCGTGTGCTGCCAAATGTCGTCCAGCACGCGCTCGCGGAGCGCAGCCGGTACCACGCCGGGCACGACCACGTAGCCGTTCTGTTCGATCTGGGTGCGAAGGCTCGTGCTCGTGATGGTCACGTCTGCTACCCTCTCATGTGGCGTCACCGCGACGGTCTGGGCCATCCTATCACGCACCAGTCGCCGATCGCGCGCCTCGGCAGGCCGGCCGGCGTGACGTATGGTCAACTGGGCGTACCTGTCGGATGACCATCGGACTCTGGCCGCGCCAACGCCCGGCGGCCCGGCACGGGGACTGCGAGGCGCGTTTGTTCAATGAGAGGAATGTTCCATGCCAGCAGTGGATAACAAGATCGCACATCTGATCATCGGCGGCGGTTTGGCCGGCGCCAAAGCGGCGGAGGCGCTCAGGCAGGAAGGCGCCAAGGGACGGATCGTGCTGCTGTCGGCTGATGCCGACCGCCCGTACCATCGCCCGCCGCTATCCAAAGATTTCCTGCGTGGAGAGACACCGCGCGACGACGTGTTCGTCCATCCGGCCGATTGGGCCGCCCAGCACGATGTTGACGTCCGCCTGGAATGCACGGTCGAGCACCTCAGTGTGGCCGACCAGACCGTTACGTTGGCCGGGGGCGAGACGCTTTCCTTCAACTCGCTGCTGCTGGCCACCGGAGCGTCGCCCCGCGCGCTGGAGATCCCCGGCGCCGATTTGCCCGATGTGCTGTACCTACGCTCGCTGCGTGACTCCGAGGCGATTCGGCGGGCCGCCGAGGGGAAGCGGCGGGCCGTGCTGATCGGCGGCGGCTTTATCGCGACCGAGCTCGCGGCGTCGCTGCGGCAGCTTGGTCTGGAGACGGCCCTGGTGACCCGGCAGGCGGTACTCTGGGAGCACCTGTTCGGCGCGGCCGCGGCCCAGGTCTTCCAACGCACCCTGGCCGGCCAGGGCGTGACGGTTATCAACGGCGACGAGGCCGCGCGGATCGAGGGGAACGGGCGTGCTGAGCGGGTGATCACTAGCGGAGGCCGGACTTTGGACGCCGATCTAGTCGTGGCGGGCGTCGGTGTGACTCCGGAGACGAAGCTCGCACGCCACACGTCGGTGAAGGTCGAATCTGGAATCGTCGTCGACCAGTTCCTCCAGACGAATCAGCCTGGCATCTACGCTGCCGGCGATGTCGCTCGCTTCTTTAGCCCCTTGTACGAGGCGTACATGCGCGTGGAGCACTGGGACGTGGCCCAGCAGCAGGGCGCGCTCGCCGGCAAGAATATGGCGCGCGAGGCGGCCGGCCAGTACCAGCGGCGCGAAGCGTTCGACCAGCCGCCTTATTTCTTCTCCGACTTGTTTGATCTCTCCATGGAGTTCCTGGGCCATAATCAGGGTTGGGACGACCTAGTCATTCGCGGGGACCTGGACGGACGCGAGTTCACCGCCTTCTACCTCAAGGGTGGGCGGCTCGTCGCCGGCCTGTTTGTCAACCGCAACACCGATGTCGAAGCCACCCGTGCGCTTATCCAGCGCCGACTGCAGGTGGACGACGCGGTGCGGCGGCAGCTCGGGGATGCACAAGCGGATCTGGGGAAGGTGGCTGGGTGACCCTTGCTAGCCGCTCGCTAGCCTGTACAATCGGGCGATGATCGGATTCCTTCGGGCTAGCATGGCGGTTGGCTGGCTGCGCTCCATCGTGATGCTCCTCTTGGCAACGAGCGGCGCCGTGGTGGTTCAGTTACTTGGAATGGCGGACGACGCCCTCGCCGAGGCGCCGGAAGTAAAGGTAATGTCCGTGAGCCAGCAGCAGCTTGACGGCTCCGTTTCCCTCACGACGATACACGCCTCCTTCGCCACCGATCACGACCTGGTGGAAGTGTACAACTACGTGCCGGTCCAACGGTCGACGGACTGGCGTCTCGCTACCAGCATGGACGACGCGACCTGGATATTCCGACCGGGGGGAGGCGCGCCCAAGTTGGTCATCTTTTTCCATGCGGAAGCGGGCGACCGCGTGGCCGACCTCTACGACGACCAGCTTGGCGCGGCAACGGTCCCCATAGCCGTGAAGCAGAACCACGTGGTGCTGGCCCAGGCGCTGCACTGGACCGTGCGTGCCCAGAGCTCACGGCCCTGGCTGCTGGCGGATGGCCGTCCATCGGACGATCTCTCGATGGAGGGGGCCTTCGCCCTTCCGGAGGAAGGCGATACCAGCGGGGACACCCACGGTTGGCGCGGCCGCGACGCCTGGGATTTCCGTCTGGCCGATCCCGCGCACACGGGCATCCCCACGTACTCGCTGCTGCGCTATTTCCCCGACAAGCCGCCGTCGTCGAGCGTGCCTCGCGCATCGCTCGAGGTTAACGTGGCGCACCTACCTCTTCTGCCGTTCGACAACGCCGTTTTCTGGCCCTACCTCGGCTCCTCGCCGACGCACCTGCGCTCGTGGTTTGATCGTACCCCGCCACTGGCGATGGACTGGGTGGCAGGGCGGCTCGTCCAGCTCGGCTCGTTCTTGCCCGACCTGGAGCCGGAAATCGGACTGCAGCTCTTTTCCGTTCGTCCGGTCTTGCTGCACCAGGAGAACAGCCCGGATTTCGAGAGTCCTTTTGCCTACTACCGATTTGATCCCAACCATACCGGCTTCCCCAACCTCATCATTCGTCACGAGTACTACCCTGGCGACGACCCATTCTCGCCCATCAGAGGGGCGAGCAGCCCGTATGAGTCGGTGCGCTACTCCTGGGGCGAGGGTAACGGCCTGTTTCAGTTCAAGCTTGGGCTTCTCGGTCGCCACGAAGCCCCGAGCGCCGTCGATCTGGGAGACCTCTCGGTGCGCACGATCCCCTACGACGAGTTGCCCAGTTGGGTGCTGTCGCGGCGCTGGGACTTGCAGACGTTCGTGGCCTCCGAGGCTGGCGGGCAGCGCAGCAGCGAGGGCATTTACGAGTGGGACGCCGGGCAAGGTACGGCGCCATGGCTATCGGGGGAGTCGGTTATCGCGCCGAGCTCCGCCTACTCCACGATCAGCGCCGGGTACCGCGGCGAGCTGGCCGTGCTGCCAGCAGGGTTGCCGAGCCTCTACCTCAGTTCAGTGGACGGCCGGCTGCACCTGATGGGAATCCAGTCGGGCGTCTGGTCAATTGACCAGCGCCAGGACGTCCGCGTGGCAAGTCTGGATGGTCGGACGGTAGGTCGCTGGGATCGTAACGTCGATGGCGTCAACCGCGAAACGGTGTACCAGGTTCCCAGCCTCCTCTTCTACCTCGCCGGCGATGAGCTCGTGCTGCAGCCGGAGGCTGCGCCGGCCGCGAGCGTCAACAGCGCGCCGCCGCGCGACCGGGCCGGTCTGGATGCCCTGCGCGCGGCCTTTCCGGCGCAGCCTCCCGACGTTGCCCGTGATGGGTTGCGTGCCTTGCTGCCGGACGATCAGTCACAGGCCGTGCGCCTCAGCGGGGCTCGCATCGATCACGTCCGACTGCTGCCCGATGGCTGGCGCAGCGAGTTGCGGCTGGGGCCGGGCGCAAGGGTGTCGTTCGGCGCTGCCACGCCAATCCCCCTCCGTCGGGCGCTGGCGGCGCTCGGTGGCTGCGCTCCCGCTGCCGCGCTGCCGCCCGGACCGTCGGCATCCTGCCAGGTGTCGACCTTGCCGGCCAGCGCGGGACTGTATGTTCTCAGTTACGATGGCACCTTCCACCTGCAGCCGGCACATCCGGCAGACGTGCGCCTGCTCGCGCTCCAGGCCAGTGACGCATCGGCGCAACCGTCAAACGCGGCACTAACGCTGACTATCCAGGCTGCCAACGCCGGGGAAGCGGACGATGATCCCCGACTTATCGAGATCTGGGCCGAGCAATCCGGGACGGGCCGCCCTACCAATGTGGCCAACGTCAGCGTCGCGCTTCAGGCAGGCGAGCGCCGGACATTGACCGTCGATTGGTTGCCGCCTGGTCCTGGCCAGTGGGTGCTGCGTGCCCAACTAGCGGCGACCGATCAAGGTCAGGCGGCTTCAATTCAAGGTGTCCGGGCGAGTGTAGCAGTCCCCCCTTCGGCGCAGGCGCGCTGGTGGTCACTTGGGTCGGTGGCGGATCGGACAACTGCTCTGCTCGCGGCCGGGTGCCTCCTCATGTTCGCCGTGTCGGCGGGCGTTTGCGCCTGGGTGCTGCTGCGGTGAAAGCAGGCAGTAGCCCGGGCGACGACGAGCCGGTACGGCGATTGCGATCGGCGGCCAAACGACCGGAGGACCGCGGTCCCTTTCATTTGGCGAGGGCCGTCCGAAGGACGGGGATACCGCGGTGAATGCGTTGGAGGCCGCTGAGCGGGATGGCGGCAGCGCCGCGGCGCAGGTGCAACAGGCTCCCTCATCTGGTAGCGCTGCCCGCTACCCGCTGCTCCTGACGTCGTTGGCCCTGATTATCGTCGCCTTTTTGCTCGTCCGCTATCAGGGCTATTACGTCGAGCAGGATACCGCCGAGACGACACGGGTAATTGCCGCGGTAGCGGACGCCGGCACCGTCATTCCCAGCTCCGACACTCATCCGGTCTATCCCTCGGGGTTCGCCTTCCAGTCGGTCAACGTCTTCCTGATGGAGATGTCCGGCCTCAGCGTCCAGCAACTCCAATCTTGGGGCTGGCCCTTCATGCTTCCATTCACGATCCTGATGGCCTACCTGGCGTTCCGCGAGATGACCCGGGACGATCAGGCAGCGGCGCTGGCCGCGTTGTTGCTCTGCTTACAGCCGGATTTCCTCTTCACGACGTTGCGAGGCTCGCACGAGAAGCTGACCTACAGCCTCGTTCTGGCCGGCTTGCTGTTGCTGTTCCGCGCCTTCTGCTACCGGCAGCCGGCGGCGGTGTTCGCGCGTTACGTTTTCCTGCTCTACGTGGTGTTCGCGGCGCTGGTCGCGACGAACAGCACCTTCGGTGGCGCGCTCGTCGCGGGCCTGCTCATGAGTGCCGCCGGCGGCTTGGGCATGGCACGACTCAGCACGCCAGAGACGGCCGACGAGCGCCGCCTCTTCCTCCGGCTCGCCTTTGTTGCCGGCTCCTCGGCGCTCTTGCTCGGTATTGAGCTGTTCTACCTCTACCCTCCCAGCGGCCAGATCTTGGATCAGCTTGGCGCCGGCCTGCAGCGTATTGTTGGACTGTTCCGGCATCTTGGAACAAGCGAGCACCCCTACGCCGGCATCGCGCTAAACTGGCGGTCGCCCTGGATCTACCTCCTGTTGAACGCGTTCGACTGGTGTGTCCTCGCGCTATCCGGCGTGGTCTGGCTGGCCCAGGCGCGGCGATTGCTGCGCGGTGGATGGGCAGCCGTTCCTGATGTCTTGCGCCTGCGCTGGTTGCTCTTCGGTGCGCTGGCCCTGGAGGTCGGCTTCGGCGTGGTCGCCGATTACAGCGGCGTGCTCGGCTCCAATCTGCAGCTCCGGCTGCTCCCCATCTTTATGTTCGCAGCGTTACCGACAGTCAGTGGCGCGCTGGTCGGGCTGCCGCGGCGCTTGCCGGCCGTTGCGCTGACCGGTCCGGCTATGCGAGCCGGTCTGGCAGCAGCGGTCACGTGCCTCGCCGCCATGGGCGCGCTCAAGGCGACCAACGAACCCATCCTGAGTAATAAGTGGACCTTCTACAGCGCGCCGGAAGCGCAAGCGCTGGACTGGCTACCTCGCTACCTACCGAATGGCGCGGTCTGGACGGATGTGGATGAGCGCCTGCGCGAAGCCTACCTGTTCCGCTGGCCGCTGGACGAGAGTGGGGGAAGCCGCTTTGCTCTGGGACAGCCGAGCGCGGACGTGCCGGTCATCATGATTTCGTCGATCACGCGCGAACGGCTGGCGCGTCTTCACCAACTGCTGCCCGACGTATTGCACACCGAGCTGATCTACGACAACGGCGACGTGCAGATCTATCACCGCGTCCCGCGCACGCCGCTGCAGCGGTGAGGGCGGGCGCGGCATAGTCGTCGGGCTAGCCGTTTGGCTAGTGGCGCCTGGCACTGTCTCCGGTATAGTTTGGTCACATTCTTGCTCAGCATTGCCTCGTGGCATGGGACCACTGGAAAGGTTCGCCGACGTGTATCACTCCGCGCATCACGATGTCACGACGCCGCTGCCGGTCGGCACCCCGGCGCCCGATTTCCACTTGTTCAGCACCCCCGATCAGCACGTCTCGTTGGCTGAGTTCCGCGGCCGTCCGGTCATCCTGGCCTTCTACCCGGCCGACTGGAGTCCCGTATGTGGCGACCAGATGACCCTCTATAACGAGCTGCTGTCCGAGTTCCGGCCCTACCATGCGGAACTGCTCGGCATCTCGGTCGACGGCGTCTGGTGCCACCTGGCCTTCGCTCGCGACCGCAAGCTGCACTTCCCGCTGCTGGCGGATTTCGAGCCCAAGGGCAAGGTGTCCCGCGCCTATGGCGTGTACCAGCCAAAGGCCGGCGAGAGCGGGCGGGGCCTATTCGTGCTCGATGGCGAGGGAATCATTCGCTGGAGTTACCTGTCGCCCGTCGGCGTCAATCCCGGCGCGGACGGTATCCTCTCAGCGCTTGACGCCTTGCAGGCGAAGGAGGCTACGGCATGAGTCACCATCAGGAGACCGCGCACCTGACGTTACCGGTAGGCGAGCGCGACCATATCGAGGGGCCGGAATCCGCGCGGGTGACCCTGGTAGAGTACGGGGACTACGAGTGCCCCTACTGCGGTGAGGCTTACCCCATCGTCAAGCAAGTGCAACAGCACTTCGGCGATCGGCTGCGTTTCGTGTTCCGGAACTTTCCGCTCTCGGAGATGCATCCCCACGCGGCGCACGCCGCCGAGGCCGCCGAAGCGGCTTCCGCGCAAGGACGCTTCTGGGAAATGCACGACTACCTCTACGAGCACCAGCGTGCGCTCGACGACGCTCACTTGCGGACCTATGGGGCGCACCTGGGACTAGATGAAGGCCGGTTCGACCAGGAGTTGGCGGGCCATGCCCATGCGGGCCGGGTGCGCGAGGACTTCATGAGCGGCGTGCGCAGTGGCGTCAACGGCACGCCCACCTTTTTCATCAACAGCCGGCGCCACGATGGCTCCTATGACCTGGACACGCTGCGCGCAGCGCTCGAACGCTCCGAGTCGCATCAGTAAGGGCAGCGCAATGCTGAGTCACGTGATCGCTATCCGCGGCGAGGCCGGTGGGGACGGATCTGCCGAGCGCCCCTTTGTGCTTGAGCATCGGGAAGCGCTGATCTACATGCTCTGCGAGGCGGCCGAGATCGAGCACGCCCTCATGTGCGAATACCTCTTCGCCGCCTTCAGCCTCAAGCAGCGCGTCGAAGAGGGGCTCACCCCGGAACAACTGGCGTCCGTGGAGCGCTGGCGGTCGGTCATGTATCAGGTGGCGGCGCAGGAGATGCTGCACCTCGCGCTCGTCCAGAACCTGCTCACGGCGATCGGCGCCTCCCCGCACCTCTCCCGCCCCAACCTGCCCCATCCGGCACGGCACTTCCCACCGGGGGTCCAGGTGGCCCTCATGCCCTTCGGCGAGCGCGCACTCCGCCACTTCCTTTATCTGGAGCGCCCCGAAGGCATGGCGCTCGATGATGCCGAGGGCTTCGCGGCGGTCGGGGAGGCCGTGGCGCTGATGGAGGAGGGTGACGTCGTACCTCGCCTGCAGGACTTCGCCACTGTTGGCCACCTCTACCGCTCGATCGAAGCGGGCTTGGGCCACCTGGTCCAGAAGTATGGTGAAGCACGCCTGTTCGTTGGGCCGCCGGAGGCGCAGGCGACCGCCGCGACGTTCGGCTGGCCAGAGCTTATCCCAGTCACCGACCTCTCATCGGCGGTTGCCGCCATCGAGACCATCGTGGAGCAGGGTGAAGGGGCGCGCGGCGAGTGGCGGGAGGCCCACTTCGGCCGGTTCCTCCAGGTGCTGGACGACTACTTGGCGCTGAAGGAGGCCGCCCCTTCGTTTGAGCCGGCCAGGCCGGTGCTCGCCGCCAAGGTGCGCCCGCCGGAGATCGGCGCAGACACGCCGCTGATCGGGGATCCGATCACTGCCCGGGTGGCCGATCTGTTCAATGTCGGCTACGAGGTGCTCTTGCAGCTCCTGTACCGCTTCTTCGCGCACACTGATGAGACCGACCAGCAGCTCGCAACGCTCGCGGACGTGGCCGTGGGTCTCATGCTCGAAGTCCTCATGCCGCTCGGACTCTCGATCAGCACCCTGCCGGTCGGACCGGCGCACCCCGAACTGACCGCCGGCGCGACCTTCGAGCTCTTTTACGAGACCGACTACCTGCTGCCGCATCGCCGTGCCGCCTGGCTGCTCATCGAGGAGCGCCTCGGCGAAGCCGCGGCGTTCGGGCGCCGCATCATGGCCCAGCCCGAGGCGCCATCGCTCGACGGCGTCGTTGCCGCGCTGGCTCGCTTCGCCCAGATGATGGCCGACGCGGCATAGCAGATCGCATGCTGCAACGCCGAGACGGGGCCGGTGGCCAAACCACGATTGGCGCTGATCGGCCGACGCGGAAGCGCAAGCGGATTGGAGGTTCACGATGGGCAAACGAGGAGAAGCCGTGGCTCGCGAGGTCGAGGCGGCAAACGCGGAGCTGCGCGAGCTCGCCAGGGGCCTGACCCCGCAGCAATGGTCGGCACAGACGGAGGAGGGCTGGTCCGTCCTGGCAACCGCCCGGCACGTCGCGGGGGCCGAGGGGGTGCTGCTGGAGAGGCTATTGACGCCCTACTCCGAGGGGCAGCCGAGCCGGATGCCGGCGATGGAGGCCATCAATGAGGGCAACGCGGCGTTCGCCCAGCGCAATGCAACCGGCGACCCCGCCCCCTTCTATGCCTCGCTGAAGAAGAACGGCGCCGCGGCGACGGAGTTCCTGCGGAACCTGCCGGATGAGGCGTTCGACCTGGTGACGCCCAGCAGCCGGCAGTGGACGCTCGCCCAGGTGATCGAGCACGTGTACCTTGGTCACATCCGCGGCCACAGCGCCTCGATTCGCCAGGCCACGGAACAGCGCGCTTCGGCGGGTTGAGTTCTCTCGAAGAGGGACACTCCTATCGTGCGAACACGACCGCGCCGTTGACGAGCGCGGCCCGGACCGACGCCTCCAGGAGCGCCTCCGCCGGGAGGGTAAAGATGTCCCGGTCGAGAACGGTGATGTCGGCGAGCTTGCCGGGTGAGAGGCTGCCCAGCTCGGACTCGCGGCCGGCGGCGTAGGCAGCGCCCAAGGTGTAAGCCTGGATCGCCTCAGCGAGTGAAAGACGCTGCTCTGGGTACCAGCCGCCGGGCGGCGTCCCGTCGGCCCTCCGGCGGGTCACGGCCGCGTACATGCCTTGCAGCACGTCGGGTGTTTCCACCGGGCAGTCGGAGCCGAAGGCGAGCGCGGCGCCGCTGTCGAGGACGCTGCGCCAGGCGTAGCCGAGTCGGGATCGCTCGCCCCAGAACCGGTCGGCGATCAACATGTCGGCGGTGGCGTGGATCGGCTGCATGGAGGCCACGATGCCGAGGTCGGCCAGACGCGGCAGGTCGTCCGGGTGGAGCAACTGGACGTGCTCGATGCGCTGGCGCAGGCGGCGCGGCCCCCACAGCGGCTGAGTCTCGGCGAAGGCGTCGAGCACCAGGCGGTTGGCGCGGTCGCCGATGGCGTGGATGGCGCAGGCGACCTGCTGCTGCGCGGCGGCGGCGACCAGACTGCGCAGCTCCTCCGCCGGCGTGACCACGACGCCGAGGTTCTGCGCATCGCCGAGGAAGGGCTCCAGCATCGCCGCCGTGCGCGATCCCAGCGCCCCATCCGCGAATATCTTGAGGGAGCCGGTCTGCAACATTGGGTCGCCCGCGTTGCTAGGCATATCCGGCGGCCAGCCGGCGCGCCACGAAGCGAGGTCGATCATCATCTGGACGCGCAGGCCCAGCCGGCCGCGACTGAAGGCGCGCTGGAAGGTGTCGCGGGCATCCGCCCCCTCCATGTCGTGGATGGCGGTGATGCCTGCCTGGTGCGCGACTGCCGTCGCCTGGACCAGCGCCCGGTCGCGTGCCGCGTCGTCGGGATCAGGGAGGCAGCGGCGGACCAGGTCCATGGCCCGCTCGGCCAAGATGCCGCTGGGCGCGCCATCGGCCTCGCGCCCGATGCGACCACCCACGGGGTCGGCCGTCTGCGCCGTGACGGCGGCGATGGCCAGAGCCGCGCTGTTCACCCAGATGGAGTGGCCGTCCTTGCGCGTGAACAGCATGGGGTGGCGGGTGGAGAGCCGGTCCAGTTGATGGCGAGTCGGGCGGACGTCGCCCCAGAGGTCCTGGTTCCAGCCGTTGCCGGTGATCCAGACGCCGGGCGGCGTCTGCTCCACCCGCTCGGCGATGCGCCGCTCGACTTCGGCGTAGGAGGCGACTTCGGTCAGCGCCACCGCATCCAGCCCTAACCCGAACCAGAGCAGATGGATGTGGGCGTCGACGAAACCCGGCAGCGCCAGCCCGCCGTGCAGGTCGAGCACCTGCGTGCGCGGACCGCGCATCTCCCGAGCCGGATCGCCGAGGGCGACGATCCGATCGCCGGCAATGGCCAGGGCATGGGTCACGGGCAGGTCGTGGGCAAGCGTCCGCACGACGCCATTGGTCAGCAAGAGGTCGGCGTAGGTGGCCATGGGTACCTCACTCCGTTCGGCGCGGGGTCAGCATAGGGCAGACCAGCGCTGTCCTGCTCTCAATGGTGCGTCGGCAGCGTCGCCGCGAGCAGCGCCCGCGCGCCTCTGGCGGTGGTCGCGACGGTGACGATGCGCCCGCCGGCGGCATCGTCCGGCCCGGACGCGCGTCCTCTGCTCGCGCGGCGTGGTTGGGACTCCGTTGCCGCATTGGATCTGTCCGCCAAGACCCTCAGCCGCTCGCCCTTGGCGCGCATCCGTAGCCAGGAGGCGAGCGCGGCCTGGGAATCCACGAAAGCCGGAACCTGCGTCTCTACGACGTGGACAGGATCGGATCCCAGCCCGTCGAGGCTGGCGCGATAGGCCGGGCCTAGGTGTGCGGCCAGGGCGAAAGCGCGGGCGGCCGGCTCAGCGGCAGACAGCGCATCGTCGATACCCAGGGCCACCCGCACCGGCCCGACGAGGGAGCCGTCAAAGAGCCGTAACACGATGGCGACGTCCGCGGAGGCATCCCGAGCGGCCAGCGCGATGGCCAGGTTGACGCGGTCCTCGCTGGTGGCCGCCACCAGGCAGCGAGCGCGGCTAACGTTCGCCCGCGCCAGCGTTTCCGCCGTAACCGCATCGCCGATCACGAGGGGTATGCCCTCCTGCCTGGCTCGGCGTGCATAGCGATGGTCCGCATCCGTATCCACCACCACGACCGATTCACCCATGGACCGGAGCATCTGCGCCGTTCGGTAGCCGACCGTGCCAAGCCCGCAGACAACCACGTGGCCGCGGCGCGGCAGCGGCCTCTCGCCCAGGAGGTCGTCCAACCGGCTGCCCACCAGGTAGTCCGTGACGAAGGCGTAGACCGACGCCATGAGCAAGACACCCAGCAGCATCAAGAGCACGCCGTAGAGCTTCAGGGGCGCCGAGGCGTTATGGAACGTGATGTCGCCGTAGCCGACCGTGGTGATGGTTGAGACGACGAAGTAGAGCGCGTCTAGCGGCGTCAACCCGTAGGTCAGGGTGAACAGGAGCGTATTGGCGGCGATGACGAGTGTGAGCACTGCCAACACGGTCCATGCCGCCGGACGCACCCGTCGAAAGAACGCGCGCGGTCGGTCGAACAGGCCCTGCCAATGCCAGCCGTGGACCTCGGCCGCGCGTGGCGCCTGACCCGTCACTGCTTCCCACGGCCCGACCAGCAAAACGTCACCCGAAGGCTCCAACTGCCGCTCCGGCGCCGGCAGCGCTTCCCTTCGATCGTGGGCGCCGGAGCGGGAGTCTGAGCCGGAACGCCAGGCCACCACGACCACACCGCGCTGGCGCTCCAGATCTTCTACTCGCATCGGCGGTCGAGCGACCAGATCTCCACCGGCGCGGCGAGACGGCGCGATGGTCTCCGACGCTGCCAGCCAGGGATGCTCACCGATCAGGAAAACGTTGCCGGGGAGTAGGTCACGTGTCTGGGCGCTATGGTGGCCCGCCCGGTAGGCAGCGACGCCAAACATCGGCGCCGCCAGACTCGGCACGCTGAGCCCCACCGCGTTGGGCAGGTGCCGGCCGAGGGAAGCTGCCTGTATCGGATCGGACAGCCGAACGAGCAGCGGCAGGTCCGGGCAGAGCTCTCGGGCCAGCAATGCGACAGCGAGGTTGGCGAAGTCGTCACCGCAAAGGGCGAGGAGGGCGCGAGCGCGCGGCAACCCCGTCCGCTCCAGGACTTCCCGCTGGAGGAAGTCGGCGTCGATAAGGGATACGCCCGGCATGGATGTGACGTGCCGGAAGCGCTCCTCGTGCCCGCGGCTCAGGATCGTGACGGCGTGGTCGGCTGCCAGCAGCTCCGCGACACGCGCGCCGAGCGTGCCCAGGCCGCAGATGATGATCGAGCCGGCACGTCCATTCCCGCCGGGCTCGGCCTCATCCTTCGCCTCGGCCGTCGGGGAGCCGGAGCTTGCTATCACTGACGTTCCTACGGAATCAGGCGGGTGGCCAGGAACCGATTCGCTACCATAGCCATCACTTCTGTGGCGTTGGCGTCGCCTCCGGTGCGCTGCCCGGGGAGACCAACATTCCGGCGCCGAGACCCGAGGTGTCGGAAGTGCCTCCCACGTTGGTCGGCACGGCGCCGGGGGGAGCGCCATTGGCTCTAGGCAAGAAGGAGGCGTGCTGACCTCGCACTTCCTGGGGACGGCCCACACAGGCGCTCATGAATAGCAGTGCCATGAGCATGGTGGCGATGCCGCCGCGTCGAAGACCGGCGACGCGCAGCAGAGACTGGACCATTAGAGAACCTCACCCCCTGGCCCCCTCTCCGGCGCGGAGAGGGGGAACGGCAACGGGTCGCGCGTTCGCGTGAAACGTCTCCCTGTCGCGGCCGGCAGCGCCCGATCAACGAACCTCTTGTCCGCCCGCGTTCCCCCTCTCCGCGCCGGAGAGGGGGCCAGGGGGTGAGGTTCCCAGCGCAGCAAATGATAGATGTGACCGTCCTGAGAGTCAACACGCCGAACAGACTCCCGAGCTGGCGCGCTGCACCAGGCGCACCGGCAGGCGAACAAGGCGGGCAGGCAGCGATGGGGCGGCGAGCCGCTCGATGAGCAGCCCCATCGCCTGCCGGCCCATCTCCGACGCGTCCTGGTGAACGGTCGTCAGCGCGGGCACGCAGGTACGCGACTGGCTGTCGTCGCCGAAGCCGACCACGGAGATCGTGTCCGGAACGCCCCAACCCAGGCTCTGCGCCGCCAGCACCGTTTGCACGCCGGTGATGTCGTTGATGGCGAAGGCGGCGGTCGGTCGGAGCTGTGCGAGCCCACCGGCGATAGCGCGCACGTCGGGGTGGTCCGCCAGCGACGGCAGGCTGAGGTAGTCCCACGCGCTGATCAGGTGGCCGGGGGCATAAATCACCGGGACGTCTGCCCGGGGCACCCCGGCGTCCTCGAAGATGGAGCGGAATCCCTGCTCGCGCTCGTGGACGGTAGAAGCGACATCGTAGGCGCGACGGACGATGGCGACGCGGCGATGGCCCAGGTCGTAGAGGTGCCGAGCCAGGAGGGCGCCGCCGGCCACGTTGTCCGCGGTGACCAGGTCGGCCGAGATGCTCGCGATGGCGCGGTCGACGAGCACGAACGGCAGGCCCCCCTGCTGCAGCATCCTGGCCGTGCCCGTGGCCGCCTCGGTGGCCGTGGCGAAGATAATGACCCCATCCGCGCCCACCGTGGCCGATTCGGCGCAGCGGCGCTCGAGATCGGGATCGCCCAGCGCGTTGGCCACTTCCAGCCTCAGGCCGGCGGCGCGGCCGACATGCTCGGCCCCGTCCACAATACGGGCGATCAGCTCGTCGTGCAGGCGCGTCACGATGCAGGACACGATGCCCGTGCGCGCTTTGCGGGGCGTGGTGATAAAGGTGCCGCGACCCACCACTCGCTCCAGCAAGCCTTCGCTCGCCAGTTGCGCCAGCGCCTGGCGCACGGTTTGCCGGCTCACTCCGAAAACACCGGCCAGGTCCGTCTCGGAAGGCAGAGCGGCGCCGGAGGCGTAGTCGCGATCGACGATGTGTCGCCGCACCGCCTTGGCGACCTGCCGGTGCAACGGCTCGGCCGCCCGGCGGTCGATAGACAGCGTAGGTGACGGCGCGTCGCCCGTATCCGTCTCCTCGTCCAGTACTTTACAAGCGGCGATGCCGTGTATATACTTGCCGGCAAGCCGATTGTACGTACCGGTACGATCGTTTGGCAAGACGCTATCCTCGTACTGAAGGGCGGTGTACGTCATTCGGAGGCCTTGGACAGGCGCCGACCAGCGGGGCCCCGCGCGCTCCCGTTCAACTCGGGTCGAAGCAGACCTATGATATTATGTAGTGTTGATCGAAAGGGTTATCGGCACCATGCCTGACGTGTACGCGCCGAGCGGCGAGACTCCGGTCCGCCGGCGGTTGGTTATCCAGGGAGCCCTCGCCGGCGCTGGTGGGCTAGCTGCCGCCTCGCTCCTCGCCGCCTGTGGCAGCTCGACGGCCGCCACCACGACCAGCTCGTCCTCCGCGGCCTCGTCGGTAGCCGCGACATCGGCCACCTCGGCGGCGTCCTCTCCGGCGTCGTCCGTAGCGTCGAGCTCGGCGGCGCCCTCCTCGTCGGCGTCGGCCAGCAGCACCGCGTCGTCGAGCGCCGCGACGTCGAGCAGCGCGGTGAGCAGCTCCAGCGCTTCCTCGTCGACGGAGACCTCCGCGTCGGCGACCTCCACTTCGACGTCTGCTTCGTCCTCCAAGGCGGCCGTGGCCACGGCCAGCGGTGGGGTGCCCACCTCCGGCGGCATCGCTCCCACGCCGAGGGCGCAAACGGTGATCATCGATCAGACCCTCTTTCACGTTTTCGACAGCTTCAACCCGTTCATCCCGAACGGCCAGGAGTATGAGGCGGGATACAACCAGGCCTGCAAGGAGTACCTGTTCTATGCCAACTACGCCCAGGGCAAGATTCAGCCCTGGCTTGGCAAGAGCTGGAAGTACAACAGCGACTTCACGCAGATGACGATCACGCTCGACACCACGGCGCACTGGAGCGACGGCACGCCATTTACTTCCAAGGACGTCGCCTTTACCGCCAACATGCTGATCAAGAACGCCACGCTCCTGAACGGGACAGACCTACGCAAGTTTGTCGATACCGTATCCACGCCTGACAATGCCACGGTCGTGTTCAAGCTGAAGACGGCCAACCCGCGCTTCCACTACGGCTTCATCTGCGGCATCGTGAGCGGCTTCCACACGATGCCCGAGCACATTTGGTCCAGCCAGGATCCGACGACGTTCAAGAACAACCCGCCGGTGCAGACGGGACCGTATAAGCTCAATCAGGTGTTGCCCAACCAGTTCATGTTCGTGTGGGAGAAGGACCCCAACTACTGGAACAAGGCGAACCTAGACCCCAAGCCGCAATACGTCGTCTACCGCACGGCGCCGGTGCAAGACTCGGCAGTGGAGGAGTTCAAGCGAGCGCAGACGGACCTTCCTGGCAACGTGGACTACTCGCACATGCAGGCGATCAAGGCCGGTGGCTACCAGAACATGCAGATCCAGACGGCCTTCCGCGACCCGTGCCCGCGCGGCGTCTGGATCAACTCGGATCCATCCAAGGGCGTCCTGGCCGATCCGCGTATGCACACGGTCATTTCGTCCTTGCTGGATCGCCAGAAGATCGGCTCGACCGTGTGGCTGATCTCGACGCCGCCGGCTCAGTACCCGTGGGCCGACTACAAGTCCAACAATGTCTGGACCAACGACGCGACCGCCAAGCAGTATCCCCAGACCTACGACCCCGCCAAGGCTAAGTCGCTACTCGACGAGATGGGGGCAACGGCCGGCTCGAACGGCAAGCGGACCTTCCAGGGCAAGCCGATCAGTCTGGAGATCATGACGCCTGTAGTCGTGGGCCAGCCGGAGTACGAGGTCGCACAGCTCCTCGCCGGTGAGCTCACCAAGCTGGGTATCGACGCCTCGGCGCGGGCGTATCAAGGCCCGGTCTTCGACCAGAAATACACGACCGGCCAGTTCGACATCACCTCGCACTGGCTCTGCGGCGTCTCCTTCGATCCCGACCAGCTCTACACCAACCTCGAGATGAGCCGCCTCGCCCCCATCGGGACGCGCACCGTGAACGGCAACGAGGTGCGACTGCACGATCAGGCGTTGAGCGACGACGCCACCAAGCTGGACGTGCTCGATCCGGCGTCGGCGGCGGCGAAGCCCTTGTTCGACAAGGCGCTGGTCGACTACTACAAGGCCCTGCCGGCGGTGCCCGTCATTCAGACGACCTACCCGACGGCCTACCGACGACAACCTGTACAATGTGCCTGCCAACTGGTGGGGACAGTTCCTCTTCACCATCGGCAGCATCAAGCCAACGGGGAAGTCGTAACCTCTCCCCCCGCCCCTCCCCTGGAAAGGGAGGGGAGCTTGGGCGGGGACTACCGTTGCTCTTCGCTGCAGTCATCGCTCGTGCGGACAAGAGAAGCAACCGGCCCTCCCGTGGACGCTCCCCTCCCTTTCCAGGGGAGGGGCGGGGGGAGAGGTTCCCTACAAAGGAGGAGGTTAGGATGGCGAGCATCCCAACGTCGCCAACGGCGCAGTTGCCGGCGGCCGCGGCGGCCAATCCGGCGCGCCGCCGGGCCCTCCATCCGGCCGTTGCCTACATGCTGCGGCGCTTCGCCTTGTACCTGGTCACGCTGTGGGGCGCCTTTACCGTCACCTTCCTGTTCTTTCGGCTCATTCCTGGCGATCCGATCGGCGCCTTTATTAACACACTCCAGACGAACCAGGTCTACAACGTCCAGGCCAGCGCCGAGGTGCTTGCCCATTACCGGCAGGTATTCGGGCTGCAGGGGAACCTGTTCCAGCAGTACGTCAACTACATGTATCAGGTCTTCGTCAATCATGACCTGGGTCCGGCGCTGATCGATTACCCGACCCATTCCCAGGTCATCATCTTCCGAGCACTGCCCTGGACGATGGGCTTGCTGGGGCTGTCCGCCGTCATTGCCTGGGTCATTGGCTTGCTGCTGGGCGCCTTGGTCGGCTGGCGTCGGAATGCGCTCTCGTCGCGGTCGATCACGAACGTCGCGCTGGCCTTCTCGCATGTGCCTTATTATTTTGTCGCCTTGATGCTCTTGTTCTTTTTCGCCTACCGGCTCAACTGGTTCCCGTCGGTGGCGGCCTATGACTCCAGTATCGCGCCGGCGCTCAATCTGTCGTTCATCGGTAGCGTCGTGCATCACGGGCTGCTTCCTGCTCTTTCCATTGCTTTTATCGGCGCGTGCAACTGGCTTATCTCGACACGCATGCTTATCGTTTCGACCCTAGGGGAGGACTATCTCACGTTCGCCGACGCCAAGGGGCTAAATCCCCGGCGTATCTTGTTGAGCTATGCCCTGCGCAATGCCTATCTGCCGCAGATCACCGGTTTCGGCATCTCGCTCGGCTTCATCTTCAACGGCAACGTGCTGGTGGAAACCCTGTTCAACTATCCCGGCGTCGGCAACCTGTTCGTGCAGGCACTGGGCGTGCTGGACTACGACACCATTCAGGGTATTGTCTTCCTGGCTATCTTCGCCGTGCTCACCGCCAATCTGGTCATCGATCTGATCCTCCCATTGTTTGATCCACGCGTGAAGTACTGGCGATAGGACTCGGAGGAGCAGGCTCATGTTCAAAGCAATACGCCGGCTGTGGGGGTCCAGCGGCAAGTTCCGTACCGGCATCAGCATCGTCGGCGTGCTGATCGTACTGGCTATCCTCCATCCGCTGTTCTCCTGGATCATCGGCGGAACACAGGATCCCCTCGCCATCGGCGGGTATGATCCTTGGGAAGTACCTAACGTCGATCACTGGCTGGGTACCGACCGCTACGGGCGCGACCTGATGGCGATGACGCTGGACGGGCTGGCCATTTCCCTAGAGGTTGCCGCTATCGCCGGGATTCTTTCCACGGTGATCGGCGTCGTCGTGGCCTTCGTCGCCGGCTACAAGGGTGGCAAGCTGGACAGCGTGCTGAACACGACCACGGACATGTTCCTGGTGGTGCCCAGCTTCCCCCTGCTGCTGACGCTGTCGGCGTACCTGAAGCATGTGTCGCTGCTCACGGTGGCGTTGATGCTCACCATCTTTAGCTGGCCCTTCGCGGCACGCACGATTCGGTCCTACGTGCTCAGCTTGCGCAGCCGTCCCTACGTGGAGCTGGCGCGTGTGACCAACTTGAACGACTTTCAGATCATCTTTCAAGAGCTGGTGCCCAACATGCTGCCGTACATCGGCGTCGGCTTCGCCAACGCGGCGCTCGGGGCGATCTTTGCGCTGGTTGGTCTGGAGGTCATCGGCCTCGGACCGTCGAACATCATCGATCTGGGCTTGATGATCAACTGGGCAATCAGTTGGGGCGCCATGAGTCTGGGCGCCTGGCCGATCTTCGTGGCGCCGGTCGTCTTCCTCTCGCTGCTGTTCATCGGCGTCAACCTGGTGAACGTTGGCTTGGAAGAGATGTACAATCCGCGGCTGCGTGGCACGGCAGGGGCATAGGGCGCGATGGAGAACAGTTGCCGGCTGGGGAGGACGTAGCCAGGATGATCGACCATTCACGGGTCGCCGTCGCGCCCCGGTCAACGGGCGACCTGGTCGAGATTGTCGATCTCGGCGTGTATTACAACACCGTTGGCGGTGTGAGCAAGGCCGTCGACGGCATCTCTTTGGAGATCGGGCACGGGGAGATTCTGGGCATCGCCGGCGAGTCCGGCTCCGGCAAGAGCACCGTCGCCAACGCCATGCTGCGCCTGGTCCGCCCGCCGGGCTTCATCGCCAGCGGGAGCATCCGCTTCCGTCCTGGCAACGGCAAGCCGGTGGATCTGCTCCAGGTGGACGAGGCGACGCTGCGCGACATCCGCTGGCGCAATCTTGCCTACATCCCCCAGGGGTCGATGAACTCGCTCAACCCGGTCATGCGCATCGTCGACCAGTTCGTCGACGTGATGCAGGAGCACGGCACGTCCAGCGCCCACGAAGCTCGGCAGAAGGTCCCCGACCTGCTCGGCCAGGTGAGCCTGGCGCCGCACGTGGCACGCATGTACCCGCACGAGCTCTCCGGTGGCATGAAGCAGCGCGTGATCATCGCCATGGCCATCGCGCTGCAGCCGGATCTGGTGATTGCCGACGAGCCGACCACGGCGCTGGACGTCAACGTCCAGCGCATGATCATCCAGACCCTCGGCGACCTGCGCGATCGCTTCGGCATGTCGCTCATCATCGTCAGCCACGATATGGCGGTCCACGCCGAGCTGGTCGATCGTGTCGCGATCATCTATGCCGGCGAGGTGGTCGAGGTCGGCGACGTCCATCAGATTTTCAAGCGGCCGCTGCATCCCTACACCCAGGGGCTGATCCAAGCCATTCCGCACGTGGGCGGCGCTCGCCGGCGACTGGAAGGAATCTCCGGCAATGCGCCCAACCCGAGCGACTGGCCGTCGGGGTGCCGCTTCCACGCGCGCTGTCCCTATGCGACGGAGTACTGCCGGGCCAATCATCCGGAATTGCTGCCGTTTGCGGAGGCGAAGTCTGGGAACACCGGCACGACGCCTCGAGTGGCCTGCCATCTGTACCATCACCCTAAGGAGATGGGAGTCCGCGGTGACCAGTAGCAGCAAGCAGATCGAGCTGAACGAGGTCACGCAGGTGTTTCGCGGCGCCGCCTTTCGCCAGATCGGCGGCGAGCTGACAGCGGTCGACCACGCGTCGTTTACGCTCACGGCCGACCCGCCCCAAATCGTGAGCCTGGTCGGGGAGAGCGGCAGCGGCAAGAGCACGATCGCGCGGATCATCCTCGGGCTGCAGCGCCCATCGAGCGGGCAGGTCACCTACTACGGCAAGGACATCTACAGCCTAGCGGGTGACGAGTTCAACCGCTATCGCAAAGACGTGCAGGCGGTGTTCCAGGATCCGTACGGCATCTTCAACCCGTTCTACCGGGTCGATCGGGTCTTCTGGACCGCGATCAAGCAGTTCAAGCTCGCGAAGTCACGAGGGCAGGGCCAGACCCTCATCGATGAGTCGCTGCTTGCCGTGGGGCTGCGTCCGGCGGATGTGCTGGGCCGCTACCCCCACCAGATCAGCGGGGGGCAGCGGCAGCGCATCATGCTGGCGCGGGTCTCGATGCTCAGGCCGGCCTTCATCATCGCCGACGAGCCGGTGTCCATGCTCGACGCGGCAGTGCGCGTGCTCTTCTTGAACATCCTGCTCGATTTCAAGCAGAAGTACGGCATGACCACGCTGTTCATCACGCACGATCTGTCCACGGCTTACTACCTGGGCGGCGACGTGATGGTGATCTCCAAGGGGAAGATCCTGGAGCGGGGAGCCGTCGACGACGTGCTGGTCCATCCGCGGCATCCCTACACGCAGATGCTACTCTCCTCGCTGCCCACGCCCGACCCCGACGCCCGCTGGCAGGACCGCCTGCAGGTCAGCGCCGTGTCGGACGCCACGGTCGTGCCGGGGTAACCTCTATCCGGCAGTTGACGCGCGCTGCTGCCGGGCGCTAGACTGTTAAAGCACCTGTATTCGTCATGTCATGTCCGGCGTTCGCCCGATGGGACGGACGCCTGGGAGGGAATCACAAGGGTGGCCCAATCCGTTCTCGACACCGTGCTGGATCAACTAAGCCTGACGCCGTCAGAGTACTTCATCCGTCTGGAAGAGTCGCTCGATGAGGCGCGTTTGCAGCGCCTCCACCGCGTTTCTACGAGCCGGGAAACTGCCGCGATTATTCAGGAGGAAGTGGCAGCGCCCGAGTTGACGATGCTCCGCGATGAGGACGCAGATGAGCTGACGTTCACCGAGCCGGGCGAGGGAGAGCCGCTTACGCCATCGTTGGCGGGACCGGGCCGGGCGCGGCCCCGCAAGGCCACGCGCGCCCGCGCGGCCCGTAACTTCGATGTGGTCGAGGAAGATGACGAGCTGGGCGAGCTCGCTGTCGAGCCGGTGGATGACGAGGAGAGCCAGTTCAAGCAGGCGTACCGGCGCGCCATGCGGACCAATCGCCGCCCGTTCCGCGATCGTTAGCTTGCGCTGGCGTGCTAACGGGCGCCAGTATCCTCACAACCATCGGGTGTACTCCATTAGTTGCGCTCGACCGTCTGAGCGCCGGACTCTCATCTCGGCTGTTTGCCAAGATCGAATCGGTCAATCCTGGGGCGAGTATCAAGGATCGCATCGCCCTCGCCATTGTGGAGGCGGCTGAGCGTTCGGGACGGCTCAAACCCGGCGGGACGATCGTCGAATTGACGAGCGGCAACACCGGCACGGGTCTGGCGGTAGTGTGCGCTGTCAAAGGTTACCGGCTCATCGCCGTGATGAGTGAGGGGAACTCCGTGGAGCGCCGCCGCATGTTGGAGGCGCTCGGCGCGACGGTCGAGCTGGTTGCGCAAGCTGGGGGCGCCCATCCAGGCGAGGTCTCCGGCGAGGACTTGGCGGTGGTCGATCGCCGCGCCGAGGAGTTGGTCCGCGAGCTGGGCGCCTTTCGGGCGGATCAGTTCCACAATCCGGCCAACACGGCCGCCCACGAGTGGGGGACGGCGGAGGAGATCTGGGAGCAGACGGAAGGCCGGGTGACCGCCTTCGTTTCCACCGTCGGCACCGCCGGCACCTTCGTCGGCACGGCCCGCGGCTTGAAGCGGCATAATCCGGCGGTTCGCGCCTACGTGGTCGAGCCTGCCGGTGCGCCGGTGCTGGCAGGCTCGCCGGTCACCGATCCTCGCCACAAGATACAGGGCGCCGGCTACGGTGAGGCTCCCGCGCTGTGGGACCCGGCGCTTGCCGACGGCTATCTCACCGTCACCGACGAGGAGGCTGCAACTACTGCGCGCCTGCTGGCCCGCCGAGAAGGAATTTTCGCCGGTTTCTCCAGCGGCGCCAACGTCCACGCCGCCCTCCGCGTGGCGCGACAGGACGCGGGCGTCGTCGTCACCACAATCAACGATAGCGGTCTGAAATACCTCAGCACCGATCTGTTCGGTTCCCAGGCGGCCGGTTGAATAACGCGATCCTCACCACCGTATCGTCGATCTTCGCCACGGTCGTGGCAGTGCTGTTCGCCTGGCTCGTCGGCAAGGGGCTGGATTGGTTCCGTCGGCGGCCGCGAGGCTGAGGCGGAGGGTCGCGTTTACCAAGTCTTCGGCATGAGCCGCCCCCCCGCCGAAATTTTGTTTTGTACAATTGGATCTGGCGAAACTCGACAACTTCTGCACGGAGCTGCCTGATGGTACGAGGACGTCCGCCCCGCGCGGTGGTATACGACCGACTCCAGACCGCGGTAGAGGAGCTTCGTCTGCGCCTTGGTGGACTGCCTACACCGGTGGAAGCAGAGGCCATCTGGAGAGACATCTGGTACCACGAGGTCCACAATTCGACCGCGATTGAAGGGAACACGCTCATCTTGCGTGAAGTGGAGGTGCTCCTCAGTCAGGGGAGAGCCGTCGGCGCCAAGCAACTCCGTGACTATATGGAGGTGCAAGGCTATGCCGAGGCCGCGCGTTGGGTCTATCGGCAAGCAATGGAGCCGGGCGATTGGAGCGACGAGAGCCTTCTCACCTTGACCGAGGTCCGCCACGTTCATCACGCCGCGATGACACCCGTTTGGGATGTAGCGCCACACGAGCTGGCTACCGACGACGAGCGTCCTGGTGGCTTTCGCAGGCACAACATTCGGCCGTTCCCAAGTGGGATGCAGCCCCCGGACTTCCCCGAAGTGCCCGCCCACATGGCCGATTGGCTGCGCCGCGTACAGAGTATCCGCGAGCAAGAGGTCCCGATTGCCCTCGCCGTTGCGCGCCGCCACGCCGAATTCGAACGAATCCACCCCTTCCTAGATGGCAATGGCAGAACAGGCCGGTTGCTCATGAATCTTATCCTTGTGCGGCTTGGCTTCCCGCCGGCCATCATCTTTAAACGTGAGCGGTCGCGATACATGGCGGCGCTTCGCCGTGCCGATGAGGGCGATGCCGGTCAGCTCGGCGAAACCATCGCCCGCGCCATCCTTGACAATCTCTACCGATTCGTTGTCCCCGCTGTCATTGGGGCGGTTGGGCTGGTGCCGCTCGCAGCACTCGCTACCAAGGAGCTGAGCTTGCCTGCGCTACGGCAGTCCGCTATTCGCGGGCGGCTGCAGGCGCAGAGAGGCGCCGACGGGCAGTGGATGAGCAGCAAGCAGTGGTTGGACGAGTACGTCGCCAGCCGCCATAGACGGACCGACAACCGAACCTGAAGCTGTGCCCGCCGCTAAAGCAGCGGGCTACGTCTACAAAGCCCCATAAATGGGGCTGAACTACGGCGAAGGACGCCACTTACGATCCTCAAGATGCATGAGAGGCTGCCCGTGCAACAACTTCAGCCTGGTTATGGAAGTTGGCAATTAAGTCCAGGCGTTTCGATAGGCAAGCGACCGGGGCGGGCGAGACGCCCGCGCTCCGTCGAGAGTGGCGAAGTCGCCCACCATTTGGCATGTCCGGAAAACACTGGATCAAATAAACAACCTCCATTACCAGGCCTTGTAAACGTAGCCCGCTGCTTTAGCGGCGGGAGAGGCGGCACACGGAGCCGCACGATCACAGCGTCAGAGCGTCGACGGCCGCGAGCTCCTCGTCGGTGAATTCCAGATGCTGGAGCGCCCCAACGTTTTCCTCGATCTGTTCTATCCTGGAGGCGCCGATGAGGGCGCTGGTGATGGCGGGCAGACGAAGGATCCAGGCCAGCGCCATCTGGGCGAGGGTCTGGCTGCGCGCTTGCGCCAGATCGTTCAGCTTGTTCAGGGTGTCCAGTCGCTCCGGGGTGAGCCGCTGCCGCGTCTGCTCCTCACCCCACCAGAGTGCGCCTCGCGAGTCGGCTGGGATGTTGCCGGAGAGGTACTTGCTGGTGAGCAGCCCGCTGGCCAGGGGCACGAAGGCGATCACGCCGGCGCCGGCCCGCTCGGTCTGCGGCAGCAGGTCCTTCTCGATGCCGCGGCTGAGCATGTTGTAGGCGGGCTGGTGGATGGTGATCGGCGACCAGTCGTGGCGCTCGGCGACGCGGACGGCGTCGGCGAAATGGGCGCCGTTGAAGCTGCTCACGCCGCCGTAGAGCACCTTGCCCTGCCGGATCAGCAGGTCCAGCGCGCCCAGACTCTCGTCGAGAGGCGTGTGCGGGTCGGGACGGTGCAGGTAGAAGATGTCGAAATAGTCGAGCCCCATGCGCCGAAGGCTCTGGTCGCAGCTCGCCACCAGGTACTTCTTGGACAGCCACTCGCCGTAGGGACCGGGCCACATGCGGTAGCCGGCCTTGCTGCTGATGACCAGCTCGTCACGCGGCATTTCCTTGATGATCCGGCCACAGGTGAGCTCGGAGTTGCCGGGTGGCCTGCCGTAGTTGTTGGCAAAGTCGAAGTGCGTGATCCCCAGATCGAAGGCACGAAACAGGCACTGACGGGCGACCTCGGCGCCGCGATAGCCGCCGAAGGTCTCCCAGCCGCCCAGCGAGATGGCCGGAAGCATCAGGCCACTGCGCCCGCAGCGCCGGTACTGCATGCGACCATCGTAGCGCTGCGAATCGAAGCCGCCGTCCATGCCGTTGGCGATGCCGGTCGCGGCCAACTGTAGTTCCGCGGGTTCTGGCGTGGCCATTATTTCTCCAACTTCCGGAAAGCCAATCGGTGCTGCCGGTGCCAAACATTACCGCTCAAGTAGCCTGGCGGGCAAGCTCGCTACCGATCGTTGCAGATCTAACGACACGCCCATTCGAAAACCTCCTACTCGGTTCACCCATGGCATACCTTTGCGTGGCCTTACCGGGCCACCTGGTTACCATGCTGATGAGCCGCGAACGGCCACCTGGGAACGTCCGAATTGGGGGCATTATCGACGACCGTTAGGAGCCGTAGTGATCAAGTATATCGGATCGAAGCGGGTGATCGTCGCTCAGATCGCCTCGATCGTAAAGGCCATTTCCGGTGTGCAGTGTGTCTGTGACCTGTTCGCGGGAACTACGCGGGTGGGCCAAGCCCTGAAGGCACAGGGGCTGTTCGTGGTCAGTAACGATCTCGCCTCCTACAGTGAGACCCTTGGCCGGGCCTTTATCCAGGCAGACGGGAAGACGACAAATAGGGAGCGTCTCCTCAAGCAGATGGCCCATCTTCAGGGCCTGCCGCCTAGGGTCGGATATTTTACGCGCACCTTCTGTGAGGAGGCGCGGTATTTTCAGCCGCATAACGGTGCAAAGATCGATGCTATCAGGGGCGGCATAGAGGAGGTGACCGATGACGAGGAGGAGCGGGCGATCCTCCTGACGAGTCTTCTCCTGGCCGCTGATCGAGTGGACTCAACCACTGGACTTCAGATGGCGTACTTGAAAGAATGGGCGGCCCGGTCCTACCAACCGCTGGAGCTGCGTCTGCCAGAGCTGCTGCCCGGACCTGGCATCGCGCTACGCCGGGATGCCAATGAACTTGCTCGGGAGCTGGACGGGGTCGATCTGGTCTATATTGATCCACCGTACAATCAGCATTCCTACTTTTCAAACTATCACGTTTGGGAAACGTTGGTGCGGAATGATCAGCCGGAGACGTATGGTATCGCGAAGAAGCGGGTGGATTGCCGTACCAATAAGAGTAGATACAACCAAAAACGTGGGATCGTTGATGCCTTTTCTGATCTTGTTTTATCGCTTCGTGCGCCGTATTTGTTGATCTCATTTAACGATGAGGGTTATCTGCATAAGAATGATATTGAGGGCATCTTAGAAAACAGAGGTTATGTCTGCTCTGTTGGTTTAGATTTCAAAAGATATGTAGGGGCACAGATCGGTATTTTCAATCCTCAGGGGGAGAAGGTGGGATCGGTTTCGCACCTGCGTAACCAGGAGTACCTATTCCTCGTCGGCCGGTCTCGTCACGTCGTTGAGGCGGCGATGGCGACGGTCCAAGCCACAGCGGGGATGCGGCAGGCCGATCTTTTCTCAGAGGCGCCAGCGTCGTAGAGGGCTCGACACCCAGTCGCGTGGACAGCGTATGACGAGGCCAGGTGGCCCTTGTGTGAGCGTGGCCTGTCTGATTTGGCCCCTCATCCCAAAGCAGGCTTCCTCCGGCGATTGTATACTCGTCGTTCGGTCCTGGTGGCCCGGTTGCCCAACCAGGCATGGCGGTTTTCCCCGGTTGGGGCATGATGTCGAGCCGCCACGAGACACACGAAGAGGAGTTGGCGTTGCCGGCAGATACGTCGAGGAATGAACGCCTGGTCGTGGCCCACGGCGGCTGGGGTCGGCAGAGCTGGGAACCCATCGAGGCGGCGCTGCGGGCAGTAGGCGGCGAGCTGGAGCTGGCGGAATGGAAGGATGAGGCCGGATTAGTCGCGGCGGCCAAAGACGCCGTCGCCCTGGTTCAGGGCGGGCCCGTGCGCTATACGTCCGCTGTCATGGATGGCTTGCCGAAGCTGCGCTTCATGGCGGCGCAGGGCATCGGGGTCGACACGATCGACCTTCCCGAGGCGACGGAGCGCGGGATCGTCGTGTTTAACCTGCCCGGGGTGATTCATCGCGAGGTGGCGGCGCACGCCATGGCGCTCCTCCTCGGGCTGGTGCGCCACGTCGTGCCACTGAACCAGGCGATGAAGAGCGGCCAGCGCTACCGTCCGCGCGGGGGCGTCCACCATCTCTACGGTGAGACGCTGGGATTGGTGAGTTTCGGCAGCATCCCGCGGCTGGTCGCTCGGCAGGCGCAGGCGTTCGACCTGCGCGTGATCGCCCACGATCCGTTCGTGCCCGCCGAGACGATGCGAGAGCACAGTGTCGAGCCGGTGGAGTTGGACGAGCTCTTCCGCCAGGCCGACTTCGTGTCGGTCCACACGCCCTTGAGTCCGGCAACCTTTCACCTGGTCAAGGAGCAGCAGTTCCGGCAAATGAAGCCGACCGCGTACTTCATCAATACGAGCCGGGGCAAGGTAGTGGATGAGCCGGCGTTGATCCGGGCCCTGCAAGAAGGCTGGATCGCCGCGGCTGGGTTGGACGTGTTGGAGCAGGAGCCGCCGAGTCCTGACAATCCGCTCCTGAAGATGGACAATGTGATCCTCACGCCGCACTTCGCGTCGGCTTCGGACTTCGCCGGCGTCGAGCGCCGCAGGCGGCTCGCCGAAGAGCTCGCCCGCTGCGTCTCCGGTTACTGGCCGAAGTACGGGCTGTGCAATCCGGGCGTGCAGCCCAAGTCGCCGCTCATGAAGGAGGATGCCGGCTAGCGCGGACGGCCGAGCGGTTCGCTTGTTGGGTCGGCGTTCGGTATACTCTGCCACTGCAGCCAGGGAGTAGTCGCGTGCACGTTGCCTTCTATGGCGCCGGCTCGATCGCCGAGCGCCACGTCGATGCCATCCGCCGGACGGGTGTGCTCGACATTTCGTGGGTCGTGAGTCGCGCGCCGGAACACGCGCGAGCGTTCGCGGAAAAGAAGGGGATCCCGCGCTGGACCGCGGACGAGGCCGGGCCGTTGGCCGATCCGGAGGTTGGAGCGGTCGTCGTCGCCTACCCCACCTTCCGCCACGCCGAGGTCGCGCTGGCGGCGTTCGCCACGGCCAAGCACGTGGTCTGCGAGAAGCCGCTGAGCGACAGCGTAGCCTCGGCGGAGCAGATGGTTGCGGCGGCGCGCGCGGCGAACCGGCTGCTGCTGGTCGGGCAGCTTCGCCGCTTTTGGCCGGTCTTCGCGGGAATGCACGAGCTTGTTGCCTCCGGCCGGGCCGGCTCGTTGGTGCGTAGCACGGTGGATTTTCAGGCCGAGTGGGATTGGTCGAATCGTGGCTGGCGCGTGGAGCGGCCGGGTGGCTACTTGCTGGACATGCACGTCCATGAGCTTGATCTCCTGCTCTGGTTTGCCAATCAGGAGCCGCGACGGGTGTGGGCGACGGGCGAGAACCGCGCTGAGCGAGAGGGGACCGTCGTGCTGGAGTTTCCCTCCAGCTTTGCCCGCTTAGATTACTGTGGTCGAGTCTCCGGCCGGGTCTACCCTGCCGGGTCGCGGACCCGCTATCAGCTCGCCTTTAGCAACGGCCGCCTGGAGGCGGAAATCGCCGATAGTGTCACGTCGGAAACGTACATCGGCGGGACGAAGGTTGCAGAGAGCCGTGCGGCCATTGGGCAGGAGACACGAGCCGGGTGGGACGGCATGTGGGCAGCCTTCGCAGCGGCCTTAACCGGCTCCGCTCCATCGCCAATTGCCCCGGAAGAGGCCCTTGGTAACGTTCGCACGGCGCTTGCGGCGGCCAACGCGATGCAGACGCGCGCCGCGCAGGAGCTGTGACTTGACGTTCGTGGCGCGACTTGCTACAACCGATGGTTGCGGGCCCCCACCCCCTGCTCCTCCCCGCTCGGCGGGAGAGGGGAGCCGGAGATAACGTGGCAGTCGTCGGGTTGGTAGGAAGCATAACGGTACATGCCTGAACAGGCCTTGCTGGTCTTAGAGGTGAAGGATGAGCTACGCTACCTCTTCCAGGCACCCGGCTTGGAGGACGTGCGTGGGGCGGGAGCCCTTCTGGAGACGCTGAATCGATTCACGTTGCCGTCGCTCGCCCGGCAGCGGGATTTGCAAGGGGCGGGCATTGCCGGCGGTGGACGCCAATACGTGCTGACCTTCGCCGCTCCGGAGCTGGCGCAGCGCTACCTACGGGAGGCACGGCGCATCTATCGGCAACGCACAGTGGCCGCGGCGGTGCGCGGGGCCGCCGTGGCCGTCCAGCCGGAGGATCTCGTCTTGCGCTTCGGCGCCTTCCTGGGTCGCGCCAAGCTGGCCGTGGAGCAGGAAGCGCCCGCGGCATTCACCACGGTGGGTACGCGCGGCGGCGCGGAGCTGCGCTGGTGCGACCGCTGCCTGGCTTTCCCGGCGAGCCACCTGAGGGCCGGCGTCTTGCGCTGCCGGGCCTGCCACAACCGTCGTTTGCACCTGGCCGACCAAGCGGAGCGCCTGGCCCTGGCAGGCTACCAGACGAGTCTCGCGGACGCCGGGGAGGAAGACCTCGCGGCGCGGCCGGTCTGGGAGCGATTCCTGCGCTGGGTCCGCGATCGCGGCCTAGTGCGCAGCAGTGACGCCGCGGCGGACATCGGCAAGATCGACCGGTTACGCGCCCCGGAGGAGGCGGCATTTGCCGGCGACGATGGTGGGACTGCCATCGTCGTCGGGCAGATCAATGATTTGGATCGCACGCTAGGTGTCCTGAACGATTCTCATCGGACCTTGCTCGCGGCGGCCCGAGTGAACACGCTGCTCGACGACTCCCTGTTCGAGGCGGCAGCGGCCTACTGCTGGCGAGACGTGGCGCAACCCCTGGCCTGGGATCCATTCGTGGTCGGCGGCGACCGCTTTGTGGCGGCCTTTCCCTCCGATCGAGCGGCGGCGGTTATCGCTCGGTGCCTGCGTTCCTTTGAAGGGCAATCGGCGGCGGCCGCGGAGGGACGGCGGCTCAGTCTTCACGTCGGGGTTGGCTTCGCGTCGGCGGGACTCCCGTTGAGCATTGGCGCCATGGCCGCGCAACGGGGTTTGGAGGCGGCGCGCCGCCAGTACGTGCTGGCCAGCGATGGTTCCGCGCGAGGGGCCTGGCGCTCGACGGTGGGGCTCGCCCTCGCTGAGGGAGACGCATTCGCTGTCGTGAATGCCGGCGAGCTGGAGCGCGCGCTGGCGCACGCGCGGACGCTCCGCCGTGTTGGGCTTGACGCCGTGCAGCTCCGGCCGGTTGCCCCGGCGGCAGTCCCTGGTCAGGCACGGCCGGCCCAGCTCGACGCCGCGGCGCTGGCGCGGGCCACGGGATCGATGTCGGACGCGCAACGGCGTACGCTGACTACGGTGCTGCGCGATCTGGGCGTCATTGCCGCCGAGGCGGCGCCCGCCGATTCGCGGCTGCTGGCTGCCACGGCAGCCTTGATCCCGTATGCCGGCTCGTTTCCGGTGCTGGCCCGCCAGTCCAGTTCGCCCGAAGCCGAGCCATCCGCTGGCGGCGTTGAGATGAGGTCTGCCTGAGATGGCCAACGAACGCGTCCTGGTGGCCTTTCGACTGCTTGCTTCCAGCCCCCTCGCCATCGGGCCGAATGGTTCGCCGGTTGATTCGGCCGGGCTGCCGGTGATTCGCGGCGGGACGATCAAGGGTGCAGTACGGCGTCTGACCAGCCAGCTGGCCACGGCGCTTGGCGATGCCCCATGCACGGGCGACGGCTCCCCGACATGTCGAATCTGCCGGCTGTTTGGCGCCCCCGGTCTGGAAGCGGCGCTTCGTTGGTCGGACGCGCTCGCCGTGCGTGACGTCGTCCGTGTCGACGGGCCGTCTCGGCCGGCCAATATCTTGACCGGACTGCGCAGCCGGCAGCCGGTTGACCGGGCGCGCCGGACCAATGAAGGGCAGGCCAGGATCCAGCACATAGTGACCACGCCGGGCCTTGTGTTCGAGGCGCGCGTAGAAGGGTGGATCCCGTCTAACCAGGAGAGCGAGCCGCGGCAGACCATTGGCTTGCTGGTGGGAGCCTTGCGGAGCCTTCGTCACCTCGGTGGCGGGCAAAGCATTGGCTGCGGGGCGGTAGAGGTGGACGTCACCGCTATACGCATTGGTGACGCGCAGTATTCGGGGGACGAGATGGTATCGACGCTGTCCGCGGTTGGGGCGGTCTCGTGAGGGTACGGCTTCAGGTGACCGTCCGGTCGCTCGCTGGCGTGGCTTGCCCTCCCTCTCGCGCCAGGGGCGAGCGGCAGGATGCACTCGCCTATGTTCCGGGTTCGTCGCTACGCGGCGCTCTGGCTGCCTCCTATCTGCAGATAGGGGCGGCGGGCGATGAGGCGTTTCGGCAGTTGGCGGACGCTTGTCATTTTGGCAATCTGTATCCTGCCGGAAGCGGCGGCCTGCAGTCCCGCCCTGTCCCGCTCACGGCGGTCACGTGCGGGCGCATGCCGGGCTTCCGGGCCGGCGGCGGCCACGGCGTGACCGATACGCTGCTGCCGCGAGAGGCAGCGGCCCTATCTGGTGAGCCGCCAGCGCCCGTGGAACCATCGGCCGAAGGCGCCGCGCCAAGCGCTGGCCCCGATTCGGCTGAGCGGCGGCAGAGCGTGGCGCGTGGTTGGGAGTCTCTCGTCCACTGCGCCCGCTGCGACACGGAGCGACAGCGGCCCGGCACGTCACGGCTCGTCTCAGCGGACGGCTTTGCTCAGTGGTTGCCAGATGGACCCAACGCGACGCCGGTGAGCTTCGACGCCGTGTATGGCGGCGCCATCAGCGCCGCCCCCCGCGCGGTTGGGGCGGGATCGTACTTTCAGCGTTGCCTGGCGGAAGGTCAGCGATTCACGTCGTCGGTGATCTGCGCCGATGAGGAGGCGGCCGCGCTGGTGAGCGAGCGCTTGGCTCCGCCGGGCGCCATACTATCACTTGGTTCCGGGCGGTCGCGGGGACTGGGCACCGTGAACGTGGAGGAGTGGCGGCTGGAGGTAGCATCCGATTCGTTGACCGTGCGCCAGGAAGGCCTGACGGAGGCGCTGGCCAGTTGGCGCCGCCAATTGGAGCTGCCGGCGCCCCAGCACCGCTACTTTTCCGTGACCTTGCTATCCCCGGCGATTCTCCGCGATCCGTTCGGGCGCTTCCGCGTGTGGCTGGATGGACAGGGGGCGGCATCCGTGTGGGGTCTGCCCGCGGGCTCTATGGAAATTCGGCAGCAGCTTGTGCGTACGGGACCAGTCGAAGGATGGAACGCCGGATTGGGGCTACCCAAGGCGGACGCCCTGGCCTTGCAGGCGGGCAGTTGCTGGCTGGTGCGTACGAGTGCGCCGGATGGTGAGCTGCCACTGGCGGCGTTGGAAGAATTGGAAGCGCAGGGACTAGGCGAACGGCGGCAAGAGGGATTCGGCGCCGTGCGTGTCTGCGATCCCATACACTGGCGCCTTCGTGAATTGGAACAGGATCAACCGCTATGACCGCCGCGATGAGTGACGCGGTTCAACTTTTGGCATATCGACGCTGGCTGGCCGGTGAGGCCGACTGGATCGCGTCCGGCACGCAGGCCACCGACCTCGGCCGCCGCGCGCGCCGCGCGTACCTTGACCGCAACCAAATCCGCAACCTCCAGCGCGTCGCCGAGACCAGCGTGAGCGCGAGCGACTTGACGGATTACGTCAAGACCCAGATCGGCAAGCACGGGCAATGGCGCCGCGAGGACTTTGGCCCGGCGTTGTTGGAGGAGCTGAACCGCCTACGGGCGCGAACGTCGGATCAGACCGGCGCGCCTGCGACCGGCGGCAGTGGCCGGCATCTCGATCTCTGCCGCTTATACCTCCGGCAGATGGCGGCCGCCTATCTCTATTTCATCGCCGTCGATGCAACGGCGGCGCGCGCGGCCCCGGCGGCACGCGTGGAACGTCCGGCCCCCAGGCAGGAGCGCGCGCCGGCTCGGCCTGAGCCGGCGGAGCGGCCACCGCGTCAGCGGCGGGAGCGTCAGGAGCGCCCGTCGACCCCGCTCGAAACGTCGGCAGAGCCGGCAGCAGGAGAGCCGGCCGGCGGCGTCGCCGCTCCTCCGACCGAACACGCGGAGCCGGAGAGCGCTCCAGTCGCTGAGTCATCGGCGGAAACTACTGTGAAAGCAGGAGCTACCCGGGGTGGCGGAGATGCCGAGGCCGCGATTGCGGGCCCAGGGGGCACCCCCGGCCAAGCGACCGGGGGACTGCGGTCCCTTTCATTTGGCGAGGGCCGTCCGGAGGACGGAGATACCGCGGTCGAGGAGCGGGCGGCGCCATCCGATGAATCGCGGCCTGAGGAGGTGGCCGCGACAATATCGGAGGTTATGCCTTCCCGGGAGGACGCCACTGAATCGCCGCGGTCTGACGCGACCGGGACCGCTGAGCACGGCGAGGGCGCCGCGGACAGCGCGATTACTCCGACTCGGGAATCGGAGCCGGCTCAGTGACCATGGCGATGGCTGACTTGGACGGGCGGCTGGCAGTGGCTGTACGGCGCGAGCAGGGGCCGGCATTAGAAGAGGTCAGCGCACGCATCGTCGGTGGACTGCCGCGACCCGTGCCCTATGCCCTGGTGCAAGGCTTCTTGAGCGCCGTGCGAGCGCACGCGTCGGCGAGTCAGGCCCTCGAGTACGCCGCGACGAAACGGGTACAGGCCGAACGGCAGGGCCAGCGCGTGGAGCAGCAGTTCTGGGGACAGGTACATGAGGCGCTCACGGAGCTTCCGACACGTGTCGACGCCATGATCGGCGCCTCCGACGTCGCACTGCGCGACCGGCTCAGTGGCATACTGACCCAGATGTTGGCGCAGCACCTGTCGTCGGAGAACTGGCTGCGGCTGGGGCACCTAGAGGATGCGAACGGTGGCGGCGCCTCGGCACGGCGTGGCCCGGCTTCGCGCCCAGCTCGCCCGCCGTGGAGCGGAGGATGATATGGTGACGATGGATCGTTCTTTCACGCGATTGCACAACCGTTGGGCGTTCGACGGGGTGCTGACGTTGCAGTCGGCGCTGCACGTTGGCGGTGGCGAGTCGCGCACGCTGGCAAGCGATAGCCCGATCATTCGCGACGCCCTGGGGCGTCCGTTCCTGCCGGGCAGCACGCTCAAGGGAGCGATGCGCGCCGCGGTCGAACGGCTCGTGCCCGTGGTGGGCAGCCAACGGGGTTTGACCTGCTGCGGCCTGTCGCCGCGCGAGGAACGCTGCCCGACGCCGGCGGGCTCGCCGGCCTACGAGGCGGTCGATCGTGCCCTACGCGAGTTCGCGGGGACGCCGGGGGAGCGTCAGGAGCAGTTGCTCCCTTTGCTGGAGGAACGCCTCTGCGCGAGTTGCCGGCTGTTCGGGTCGCCCTGGCTGGCGGGACGCGTCTACGTGGCCGATGCGCTTCCCGCCGATGCCGATACGCCGGTCGAGATCCGCGACGGGGTCGGCATCGACCGAGACGCCGGAACGGCCCGCGAGCAGACGCGCTACAGCTATGAGGCGATCCCAGCACTGACCAGCTTCACCTTCCGCCTGGAGGCGGAAAACGTGGACGATACGGACCTGGCGCTCCTGGGGGTAGCGCTCGGAGAGCTGCAGCGCGGCGCCCTTCGACTGGGTAGTGGAGCCTCGCGCGGCCTCGGGGCATGTAGGTTAGAGTTGCAGCAGGTGCGCTCCATTCGGTTGGACGGCGCCGCTCCGGCGTTGCTCGCCTACCTCCGAGATGGGACCATGGAGATACACACTCCGACCGAATGGCTGGAGCAGGCCACGAGCTGGCTGTTCGCGGGGTAGAAGAGGGTCATCAGGTGCATAAACAGCTCCTCAACGAATGCCGGATCAGCGGTACGCTGACCACCAGTTCTCCGGTGCTGGTCCGGTCGGCGGTGGAGACGATCGCCGGGCCGGACGTGGGCACCGTGCTGACCGTCCGCGGCGGCCTCGACCAGCCATACCTGCCGGGCAGCTCGCTCAAGGGGGCCTTGCGCAGCCAGGCGGAGCGCATTGCCCGCACGCTGCGCCCGAATAGCGCCTGCAATCCGGTGGACGACCGCGGTCCGATGCGGTTCTGTGGCCGGCGACTGGAGGAGCGGGAACGCGAGCAGCAACGCACGGACCGGCGGTATTCGGTGCAGCCGCATGTTGCCTATCGCGACTCCTGCGCCGCCTGCAAGCTGTTCGGCTCGACCGCGGTCGCCGGGCGGGTATCCGTTACTGACGCCTACCTCCTTCCGGGGATCGTGCCGGCGTTGATCCGGCGCGATGGGGTTGGCATCGATCGTTTCAGCGGCAGCGCCAGCCTGCGCTCGCGGTATGAGATCGAGGCGGTCACCGACGTGTCGTTTCGCTTCGACCTTCGCCTGACCAACTTCGAGCTATGGCAGCTTGGCCTGGTCGGCCTGGCGGTGCAGGATTTGTTGAACGGTCGTTTGCCGCTGGGCACGGGGAAGTCTCGCGGGCTCGGTCAGGTCACGGGCGCGCTCGACGGCGTCGAAGTCGCCTACCTGCGCGGAAGCCAGGCCGGCCAGCCCGACGGCGCACTGGCGGGGGTCGGGACGCTGGCGGAGGATGGTGGGCGCTACGGCTATCGGTCGGACGATCGCCTGGAGGCTTCGTCGGAGCTGACGGCGGAACAGGCTGGCATACGGCGCATCTATCGCTACCAGCCGGAACAGGTCCCATGGGATGCGCTGACCGAAGCGTTGATAACGTACCTGGAACAACACTATCGACCCTCACCGTGGTTCGGGCGAGAGGGTGAAGGCGAGGAAGTGGATGCCGCGCGCGCACGCCAGCCGGCTCGCTGAGGCGGCGCTGGCGCTGCTGCTGGACAGCCTGGCTGAGCATCTCAGCTACTGTCTCGTGGAGACGGCGACGGAGCTGCAGTGGACGACCTTTTCGCCCGCCAGCGTGGTGGGTCAGGCGGTGCGCGGTCGCGCCTTCGGCTCGCGCTGCGACGTGCAGTTTCGCCGCCAGGACGCCGGCTTTGAGGTCACGGTGCTGACCGATATTGACCGGCTTGCCCTACCGGAGGGCGAGAGCCTCGACTTGGGCGATCTCGACTCGGACGAGGCGGTCTACATCCTCTGGGGCGAGCGTCCGCCTGGGGTCGCCGATTGGGGCGAGCGCGGCTTCCGCCAGCGATGGCAGTATCCGATCGAGGGCGCGCCGCGACGCGTGGCGGTCCGGGCCCAAGAGTATCGCGACCGCGATACGGGCGAATTGCAGTTCGTGCGCTATCGCGCACTCGTGCCCGTAGAGGACGAAGGATGAATCCGTATTGCTTCGTACCGCTCAATGGCACGCCACAACGGCTCCGCGCCGCCGGCCATGACCGCTTTAGCGGCCATAGCGGTCGCTTCGACTGTTCGCTGACCCTGCGGACGCCGTTGTTCGTGTACGACCGGCGCTTTGCTCGCGCCGCCGAGCCGCCGGCGGGACCGGGTCACGAGACAGCCGACTTTCCGACCTTACCGGACGGACGGCCCGTCATCTGGGGCACGGCCCTGCGGGGGGCATTGCGCGCCGTGGCCGAGGCCGCCTCGCCATCTTGCCTTACCCTCTTCGACGGACACTACGAGCGTTGGATGGTGGACTACCGCCCTCAGCTCCCGCCGGCATACCGCCGCTGCGACAACGTGGACCTGCTTTGTCCGGCCTGCCGCGTGTTTGGCACTATCGCGGCTGGTCGCTCGGGCTACGCCGCGCCGCTCCGCATCAGCGATGCCCTTCCGGCCGCTGATGATGTCCGCCCGGCCGAGCGCATCACCCTGCCGCCCTTGCAGAGCCCGAAGCCGCACCACCGTGCCTTCTACCTGGCTGCCGATGGAGCGATCGCCGGGAGAAAGTTCTACTACCATCATCCCAACGGACCGGTGGCCACGATTGAGCGCTCGCGGTTCACGCGGACCGTGCAGCCGTTGCCGGTCGGTACAACGCTTCAGTTCACGGCCGACTATCGCAACTTGGGTGACGACGAGCTGCGACTGTTGCTATTCTCTCTGGTCCTAGAGCCGGGGCTGGGCCATAAGCTGGGGCTGGGCAAACCGGTTGGTATGGGCAGCGTCACCATCGAGCTCACCAGCGCGCGGAACCAGACCGCACGAGAGGCGGCGCTGCAACGCGCCGGGTCGGCGTTCAGCGGAGACGATCTCCAGGAGTGGGTCGACGCGCTGCTCTATCCGCTGCGGAACGGGGCAGCCGGTGATCTGTCCGCGCTGCGACAGGCGCTGGCGCTCAACCCCGGGCGCCCAGTTGCTTATCCGCCGGCGGAATGGTTCCGTACTCATCCCGACGCCCCGATCGGTGAGGCGCCGGATCTGGCGCCGCAAGCTGCGCCCAGGCGTCCGGCGCCAGTGGCCGCGCCCCGTCCGCCGGCGCCGGCAGCCGCGGCGCCCACCGGTCGGGCCGAGCGCGAGCGCTGGGACCAGGGTGCCCGCGGTCGGCCCGAGCCGTCGCGCGCTGCCCCGCGCGGTCGCCGTTTCGGTTCCGAAGAAGACCAAGACGCTGCAGGGGCGCGGCGGCCGGCCGGCCGGCGACGCGACGAGCGCGAATTCCGCCCGGCGCGCGGCCCCGATCGCCTCGCGCGACCGGCCGAGCCGCCCGCGCTAGTGGATAGCTTTGGCCCCGATGAGGAGGAGGAGGCTGCGTCCGAGCCACGGCAGCCGGCGACGCTGGAGGATCTTGTCCGGCGTTTCAGCCCACAGCGGGAGTCGCCCAAAGCCCCGAACAAGTCCACACGCGAAGGCCAGCGGGCGCTGGAGGAGCAGCGCCGCCTCATGGACCGCCTCCGCCGCGGCGAGGGGTAGAGGCACACGGGCAGGAGAGTCCGTTAGACTCCATGAATGACTTGTGGCTTTCTGAGCAGGGAGGAGCTGCAATGATGGTTGCCGCACTGCCACAGACCAAACGCTACACGGTTGACGACCTGGCGCATTTTCCCGACGATGGCAAGCTGCGCGAGCTAGCTGGCGGGCGGATCGTGGAGTGGGACGTGACCAATTTGCTGCACGCCTTTTTCATCACCACGCTCGCTGGGATACTCCGCGGCTTTGTCCTGGAGCACCGCCTCGGCCTAGTGGTGAGCGCCGATCCCTTGGTACGCGTCTTGGACAGTCAGCACGACGCGCGGGGACCGGACGTTGCATTCTACGCCCGCGGGCGCATCCCCACCGATCTTACGACCGCGTCCACGGCTACCGCACCCGATCTTGTGATCGAAGTCCTCTCTCCCTCAGATCCCGCCTCGGAGGTTCAGCAGAAAGTGCATGACTGGCTGCGGGCAGGCGTGCGCTTGCTCTGGTACGTGGATCCGGTCATCGGCCTCACCGCCGTCCATCACGCGGGCGCCGTCGCCTACGTGCCCAAGGAGGATCCCCTCGACGGCGCCGATGTCGTCCCTGGATTCAGCATCCGGTTGCAGGACGTTTTTGACGAGCTGGCCGCTGTGCAGGGGGCGGCGGAGTAAGCGAGCGCGTTATTGCTGGAGTGCTCCGACCAATGGCGCTTCTCCCGGTCGTGATAATGAATGAGAGCGTACTCGTAGCAACGAGCGAGCCTACCCCGCCGCAGCGTGTGCCATCCGTGCTGCCATACTGATAGCCAGCCGCATGCTCTTGGCGTTGGCGATGCCTTTACCGGCGATGGCGAAGCCGGTGCCGTGGTCGACGGAGGTGCGGACGAAGGGCAGGCCCAGCGTCACGTTGACCCCGCCGTAGAAATCGGTCATCTTGATGGCGATGTGGCCCTGGTCGTGGTACATGGCGACGACACAGTCGTAGCGGCCCTCTACCGCCTCGTGGAACACGGTGTCGGGCGGCCAGGGGCCGGACGCGTCGATGCCGGCGATGCGCGCCGCCGCCACCGCCGGCGCGATCTCGGACTCGTCTTCGTCGCCGAACAAGCCGTGCTCACCGGCGTGGGGGTTCAGGCCAGCCACGGCCAGGCGCGGCGTGGCGATGCCCAGCCGCCGGCAGCCCTCGTCCGCGATGCGGATGGTCTCGAGGATGCGGTCGCGTCGCACGCGCTCGCAAGCCTGACGCAGCGACAGGTGGGTGGAGACGTGGACGACGCGCAGGCGCTCGGTGGCCAGCAACATGGCGACCCTGCTCGTTGCCATCTCGGCCAGCAACTCGGTGTGCCCAGTGAACGGTACGCCCGCCAGCGTGACGGCCTCCTTGTTCACTGGCCCCGTGACGAGTCCGTCCAGCTCGCCGCGCAGCGCCAGCTCGGCGCCCGTCCGCACCCACGTGACGGCGGCCAGGCCGGCCTGCGCCGAGAGTTGTCCTGGCGCTACCTGGCCGAGTGAAAGGCCAGGGACTTGCAGCACGTCCACCTCACCTGCCTGCCGCCCCGTGTCCGTTACGTCCGCGACCACCTGTACCGCGAGCCGGCCACCGACCTGGGTGATGGCCTGCTCCATGGCACGGGCGTCGCCGATAACGACCGGACGGCATTCCTGGAAGACGGCGGCGTCCTCGAGCGCACGCGCGATTACCTCGGGACCGACCCCGGCAGGGTCGCCCATGGTGAGCGCGAGCCGGGGGAGCCCGCGCGGAGGGGCCATCAGGCGTCTTCTTCTGAGAGCAGATACTGATAGGCCAGCGTCAGGGCGTCGACATCGCCGAAGCCGCCGGCCTTCGTGACCAGGTCGATCTCGCGCACGCCGTTCAGCGTCACGCTGGCCGGCATGCCCTCCGCGACCTGGCCCAGCAGGTACAACCTGGTCACGCCGAGCTCCTGGCACACCGCGCGAGCAATCTCGCCGCCGGTGAGGGCGAGGCGCTGGATACCGAACTCCCGCACCAGGTTCGCCACGAATCCTCCCAACAGCGAGGCGAGCCGTTGACTCGACGGAATCAACGGCGACTCTGCCGTAGCGATCGCGATACTGCCTCCCGATCCTAACAGGTTGCGTGCCGTCGATGCCGCCAGGGCCAGCGTCTCCGGATGGATTGCCTCCTCGGGATGGACCTCCAGCCTGACGACCGACAAACTGGCCTCTCGTTCCAATGCTGCTAACTGCGCCCGCGAGGCAGCTTGCAGCGTGCCGACGACGACGACGACCTGTCCGGTATCGATGAACGGCGGGGCCTCTAAGAATGGAGGACCATAGGCATGGCGTGCCAGCGCCGCGGCCAGCCCAGCCGATCCGGACCAAGCGACGCGACGTTCGCAATCGAGCGCCGCCGAGACAAGGGTATCCAGATCCCGATCATCCACCGCGTCGCAGATACACAGCGCCTGGGATGGCAGCCCCGCCAGAAGCCGGCTCAGGAGGCCAACGCCGCCATGAAGCTCCGATAAGGTGATCAGGGTCTCCGGTAACGACAGTGAGGACAGCAGCCCGCGCAAGTCACTGCGTGCCCCGTCGACCGGCGCCAACTGCTCGGCGTAGCGCTGCACGCCGTTCACCGTGATCCGCTTCTGGGCCGGATAGGCGGGGGCGAATATGGTCAGGTCGGGGTCAACGGCGGCGGTGAAGGCTGCCAACTCGGCGTCGACGTGACCACGCAGCGTCGAGTCGACCTTCTTGTACCACCAGATCGGCCGCTGGGCCTTCAGCTCGCCGATCGCGAAGGTAACCCTCTGGGCGGCGTCCTCGGCGGGAAGCTCGCGCGACGCCGCGTCGATCACAGCGACATCGGATGCCAGCCCGGCGTCGAGCGTGAGCCCCACCTCCACTTGGCGCCCCGGTCCGCAGAAGACGGCCGCCGCGTCCGTCGCCCCGGTGAGGTCGTCGGCGATGATCGCGATCTGCATCGACAGCCTCCAGTTCGCTGGTCATGTAACCCTAGCACATGGCTGCCTTCGGTGACGTGGGTGCTGGAGGGCCCTCACCCCCGGCTGTTACATCTGCTCCAGTTTGCCGTCCTGGATCTGGTAGGTCACGTGGGCGATCTCGTTGATCGTGGGGTCGTGGGTGGCGATCACGACCGTCACGCCGTGGTCGATCACGATCTTGCGGAATAGCTTGAGCACCTGCAGGCCGGTGACGCTGTCCAGCTCCCCCGTCGGCTCGTCGGCCAGGATGATGCGCGGGTCGTTGGCCAGCGCTCTGGCGATGGCCACGCGCTGCTGCTGGCCGCCGGAGAGCTCGAATGGCCGGTGCTTGGCGCGCGGCCCCAATCCCACCAGCTCCAGCAGCTCGTGCGCCCGCTTCTCGCGGTTCTTGCGAGGCATTTTGGCGATGCGCATGGCCAGTTCCACGTTCTCCATCGCCGACAGCACCGGCAATAGCGCATAGGCCTGGAAGACGAAGGCCATCTTGCGCCGCCGGAGCGACGTCATCTCCTGATCTGAGAAGTGGCCGATCTGCTGGCCTTCGATGGTCACCTGGCCCGATGTCGGCCGGTCCAGGCCGCCCATGATGTTCAGCAAGGTCGTCTTCCCCGAGCCGGACCGGCCGCGTAAGGCCACCATCTGTCCCGCCTGCACGTCGAGGGTCACACCCTGCAAGGCCCGCACGTTATTGCCATGAAGGCGGTAGGTGCGGGTCACCTCCTTACACTCGATGATCGGCCCGGCATAGGTTGGGGTGATGCGCGACGGCAGCACCGTCGCTACCGTCGCCACCGGCGGCGCAGCGGATCGTGCCGGCCGGGCGCGCCGCGTTAGGAAAGGGATCATGCCTGGGTCCTGTCCTTTCCGGTCTGCTGGAGCTCGGCGGCGGGCCGGATCTCGATATGTCCGTCGATCAGCTCGACCTGGACCTTCTTCTTGATGTCCAGCTTCTCCATCAGGTCGCGCGGCAGTTGCAGCCGCCCGGCGCCATCCAGCACGACGAACTCCTCGTGCGTCTGGCCGAAGTCCAGCGGGTCGTCCAGGTTGATGTCGGCACGGCGCAGACTCTCCGTGCTGGTCTTCCCGTCGCGAATTGCCACCACGCGGTCGACGCGAGAGGTGACCGTGCGGTCGTGGGTCACGATCATCACCGTCGTCCCGTAGTTCTGCACCAGGCGTCGGAAGATCTCGAAGATGGTGTTCGACGTGGCTGTGTCGACCGATCCGGTCGGCTCGTCCGCCAGGAGCAACGGCGGATTGTTGGCCAGGGCGACGGCGATGGCGACGCGCTGCTGCTGACCACCTGACATGTGGATGGGTATATGATCCATCCGGTCGGCCAGACCAACCGCCTCGAGCAGCTCCTTCGCCCAGGCGCGCCGCCGCCGCGGTGAGGCGCCCTGGATCACCATCGGCACCTCGACGTTCTGGAGCGCCGTGAGATACGGGATCAGGTTGCGGGATGTCTGCTGCCAGACGAAGCCGACCACTTCCCGCTTGTACTTGACGAGTGCTCGCTCCGACATCTTGAGCAAGTTGTAGCCGGCGACGGTGACGGCGCCGGCGGACGGCCGATCCAGTCCGCCGAGCACGTTCATCAGCGTGGACTTGCCGGAGCCGGAGTTGCCGACGATGGCCATCAGCTCGCTCCGCTGCACGGTGATGTCCAGCCCTTGCAGCGCGACCGCCTCGAGATCCTGGACCTTGAAGATCTTGACCAGATTCTCGCAGACGACCAGCGGCTCCGAGCTGGGCGCGTGGAATTGCATTAGCCCTGCTCCTCACCCAGTTTGGTGGCTTCGTGGATCTTCATGCGGCTCAGCATCAGCACCATCACCGGCAGCGCCAGCGCCAGCATGATGCCGAGCACGAGGTAGAGCTTGAAGATCTGGTCCCAAGGCGTGTGGACCAGGAAGGGCGGAACGTTGGCGTGGGCGTCCAGATCGATGTGCATGAAGGGGATGAACAACGAGCTGGCGTAGCGACCGAGCGTTGTCCCAAGCGCCACCCCCAGCACGATCAGGAAGATCTGCTCGAAGCCCAGCAGCGCCACCAGGCCCCACACGGAGAGGCCGATCGCGCGCATGATGCCCAGTTGTTGCAGTCGTTGCTGGTAGCTGAGGAAGGAGTAGAGGAGGAAGCCCATCACCGTGAGCAACGTCGCCACCAGGAAACCCACGGTCAGGCTGCCGAATAGCCCGGTCGATTGCGGCAAGCTGCGCTCCTGGAAGATGGCGGACAGGCTGTCGTCCGTCTGATAGATGGGATTCTCCGGCAAATTGGCGAGCTCGTCGCGCACCTGCTTGGTCGACTGGGTCGGGTTCAAGCGCAGCAGCACCGTCCAGGGTTGCTGGCCCGTGATACCCAGGATGTAATCGAGGTTCGCGACGAAGAAATCGCCGTCGGCGGGGTATAGCGTCGGGAAGGTATTGATGCTGCCGCGCAGGACGAGCGGAACGGTGTAGCTGACGGTGTCGCCAACTTTGAGCAAGATACTGTCGCCGACTTTCAACCGGTTCCTGGACAGGTAGGAGCTGCTGGCCAGGACGCCGTCGTCCTCCGATTTCAACGCCCCGAGCCATGCCTGCTCCGATGCCGGCGCGTTGAGATCCGGTCGATACCAGGCATAGCTCCCGTAGCTGTAGGCGTCGATACCGAGCAGCGACGCCTGGCCGCCCGATCGCCCGGAGCTGGTGACGACCGAGGCTTTGTCCAGGCGCATCACGCGCGTGGCGCCGATCACCCCCGGCAGCCCCTGGTAGCGCTGGATCGGCTCCATGGTCCAGATCTGGTGATCCTGGTCGAAATCACCACGCTCGAGGAAGGAGATGTCGGCGCCGTTCTGGTACATGACGTGGTCCGTGATGTTCTGGTCGAGCGTCTGCGCCATTGAGGCGCTGAACACGCCGAGGGCCATCGTGAGCGTCACCAGCAAGACCAGGCGCACGTACTGACTCGGCGAGCGACTGATATGGCGCAGGCCCAGCAGCACCGACAGCGGGAAGAAGCGGTTGCCGATCCATGACAGCAGCTCGGTCACCAGGGGGAAGACCCGCATGGCGACCAGGGCGAGGGCGAACATGAACACGGCCGGCACCAGCAGCAGCAGCGGGTTCTGGATGGCGTTGCCGTTCTGGTCGATGGCGATCAGCGAGCCGTTGTCCTTCAGCAGCTTGTAGCCGTAGATGGCCACCGCGACAAAAGCAAAGTCGAGGAAGTACTTCTGCCAGAATGGCGGCTTGTTGGCACGCGCCACCTCTGCCTTGTAGCTGATGATGGTGTGCCGGGCCGCTCCCGCCGCCGGCAACAGGATGGCCAGCAACGCGAGCGCGAGCGCCGCGATGGCGTAGCGGTAGGTGTCGGGCGAAATCCGCACCGGGAGCAAGCCGCGGTTGACGAAGAACAGGAAAGTATAGGTGAATCCGATGAACTGGGCCACCAGCGCCGCGAGGAGCGGGCCGACGATCAGCGCCACGGCGCTGATGAAACCGCCTTCCACCACGTACACACCCAGGATCTGCAAGTTGCTGGCGCCGCGGCTCTTGAGCACGGCGATCTCGTTGCGCTGTTTATCGATCAGCATCGTCGAAGCCAGCAAGATGTAGTAGAGCACGATCGCCAGCGTCGGGGCCGACAGCGCGAATAAGAGGATCTTCAGGAAATAGGAGTCGCTTTCGAACTGCTCGAGCACCTTGGTCGGTGAGATGTCGAGCGTGGCGCCGGGTAATAGCGAGGATGCCGTGGTCGTCAGCTGCGACGTGCCGTCGATCACATTCTGCACGTTGGTCGAGTGGATGTCCTTCTGGTCGAAGATGAAAAACCAGTAGTACTCATAGGGTGCCTGGGGATTCACCTTGAGGACGCCGTTGAAATAGCTGGTCTCCGGGATCAAGAAGTAGTCGTCGAACGTGTCGGGCCGGTAGAACCAGTACTGCTCGTTGGGATCTTTGGGCTTCCAGGTGCCCACAATCTTTACCGAGATCGGCTGTGCCTTGTAGGTGTCTCGGTTGGCGAAGGTGACGACATCGCCGACGTTGATGAGCAGCTTCTGAGCGCCGGCATCGGTGGCGATCACCTCGATATTATGGTCGGCGTCGAAGACCGCGTCGGGGAACTTACCCTGGGTGATGACGATGTGCTGTTGCAGATCGGTCAGGAAGCCGACGGCCAGATAGTCTTTGAACTGCTGGCCGGCGAAGGACTTGCTGCCGAGGCTATAGACGGGGAGCTTGTCGGTGGCCCCGTAGCGAACCATCTGCTGCAAAGGCAGGCTGGTCTGATTGGGCGTGTTGTTGACGAGATAGCCGTTGACGCGATTGTACTGTTCGGGCGTCAACAGCGGGTTGACCGCGGTGTAGTCCGGCGCCGCGGCTCCGCTGGTGCTGGTCTGAGCGGCGGGTGTCGTGCCCGGATTGTACGTCCAGTGGAAGAGCAGGCTGGCCGGCGGTTGCGCCTTGTCGGTCTGGGTGAGCAGGCGCTGGTGCAGCAGCTTTTCGGAAACGCCGTCCGAGTACAAGGGCACGGAGCACACCAGTGTCACGGTAATGACCAGGCCGAGCGTGGTGGCCGCAAGGAGTCGGGAGTTGGCCCGTGCCCGGCGGTAGACCATCGACAAGATGGCAAAGGCGTTGCCGCCGAGGCCGCCGAGCAACAACTCGACGCCCCGACCTGCCACGCGCGCGCCACCCTGGACAAACGAGCCCGGCCGTACGGCCGGGGCCGCTCCGCGAAGTCCCAACTGCGCCTCCTCAGTTCTGTCCGCCACACCGGGCGATGGCCTGCGCCACCCGTGATCGATAGCGCTCCTGCTCCCGAGGGAGGGATCGCTAGAAGCCCCGGCTGTATACCTTCTGGCCGGCTGTCAGCCCCGAGAGCACCTCGGTCTCCTGATCGGTCTGGATGCCGATCTGGATGTCGACCGGCTGCTGCCGGCCCTGGTTGTCCAGCAAGACGAAGGTACGGTTGTTGATACGGTTGACCGTGCTCGTCGGGATCATCAACACGTTGTCCTTCTTCTGGACGGTGATCGTCACGCGCGCGAGCTGCCCCAGCTCCGCGCCGGGGCCCGGCCACACCGGCGTGATCTTGGGCGAGGTGTCGACGACCGTACCCTTCGCCTGCTGTTGCTGCGTCGCCTGAGCGCCGGGGCCGTTGGCGTTCTGGCTACTCGAACCGAGAACTACACTGGGGAGCTGCGTCACCTTGCCGGCGATGTTCTTGCCGGGGAAGGCATCCATCACGATGTTGGCCGGTTGGGCGATCGCCACCTTGGGCAGTTGGTCCTGCGGAACGCTCACGGCGATCTGGAGCGTCGTGGGATTGGCGATGGTGACCACGGCGGTGTAGGCGGTTTCCTTGTCACCAGCCTGCCCGTTGGAGGCGATGACGATTCCGTCGAAGGGGGCCACGATCTGCATCTGGGTAAGCTGGTCGTTCAGCGAATCGAGCGCCAGTTGCGCTTCGTCGACCTTCTTCTGATAGATGGCAAGGTCGATGGCGTTGGTGTTGCCCTGGCTGGCGATGTCGCGCACTTTCTGCGCCGAAGCCTGGGCCTGAGTGACTGCCGATGCCGCCTGCTTCACCGCGTCCTGCTGCTGCTGGATGGCCTGTGGTGAAGGATTCACGACAGCGCTGAAGGCGGCAGTCGCGGCATCGACGCCGGCCTGGGCGCTGACCACATCTTGTTGTGCCTGGGCAAGCTGAGCGGACGTCGGCGCCAGTGCCGCCTGCGCAGCCTGGGCCGACTGCAGGGCTGCTTGCGCCTGGGTGACCGCCTCCTTGGCTTGAGCAAGGTCCGAGGGCTTGACCGCCTGCGTGGCCTGCTGGTAGGCCGCCTGGGCGGCGGAATATTCGGACTGCGCCTGCGCGTAGGCCGCTTCGGCCTTCATCTTGTCGGTAGGCAACACCGAGCCGAGCTGCGCCAGCGTCTGCTGCGCCGCGTCGAGGGCGCTCTGCGCCGAGTTCACTTGGGCGTTGGCGGCGTTGCACCCGGCTTGTCCAATCCCCTGCGCCACCTGACTGCAAGCGGCGTCACGACTGACCTGGGCGGAGTACAGGCTGTTCTTCGCCTGGGTCACAGCGAGCTGGGCCTTCTGTTGGTCTGCCGGGGTCGGCCCGCTTTGGAAGGCCAGATAGGCAGCCTTGGCCGCATTTAAGGCGTCTTGCGCCGACTGGAGTTTCGCTGTTGCGAGCGCCACGTCGGCCGGCTGTGGACCGGCCTGCAAGTCCGCCAGCTTCTGCTTGACGACGTTCAAGTTCGATTGCGCCGTGACCACCGCCGCCTGCGCCTTGGCGGCGTCCGCGGGCGCCGCGCCGGCCCTCAGCGTCTGCAACTTAATCTGGGCGCTGGCGAGCGCCGACTTGGCGGTGGTCACGACCGCCTGCGCCTTGGCGACATCGCTGGCATTCGGGCTGGTCAACGACGCGAGCTTGGCCTGAGCGCTGTCGTAGCCGGCCTGAGCGCTCTGCACGCCGGCATCGGCGGACTTGATGTCCTGATCGATGCCGACGTTGGTGTTGGTGGTGGTGGCCTGGGCCTTCTGCAGATCAAGCTTGGCGGCATCGACGGCGGCCTGCTGCTGCGCAATCTGCTTATTGAGCGTCGACGTATCGAGCGCGGCCAGCACTTGACCCTTCTTTACCTTGTCCTGAAGGTGGACGAAGATGTTGTCCAGATTTCCGGGCTGGCGGAAATACAGATCTTGCTGCTCAACCGCGACCACTCGACCGGTGGCCTGGATGATGTCGGTGATCGAACCCTTGGTCACTTCGAACGTCGGCTTGGGTGGCGGTACCGGGGTCGGGACAGCGGTTGGCGTCGGCTCGACGCTGGCCACGATTGGGTTGGCACAGCCGGCGAGGAGCAACGCGGTCGCTGCCACCAGCGCGCTCCGTCTGAGACTCTGAGGAAACACACGCACCTCCTAGGAAGAGCTCGCTTTCTGGAAGCTGGGATACAGCACGAGCCAAGTAACGCCCGCGTACGCCATGGGTGTCGCATCCCTACCGTAGCACCTGCACCTTCGCCCGTCAAACCGCGAACGCCCAGAAAGCGTTAAGATTCGGTAAAGAACACGTGGGCAGTCGCGTGCGCATAATTCGGTCGGAAGGTTTGCGCATCCAGTCCACCCTTGCTATCGTAGCAGTATCGCGTGTCCGTGCTCATGCCGCTATCCCCACGGCGCCGGTTATCCGCCTCCGGCTTCGGTGGCACAGGCGGCATGGAAAGACGCGGTCGGTAGTAGTGTTGAGCTGAGGAGAGTGACGTGGTCGTATCCCCTTCGCGCCGCGCGGTTTTGCGGCTGTTTGCCGGTAGCAGCTTGAGTATTGCGACCGCGGGATTGTTGTCGGCCTGCGGTGGCGGCGCTGCCGCCAACGCAGGTTCATCATCAGCGGCGGCGGCGCCCGCTTCCACGAGCGCCGCCTCGTCCGTCACGAGCGCCGCCGCCTCCATCACGAGCGCCGCCTCCAGCGCCGCCGCCGGAAGCAGCGCCAATGCGGCGCCCTCCTCTTCCGCGGCAGCCCCGGCGCGCAAGACGGCGCTGACTGCCTACATGCGGACATCGGAACAGGAGGCATTCACCAAGCGCAGCGACGCCTGGAACAAGGCCAATCCCAACGCCCAGGTCACCTTTGAGTCGCTGACCGGTGACTACTACACGCCGCTGAAGACGCGCCTCGCCGGGGGGCAGTACGCCGATGTCTACTATGCGCACACTTCCAACATGGCCTACCAGAACTTTGCCACCGGCGGCACGGCGCTGCAGATCGACGACCTTGTCGCCAAGGATAAGGTCGACTTGAGCCAGTGGTATCCGCAAGGTATCGCCGCCCTCAAGCTGGACGGCAAGATGTACGGTCTGCCGGTTCGAGGGCAGGTGTCCTGGTTGTTCATCTACTACAACATTGATCTGTTCAAGAAGAACGGCGTCGATCTCCCCAACTCCAACTGGACCCTCGACGACCTGGTCAGCGCCGCGAAGCGCCTCACGGTCAAGAGCGGCGATACCGTGAGCGTCTGGGGTGTCGGCCCGTCCACCTTCGGCTATGAGGGCACCTGCGGCCACGTCCGGCGCTGGAACGGCGAGTTCTGGAATCCGCCTAACGGACCGGGCACGACCTGCACGCTGGACTCCGACGCCTCCGTTACATCATTCCAGTGGGCCTGGGCCTTGATGTTCAAGGACAAGATCATGGCTCCAACCAGCGCCAACCTCAGCGACCTCTTCGGAAAAAATCAACTCGCCATGTCGATCGAGCGGCTGGCCGGCGAGCGCGCCACCTATCAAATGGCCGCCAACACCAAGTTTGACTGGGGGCTGGAGGTCATGCCGAAAGGGCCGACCGGCCGGCGCGGCGGGTTCCTCTCCACGGACTCGCTCCAGGTGGCGAAGGCGAGTAAGCTGCCGGACGACGCCTTCAATTTGCTCCTGTGGTACACCAACAAGGACAGCGGTATCGGCGCGGCGCTGCAGAGCCAGGGCTCCCTCACGCCGGGCTTCCGCCCGGACGTCTACTGCTCGCCGGAGCTGCTGAATGACAGCCGGTTTCCGAAGCAGGCGATGCAGTCGAACTGCGATAACGCCAGCATCAACGAGAGCTACACCTACCCGGCGAACTTCCGGATCGACGAGATCAACACCATCATTGGCCAGTACGAGAAAGACCTCTGGGCAGGTAAGCAAGAGCCCACGACCAGCTACATGAAGCAGTACGCCGACGCGATTACCAAGACGGCGGCGCTGCCGGTGAAGTAGGGCTCGTCATGGCAATGCCCACTGCAACGACAGGTGCTGGTCCTGCCGCAGGTCGCCGGAATACTGCCAGGTCGTTGTGCCCTGTCGCACCCAACCGGAGTGCAAAATCACCGGACCGAGGTGAGCGTCAAGATGGACGCGGACGGTGAGTGGCTCGGCGACGGTGCCGGGCTGCTTTTGCACGGTCAGGCGATAGGTACCTGCCGGCGCACCCGTGACGGCCGGCATGTAGCGAAACAGCAATGACCGGCTCTGGTCCGGGCGCACGACCAGATAGGATGACAGCTCCGTCCGCCCGGCATCGGCAGCATCGCCGGGCTGGTCGTCGCCACCCTCCGCGGCTAGCAACGCGGAACCTGGCGGTACGAGCACGCGGACGTACGTGGCGAGCACGCCCGTGCCCGGCTGCATGGTGTGCGTGTGGAAATCGTACAGCTCGCTGTGAAGCTCGCGCCAGACTCTCGTGGCTGCCCGCTGACCATAGCGATTCTGGTAGGTGACGGTAAGCGTGTCCTCGGCGACCCGGCCGTTTGAACCGATGGTCACGTCCAGCGCAACGGCTTCGTCGACCATTGCTGCCATCTTGCCATAGGAGACGTGCGTGTCGACGATCTGGAGCCCGTCTCCTGGCCCATCCCACACGCTGCCGTCCGCGCCGGCAAGATGCACCAGCGACTGAGCATCCTTGTCCTCGCCATACAGGAGCAGGTGCCGCTCCATGATGGCCGCCGTCGCGGCTTGAAGGAGGCGAGGCAGGGAATCCGCGCCGGGTTGCTGCAGCGTCGCCAGCACGGCCGTGACCAGCGCGGTCAGATAGTCGCTCTTGTCCTGCTCGCGTGCGCTGGTGAGGCTGCCGGAAGCGTTGATGTGCTGCCAGATCTCGTCGATAACCGTGTCAGCGCTGACGGTTTCACCGTATGCCGGTAGCGTCACCGGTCCAGTCGCTGCCAGCAGGCTCTGGACGGCATAGAGGTCGAGCGCGATCACGCCGTCTGCCGGCACTCCCTGGTCGTAGCGGAAGAACGTCTCCACCTGTTGAGCGGCCGTTGGGAAGTCGGGAGACCAGTTGGCGTCGCGAAGGTACCAGCCGCCCAAGGCCATGTACTTGGCTAACGGCTGTGGTGGCTCCAGCCCAAGCTGATGGGCCGGCTCGAAGTCAAGGACGCCGCGATAGTCGAGCGAGGTGATCGTGCCGGCGGTGACGGTGACCAGGCCCATGCTGCCGATGAAGCCGCCGGTGGCCCTCAACTCGAAGGGATCCTGGCCAAGTATCAGATAGCGCCGCGGTTGGTCGAAGCCCAGCAGCCACCGGCTGGCATTCGGAAGCGCTGTCAGTGCGTCGAGCAGCTCGTTGCTCTCCGCGAGTGATCGGTCCAGTTGCGCTAGGGCGCCAACGAAGGATGCCGAACCGTCGCCCATGCGCGGGTCGACTGTCTTTCTCGCGGCGACGGCGCAGGTCATGTTGGCGCGCGCGTCCGCAATGGTGGGTCGCTCGGCGTCAAGCGCCGCTACGAGGTTGCTGGGGAGGTTTGTGACGTTCGGTTCGCGTGCCAGTTGGTCAACCGCGGCAGCGACGCTGACGGCACTGGCCGCCGCTCCTGTCAGGCAGGCGGCACTGTGGAGGAGCGGTGGCGTCGACACCAGGAACCGGCCGGCATGCGGGATCCAACCAAGGTGACCAAGAAAAGGCGTCCAAGGGACCAAGAGCAGTCGAGCCCTGACCAGGCTCGCGTGCGACGCCGCCAGCTCGCGCTGCAATCGCCCCAGCGATGCCGGTGACGAGAGCAGTGTGCCCGAGGCCAGACTGCCGGCAGCGCGCGTTGCTTGGTTGATGCCGTCACGAGTCCAGTAGGTCGAGAGCGCGAGGTCGGCCAGAAGGAGGACAATGAGCAAGGCAAGGACAAGACCAAGCTGGCGCTTCCGCCGTCGACGCCAGCGGTGAGCCGGCGTCGACGCGGGCTTGACGACGGATGGGTGCGGGCTAGGGTTGTCTACCGTGTCGGGCACGTCTGACTCACCGGACGTTTTCAGTTGGAGGATTGCCCAGCATTGGTTTCCCCTCGCCGTTGCCGGACCAAGCGCTCGGTAACGTGAGCGGGATAGTACACTATGGCCATGCCACGGCTTGCGCGGGTTCCGTCATCGGTGTAAGGAACCGGTTCCCGTGGCTTCCGAAATGAGGTGGCCACGACGCCCACGATTGATGAGGTGGTAGTCGCGGACCCCGGCCGGCCCGACTTCTGCGCCCGATGCGCCACTCCGCTGGATCAGCGCCTCCACGGGGGCAGACTACGGCCCACCTGCCCGCGTTGCGACTGGGTTTACTTTGCCAAGAACGCCACCGGCGCGGCCATCGGTGTCGAGCGGGACGGCAGTCTGCTGCTGGTACGGCGCCGGCACGACCCCTATCGCGGCTGGTGGATGCTGCCGGCGGGCTTTGTCGAGTATGGCGAGAGCGCCGAACAGACGGCCGTGCGCGAGGCGCTGGAGGAGACCGGCCTCGCGGTGCAGTTGACCGGCCTCTGGGGCGTCTACTTCGGTACCGACGATCCGCGCAACGTGGCGCACTTGATCGTATACGGCGCGGCAGCGGGTGAAGGCACGCCTGCCGCTGGCGACGATGCGATCGAAGTCAGCTTCTTCCCGGCCCAGCATCTCCCCGACCAGATTGCCTTTGCCGGGCATCGCGCGGCGATCCGGGATTGGCTACAGCGCCGGGGGATACCGACTGGAGCACCGGACCACTAATGACGCTGTCCAGAGGGGAAGCGTTATTCCCCCTTTTCGTGCTCAGGGGCGGATGCGAATAGTGGACCGATGCTCCAGGTGAGGGCTTTCCGCGATGCGCTCAGGCGCAGAGCTGCAACTGCCAGGAGTTGAACGCGATCGAGCGGATCGGTAATGGCGTCTCCATCGCAATCTGCCGGCCGTCCAGTTGCTCCAGCGACCGGTATGCCTCATCTCGCAGCGCGGGGAGCGCCTCGGCGCCCGCACTGAGGGACCAGGCTCCGCTGGCGTGCCCGGCGCGGACCTCGGCCTCGGCAAGGCGCTCGATAATCTCCGACAGCGGCAGCGGGCCATCGGCGAGCGCCGCATAGACCCGAAGCTCCAGTGGGGAGCACGGTTGGTGATACGGATCAAGCCAGACCAGCGGCTCGACAGCGACAGGTCGAGCCGGAGACCACTGACGCCCCGGTGCGAAGATCTGTGAGAGCTTCATGAGGCCACCTCAGCAGCATGTCACAACGTCTCAAACAGTATACCTTGTTGACCGGCATTGTCAACTTTCGGCCGCGTCCGGCGGCCCGCCTTGTCGTCGCCTATCCCTGACCTTTCCGCAGCTCGCGCAGTTCCTCCTGCAGGCGTGCGGCCTCCGCTTCCGCGGCCTGGCGTCGGATCGTTTCCTCCAGGCGAGCGGCCGCTTCGGCGTCGGCTCGCGCTGCTTCCGCATCGGCCCTGGCCGTTTCGGCATTCGCCCTGGCCGCTTCGGCGGCGGCCCGCTCCGCTTCCGCATCGGCTCTGGACGCCGCCGCGTCGGCACGATCCGCTTCCATCTCAGCCCATTCTGATGGCGTCGGCAGCCGCTGCCCTTGCTGATCCAGCGCCCGCAGCCATACCGTCGTAAATCGACGGCTTCTCGTCCCGGTCGCGATCCCAGCTCGACTTGCTGGTCATCTCCAGGACGAACTGGGGCGCCTTCCCCTCGCTGATTACATTCCAGGACGTGCGCAGACGCTCCTCCGCTTCCACGACGAGCAGGTCGGGAGCCGCTTCCAGGAGGCGAGTCGATCCCGGCCGCGGACGCGTGATTTTCAGGTATGAGGCGAGATACCAAGGCAAGCGATTCCGCGCGATGTGCAGGCGGAGGATGGGTTTGAGGAGATCCACGTCGCGCACTTGGAGATCGGCCATCACCATCCAGGGCGCATCCTCCGCATCATCAGGCACGGTGAGCAAGAAGAGGTCGAGGTCGCTGAGCTGGGGCAGAACGGCCACCGCATCGCCCCCTATCCGCCGCCGGCCGCGTTCCCGCGGCCAGGGTTGACCTTGAGGCTTGAGTATAGCGGAATTCCGACCACCGCCTTCGTTCGCTCATGTCCACGTCCTCTGGCCCAAACCCTTCGCCTGGGGCCGACGCCAGTGGCAGCCCCAGGAATTCGCAGAGGCGCCGGTTAGCGACTACTGCCCTTGGTGGCCGAAGGCCCCGTCGTGGCGACGTCGCCGTCGAGATGCCAGTCACGCTCGATGACGTGCAGCACCTTCTGCGCGACCATATTTGATCCGGCGATGTTGAGGTGGATGCCGTCCGGCTCGCGGACCAGGACGGTTGCACCGCGGCCATCGGTCACGAAGTCCGCGTACTGCCCGTGGGCGGTGACCGAGTCATTTAGGTCGAGGTACTCGGCGCCGGGGACTTTGCCGGCAGCCTGCTGAATCGCCACGTTGATCTGGGCATCGACGCGGGCCGTGGTGTGGTCGCGCGGGGGGGGCACGGATAGCCAGTACACACGTCGAGCGCCGCCCTGGATCCAGATGCGGAGGCAGCGCTCCGCCCGGCGCGCGTATTCCTGGGTCCACTCCGGCGATCCCATCATGAAGACCTTGCCGTCCGGCATGGCAATGTTCTGGTCGTCATTGCCGCCCAACATGACAACGACGGCCTCCGGCTTGTCGGTGGCCACCTGCTGTTTGGCCACCACTGACCAATCCACGAAATCGGGCCGGACCAGGCCGGTGCCGTCGTGGGTATCCACGACGCCGTGTACGGGTCCATCGGAAGCGGCGGCATCGATCAACTGTGGCCCCAGGTAGCCGGTGAGCGAGTCGCCGGTGACGAGCAGCCGCAGTGGCTGATTGGGCATCGGCCGCCGCAGGGGCGCCTCCGCGGTCGCCGTGGGCGCGGCCGTCGGCGCCGACGTCGCGGTCCGCGTCGGTGGCGGCGGCGCGGCGGTCGGCGTTGCCGGCTCCTGGGTCGCCTGCGTTCCTGCCGCGGGTGCTGCGCTCGGCCGCGGCAGCGGTGTCGCCGTCGCGGCGGGCGCCGAAGCCGGTGTGTCCGTGGCGGCTGGCGGTGTTGCTTCCGGTGGCGGGTCGTCCGCGGAACTGGTACCTCCAGACGCCGTCGCGGGGCTATTCGCCGCGGCGAGCAACGGCGGCGTCGATGGTTGGGTTGGACGTCCGAGGATGGCGGTGAGCTGCCGCGACGGCCAGTTCAGGTGGGTTGCCTCGGCGAACTGCAACGCGGTTGTGCCGATGGAGTGGGTTACCGTGCGGACGGGACCGTCGGGCATACCGGCGCTGGCGTGGACGACGGCTCCGGCATCGACCACGACCGCCAGCAGCATCCCGGTGACCATCGTGACCAGCACGCGTTGGATGGATGTCGTCGGTGAGCCGTCGGGCTGCCCAGGAGTCGCCATACGATTTCCTCAGAATCGGTAGTAGATGAACGGGGCTACCCCCTGGCCGCTGGCCAGGACACCGGTGACGACCAGCACGGTGGCAAAGGCCACACCCTGCGGCAGTGGCCCGAGTCGGGCGAAGATGGCCTGTGCGCGGGACAACGGGAAGGACGGCAGGAATTGCAGAGCCAGGCCGGCGGCGACGGCAAGCAACACCGGCGCCGTGACGGTTGCCGGACCGGTACCAGTTGCCAAGCGTTGAAAGAGCTCGCCGACCGTGCCGAGGCTGTCGGCGCGGAAGATGACCCACCCCAGGCAGATGAGGTGAAAGGTAAGGAGCCAGCGCAGCCAGGGGACACGTGGCGCCGCCTGGCCGCGCCGCTCGCTCCACCAGCGCTCCACGGCCAGCCCTGAGCCGTGGAGTCCACCCCAGAGCACGAAGTGCCAGGCGGCGCCGTGCCAGAGTCCGCCGAGGAGCATCGTCAGCATAAGGTTCAGATAGGTACGGGCGCGGCCCTTGCGGTTGCCGCCGAGGCCAATGTAGAGGTAGTCGCGCAGCCAGCGAGAAAGGCTCATGTGCCAGCGATGCCAGAACTCCTGCAAGGTGACTGCCGCGTACGGCCGGTTGAAGTTGGCCGGAAACTGGAAACCGAGCAGCAGCGCCAGCCCGATGGCCATGTCGGAGTAGGCGGAGAAGTCGCAGTAGATCTGCACGGCGTAGCCGTAAATAGCTGCAAGCACGTCGAGGCGGCTGTGCAGCGTGGGGGCGCCGAAGACGGGATCGACCAGCCGGGTGGCGATGAGGTCGGCGAACAGCACCTTCTTGAGCAGCCCTCCGCAGATCAGGCCAAAGGCGCGGGCAGCCTCGATGCGCCGAGGATCACGCGGGCCGGCGAACTGCGGGATCAGCTCCCGCGCCCGCACGATGGGACCGGCGATGAGATGCGGGAAGAAGGCGAGATAGACAGCGAAGTCCAGCGGGCGCGCCGGCGCACAGGCCCCGCGCCGGACATCGATAACGTACGACATCGCCTGGAAGGTGAAGAAGGAGATGCCTACCGGCAGCGCCACCTGCAGCAATGGCAAGGGGATCGGGAGTCCCAGCCGGCTGGTGAAAGCGGCCACGGTGGTGACGAAGAAGCCGTAGTACTTGAACCATCCCAGCAGGCCAAGGTCCCCGACGATGGCGACGGCCAGCAGCCGCGATCGCGCCGGACCCTCATGGCCGGCTCGGTCGATCAGGTGGGCGAACAACTGATTCCAGGCCGTGCAGCCGGCAAGCAGCAGCACGTAGTGCGGGTCGGCGCTGCCGTAGAAGACGTAGCTGGCCAGCAGGATGAACGGCTTCCACAGGCGCGGTCGCGGCATCAACGCCCAGGAGAGCGGTAGGACCACGACGAAGAAGGCCGCGAACTGGAGTGTGGGGAAGATCATCCCTGATCCGACCTAGGAACCGGCGACGCAACTGGGTGGCCGCCGCCGTGCCACCGAATCGACCGTCGCGCCGATGCTGCCCGCCGGTCATTGAGTAGAGACGCACGAGCGGCGGAATCGTCACTGGACCGTGCGGCCATGCCGGCGAGGTACGCTCCGTCCGTCGGGTACGTCTCGCGGCGAGTTCCGTGCTTGCTGATCCGCCCGACCGCCCTCTGTAGCGCCGATGTTCTGCCGCCTAGAGATGGTACCGCAGCGCCACCAAGGTACTGTGCCGCACGATTGGTCCCGCCAGGCCGGGCCACTGGAAATGCCTACTCGTTGGCTTGCTACACAGTATTTCGCACGGAATATCCAGAATACTCTTAATCTGCGCCCTGGTTCGGCCTCAACTGGTCGCGGAGGGCCTGCGCCAAGGACCCCGCCACCTGCTCGATCGTCAGGCCTTCCTGACGGAGACGCAGAGCGGCGAGCCAGCGCGGTATCTGACGCTCACGCGCGATGTCCTCGATGCGCTGCCGGAGGGTAGGGTCTGCCTTCTCCGTTTCGGAAAGGACCTTCTCGAGATACGCTTCGTCGCTCCTGAGGCCGATACCTACCTAATTGAGGCCTGGTCATAAATCGCCAGGAGGTGCGCAGTCCGGCGGGACCGCCAACGGGCGGCTGTCCGAGGCTGCCGGTCTTGCGAGGATGAATGCACCAGATCACCAGAGGCGAACCATTTATGACCAGGCCTCACCTAATTGGCTCACCACGACGGCGTTCAGCCCCGCGGGTAAGGCATTCAGGAGCGCATCACGCGCTTGCTCTTGGAGAGGAAAGGGTAGTGCCCGCACATCGTCCTGCGAGCCGGCAAGCGCCGCCAAGACGGACGCGACATCCGGTGGGGCCAGCCGAGCAAGCAGGGCGGCGACGACCTGCTCGCGCACATCGCGCGCCAGTTCGCCGAGAGGACTGACACGCGATGGAGCGACCGGAGCGATCATTGTGGCAATCCTTCCCTAGCGACGAGTTCGATCGGCGAAACCACCGTCCCTGCCTCTGGATGCCTCGTCGTGGTTACACGAATCTGAGTCGGAAGCGTACACTACGGAGTGCCGAGGAGGGGACGCATGTCCATGCCCGACGTGGTCGTGATCGGCGCCGGAGTCGTCGGCGCCTCCGTGGCCTACCGGCTGGCGACGGGTGGCGCGCGCGTGACGCTGGTCGACCGCGGCCGACCCGGCGCTGAGACCACCAGCCGGAGCTTCGCCTGGCTCAACGCCAACGACAAGCCACCGCCGGCCTACCACGCGCTCAACGCCGAGGGCATTCAGGCCCACCGCCGCCTGCGCGACGCGCTTGGCTCCGGTCCGTGGCTGCACGAGACCGGCAACGTCACGTGCGCGGTCGGGGAGGAAGATGCCGCTTCCCTACGCGGCCGTGTACAGCGACTGCAAGATGTTGCCTACCCAGCAGAGCTGATCTCAGCAGAGCGCGCCGCCGACCTGGAGTCACGCGTCCGCTGGCCGGGTGGCTCCGGCAGTGCGGTCGCCTTCGCCCATTTCCCGCTGGAAGGCTGGGCGCACGGGCCAACGCTCGTCCGCTGCCTGGTCGAGGCCGTGCGGGAGCGCGGCGCGGCCGTGCGGGAGGACGACGCCGTCGTCGCCATTGAGCGCGCTGGTGAGCGTCTGGCCGGCGTGCGCCTCGCCTCGGACGAGCGGGTGAGCGCCGACGCGGTTGTCGTCGCCGCCGGGCGCTTCAGCGATGAGGTCGCGAGACTGGACCGTGTCGAACTGCCCCTCGCGCCGACATGCGGCCTGCTCGCCATCACCGCTCCGGTCGAGGGAGGCCCTCGCGGCGTCGTCCACCTCCCCGGTGTCCACTTCCGTCCCGATGGCGACGGCCGCGTCGTGCTCCAGGATGCCGACACCGACGCCATGGTCGCTGCCGATACTCCACCCGACCCGGCGCTGCCCGGCTGCACTGAGCTGTTGCGCCGTGCCCACCGCTACCTGCCCGACCTGGCCGGAACCCCCATCGTGGAAGCGCGGGTGGGCATCCGTCCCATGCCGTCCGACGGCTTCCCCGTCGTCGGTGCGGTGACAGGCCGCGCCGGGCTCTATCTCGCGGTGACCCACAGCGGCATGACGCTCGGCCCGCTGCTCGGCGAGCTCCTGTCCGCCGAGATTCTGGGTGGCGCCCCCGACTCCCGCCTCGGTCCCTTCCGCCCCGATCGCCGGGTGCGCTTGGGATAACCTCCGACCGAACGGCAACAAGGAGAGCCGGCGCACCTGAATCGACAAGATCGCCTAGTGCCGCGTCAGGGCGGGGTCTGGGGTGTTTCCAGATAAACTCCTTCTTGTCGTTCTGCACACATGGCCCAACAGGTCTCCTGTTGATGCACTAGGGCATCTGGCGCCTGCTAATGCGCGAGCTGATGCGCCAAGTCGCTCAGGGTGATGGTTGCGGGCAGGTCCGGCGATTCCGGGTCCAGGCGTTTCAACGTCCCACCCTGGTCGAGGAACAACCCGGGACCGCCGCCTACCGGGTAGTACTGATCGGTATCCCTGCCCGGCCCATAGGTGAAGCGCCAGACAAAAGCTACGTAGGAGTTGCCGGGACGGACCAGCGGTGCGCTGTCCTCGATCACCATCGTCCCGTTCGGGCCGCCCAGCTGCCGCAGCTTGATCGTCGCCCCATCGACGGCCCCGCGCAGCACCTGATCCACCTTGACCTGGGTGACGGTGTAGGGAATGCCACCCGTCTGCTCGATCGAGCGGGAGGTGGTCGCGGTGATGCGAACGACGGCAATGGCGTCCTGTCCAATTCCTGGATCGATTGATACGCCTTGGCTCGCGAAGCCGCGACGTGCATGGGGCTGGCGCTGCCGGCAGCGCCGAAGCCACAACCGAGGAGCAGGACGCCCGGCGTCAGCAGCGCAACAAACCACGTGCCGAGATGTTTCATGGGTCCCTTCCTCTCACGCCCTTTGCCGGGAGATGGCGTCGGTTCGTCCACACCTCCGGTTGGTGTATCCCTTCCCTACGTCGCGCGTGCCCGTGCTCACGATAGGAGTTCGAGTGGAGCACTCCTTGGTAGACGATGGCGGCTCTTGAATCGTTCCCAATGGCCAGGCGGGACTTCCCGTCAGCGCATTACAATGACTGCCATGTCTGATTACCTCCCTGCGTTGCGATCACGTGGCCCGGCGCCTCGAAGGCCAGGCTCCCCACCTCATCGCTGCCCGGGAGGATGGAGGACGCCCGGCTCACGACCTGCTGCCAGGTCCGCCCGCCATCCGCGGAGCGGAAGACGCCGGTGCGGAAACCGCCCGCGATCGCCACCTCGGAGCCGGTGCCGGTCGGGCCGACCGCGATGTCCGCGGTGGCGGTCCGCAACGTGGTCGCCCAGCTCCGGCCGCCGTCGACCGAGAGGGCGACCTGCGTGGTGTCGTCGGCCAGCAGCGGCCGGCCCGGCGCGATCGTCCCCGCGACGCGGATGGCTCGGATGGGGAAGGTGAGCGGGGCCGTCGCGGTCCCGGCTATCTGGTCGGCGGTCGTCGCCCCGTTCACGTGCAGCGCCACCGCTGCCTGGCCGCCGTCCATCGCGCAGAGGCGCAAGGTGTCCGGGAGCACACGCCGCCAGTGCTGGAAGTCGGCGGAGCCGTAGACGCCTTCGTTCTCGGGCGCGCCAAAGTTCGAGACGCTGGCCAGGAGCTCGCGCCCAGCCGCCGCCATCCACTGCACGGTCCCCGAGGGCAATGCGGTGTTGTGCGCCCACGTCGCACCGCCGTCCTTCGAGAGCCACAGGCCCGAGAGCATACCAACGGCGAGCATGGGGCTGCCGCCGGCCTGAGGGACAACCGCCATGCCGGTCACCCACAGCCCCGCCTCGTCGGGCAGGCGCCCGACATCGCGCCAGCTGCGCCCGCCGTCGCCGGTCCTGGACACCAGCGCCCCGCGGGCCATCGCCGCCGCGTAGGCCACGTCGGGCTGGCCGGGTACCTCAGCGACCTGCTGCACCTGCCGCCCGGTCAGGCTGCTGGCCCACCAGGTCTGGCCGGCATCCGCGGAGTAGATCACCCCACCCGAGGTGAAGGCGTATACCGAGGCGCCGACCAGCTTCCCCGATACCGCGTCGAAGTCGACCTTCGCGCGCATGCCGCGGCTGCTGCCGACCACCGCCAAGGTCGCCCGCCTATCCTGCCCGGTGCCGGCCATGAACTCGTAGCCATGGCTCTTGCCATCGGTGGGCGCCAGGAGCGGCTGCGCCGCGCGGGCGGCGGCCAGGGCGCTGGCGCTGTCGAGCGCGGGGGCACGGGCGACGGGCGGCGCGTCAGAGACGCGCGGCTCCGCGACGGCCCCGACGACGGCGCCGTTGGCCAGCCGGACGCGCAATTGCTGGCTCGGCTTGCTCGGCGCTACGAGGGTGGCCTCCCACACGGCGCGGCCCCCCGAGGAGCCCGCGCTGCCGAGCTCGGTGGACACGCCCCCGGTGGCAAGGTCCCGGCTGACCAGGCTTACGACCACGGCGTCTGGGCTCCAGGCGCGGCCCTGCTGCAACGCCGCCTGCCACGCCCACTCCAGCGTCCGTGGCTGCGCCGCCGAGGGAGTCGGGCGCCTTAAGAGGACATGGGTGCGTGCGGCCTGCGAGTTGATGCCGGCGCGGACGACTTGCGGTACGGCCAGGTAGCCCACGCCAGCCGTGCCTAGGGCCACCGCAGAGATAGCCGAAAGCCTCAATACTGTTCGGCGGTGCATATCGTAAACCTTTCATTCTGAGTATGTTTTGGCGGCCCTGACGGGCGCTTCAGTCGCCCGCCAGGCCTGTGTCTATTGTTCCTCCTTTCGCTTGTCGATGAAGAGCGTGCCACTCGCCATCCCCAACGCTAGCCCATTGTGTCTCGCTACCTCCTTTCTAGCTGTACCTCAGCCGAGCCGACGGCGCGCCCCGGACCCCGGCTTCTCGCCGCGGAGGTCACGCTTGCAGCACGCCGTTGTAGTCGATGCTGCCCGCCGCCTGGTTCCAGATGGCCAGGTAGAAGTAGCCCGCCTGCTGCACCTGCCAGCCGGCACTCCCGGAACCGTTCGAGATGGGCTGCCAGTTGAAGCAACTGCCCTGCGTCGTGCCGGTGCAGATGCCGAGCTGCACCGTAGCGCTCGCGGGCGTGTAGTTGATCTGGACTGACAGGAGGGCATTGGGCTGCTCGTAGTAGGGGCCGTAGTAGGCGATGTAGCCGCCATCCAGGGAGCCGCGGATGCCGTAGCCAGCCTGGGGTATAGCGCCTCCCCCGCGGACGACGCGGCGGCCGGTTGCGCCGCGGGTGGCCCGGCGGCGAACGCGCTCCCGCGCCAATCGAGGGCAAGGGCGATGAGGAGGAGACAGCACGGCAGCAGCCGCACATACCGGAAATGGGTCACGACGTTTCCCTTTCCCAACCAACGCACCAACAAGGTCCGGCGCTGCGCCCGGCCCCCACATTCCGGGTAGGCCGGGTGCGGCGCCGCCAGGAGGAGGGTGTTCTTCAAGCGGCGCTGCCGGCTCCCGCGACCGGCGCTCACGTGGGGCCGTACGCGCCGGTCAGTGCTGGTATACCAAATCGGGTGTTAGGTCCGCATAAAGAGAGTAGGCGGCGTACCAGGGCGCAGGGCCGGCTCTGATTGCCCGCCGAACAAAGCGTTACTGTCGGGTCACGGGATCGAGGTGCTCGGGCATTGTGCCGGCTGTCTCCGGTGCCAGCGGCAGGCGGACGGTGAAGGTGGACCCGGCGCCGGCTTCACTACTCACTGTCACCGTGCTGCCGTGCCAGATGCTGCACGATCGCCAGACCCAGGCCCAGCCCGTTCGGGCTTCGCCTCCGCGCTGCCTCCCCGCGGTAGAAGCGCTCGAGCAGCCGTGCCTGCGCGGCTCGGGGATGCCCATGCCGGTGTCTTCGACGGCAACAACGGCCCATATACTGTCTGGCGTCAGGCGTATTTCTACGGACCCGCCAGGCCGGTTGTAGGCGATAGCGTTGTCGACCAGGTTGCGCACGAGATAGGTGAGCAGCGTGATGCTGCCGAGAACGGCAATCGAGGCATCGCCACTCAGGCGCGCGGACCTGCTGCCGCTGCGCCGCTGAGTGCGACTGCTCTACTACCTCCTCCAATAGTGGGCCGAGCACCACGGCCTCGAAGTCGCTGATCTTGGCCTCGCGTGCCAACAGCAAGAGCTGCTCGACCAGCAATTCCAGGCGCTGTACCGATGGTTGCAGGACGGCGGCCATGTGGCGACAATCTTCCAGTGCCGCGGCCGGATCGCTCGTCGTGACGTCCAGGTTGGTCTGCAGCACCGCGAGCGGCGTCCGCAGCTCGTGGGAAACATCGGCCACGAACTGCTGCTGTTCCTGCACAGACAGCTCCAGCCGGTCGAGTAAGGCGTTCACAGCAGCCACGAGGTTCGCCAGCTCGTCCTGTGGTCCGGATAGCGGGAGGCGCTCTCTCAGGGTAGTGGCCCGGATGCGTCCCGTCACCACGCTGGCGTCATGCAGACGGCGCAGCAGTCGCTTCGTCAGTAGGGAGGAGCCAACACCGCCGATGACGACTGCCAGGACGAGCGCCGCGATGGATACCAGCCAGAGCAGCCTTCTCGTGGCGGCCGCCATGTCGCGCACCGCGACGGCGGCCGGGAGCCGACTGGTAGCAGCAGGAACGGGAACCGGCACCGCCGGAGGCGGCTTCGCTCCGTTGGCGGCGGGTCCCACCTTTGCGAGCGGTGTGGCGGGCGCCACCACTGCCGGGGATGAGAACGGCAGCGGGACGACGCTCCCGGCATGGTCGAGGAAGTAGCCGTACGCAGTATTGAAGAACAGCGTCAGACCGAGGGTGATCAGAAACAACCAGGCGGCCGACCAGAGAGTCAGCCGCGCGCGTAGCGTCAGGCCCGTCCGGCGCCACCTAGCGAGGCGGTTCCCCATGTGGCTCCTCGGCTCGTTTCTCCGATGGCCGCACACGATACCCTACCCCGATAATCGTCTCGATTCACCCCTCTCCGCCTGCCGCGGCCAGCTTGCGCCGCAAGGTGGTCAGGTGGACCCGCACCGTGTTGCTGAAGCGGTCGGTGTCACGGCCCCACGCGTGCTCGAGGATCTCCTCGGTGCTGACCACCTTGCCCGACTGGCGAAGCAGGTACTCCAGGGTAGCAAACTCTTTGCCGGTCAGCTCCAGGCGCCGGCCCGCGCAGGTCGCGATGTGCGCGGCCGGGTCGAGCCAGAGCGGCCCGACGGTAAGCGTCGGAGTTCGGTTGACCTGCGTCCGGCGCAGGAGGGCGCGGATACGCGCCACCAGTTCACTGAGGTGGAACGGCTTGACGAGGTAGTCATCGGCCCCCTGATCCAAGCCCAGCACCCGCTCGGCCGGTCGCGAGCGCGCGGTGAGCATCAGCATCGGGAGGCCAGGCCGTTCGCGGCGCAGGCGGCGGCAGACCTCCAACCCATCAAGCGCGGGCAGGGTGAGGTCGAGGATGACGAGGTCATAGTCCTCAACCACGGCTAGGTCATAGCCGGTCTGCCCGTCCAGCGCGATGTCGACGGCGTAGTCCTGCCGTCGCAGTCCTTGCGCGATGGCCTCAGCCAGACGCTCCTCGTCCTCGACGATCAGCAATCGCATCGGTGTTCTCAAAGGTGGATTCGCAGGAGTCCTGGGCATCCTACAGCATGCGGAGAGAACGGGTCGCCTGACGCCTAACAAGGGTTCGGGAATTGGCGCGGCGATTTCCGGTGGTGAGGTGTAGGGGCTGGCCTCGTGCCTGCCCCTACACCTCACCACCGGAAACGCTTGCGTGATTACCCAAAGTTGCTGGGTCGCGGGTAGCGTCGCACGTCAGCCTGCCATGCGCAAGTAGCTGTGATAACGCCGCTGCGCTACCTTGCCAGACACCACCGCTTCCTTCATGGCGCAGCCCGGCTCGTGGCTGTGGCTGCAGTCGAGGCCAAAACGGCAGCGTCCCACGTACGGCCGCAAGTCGGGGAATAGCGTCGCCAGATCGACGTTGCGCACGTTCCAGAGGGCGAACTCGCGCATGCCCGGCGTGTCCACCACGCTTCCACCGCCATCGAGGGCGAACATCTCCAGGTAGCTGGTGGTGTGTTTGCCTTTGCCCGTCTGGCCGCTCACCTCGCCCACTCGCAGGCCCAGCTCGGGCTGCACGGTGTTGAGCAGGGAGGTCTTGCCGACCCCGGACTTTCCGGCCAGCACGGAGAGCCGTCCCTGGAGCGCTTCTTTCAGCTCGGGCATCCCCAGGCCGTTGACCGCGCTGGTCAGGTGGGTGGGATAGCCGATGCTTCGGTAGATGTCGAGCTCAGCGTCGATCGTGGCGGCGTCGATGAGGTCCGCCTTGGTGATGCAGATGCGCGCCGGAAGCGCCGCCGCTTCCGCTGCCGCCAGGTAGCGGTCGACCAGCTCCCACGACGGCGCCGGCCGCTCCGCCGCGCAGATGATGAGCACCTGGTCCACGTTGGCGACGATCACCTGCTCCAGCGGCTTGGAGCCGGCCGCCCGCCGGACGAGCTTGCTCTTTCTTGGCAGCACCTCGGTGATCATCCCGCTGTTGTCACCGGCGTCCACGAAGCGGACGACATCGCCGATGGCGATGGGGTCGACCATCCGGATGTCTTCGACAGAGACGACGTGCCGGCGGATCGAGCCGGGGTCGGCGATGGGATAGACGAGCTGCTTGCGCAGCTTGCTGGATAGGGTGCAGTTCCACGTCCTTCCCGCGCCGGCAACGGCGTACATACCGGTGCTCTTCCTGAACACGGTCCCTTCAGCGGTCGAGCCGGCCTGCGCCGATTCGTTATCGAGCTGAGCCGAGATCACATTCTGCTCCTTGCGCTGATCGTGTTGTCCTTCTTTCACCCTGATTGCCGTACTCTGGTCGAGATGCATTCTCTGCAACATTCCTTTTCTTCGTCGTATCCACCCACATGTGGTGGTCCGTATGCTTGTCGGGGTCTGCGCCGGATGTTCCAGGTCCTAGGGGCCGGGAGCAACGTCCGGAGCTTGGCCCAGCAGCCCCAAACGTTGAGGCCGATGCGCAACAACGGTCGTCCCGTTAGCAAGCGTCGCCGTCGGGCTGGACACGCATGACCACTGGCCGACTACGGCTTCGGAAGTGATGGCCTCGACCAGAGCAGCGTAGATGAAGGAGTACGCGCGGATGAGCGCCGCTGCACCTCACATCCTGATTAGCGGGACGAGACTACTCGTTCACCACAGGGATGGAAGCGGAAACGGCTCTGATTGCCTCAGGAACCAAGCTTGGCCCTCAGGCGGCGTGGCGCCTCTGCGCGCTCCGGGAGGCATACGTGCCGACAGCCATTGCATGTCTCCTTTCGCGCAAGGCGCTTGCCTGAGAGCAAGCGATACGTCCAGCTCACACTGTACGGTGACGGTCGGAGCTTGTCAACCGGCCAGACTTTGATCTTCGGAAAACCCGTGCGCGGCGAGATCCTGCTGAACGGATGTCCAGACCTCACTGGCTGTCATACAACACCTAGCCTTCGTGCAGGGCCGGACGTAGAATCGTACCGCTTACGCTACCGAAGTGCTCGATCTCGACTGGTGTGGTGACGACGACATCCACAGCGGCTGGGAGGTCGCGTAGCACGCGCATTATGCTAGCGGATGCCTCATGCTTGCTTTCCGCTCGTGACAACACCACGAGCAAATCGACATCGCTATCTCATCGAGTATCACCGCGCGCTTGCGAGCCGAAGAGGATGATCTTGAGCGGCTGAAATTCACGCACGATGCGTTCGACCATGGTAGGAATCCATTTGGCAGAGTCGAGAAGCGGGCCCGATGCGCCCGCGTCCTCGCGTCCCAGCGTCTCCGATGTCGCGGGCGACGATGCACGGGTAATCGTGTTGTTTCGACCGGTTGGAAGGGATGCTGCCACACTGACCTCTCCTCGCACACGGTATGGTACCCAAGGTCGCTGGTTCACCTGAAATCCGGCGCCCAATTCGAGTTACAGACCTGGCAATGGCCTGGCGGCAAGTCATGTTCAAGTGGGCGGTACACTCGGCGCACGTCTGCTCGCTCTCCGGCTATCCGAGCCGGGCGGGCGGAGCCAGGCGGCTCGTACTACGGCTGGGACCTGGTCGTCGTCCTCGGCATTACCACGATCGTCTCCTACGGCACGACGCAATACTTCTTCGGTGTACTAGCGGGGCCAGTCGCGCTTTGTGGCAGCCTCGGACCGCTGCTGGCCGGCTGGCTGTTCGATGTGCAAGGAAGCTACCAGCTCGCCTTCTCCCTGGCCGCCGGTGGCTTCTTGCTGGCGGCGCTCGCCGTCGCCGCCACTCCGAAGCCATGCAGTGCAGACGAGGCGGCGTGAGGTGGTAGGAAGCAGGACGCGATTGGCGATCACCAGGATTCGACCGGCCTATCCGTCTGGGCGGTGTAGGGGCTGGCACAAGGCCAGCCCCTACACCGTCGGGTTGCTGAAGTCGTGGCATTCGTTTCTGGTGGTATAGTGCAAACCGTGAACGCAAGGATTGATTAACATCAGTATGTCCGAACTGTCAACTCTTCTGAATGACCTGGCCGGCCGCACCAAGCAGATGCAGGTGCGTCTTTGACTTGCCTGACAAGATCCAGGAAATTGCCGAGCTAGAGGCTAACACCGCGACTGAGCACTTCTGGGACGATACTCGCGCTGCGCAGGTGACAACGCAGCAGTTGAACGTGCTCAAGGAGCAGGTCGGGCGCTGGCAGCGCGTTGAGCACGAAATCGACGATCTGCGAGAGCTGCTGGAGCTGGCTGACGGCGACGCGGAGATGCTCGGCCAGATTGACCGCCAAACGCGTGAGGTCGCCCGCCGCCTCGACCGCATGGAGTTCGACCTCCTTCTGGGTGGCAAGTACGACGCCAACAACGCAATTGTCGAGATCTCGTCGGGAGCGGGCGGTATTGAGGCCCAGGATTGGGCGGAGATGCTGCTGCGGATGTATCTGCGCTGGGCGGAAAACCGCAAGTTCCAGGCGGAGGTACTGGACGAGCAGCCGGGCGAAGAGGCCGGCATCAAGAGCGCCACGGTCACCATCCGCGGCTCCTATGCCTACGGCTACCTCTCCGGCGAGCGAGGGACGCACCGGCTGGTGCGCCTTTCGCCGTTCGACTCGGCCAAGCGGCGGCATACCTCCTTCGCCCTCGTGCAGGTGATGCCGGAAGTCCAGCAGGATCTCGACATCCAGATCGACCCTGGCGATTTGCGCATCGACACCTACCGTTCCACCGGCGCCGGCGGTCAGCACGTCAACAAGACCGATTCGGCGGTGCGCATCACACACCTGCCGACCGGCATCGTCGTCACCTGTCAGAACGAGCGCTCCCAGATTCAGAACCGCGAGGTAGCCATGACCATTCTGCGGTCGCGCCTGCTGGAGCGGCGGATCGAGGAGCAAGAAGCGGAGGATGCCAAGCTGCGCGGGGTGTTCGTCGCCGCCGATTTCGGCAGCCAGATCCGCAACTACGTCCTACACCCTTATAACCTGGCCAAGGACTTGCGCAGCGGCCTGGAGACCAGCAACGTCAGTGCCGTGCTAGACGGCGACCTCGATGGCTTCATGGAAGCATATCTGCGCTGGCACGTCGGCCGCGACGGTCAGGGCTAGCAGGTCAGTCGGCAGGCGACATGCCATTCTGAGCCGACCGGTGTGTAGGGTGGAGCGCTCTCCCCGCTGCGTAGGGACCCAGACTGCTTGCCGCGCCCCTACACGCCGATCCCTTTCCGACGACAGTTCGGCCTCTGCCTATTCGAACAGCCGCCGGACCGGGTAGGTGAACCCAGGCAGCACGTCCAATCCATCCAACTGATCCTCGGGACCTAAGGTTGCTACGGGCTGATCACCGCCTGGACGCCAAACGTCGACCTGGCCATACTTCGGCCAGACCATCCAGAGCAGCCTGACGCCCGCCCTGAGGTAGAGCCTGGCCTTCTCGGCCATCTCCGGCCGATACTGGTTTGGAGAGACGACCTCGACGGCCAGGTCGCGGGCGAGGCGCCAGGGGCGCCGGAAGTCAGGCGAGCTGGGCGGCGGGTAGCGACCTTCGCGGACGAAGGCGGAGTCCGGAGCGACGGCAGTCGCCGGTTCACCCGGTCCGCTCAGGACATGAGCGCCACCTTCCCCGGTGACGCGGCCAAGATCGCCGGCGAATACGAAATTCGTCAGGGCCGCTCCGAGGCTCATCGCCGTCCATGAGTCTCCACCTGACCCCGGAGGCATGCGTACCAATCTCCCTTCGACCAGCTCATACATCCAGCCATCCTCAGGGAGCGCCATCAGCTCGTCTACCGTCGTCGGGCGGTCCCGCCCGGGCACTAGCTCGGCCCAGGGGGCAAAGATGCGCTGCGCCATGGCTCCACCTCGGTTCATCGTTTCTTGCCTACCACCGTAGCACTTCCGCTCAGCCCTTCAGCCCGGTGAGGACGATTCCTTGGATGAAGGTGCGTTGCGCCAGCAGGAAGAGCACCACAACGGGAACAATCATCATCACGGACATGGCCATGATGAGGTTGGTGGTGTCGCGGCCCCACTCCAGACCTTGCAGCGAGTTCAAGCCGAGCGCCAACGTCCACTTGTCGTTGCTATTGAGGAAGATCAGCGGCGCCAAAAAGTCGTTCCAATGGTACTGGAAGCCGAAGATTGCGACCACGGCGATGGCCGGCCTGGCCAACGGCACGATGATTTGCCGCAGGATGGTCCACGAGCTGGCGCCGTCAATGCGGGCCGCCTCCTCCAGCTCCATCGGGATGGTCAGCAGGAACTGGCGCAGCAAGAAGATGTTGAAGGCGCCGCCGCCGAACCAGGCCGGCACGATGAGCGGTAGGAATGTGTCCACCCAGTGCAGGTCCCTAAAGAGGATGAAGACGGGGATCAAGGTGACGGCGTAGGGGAGCATGAGGGTTGCCAGGATCAGGGCAAAGCAGATGTCGCGTCCCGGCCAGCGCAGCCGTGCGAACGCGTAGGCCGAGATGATCGACGAGCAGACCGTACCGATCAGCGCCAGCACGGTGATGGTCAGCGTGTTGCGCGCGTAGAGCACGACCGGCACCTCCGAGAAGACCTGGGCATAGTTGGCCCAGCGCACCGGGTTGGGCAGCCATTGCGGTGGGTAGACGAAGACTTCGTTCGACGCCTTGAGTGAGCTGGAGAGCAGCCAGAGAAAGGGCAGAAAGGCAACGAGCCCTCCGATGGTCAGCAGCGTGTACGCGACGACGAGACCGGCACGGCGGCGACGCCGCCGCTGCGCGGACAGTCCGCGCGTCGTGGCGGGCTGGAGCGCTCCGGCAGGTCGTGTCAGCGTGGCCATGGCTATCTCGCCCTTCCGCCTTCGTAGTACACCCAGCGGCGCTGGTAACGGAAGAGTATGCCCGTGCAGATCATGATCAGGAGGAACAGGATCCAAGCCAGCGCTGAGGCGTAGCCCATTTGGAAATTCTCGAAGCCTACTCGATAGAGATAGAGGACGAAGAAGAGCCCCGCATCTTCGGGGCCAGCGGTCGCGCCGCCGCCGGTGGGAGTCCAGATGACGTAGACGATGGTAAACACCTGCAGCGCGCCGATCAGGCCGAGGACGAGATTGAAGAAGATCACGGGCGACAGCATCGGCAAGGTGACGTGTCGAAAGCGGGCGACTGCGCCCGCCCCGTCAATCTCGGCCGCTTCCAACAGCGACTGCGGCACACCTTGGAGCCCGGCCAGGAGGATCAAGACCGTCCCGCCGACGCCCCAGAGCGATATTACCACCAGCGACGGCACCGTGTACTTCGGATCGGTCAACCAGCCCGGCGCCGGGATGCCCAGCAGCTTGAGCGGCCAGTTGACCAGCCCGAAGTCGGTGTTCAGCGCCCAGCGCCAGAGCGTGCCGGTGGCCACGGCGGGCACCAGGACGGGGAGGTACCACAGGGTGCGGTAGAGCGCGACCCCGCGCACCGGCTGGTTCAGCAGGAGGGCGACGAGCAAGCTCAGCAGGAGGCTGAGCGGGATGGTGAGCGAAGCGTAATAGAGGGTACTGAGCAGCGATTGCCGCATCTGCGGATCGTTGGTGAGCAAGGAGATGTAGTTTGCCGGTCCCACGAAGTGCGGCGGCTTGACGATATTGTACTCGGTGAAGCTGAGATATAGCGAGGCCAGCACCGGGCCCGCGGCGAAGATGATGAAACCGAGCATGGCCGGCAGCGCAAACAGCCAGCCGTCGAGCGCCTCACGAAACCCCAGCCGCCGGAAGAACGCCACGCTCCGATCCGGCGGCGCCGTTCGCGACGCTATGGCCATGGCGTGTCGCCCCCTGCTATGGAAACTTGGCTTCCTTGAGAATGGACTCCAGGATGGGCCGCACCGACTTCGCGGCCGTCGACGCGGTGGTCTGCCCGCGCCAGACCGGATCGTAGGCTTTATTGAACGCCTCACGAAACTTCGTCACCTGGCCGCCGAAGTAGGAACCGTACTGATCGCCCGGCACGCGAAGCAGATTCGCCCCCATCTGGTCGAGGAATACCTGCTTGTGCTGTGGCGGAACCGACGGGTTCAGGAAGGCGTTGCTGTTGGCGAGTGCCTGGATCGTGGGTACGTCCTGGCCAAGCCCGGAGACGATCTTCTGGCCCGGCTCGCTGGTGCAGTAATAGATCCACTCCCAGGCGGCGTCCTTGTTCTTGGCGCCGGCCATGAGCGACAGCGGCGAGTACCAGCCGGTGGAGACCTGCGCCTTCTGTTGCGGGAAGGGGGCCACGTCCCAGGCAAACTTGTTCTGCCGGTAGCGCACGCTCGACCAGACTCCGTCGTACACCATGGCGACGTTACCGGTGTTAAAGGAGATGGGCGACGACTGGGTGAACTGCGGCGCCGGGGAGACGTTGTGCTTGGCGCCCAGGTCGGCCAGGAACTGGAGCCCGTCGGCAGCCTCCGCCGAGTCGAGCGGCGCCTGTCCGTCCTTGGTGATCACCTCGCCGCCGAATGCCCACACGTAGACCTGCCAGTACCCCCTGCTCGGATCGAGACCATACTGCTTGATCTTAGCCGGATTGAAGCCGGCGTCGCCGGAGTGCTTGCCGTCGAAGTCCAGGGTGAGCTTCTTGGCCATGGTCAGGATGTCGTCCCACTTGGCCGGCGTCGTTGGATCGAGGTTAGGAACCTGGGCGGCTTGAAACAGGTCCTTGTTGTAGTACAGCACCACCGAGCCGCCGTCGTACGGCATCCCCCACTTCTTGTTGGCGTAGGTGGAGGCGTAGAAAGCAATCGGCCAAAACTGGTCGGACGACACCTTGCCCTTCGCCAGGTAGCTATCCAGCGCTTCTACGGCGCCGGCCTGGACGTCCGGTCCGAGCGTGCAGTCGCACTCGAAGGCCGCGTCAGGAATGTTGCCTCCGGCAATCTCCACTTGCAGCTTCTGGTGGAAGTCACCCGGCACCTCCTCGATGGTGACGGCAACGTCCGGATAATCCTTGTGGAAGGCATCGCTAATCTGATGGAACACGTTGAAGATCGCCGTGTCCCCGCGAGCGAAGAACTTGACGGCTCCTTTGGCGCCGCTGGGCGCCGACGCGGCTGCGGCCGCCGCCGCTGTGCTCGAGGACGCCGCCGTTACGGTGGCGGACACGGCAGTGGTCGCCGAGGATGCCTGGGTAGCCGGCGTAGCTGCAGCCGGCGACGACGCGGTGGTAGTCGCGTTGGTCACCGTGGCCGCGGCACTGGCCGATGACGTCACGGCGGCCGGCACGCTGGAGCCACAGGCCGACAGCAATGCGAGCCCACCCGCGAGCAACGAGAACCTGCCGGCGTCACGCAAGGCCGCGCGGCGAGAATAGCATTTGGGAGTGGTCGAAGCAGTCGGTTTCATGGTCTCCCCTCTCCAAGTACACGCCACCGTCGATTTCTACGCGTCCTCGTGTCCGCCAACGTCCTTCCTTTGCGTCTACACAACCAACATGGCAGCAGCAGAAGGACGTGTCCAGCACGTATTGTGCGGCAGGACAGGGGCGCGGCAATGCACGAGACGGCTATACCCATGCACCATACTGCTACGTCCTGGCCACTCGGATGGCCAGGCGGGCTTATTGCTGGGCGCCCCGGCCCCGCGTGGGGACCGGACTCAGCGTATCGCTGGAGAGTTGCGCCACGGCGCCCACTGCCTGGTGCATCGGGATGTGGGCCACGGCAGCACGATAGGCGCTGGCGCTCAGCCCGTAGCGCTGGTGGAACTGGCGGCTGAAGTAGTAGGGAGACCGAAAGCCGACAACCCGGCTGATCTCCCCGATCCCCTGCGTGGTGTACTTGAGGAGTCGCGCTGCCTGGTGCAAACGCATCTGTAACAGGGTGTCGAGCACCGAGTTCCCCACTTGCGCCCTGAACAGGTGGGCCAGCCGCGAGGGAGAGAGGGCTACCCGCCCGGCCAGTTCCGCCACCTCGTGCGCGTTCGTTAGATCGGTGGCAAGAAGGTCCAGTATGTGCCGAATGCGCGGATCGAGTCCAGACACCTCGCCGCCAACCTGCTCCCGGGCGCAGAGCAGCAACACTTCTTCCAGGGCGTTGAGGGCCAGCTCCTCGGTCAGGACACTGGGGGCCCGCTGGTAGCGGTCCGCCGTGCTCGGAGCCGTGTCGTCGGCCAGAGCGCCATGGGCCCGTCCGGCCCGCGCGTCGACCACTACGCGCTCGAAAGCGGCGACAATGCGGTCGCGGCGGTCCGCGGAGGTGATCGTCAGACAGCGCAAGCCGCCGGCGACGACCGGCAATTGCAGCCACGGTATCCAGCTGGGGCGGGGCAAGAAGTGGGCCCAAACGAAGTCCCAGATCCCTTCGGGAGGGCCGGCATAGTCGTGCGGCACGCCGGGCGGGAGCAATGTCACGTCGCCCGGTCGAGCAAGGAACGTCGTGCCGCCACCGCGGTAGTAGCCCACGCCGGCAATGGTATAGGCGATGAGCCAATCCCGCGTCCCCGCCCGTCGCCGCGTCTCATAGTCGGCGCCGCGGTGGAAATGGTCGGCCACCAGCACGCCTGGCGGAGGTGACGGCGTGTCCATCCCGTCCACCTCGCTTTACCGGGCGAATTTCTGGCCGTGGCACTATACATTGCGTAGCAGGATTATACATGCCGGCGACCACACCGTGCATTGCTCACTGTCCACATTGGACCTATGCTGTGTAGCACAGAACGTCGGAGTGACATGATGGAAGGGGAGATCACAATGGCCACGCTCGTTGCCGAGAAGACGCTATCTGCCGACCAGGTTGCGGGCTTCCACAAAGATGGCTACATCATTGTCCGCAACCTCATTGCTCCCGCTGAGATAACGGAGCTGCGGGCAGAGACCGATCGGCTCTACGCGCTGGGCTCCATCCCGGGCTGCTTCAAGGCGGTACCGCTGGCCGAGGCAAAAGCGCAGGGGGACATCCTCCTCGCCTATCCGCGCATGATGCACCCGCACCGCGTATCAGACGTTGCAATGCGCTACATGCTGCACCCGGCGTATGCCGACATTCTCCGGGCGCTCCTCGGTGAGGATGCCATTGCCGCCCAAAGTATGTATTACTGGAAGCCTCCGACGGGCCGCGGGCAGGCCTTCCACCAGGATAACTTCTACCTCAAGGTCCACCCCGGTACCTGCATCGCCTCCTGGCTGGCGATGGATGAGATCGATGAGGAGAACGGCTGCCTCTTCGTGGCGCCCGGCAGCCACTTGCTGGACGTCTTCTGTCCTGAGGAGGCCGACCTTACCGTCTCCTTCAGCAAGCAGTTCGTGCCGGTCCCAGAAGGCCTTGAAAAGGTGCCGGTGCATATGGCGCCCGGCGACGTGCTCTTCTTTGGCGGCAACCTCATCCACGGCTCGAACCCCAACCGCTCGGCCAATCGCTTCCGCCGCTCCTACATTTGCCACTACGCCGGCGTGTCGGCGCACGAGCTGTCCAAGTACTACTTCCCGCTGTACGACATGCAGGGCCGAGAGGTGTTGCGCGATATTGCCATCGGTGGCGGCCCCTGCGGCGCCGAGGCCAAGGCGCCGCACTAACGGAAAGCGGAACAGGTTCACGCAGCATCGGCGCCGCTGAGCGCTGGCGCGCGCCACGGTGATGCAGGTGCAGGTCATCACCGCGTGCCCAGTGATCCCTTCCCGGCCCGAGAGCAGTGTCAACGTCAGCCCAGCACAGCGGGAATGCTCAGTTCGTTGCCTCTTGCACTTGCGCTACTCAAGCGATTGATCAGGCTAGTCGGCGGCATATTGCCGGCACAGGCTCGTCCCAACATCGTCTCGTTCTTCGCGGCGCCGGCTTGCGCGGCGAGGTAAGTGAGCTGAACGACGGCAGCAACGTCCGTTCACGATGGACCTCTGATAGTACTTGCGGAAGCGCTTGCAATCGACATGGTATCGTCACATGCGCGCGTACGAATGTCCCTCTTGTGCGGTACACTGCCGCGGCGTTGAGCGAAGTAGTACACTAACAGGGCACGAGGTGGCAACATGCTTGGTCGATGTGCTTCCCGTATGCGTAGATGCTCGTGCTCCCGTGATGTGATACATGAGTGCCGGACCAGATCTGGAAGAGAGGCGCGGCGGTGCGCCTCCTGGTAACAGGCGGAGCCGGCTACATCGGCAGCCATGCCGTCAAGCGCCTCGCGGCGGCAGGGTTCGAGCCGATTGTCTTCGACAATCTCCAGACCGGCCATCGCTCGTCGGTGCGCTGGATCCCGCTGGTCCAAGGCGACCTGTGTGTAGGCAGCCAGATCAGAGAGGTGCTGGCCGAATACCGCCCTGACGCTGTCGTCCACCTCGCTGGCAGCGCCTACGTGGGTGAGTCGATGCAGCGACCCCGCGATTACTTTCGCAACAATGTAGTCGCCAGCTTGAACCTCCTGGACGCCATGGTCGATGCGCGAGTGCAGTACGTGGTCTTTTCGTCGAGCTGCGCGACCTATGGTGTGCCCGAGCGAGTGCCCTTGACCGAGGATCATCCCCAGCGCGCCATTAGTCCCTATGGGGAGTCCAAGCTCTTCGTCGAACGTGCCCTACGTTGGTACGCCAACTCGTATGGCCTACGCTTCGCCGTGCTGCGCTACTTCAACGCGGCGGGCGCCGACCTGGACGGTGATCTGGGTGAAGTCCACCACCCCGAGACCCATCTGATCCCTCTAGCAATCCAGGCTGCGCTTGGGCTGCGGCCCTTCGTCGAGGTCCACGGTACCGACTATCCGACCCCAGACGGCACGGCGGTTCGCGATTATGTCCATGTGGCTGACCTGGCTAAGGCGCACGTCCAGGCACTGCAATATCTCCTGGCGGGCGGGGAGAATGTGGCGCTCAATCTTGGGACCGGACAGGGCCACTCAGTACTCGAAGTCCTCGTCCAGATTGGGCGAATGGGGGAGCGACCGGTTCCTGTGCGCTCGGGGCCCCGTCGGCCGGGGGATCCGCCGGTGCTGGTGGCGGATGCGGCCAGAGCGGAGCAGGTGCTGGGCTGGCGGCCCGCGCTCTCAGACCTGGACACGATTGTCCAGACTGCCTGGCGCTGGCACGCGAGATAGGCGGCATGGATACGCGTCCCAGAGTGGCCGGCAAATTTCTCTTCGTGGGCGACGACAAGCTGTACGTGCGCGGCGTGACCTACGGCACGTTCCGTCCAGGTGAAAATGGTGACGAGTTTCCCTTGCCGAAGGTCGTCGACTACGATTTTGCCCAGATGACGGCCAGCGGGATCAACGCGGTGCGGACCTACACCGTACCGCCGCGCTGGCTGCTCGATGCTGCCCAGCGGCACGGGCTGCGGGTCATGGTGGGCTTGCCTTGGGAGCAGCACGTCGCGTTCTTAGACGATCCTCGGCGCATTCGCTCCATTGAGGAGCGAGTACGCACGGGGGTACGGGCGTGCGCCGGCCACCCGGCAGTGCTGTGCTACGCGATCGGTAACGAGATCCCGGCTTCAATCGTCCGCTGGTATGGCCCTCCTCGCGTGGAACGCTTCCTGCGGCGGCTGTATCGTGCTGCCAGGGTGGAGGATCCTGAGGGGCTGATCACTTATGTCAACTACCCTTCGACCGAATACCTCTGCCTCCCCTTTGTCGACCTCGTCTGCATGAACGTCTACCTGGAGCAGCCGGAGGCACTGGACAATTACCTGGCCCGGCTGCAGAACATTGCCGGAGACCGGCCACTGCTCCTTGCTGAGATCGGCCTGGACAGCCGGAGGAACGGCGAGGAGAGACAGGCGACCACGTTGGACTGGCAGCTCCGCGCGTCATTCGCCGCCGGATGCGCCGGCGCCTTTGTGTTTGCCTGGACAGACGAGTGGTACCGTGGCGGCTACGACATTCAAGATTGGGACTTCGGCCTGACCGACCGTGAGCGCCGGCCCAAGCCGGCCCTCGCCGCCGTGGGCGCGGCGCTCGCCGAGGCGGCCTTTCCCGAGGACGTACCCTGGCCGCGCATTTCCGTGGTGGTGTGCAGCCGCAACGGCGCGCGGACGCTCGCCGAATGCATGGACGGGTTAGGCCGTGTCGTCTATCCCGATTTCGAGGTCATCCTGGTCGACGACGGTTCGACCGACGACACAGCGGCGATCGGGCACGCCTATGGGGTGCAGGTGATCAGTACTGAGAACCGTGGCTTAAGTAGCGCCCGCAACACCGGCATGCAGGCGGCTACCGGCGAGATTGTGGCGTACATCGACGACGACGTTATTCCCGATCCCGACTGGCTGACCTACCTTGCCGCGACCTTCCTATCTGCCGATTACGCGGCGGTAGGCGGCCCCAACATCGCTCCCCCCGGCGACGGTCGGGTGGCAGCTTGTGTCGCCAACGCTCCCGGCAACCCCACGCACGTGCTCCTCTCGGACCGGGAGGCGGAGCATTTGCCCGGCTGCAACATGGCCGTCTGGGCGGATTGCCTGCGGGCCGTCGGAGGCTTCGACCCGCGTTTCCGTGTGGCCGGAGACGACGTCGACCTCTGCTGGCGCTTGCAAGGCCAGGGCTGGCGGCTGGGCTTCAGTCCCGGCGCCATGGTCTGGCATCACCGGCGTCGCTCCGTGTGCAGCTACTGGAAGCAGCAAGCCGGCTACGGGAAGGCAGAGGCGCTGTTGGAGCGAAAATGGCCGGAGAAATTCAACGCGGCCGGTCATCTCACCTGGTCCGGACAGATCTACGGCAAAGGGCTCGCCCAGGCGCTTGGTCCCCGTTGGGGACGGGTTCGCTATGGCGTCTGGGGCAGCGAGCTCTTCCAATTCCTCTACCAACCTTCACCGGGATTGCTCAGGTCGCTGCCGTTGATGCCGGAGTGGTATCTCGTCATATTGGCGCTCGCCGCTTTGACGCTGCTGGGCGTGCTCTGGCCTCCCCTCTTCTTGGCGCTCCCGCTGCTGGCAGGCGCCCTCGGCGGCCTCCTGCTACCGGCGGTCCGGGGCGCGGCTCACGCCTCCTTCCCTGGACCGCGTCGCTCCACTCTCGATCGCTGGACGCTCCATACTCTCACGGCTCTGTTGCACGGGATTCAGCCGCTGGCGCGGTTGCGCGGTCGTATTCAGCTCGGTCTCCGTCCGTGGCGCCAGCGTGGTGCAGGCGGGTTTGCCATCCCGCGGCGGCGCTGCCGCGTCATTTGGAGCGAGCGCTGGCGGGCCCCCGCTGACTGGCTCCAGTCTATGGAAGCCGCGTGGCGCGGAGCCGGCTTGCAGGTCTTGCGCGGCGGCGCCTTCGATCGCTGGGACTTCGAGCTGCGCGGTGGCCTGCTCGGCGCCGTCCGCTCCCTGATGGCGGTCGAAGAACACGGGGCGGGCCACCAGCTCGTACGAGTCTGCGCTTGGCCTCACTGGTCGACTTGGGCAGGCGTCCTGGTGCTGCTCTTGGCAGCCCTGGCCGGCTGGGCACTGACCGATCAAGCCCTGACAGTGGGTGTGCCGCTCGCCGTAATCACGGTGCTGCTCGTGTTGCGTAGCCTTCAGGAGGGTGCCGCCGCCACGCGCGCCTTCGTTCGCGTCATGGAGCAGCTATCGGCAGCCGCGTCCACGCAGCACGTGGCTCCAGAGGCGGGAACCGCGCCGACGCTCGCTGCTCCAGTTATCAGTCGAAAAACAAGTGAGGCAACGCTGCCAACGGTGCGGCGAAGCGTTAGCCCAACAGGCGGCCCGCCGCTCCTTGCCGCGGAAGAGGAGGCGTCATGAGCCTCAGCGTCTGTCTGGCGGCGAATACGCTGAGCTACCCGGAGGGTGGCGGCCACCTGTGGGTGCACCTCAACTGGGCGCTGGGGCTGCGATCGCTCGACTGCCGGGTCCTCTGGCTGGAGGCGGTCGAGCCGGGCACCCCCGTCGCCGAGGCGCGGCGGCAGGTGGCCGGCCTCCGGCAGCGCCTGGGGCGCTACGACTTGGCGGACGGCCTGGTGCTGTGCTCGCAGGCGGGGGCGCCGCTGGCTGCGGAGGTGTTGGACGGCTGCCTCGACCTCGACGCGGCGGCCGAGGTGGACCTGCTGCTGAACCTGCGCTACGACCTGCCGGCCGAGGTCGTCGGCCGCTTCCGGCGCTCCGCCCTGCTCGACATCGACCCGGGGCTGCTGCAGCTCTGGGTGCATGTCGGGCAGGTCACTCTGGCGCGTCACGATGTCTACTTCAGCATCGGGGAGACGGTGGGGCAGCCGGGGTCGCGCATCCCGGACGTGGGCCTTGCCTGGCAGTACACGCCGCCCTGCGTGGCGCTGCCCTGGTGGCCGCCACGCCGGGCCCCGGCCGACGCCGCCTTCACCACCGTCGCCCACTGGTACGACGCCTGGGTCGAGGACGAGGCCGAGTCGTACGACAACACCAAGCGTAGCGGCTTCTTGCCCTTCCTGGAGCTGCCGGGGCGCACGGCTCAGCCGCTCGAGCTGGCGCTCGACCTGACCCCGGACGACGACGATCAGGTGCTGCTCTGGCGGCACGGCTGGCGGGTGCGCGACGCCACGGCCGTCGCCGCCACCCCCTGGGACTATCAGCGCTACCTGCAGGATTCCCGCGGCGAGTTCAGTTGCGTCAAGCCATCCTGCATCCGCCTGGAGAACGCCTGGATCAGCGACCGGACGCTCTGCTACCTGGCGAGCGGCAAGCCGGCCGTGGTCCAGCACACGGGGCCGAGCCGCTTCCTGCCCGACGCCGCCGGCTTGCTGCGCTTCCGCGACCTCGCGGGGGCGGTGCGCTGCCTGGAGGCGGCGGCGGTAGACTACGACCGGCACTGTCACCTCGCCCGCGCCCTGGCCGAGGAGCACTTCGACGCGCGCAAGGTTGCGCGGCGGGTGCTGCAGCGGGCATTAACCTGACAACCTGATGTAGAGCCGGGTATCTGTCACCCGCAGATAAGAGGTACATGCATCACGGGAATCCATCACGTTGACCGAGGGGCACAGCGGCGTAATCCTGGTTCTCCGCATCAACCGGAGCTCGCATTGCTTGCATCATGGATTGGGGAACAGTCTGACAAGGAGACGATGGCACCCGATGTCACAGCTTACCGAAGGAGTCAGTAGATGACCACGACTGTTTGTTTGGCCGCGAACACTCTCAGTTATCCGGAGGGGGGCGGTCATCTGTGGGTTCATCTCAACTGGGCGCTTGGGATGCGATCGCTCGGCTGCCGGGTGACCTGGCTGGAGGCGGTGAGCCCCAGTACCCCCGCGCCCAGGGTCCGGGCCTGGGTGGCGGCCTTGAAGGGCCACCTGCAACGCTACGGCTTGGCTGACCGGGTGGCGCTGTGTTCCACGTCCAGCAAGCCGCTGACCCGGCGCGTGACGGAGGGCTGCTTGGATCTCGACGCTGCGGCCCAGGCGGACCTGCTGCTGAACCTGCGCTACGACATGCGAGCCGAAGTAACGGCGCGCTTCCGTCGATCGGCGCTGTTAGATATTGACCCAGGCGAACTTCAAGTTTGGATGAGCAAGAGGGAGCTCAACGTCGCGCCTCATGACCTGTACTTCACCATCGGCGAGACGGTGGGACGGCCGGGGGCGCGGTTCCCAGACTGCGGGCTGGAGTGGCACTACACCCCGCCCTGCGTGGCGCTGGATTGGTGGCCACCGCGCCGGGCCCCGGCCGACGCGCCCTTCACCACGGTGGCGCACTGGGATGACGGCTGGATGGAAGACGAAGGAGGCGGCTACCCCAATGGCAAGGCAATCACGTTTCAGCCGTACCTGTCCCTGCCGCGGCTCACGACTCAACCGTTGGAATTGGCGCTGGACCTCGTAGCGGGCGAAAAGGACCAGGTAACGCTCTGGCGGCACGGCTGGCGCGTCTGCGACGCGTGGGCCGTGGCGGGCACGCCCTGGGACTACCAGCGCTACATCCAGAACTCTCGCGGCGAGTTCAGCTGCGTGAAGCTGCACTGCATCCGCCTGGAGAACGCCTGGATCAGCGACCGGACGCTCTGCTACCTGGCGAGCGGCAAGCCGGCCGTGGTCCAGCACACGGGGCCGAGCCGCTTCCTGCCCGACGCCGCCGGCTTGCTGCGCTTCCGCGACCTCGCGGGGGCGGTGCGCTGCCTGGAGGCGGCGGCGGTAGACTACGACCGGCACTGTCACCTCGCCCGCGCCCTGGCCGAGGAGCACTTCGACGCGCGCAAGGTCGCCGGCCGCCTACTCGAGCGGGCGGCCGCGTGAGCCAGCGCCGGAGTTGGGCGGCGAGCGATGGAACGGGAGCGATCCTTGGAGCGCAATGAGCCGCGGGGCCGAACCCTAGCGATCCTGGGCTTCCACAAGATCGGTGCGCCCCCCGCGGATGGTTGGGAGACCTGGTACTACATACCTGAGGCGACTTTCGCCGGCTATCTAGGATGGCTGGGGGAGCATGGGTGGCGGGTCATCGACGTTCCGACTCTACTCACCGGACTGAAGGCGCCCGACACGTTGCCCGAGCGGGCAGTGCTGTTGACCTTCGACGACGGCTACCGGTCGAACCTGGAGGTCGCGGTGCCCGTCCTCCGCCGGTTTGGCTATCCGGCCGTGATCTTCGTGCCGACGGACTACATCGGGCGGCACAACACGTTCGACGTCGATGAGGAGCCGCAAGAGGCTATCTGCGATTGGGGCGACCTGCGCGAGCTAGAGCGCCGCGGCGTGTCTGTCCAGTCCCACGGCGCCTCGCACCGGGCCTTTTCCGGCCTGACGCCGGCCGAGCAGGAGGACGAGCTTCATCGGTCGAAAGCGGTGCTGGAGGACGGGCTCAGCAAGGACGTGGAGGTCTACTGCTACCCGTACGGCGACGATGGCGGCACGCCGCCAGCGATTCGTGAGGCGCTGGTCAGGACCGGCTATCGTGCGGCCTGCCTATACAGTGGCGGCCTCAACCCGATGCCCGCCGCCGACCCCTATCGCCTGGATCGTATAACCATGGGACCGGACACCGACTTGCGGCAGGAGTTGGGCATCGGATGAGCACACCTGTGCGACCGTTGGGACTCCCTGAGCGGCGGTCCGCCTGGGCGGTGTACGCCCGTCTGTTCCGTTACGTCCATCCGTCTCCGGGCGCGCTCGCGGCCGTTCTCGTCCTCACGCTGTTGGGTGTGCTCCTGTCGGTAGCGCTTCCCTGGCCGTTGCAGTTCCTCGTCGATCATGTCCTGGGCAGCCAGCCGATGCCGCCAGCGGTTGCTCACGCGCTGAAGGTCGTAGGGCTCGGCAGCAAGGTGCGGGCGGTAGTCGCGCTCGCCGCGGCAAGCTTGCTAATCCACCTGCTGAGCGGCGTCCTGGGCATGGTCCAGACGCGGTTGCAGGTTGCCGTCGGCCTCCAAGCCACCTACGACGTCCGCGCCTGCCTGTTCGAGCACAACCTCCGCCTGTCGCTGCGCGACCACCAGGCCCTGGCCACGGGGGACCAGCTCTACCGGATCAGCGACAACGCGCATTGTGTGGAGCAGTTGTTCTTCGAGGGCGCGCTGCCATTATTCGGCTCCACGCTGACGCTGCTCTCCATGTTTGTCATCCTATGGCGCCTGGACCACTGGATCGCGCTTCTGGCGCTCGCCGTTGTGCCCTTCCTGGTCGCTTGCGCGCGCTACTACGTGGGCTCCATCGAGGCAGAATCGGAGCAGGTGTCAGAACGGGAAGGGGAGGTCATCACACTCGCCGAGCAGGTACTCGGCGCGTTACCCGTCGTGAAAGCGTTCGTGCGCGAACGCGACGAGGTCGGCCGTTTCCGAACGCAGGGCCGCACGGCGCTGGTTGCCCGGCTGCGGTTGACGGCCGAGGAGGCCTGGTTCGGACTCGCCGTCGGGGGGATTACAGCGGCCGGGACCGCGCTCGTGTTGGCGGTCGGTGGCGTGCACGTCCTCAGTGGCACCCTCACGGTTGGTGAGCTGCTCGTTGTCCTTGCCTACCTGGCCGCCGTCTATGATCCGCTCCACACCATCAGCCACACCGTCGGCCAGATGCAAAGCGCCACCGTCAGTGGCCGCCGCGTCCTCCAGGTGCTGGAATTGCAGCGCGAGGAGAGTGAAGAAGACGCGAATGCCAAAGCCCTCCCCCCTGTGCGCGGCCACATTGTCTTCGACCACGTGTCCTTCCGCTACCGTCAGGACGTGCCCGTGCTGAACGGTATTGCATTCAACGCGCCCCCAGGGACGGCGATCGCGCTCGTCGGGCCGACCGGCGCCGGCAAGACCACTATCGCCAGCCTCCTCCTGCGCTACTACGATCCGCAAGGCGGTCGCGTCCTGATCGACGGCGTCGACCTGCGCGAGGTTTCCGTGGCGTCCCTGCGACGGCAAGTCAGTATCGTGCCGCAAGAGCCGATCCTCTTCCCCGTGTCAATCGCCGAAAACATCGGCTATGGGAAGCCCGGTGCGTCCAGCGAGGAGATCGTCGCGGCGGCTACGGCGGCGCACGCCCACCAGTTCATCAGCGCGCTCCCCGCGGGCTACGACACCGTCGTCGCGGAAGGGGGAGTCTCGCTTTCCGGCGGTGAGCGGCAACGCATCGTGCTGGCGCGTGCCTTCATCAAGGATGCGCCCATCCTGATTCTGGACGAACCGACCTCCTCGCTCGACGCGGGCACCGAGTCCTTGATCCTGGACAGCCTGGATCGTCTTATGGCCGGCCGGACCACAATGGTCATCGCACACCGGCTGTCGACCATCCGGCGCGCCAGTCAGATCCTATTTATTCGGGACGGCCGCATCGTCGAGCGCGGGACGCATCGGGAGCTGCTGGCCGGCGATGGCGCCTACGCGCGGCTGCATCAAGTGTACATGCGGGCGGCGGGCACAGATGAGGAGCGCGATGAGCCTGCTCAGGTGGCTCGAAAGAACAGATAGCCGCTGATGGGCCATCGTGACTGGTCCGGGTCTCCCGCGAGGAAGGGGTATGGGCAGTTCGGGCACGGAGGGAGGTGATGAGGCATGCTGCGACCGCCTAAGGGCGTCCTGGTGGTGCTCGGAATGATGGGGGGCACACCCTTTGCCGGTGTCGCCTGGCAGGTGTTGCATTATCTGGAAGGCTTCCGCCGGCTGGGCTACGACGTGTACTACGTTGAGGATACCGGCGACTGGCCCTACGACCCCGTGCAGAACACGATCACCGACGACCCAACCTACACCGTCAACTACATCGCCCGGCTCATGGCGTGGTGTGGACTGCCGGATCGCTGGGCCTACCGTGCCGCGGCCCAAGACGGCCGCCACTATGGACGGTCCGAGGCCGAGATGGAGCAGCTGTGGCGGCGTGCGGACGCGCTGGTGAACCTTACCGGCGCGACGGTGCTCCGCGAGGAGCACCTGCGGGTGCCCGTGCGCATCTATCTCGAGACGGACCCCGTCCTGCCGGAGATCGAAGTCGCGCAGGGGCGCCAGTTCACCATCGACCTGTTGAGCGCCCATACCCACCATTTCAGCTACGGCGAGAACCTGGGCGCGCCCGACTGTGGCGTCCCGGTAGGGCGCTTTGCCTACCATCCAACTCGCCAGCCCATCGTGCTGGATTGGTGGGCGCCCGAGACGGTGCCTCCGGCCGCAGGGACGCGATTCACCACCATCGGGAGCTGGCAGCAGTCCGACAAAGACATCGTCTGGAACGGCGAGACGTACTACTGGAGCAAACACCTCGAGTTCCTCAAATTTCTCGACTTACCTCGGCGGACCGCGGTGCCACTGGAATTGGCGCTCGCCTGCGACGACGCGGAGGTGTTGCGTCTCCTGCGGGCGCACGGCTGGCATGTCGTCGACGCCATGTCCCTGTCGCGAGACATTGTCCCGTACCGTGACTACATCCGCGGCTCTCGCGGTGAGTTCACCGTGGCCAAAGATCAGAACATTCGCCTGCGCAGCGGCTGGTTCAGCGATCGCAGCGCCTGTTACCTCGCTTCCGGAAAGCCGGTCATCACCCAGGACACCGGCTTCGGGAACGTCCTGCCGACCGGCCGGGGGCTGTTCGCCTTCCGGACCGTGGACGACGTTCTGGCCGCGCTCGATGCCATCGCGGCGGACTACTCGGGACAGTGCCGCGCTGCGCGCGCCATCGCGGAGTCCCATTTCTCCGCGGAGCGGGTGGTTGGCGACGTGCTCACCAAGGTGGGCATCTAGCGGGCCAGGTGCCACGGGAGTGGCCATTGTGCCAGCCGGAACGGGCTGCGAACGGCGACACGCCTGACAAGTGACCCACGAGGGGACCCCGGGGCTACAGAAGGCGGGAGGTAATGTGCGATACGTCATTTTCAACGCCGACGACTTCGGCGCCTCGACCGGCATCAACCGTGGCATCATCGAGTGCCACACGCGTGGCGTTGTCACCAGCGCCAGCCTCATGGTGACGGGGCGGGCGGTAGAGGAGGCGGCGACCTTGATCCGCGAGCACCCGGCCCTCGCCGTTGGCTTGCACTGGGACGTCTGGGGCGAGGATGAGCGGGAATTCGATGTCTCCGACCTCGGAGCGGTGCGCGACGAGTTCCGGCGGCAGGTGGACGAGTTCTACCGGCTCGCCCGACGGTTACCGACTCACGTGGATTCGCACCGCCACGCCCATCGCGGCGCGGCGTTGCTTCCAGTGTTTCAAGAGCTAGTTGAGCCGCTCGGCGTGCCGCTGCGCGCCACCGGCAGTGTGCGCTTCGTGGGAGGGTTCTATGCCCAATGGGAGTGGCTCGTCACCAACCTGGAGTACGTGAGCGTCCCCTTCCTGGAGCGCCTGCTGGCGGAGGAGGCTGGCGACGGCTGGACGGAGTTCTCTTGTCACCCCGGTTACCGTTCACCCGACTTCCGGTCGGTCTACCTCCACGAGCGGGAAGCCGAAGTCCGCACGCTCACTGATCCACGCATTCGAGGGGCCATCGATCGCCTTGGGCTTTGCCTGGCGACCTATGCCCAGTACGGGGCAGCTACACGGTCAACCTAGAAAGAGCCCTCGCTGGTCAGGCCTGGCCGCTGCGCCCGACCGGCTCCGGGTGCGGGATCGCCGTCGGAGCTTGCCGGCGCTTGACCTGGGTGCGGTGCTCCTTGCCTTTCTTGGCGAAGCCGCTGATCGCCTTGAGACCGCCGTCGAACCAGGTATCGAGCTGGCGGCGGGCGATGTTGACGTGGACGACCTCGTCGGCCCAATCGAAGTCCTGGAAGGTGGTCATGAGCGGGTGCTTCGCGATGTCGCGGGCGAACTCCCACTCCTGCCGCTTGCCGGGCGGGTATTTCATGTTCTTGCCTTCCACCTCCAGGCCGAGTACCGCGTACTGTTCGAGTGGTGGGGCTTCCATAGCGAAGACGCCCTCGTAGTCGCGCATCGGTACTGCCGCGCGACTGCCATAGGTCGCCTCAATGCCGGACTCGCCGAAGAGCGAGTGGCGCATCTCATCCCAGCAGTGGCGAGAGATGTCCAGGTAGAAGCTCCAGGGCATATCCGCCGTCTCGAAGAGCACGATGGCGAGACCTTCCGCCACGTTGATCTCGCTGAGGCGCAGCCCCATCATGTAGTCGAGGTGCTGTGGCGCCTGATCCAGCGGTGGGGCAACGTAGTCCCAGACCCGCGACAGCGATTCGTCGCGCACTACCGCGTGCGGTATCCGATACGGGTTGATCGAGAAGGCCCGCGGCAGCTCCTTCGCACGCGCCTGTGTGCCGTCGATCCCACCAGCGGCGGCGAGGTACGCGGAGAGCTTGGCCCTCCAGTCTGCTGCGAGACGTCGATCCTCGTCGCCGTCCGCCAGGCCGGCGAGCGCCAACGTCACGAGCCGGAGGTGCTCTTCCTGGTCGGCTAGCGCCTGCCGGAGCAGACGGACGCTGCCGTAGTCGGCCAGGTCGTTGGTCAGTTGAACATGCGCGCGGTAGGCGTCGGCGAGCGCCGGCAGCAGCAGATGGCGCAGCACGCTGAGGAACGCATAGGCGCCGGGCAAGTGCTCAGCCTCGTCGAAGAGGATTTCCAACGCTGGGTCGGGCGCCCCTTCCAGCTTGCTCTTGTTGGTGCGCAGCTCCTGGATGCGCGTACGCCAGCCGTCGGCGTGCAACGCTGCCTCGTATAGCAGCCTCGCCAGGAGCACCTTTACGTCCCGCTCCGCAACGGTCACGATGCGAGACGCCAGCAGGCGCATCAGGCGTCGCTCCACATAGGCAAACCGGCGCAGGCGCTCGGATACTTGCGCCACCGAGAGGCCGGGGGCGTCAACCCGCCGCAGCCCGGCGTAGCGATAGCTGTTATCTGCCATTCGCAGCTCCATTTTCTTTGTTGTGGCCCGATGTCGCGTCGGCCTGCGAGCCGCCTTCAGCACTGCCGTCGATTTCGGATAGCGGCGGGACGCGGGTATAGGCGCCGGGGCCGGTGACCGCGCAGGCGGCAACGCGGCAGCCGAGTCGCGCGCACGCCGCCGGTGGGAGGCCCTTGACGAGGCCGGCGATGAAACCGGCCACGAAGCAATCTCCGGCGCCCGTGCAGTCGGTCGCCTCCACCGGCAGTGCCGGGACTTGGCGCAGCGTCCCCTCTTCGCGCAGGCAACAACCGTCCGGTCCCAGCGTCATGATCGTTGTGCCGCGTACATGCACGTTTAGGCGGTCGAGAATGGCATCCGGAGCTTCATGCCCGGTGAGTTGGCGGCCTTCATCGTGATTGAGCACCAGATAGTCGGTTTCCTCCAGCGCCGGTATCAGGAAGGGCAGGCCACGGCGCTCGCCGTCCCAGCAGACGTTTAGGACCGTCTTGGCGCCGCGGCCTTGCGCGCGGGTGAACAAGCGGCCAACCGTTTCGCCGGTGAATTGGGGCAGCACGAAGACGCTGCCGGCAAAGACCACTCCTGTTCCTTCCAGCCATTCGTCGGGTACGTCGTCGAGATCAAAGAGGGCGTTGGCGCCGTTGACGAACACGATGGTGCGCTCGCCGTTGGGGGCCAGGGCAATGACGGACGTGCCGCTGCCGGCCGATGGGTGCCGGAGCAGCCTGTCGACACGGACGCCTTGGGCGGCAAGGGTCGCTCGGAACTGCTCACCGATGACGTCGGCGCCGCTGTAGCCGGCGAGCGATACTTCGACGCCGAGCCGTGCCAGCGCCGCCGCGACGTTCCCGCCGTTGCCGCTCAGCGTGACATCGATGGCGTCGAGCATGCGCAACGCCCCCGGCTCCGGCAATGCGATCAGCGGCCGGCACAGCACGTCGCACTGCAGGTTGCCGAAGCAGAGGACATCCGCCATCAATCGCTCCAGGTCCGCGCGCCTGCCCCTGCCGTGTGCATGCACGGTCCAGACATCTCCATTATGATGTGCGCAGCGGCGATCCGGCTACTGGCTTCGGTGGTCCTTCAGCACGAAAGGAATTATGCACATGGTCAACATCGGGCTTCTCGGATCCGGCTTCGTCGCCACCTTCTACATGCAAGGGCTGGCGGAAGTCCCAAACCAGCGTGTCGTCGCCGTGTATGGGCGTGACGCCGCGAGGGCGGCGACGTTTGCCGATCGCTGGGGCATTCCGGAGTCCGCTACGGATATGGCCGCGGTGGTCGCTCGCCAGGATATCGATCTGGTGCTGATTGCCTTACCGAACAGGATACACCTGGAGGCGGCGCGTCTGGCCGCCCAACACCAGAAGCACGTCGTCTGTACCAAGCCGTTGGGACGCAATGCCCACGAGGCGCGCCAGATGCTGGCGGCGGTGCAGCGGGCCGGCGTCCTCCACGGCTACGCGGAGACGGAAGTCTTCAGCCCGGCGGTCATTCGCGCCAAGCATCTCATCGACGAAGGGGCGATCGGGCGTGTCCTGACGGTGCGCTCACGCGAGGCGCACGCCGGCCCGCACGCGCCGCACTTCTGGGACGCCGAAGAAGCGGGCGGCGGGGCCTTGCTGGACATGGGCTGCCACACCATTGAGGCGGCGCGCTACTTCATCGGCAAGGACCTCAAGCCGGTGGAGGTATTGGCCTGGGGCGACACCTTGATGCACGCCGACAAGACCACCGCCGAGGACAACGCGGTGGTGCTGTTGCGGTTCGAGAACGGCGCGCTGGGCCAGAGCGAGCTGAGCTGGACGGCGCGAGGCTCGCTGGACTTGCGCAACGAGGTGTTCGGCTCCGAAGGGAGCATCTTCACCGACGTCACGCGCTCGACGCCCATCAACGCGTTCGTTCGCGGCACCGGCAGCTACCTGCTGGAGAAGGCCGAGTCCAACAGCGGCTGGGTATTTCCACTACCGGACGAAGCGCGCGTCTACGGCTACCACGAGGAGATGAAGCATTTTGTGGAATGCGTCGCCCGTGGCGAGATGCCGCGCGAAACCTTCGCGGACGGCGTGGCCGTCAACGTGATCATCGACGCCGCCTACCAGTCAATGCGCGAGCACCGCTGGGTGCCGGTGGAGCTACCATGAGGGAACCTCTCCCCACCCTCCCCAGTCCCCACCGATACGGTAGGAAGGGAGGGGAGCCTCAACGGACAGGCTGGATGCTCTTCCGGGTGGCGCCAGTGGTGTCTGCAATGGTAGGGGACGATCATTCCCGTTCAAGCTCCCCTCCCTTCGAAGGGGAGGCGTAGGGGGAGAGGTTCCCTCGTACGGCCCCACGCAGTCCCGTGCCGCGCGGCACGGGCAGCCGTCGCGAGATACGGAAAGCCCGCATCTTCTCGGTGGCGCCGGGCCGGAGTCGCAAGTTGGACCGGGGCATGCCCGTGCAGATGAGGGCGAAACCAGCCTCGCGGTCGTCCTGGTAGAAGCGGCGGGAGGCCGACTGGTCGACCTCACCTTCCAGCAGCTCGACGGCGCAGGTGATGCACCACCCTTGCTCGCAGAGGCTGGGGAGCTCGAGCCCTTGGCGGCGCGCGGCGGCGAGGATGAACTCGTCGTCGCGCACCGGCACGCTGACCTCCCCCCGCGGCATGAGAAATACCACCTGGTAGGTGGTATCACCGGCCACCTTACGGGTTGTAGAAGCCGTGGTTCTTGCTGTAGGGGGCGTCGCCGGGCGCGCCGCGGCGGAAGTGGCCGGAAGGCCGGCTCACGCCGTCGCGCTCCTTGCTGAGCAGCTCGATGAACCAGGCTTCGTGCTCGACCTCCTCGTTCAGGATGCGCATGGCCATGTCGTAGGTGCGCGGGTCCTTGCCAAAGGTGAGGTCGCAGACCTCGCTCCAAGTCCGGATGGCACACCGCTCAGCCTCCAGGAGCACCTCCAGGATCTGCGCCGCCGAGGCGTTGGTCACGATGTCGCGCGGGTTGGCCATAGCGTGCTGTCCGTTGCTGCTCCCCGGCAAGTAGGCGTCGGGGCAGCCGGCGCGGTCGGCCAAGGTGCGGATGTCATAGGGGATCGTCCCGCCCAGCTCGTAGATGCGCGGGGTGATCAGCTCGAAGTGGGCGCGATCCTCCAGACGAGCGTCCTCACAAATCTCCTTGTAGTCCTCCTCCCCCGCCAGGTACATGCGCAGGATCGTGTAGTAGTAGTAGGTGGTGAACTCAGCGCCCGCGGCGTCGACGAGCTTCTCAATCAGGGTATCCACATCGACGCCCCGAGCGCTGATCTGCTCCACGCCGACCCGCTGGGTAAGGTCGCCATGGGGCACGCGTCCCTGAGCGTGTGGTTTCGCCGTGTCTGCCAACATTACTCCTTCCGTCCTGCAACCCATACAGGAGCGACCCCCATGGTCGCCAATTGTGTGCCAATTAGCAAGGCACGACAATTGCGAGGTGGCAGGCGTGTTGCAAAACCGAGTGCGTGGGAGGTTTATCCCACACGGGTCGGCCCGGTAGTCATTACATCGCGGGCCTCCTTGGGGTACCATAATAGGAAGAGCGTTTGAGATGTCCGAGCGGCGTTCGTCCACCTGCCGTCCTCTAATCCGGCGGCCGGAGAGGCCACCTATGCACGTGTTGGTCCGGGTGCTTGCCTGTCTGCTGGCTTTGCCCGTGCTGTCGGCATGCGGGGGCCAGATATCCATGCTGAACGCCGGTCAATCCTATGCGCTGGCTCCCGATCTCACCGTGCGCCTGGTGTCTCTACGCCCGGGGTTGAGTCAGCTCCACCTGCAGATTACGATCCTCGCGACTGCCGGAACCGCGATCGAGACATTGATCCCCGCGGTCGTCGTTACCCCTGATGGTGGCCATGAGTCCTCGGCAACGTTGGATGTCGCCAAGGACAGCGCGAAGATCGATATGCTGCTCGACAGGGCCCAGAAAGTGAGCTACGTGACCGTGCGCGACTCTCGCAATGGCCACGCGGCGAAATGGGACGTCAACGCCATCCGGGCGCTAGCCGGATGCACGACCGGTGACGCCTGCCGGCTGATCGGCATGCCGCAGTCGCAGCCGCTCCAGCCGTAGTCGCCGTCAGCCAGGCTTGTTGCGCCGCGGGGGACTATAGCCTATTATCTATTGACGGAGTGCGGGTGGCACTATGCCGCGCTATCACAGGTGTCCTGGCGGGTCCCGCTGATGGTCTTGCTTCCAGATTTCGTCGCGCTGGTCGTTGCCGTCGCGCTGTGTGCGCTGTACCGGTGGGCGCTGCTCCGCGCGCGGCGCAGCAACCGGCCGTACACGGGGCGCGTGGGTCGCCGCCCTCTTGTCTTCGCCTGCAGCATTGCTGTCATGCTCGGCGCCTTTGCCCTCCCGGGAACTGCCGTGTTGCCGCAGATGCTCGAGCACGTCTTGTTGGCCTTCGCGGTCCCGCCATTGCTCTTGTTGGGCTTACCACGTCCGGTGCTGGTGCCCCTGTTCGAGCGCCGACGTTCGCGCCGCCTCATGCAGTTTCTGACGCGCCCCTTGCAAGCGATCGTCCTGTTTCTGGTGGTCCTGTTTGTCTGGTACGCGCCTGAGCTATTCAACGCCACATTGACCGACCCCGGGGTGCGCGTTCTGGCTGGTCTGACCATCCTCATCGTCTCCGTGCTCTTCTGGTGGCCGGTGATCGAGCCGTTGCCGTCCTGGCATCCTGAGCTGGCGGAGCTCGGCAAGCTGCTCTACCTTTTTGTAGGCAGCACCGCGCTCAAGGTGCTGGGCTTTATCCTGGCCTTTGCGCCCCGGCCGATCTATCATCTGCCCGCCACGCCGCGGTTGCTCTGGGGACTCTCGCCGCTGGAGGATCAGCAAGGCGCCGGGCTGCTCATGTTGGTGGCCGGCACCCTCGTCCTGCTCGCCGCCGCCACCGTCGTCTGCGCGCGCCTGTTCGCGGCGGACGAAGCAGCGGCAACGTATCAGCCGTCGCCGGGCGGGGGGCCGGGGGGC
>Ga0207416_1000190_pt1 | contig 114701 bp, 106 predicted proteins | sample PaiPotPPM11metaG_FD_184107 | JGI IMG/M metagenome (GOLD analysis project Ga0207416, IMG submission 184107) | Iron sulfur acid spring bacterial and archeal communities from Banff, Canada, to study Microbial Dark Matter (Phase II) - Paint Pots PPM... ... | reverse complement strand
GGGTAGGGCTGATAGCTTGGGGCTGGCGGTGGCGGATAGTATTGCGCGCCGGCGGTGCCGGTCCAGCCGGCAAGGGCGAGCACGATCGCGACAAGGCTGATGCAGATACGCACGGCAAGTCCCCCAAACCCCGCAAAATGCAATGCCCTTGTGCGCACAGGATTAGGCGGGAACAAGGCAAAAACCCAGCAAATCACACAGCAACGCATGGCTCTTGGCAGCGGTGCGATGTTCCTCCCAACTGCGTAAATGTTCTGCTAATGGGCGGCCCGCGCGCGCCGCCGTGCAAATCGGCTGGGCGCGGCGTGACAAATGTTGCGCCGGATCGGCGAACGGAGATCGGGGGCTGGAGCATGGATTGGTCTGACCGGCGCGAGCGATTGCGCTCCGTCGTTGCACAAGGGCGCTGCATCTATCCCGGCTCGGTGTTCGATTCGATTTCGGCGCGCATCGCCGAGGACCTCGGCTTCGAGGCCGGCATGGCAGCTTGCTGGCGCGGTTGATGCGGCAGGCCTGCTGGGCAAATTCGGTCAGCGTGAGCATGATGATGTCGGGCGTGACCCGAACTGATGAAGCAAGTCACGCGGCAGGCCGATTACGCCGAATGGTCGAAGGATTTTCTCAACGCCGGACTGGCGGGAGGTTGATACGCCGAGGGCTTGATTGAGCAGCCGGGAACCGACAAATAGCTCGATAAGTAGCCTGGATTGCGCTCTGCGCAATCCAGGGTGTGACTCGCCGGCATGCCGATCCCGGATTTCGCCATGCGAAATCCGGGCTACACGGTGTTGCAGAAGGAATTACCAGATGCCGTCCGTGAGCGACTGGAAGATTCCGTCCTCCGCACAACCGAAGCCGAGGGATTACGGCTACGACCTCGACCGCGCCTTGGCCGCCATGGTGGGGCTGCGCACCATCATTCCGGCGGACGCGTTCACGGCGGAAACGCTCGGCACCGAGCGCGCCGGCCACGGCGTCCTCATCCGCGGCAACGGTCTCGTGCTCACCATCGGGTACCTGATCACCGAGGCGGAAACGATCTGGCTGACGCTGAGCGACGGCCGCTCGGTGCCAGGCCATGTGATCGGTTACGACCAGGAAACCGGCTTCGGCCTCGTTCAGGCGCTCGCCAAGCTCGACATGCCGGCGCTCGAAATCGGCCAATCGTCCGCGGCCTCGATCGGCGAACGCGTGGTGGTCGGCGGCGCCGGCGGCCGGGCGCGCTCGGTCGCCGTCCGCATCGTCGCCAAGCAGGAATTCGCCGGCTATTGGGAATATGTGCTCGACGAGGCGATCTTCACCGCGCCGTCGCATCCGAACTGGGGCGGCACGGCATTGATCGGGCCGGCCGGCGAGCTCCTCGGCATCGGCTCGCTGCAATTGCAGCATGTCGTCGACAAGGGCCAGCCGCAGAACATCAACATGATCGTGCCCATCGATTTGTTAAAACCGATCCTCGACGACCTCACGAAGACCGGCCGGCGCTCTGGACCGCCGCGGCCGTGGCTCGGCCTCTACGCCACCGAGGTGGAGAGCAGGCTCGTCGTCGTCGGCCTAGCCGACCGCGGGCCGGCCAAGAAAGCCGACCTGCGCAACGGCGACATCGTGCTCTCGGTCGCCGGCAAGGAGGTGCGCGATCTGGCGACCTTCTTCCGCCGCATCTGGGCGCAAGGCTCAGCCGGAGTCGAAGTGCCGATCACCATCTACCGCGACGGCGAGACCATGGACGTTCGCGTCAAGTCATCAGAGCGCAACCGGTTTCTCAAGGGGCCGAGTCTGCATTGACGTTAGCGTTTCCCGGGCGCAGCGCAGCACGCAGCGAAGCGAAGTGATGCGCTGCAGACCCGGGATCGTTACACGCTCCGAGTCTGCGACGATCCCGCATCAGCGGCGCACCACTCGGTGCTGCGCCGCATCCGGGAAACGCACTCGGCGTGCGCTACCGCTTCTCCAACAACGCCCTCAGCCCTTCGCGATACGTCGGATAGCGCAAGCTCATGCCGAGTTCGCGTTTGAGTTTGTCGTTCTTCACGCGGCGGCATTCTTCCCAGAAGCTTTTTGCCAGCGGCGACATCGATGGCGCGGCTTTTTCGTAAGCGATTTCCGGCGGCGGAGGCACACCCATGAGCTGCGCCGCAAAGGCGAGCGGATCGCCCGGCGGCGAGGGCTCGTCGTCGGCGACGTTTAAGATTCCTGAAAGCTTGCGAGAGAACGCGGCGTCGATCGCCTGCGCGATGTCGTCGACGTGGACGCGGTTGAAAACCTGGCCCGGCTTGACGATGCGGCGCGCATCGCCGCGTGCGATTTGCATGAGCGCGTTGCGTCCCGGTCCGTAAATGCCGGCGAGGCGCAGGATGGCGACGGCGATGCGGCGGCGCTTACCGAGGTCTTGCCAGACTTGCTCGGCGGCGAGGCGTCCGCGGCCGCGCGCTGAAGTCGGCTTGGCCGACGTTTCCTCGTCGACCCAATCGCCGCCGCAATCGCCATAGACGCCGACCGTCGACAGATAGACGATCGAGCGCAGGCGTTGCGCGCGGGCAAAAGCATCGCCGCAGGCGCGCAGCACCGGATCGCTGCTTTCATCCTGCGGGATCGAGACCAGCGCCGCATCCGCCTCGCCGATGGCGTGTATCAGCTCAGGCGTTGCCGCTTTGCCGTCGAACACCAGCGCCTTGAGCCGTCCGGCAAGCCGCGCGTTCAACACGGCCGCGCGTTCGGCGCCGCGCACGGTGCCGACGATGCGGGCAAAGCCGTCGCCGAACATGGCGACGTAATGCTCCGCCGAATAGCCCAGGCCGAAACAGAGCAAAGTGGACATGACACGCCGTATAGTACCGTGCGCCCGGTCAGCCCATTCGGGTTATCGCCGCATCCCACTCATCCAAAACATCGGGATCGGATTCTGCCGCGCGGTGTTGCTCCGCGCATTGAGAGAGCCGCGAACGGTCGAGCCGGCCGAGCGCCCAGATGGCGGCGCCGCGGATGAGCGGCGCGGAATCGCCGAGCAATCGCGCGGCCTCGCCGGCGAGCGCGGCATCGGCGGAATTGCCGATCGCGATCAGCACATTGCGCAAAAAGCGCGCGCGCCCGATGCGTTTGACCGGGCTCTTGGCGAACAGCGCGCGGAAGCCGGAATCGTCGAGTCGCGAAAGCTCCGCAAGCAGCGGCGCGCGCAGCGCATCGCGCGCCGCAAGTTTCGCTTCGCGTCCGGCTTGCGCGAATTTGTTCCACGGGCAGACCGCCAGACAATCGTCGCAACCGTAGATGCGGTTGCCCATGAGCGGCCGCAGCTCGCGCGCAATCGGGCCCTTGTGCTCGATCGTCAGGTAGGAGATGCAGCGCCGCGCGTCGAGACGATACGGCGCCGGGAAGGCTGCCGTCGGGCAGACGTTGAGGCAGGCGTGGCAGGCGCCGCAATGGTCGCGCTCCGGATCGTCGGCCGGCAGATCGAGCGTGGTGAAGATGGCGCCGAGGAAGAGCCATGAGCCCAGCTGCCGCGAGACCAGATTGGTGTGCTTGCCTTGCCAGCCGATGCCGGCCGCTGCGGCCAGCGGCTTTTCCATCACCGGAGCGGTGTCGACGAAAACCTTGACCTCGCCGCCGGCTTTTTCGACGAGCCAGCGGCCGATCGCCTTCAGGCGCGGCTTGACTACGTCGTGATAATCGTCGCCGCGGGCATAGACCGAAATGCCGCCGCGCTTGTGATCTTTCAGGATCGCAAGCGGGTCGTCGTCGGGACCGTAATTGATGCCGAGCATGACGATCGAGCGCACATCGGGCCACAGCCCGCGCGGATCGCCGCGCCGGTCCGCTTTGTCCGCCATCCAGGCCATGTCGCCGTGGGCGCCGGCATCGAGGAACGCCCGCAGCCGCTCGGCGGCAAGCGGGATCGCGTTCGGCTTGGCGACGCCGACGACGTCAAAGCCCTGCGCGCGGGCGAACGCGGCGAGCGCGGCCTTGACCGCCGCCGGGCTCAGAAGTCGAGATTGGCGTAGCTCGGCGACGGCGCCAGGCCGGGCAGCGTGTCGTTGAGCAGCGTGCGGAACGACGGCCGCGATTTGACCCTCGCGTACCAGGCCTTGGCGGTCTCGTCTTCGTTCCACGGCACATCGCCCAGATAGTCGGCGGCCGACAAATGCGCCGCCGCCGCCAGATCGGCATAGGTCAGGTTGGCCCCGGCCAGCCAGTCGCGGCTGCGGATGAGCCAGCCGATATAGGCCAGATGGTACTTAATATTGCTGCGCGCCGCACGCAGCGCCTCGGTATCGGGGGAACCGCCGCCCTGGGTCAGCGGGATAAAGCGTTTATAGACGCGCTCCATCACGATGGGGCCGCTCACCTCGTCGAAGAACTTGTCGTTGAACCAGCTCGTCAGCCGGCGCACCTCGATGCGCGCACCGGGGTCGGGGGGCAGCAGCCGCTGCCGTGGTAGGTCGGCGCCGCAGGTCTCCTCGAGATATTCGGCGATGATCGCGGCGCCGGGAACCGGCGGCACGCCCTCTTCGAGCAGCACCGGGGTGGTTCCGGCGGGATTGAGCTTGAGAAATTCCGTGCGCCGCTCCCATGGCCGCTCCTCCACGAGCCGGGAATTGAGCGAAAGCTCGTCGAGCGCAAGCCGCACGAAACGCGAATGCGGACAGAATGGATGATGGAACAGCGTCAGCATGCCGTTGCGAGTATGGGGGCGAGCCCTGTGGGCGGGTGGGCAATCGAATATCGGGACGGTTAGGATTCCGTTACGAAGATTCATACACCTATAGGCGAAGGCGCGCCGCAGGCAACTTATGACCGCAACAGAGGCTATGCCGTGTGCGGATTGAACTGGCCGGTCTTACGAAAGCGCCACAGATAAGTCGGCACGATCGCGTCGATCGTCTCCGGGATTAGGCCGAGCGCTTCGAGCGTGCGCCCTTCCCGCCCCGCCGCGGCGGAGACGACGTTGTCGCGCCTGAGCAATTCGACCTGGTCGGGCGTGATCGGCGGTTTTTTTGGCAAAAACTGCAGGAATACGGCCTGCAGCTTCATCAGCGCGAACGGCACCGGGATGAGGAGTCGCCGCCTCTGGATCGTGGCGAGGATGAATTCCATCAATTCGCGGAACGTGCGCACGTCCGGCCCGCCGAGTTCGTACACCATGCCCGGCTTGGCGGCCCCGTCGACCGCGAGCGCAATCGCTTTGGCGATGTCGCCGGCGAATACCGGCTGGAACCGCGTATGGCCGCCGCCGACGAGCGGGAGCGCCGGAGCGATGCGCGCGAGCGCGGCAAAGCGGTTGAAGAAGTCGTCTTCGGGGCCGAAAACGATCGAGGGACGCATGACGATCGCCGCAGGCGCCGCCGCCAGCACCCGCCGTTCGCCTTCCGCCTTCGATCGCGCGTAGCGCGACGGCGAGTTGGCGTCGGCGCCGATGGCCGAAACATGGACCAAATGGGCGTCGGCGGATTTTGCCGCGAGCGCCACCGCTTCCGCGCCTGCCGCCTGGATCGCGCCGAAGCGCTGCTGGCCGCGCTCGAACAAAATGCCGACCAGGTTGACGGCAACGTCGGCATCGCGCAACGCCGCCGCAATCGATTGCGGATAGCGCAGATTGGCCTGCACCGCGTGGATCTGGCCGACCTTTCCCATCGGCCGCAAGTGCCCGCAAAGCTCCGGCCGGCGCACTGCGACACGGATGCGGTAGCCCCGGTTGGCAAGCGCGCGCACGACGTGGCGGCCCAAAAATCCCGAGCCGCCGAACACGGTGACGAGCGTCTCAAGCCGGCTTTTTGCGATCATCGGCGGCGGAATACAGGAACGACTTCGCGCTGTACAGAGGCAACGTTGAAGTCCCGGGATGTCAATCATCCGCGATGTCATCATCCGCGAAGGGCGGATGATCCGGTAATTGCCGGCCTTTGGGCAGCGTGCGTGGAGAGCCGAACTCCCGTGATTACCGGATGCTCCGCCTTCGCGGAACACGGCAGCACGTTCAATTGACAACGCTGGGAGCGCTCCGTACCTATCCGGGCGCGGCCCAGGTGGCGGAATTGGTAGACGCACTAGTTTCAGGTACTAGCGCCGCGAGGCGTGGAGGTTCGAGTCCTCTCCTGGGCACCAGAAGAGCCAGCAAAAAAATCATTGTGCCGGCTAGCTGAAAGCCTAAGCGGCGCTCACCGACCGGCCGAACCTTCCACCGTCACCCATCCGCCGATTTTGACGCAGGTATCGGTGCCGGGGACGTTGACGAAGCCGGCGCCATAAGCGCTGCAGGACTTTTGATGCGCAGTCGGCCGCGATTTTGCGACCGTCTGAGGCGGCGACCATTTTGCCGGCGGATTTGGATCGGTGAGGGTTTGCGCGAAGACGCCGGAGGCAAGGACGGCAACCGGCACGATCATCGCCGCCATCGCAGCGGCCGCGCGGAGGATCGAGCGGGCTTCAACGCCAGCGATCCGGCAATCCATGGAAGCGACCCTCATGCTTTGCGGCCCGTTTTGGAACCGCGATGGACGACGCATCATAGCGCCCTTCGGCTATTTTGACGCGGCATTTCGGTTACGATATTCAAAAGCCCCATGACCATCCGCATCCATCGCGGCGATCTGCCGGACTTGGCGCCCTATACGGGCGTACCTGCGGTCGCAATCGACACCGAGACGTTGGGGCTCAGCCTCACCCGCGACCGGCTCTGCGTCGTGCAGCTGTCGCCCGGCGACGGCTCTGCGGATGTGGTGCAGATCGCGGCGCAACCCGCGGACGCGCCCAACCTCAAGCGTCTTCTCGCCGACCAAAAACTGCTGAAGATTTTTCACTTCGCGCGCTTCGATCTTGGCATGCTGCAAAAAACCTTCGGCGTGATGCCGGAGCCGGCCTACTGCACCAAGATCGCCTCGCGGCTGACCCGCACCTATACGGACAAGCACGGTCTGAAGGACCTGGTGCGCGAGGTGCTGGGACACGACCTGTCGAAACAGCAGCAATTGTCCGATTGGGGCGCCGCCGCGCTCAGCGATGCGCAGCTTTCCTACGCCGCCGCAGACGTGCTCTATCTGCACGCGCTCAAGGAAAAGCTCGATACCATGTTGGCGCGCGAGGGCCGCGAAAAGCTGGCCGCCGCCTGTTTTCGCTTTCTGCCCGACCGGGTGCGGCTCGATCTTGCGGGCTTTGCCGGGGAAGACATTTTCGCCCACTCTTGAATACCGCTAAGTCCCGCCATTCTCCGGTCGTTAAGCCAGCCGAAACCATATCGGGGCGGCCCCGCCCGGGCCACATTCGCAGGCGACTCTTGCGGGGTAGAACCGTAGAATGAGGGTCTGGGCCGAATCGGGGCGGCGGTCCTAAGGGGACATTCGCTTGACGAGCATCTCCAGCGCGCAGCGGGCAGCCGGCTTCCCGGCACGTGCTCGCGGCAACAGCGAACGAATTTATCGGCGCGCGCTGCGCCACAGCCGGCTGGTCCGCTGGCTGCGCGCTACTCTCATCGTCGCCGTTACCATGGTTCTGCTGTCGGCGGTGGTCGAAAACTACCTGCCGATCGGAGGGCTTCGCCTGCCGGCAGAAATCGGCAAGCTGGTGATCAATGGCAGCAAGATCACCATGCAACAGCCGCGGCTCGCCGGGTTCACCAGCGACTCGCGGCCCTATGAGTTCACCGCCAATTCGGCCCAACAGGACATCACCAAACCCGATCTCGTCGAACTGCAGCAGATCCGCGCCAAGATCGCAATGGCGGACAAAAGCATGGTGCACATGTGGGCCGACACCGGTCTCTACAACATGAAGACCGATATGCTGACGCTCAACGACAACATCCGCCTTGTGTCTTCCACCGGCTACGAGGCGCGCCTGAGCAAAGCGGTGGTCGACATGGGCAAAGGCAGTGTGGTTTCCGATACGCCCGTCTGGGTGAAGCTGCTCGACGGCGATCTCAACGCCAAGCGGTTGGAAATCGTCGATAAGGGCGACGTATTGCGCTTTACCGATGTCACGATGATCTTGCAGTCGGGCAAGCAAGACGGCAAAGCGGGGCCGCCATGAGGCGCGGGCGTTGGCTTTCGGTCTTGGCGGCGGCATTGATCGTGTCGGCGCCGGCCGCGGCGCAGGGCCTGATCCCCAACGCTGGCGGGCAGGGCCAGGATCAGCCGGTCCAGATCGACGCCAAGTCACTGGAAGTCCACGACAAGAGCAAGACGGCGACCTTCTCCGGCGATGTGAAGGTGGTGCAGGGTAGCACCACCATGACCTGCAAGACGCTCGTCGTCTTCTACGGGCAGGAGCTCGGCTTTGGCGGCGACAAGCCGGTCGTCGCCGCCAACTCGACCGCCGGCGCGGTGCCGAACGCGCAGAACATCCGCCGCATCGAGGCGCATGGCGACGTCGCCGTCGTGAGCAGGGATCGGAGCGCGACCGGCGATCTCGGTGTCTACGATTTATTGTCGAAGACGATCACGCTCAGCGGCAACGTAGTGGTCAGCCAAGGCAACAACGTCATTCACGGCGGACGCGTCATCATCGATACGGTTACGGGAAACGCGCACGTCGAACCCGCGCCCGGCAGCCCGCAGGGCCGCGTGCGTGCGCTCATTATCCCGAACAAAGACCACAACGGTGGAGAGTCGAATTTCATGACGATCGGGCCGGGCCCGAGCCAGTGACAAGACCGCTGTTGCGTCTTCGCCGTGTTAAAATAGCTGAAGTTTCCGGGGTAAGCTCCTTCCCTTCCCTCCCCACACGCGGAGTAGAAGGCGGGGGGCGCAGACGAGCTGCCTGAGATTGGCGTGTTGAACATTTTCTCATATTTCCGCCACCGACCGAGGCCGGCGCGCCGCGAGCCGATCGCCGACCGCGACGCCATAGGGCTTGCGTCTATGGGCGGCTCCATCAACGGCACCTACGTCGACATCGCAAGCCTGCCCAGTCCGGCGAACAAGGCGCGCAGCAAGGCGCCAATGCGGCCGCCGCCGCAAGAGCGACAAGACCGCAGAGACTACGAAGATCGTCAACCCGCTGCGCCGAACGCGCCGCGTCCGGTCGTTCGGCCACGGCGGCGAACCGGCGGCAATGGCGCCGCTCCGGGCGATCGCAAGGGATTGCTTGAGGTTCACGACGTGGAAAAGAGCTTCGTCGGACGCAAGGTGGTCAACAAGGTGAGCCTTTACCTGCGCCAGGGCGAGGCGGTGGGGCTACTCGGCCCCAATGGGGCGGGCAAAACGACGGTGTTCTACATGATCACCGGCCTCATCAAGGCCGACCGGGGACGCATCGAACTTGACGGCCACGACGTGACCAAGCTGCCGATGTACCAGCGCGCGCGCCTTGGCATCGGCTATTTGCCGCAAGAAGCTTCCATCTTCCGCGGGCTGAACGTGGAGCAGAACATCCGGGCCGTGCTCGAAATCGTCGAGCCCGACGTCCGCCGGCGCGAACGCGACCTCGATGCGCTGCTTGAGGAGTTCAACATCGCCAAGCTGCGCAAGACGCCGTCGATCGCGCTTTCCGGCGGCGAGCGCCGGCGCGTCGAAATCGCCCGCTCGCTCGCCACTCGGCCGAATTACATGCTGCTCGACGAGCCCTTTGCCGGCATCGACCCGATTGCGGTGGGCGACATCCAGGCGCTGGTGCGGCATCTGACCAATCGCGGCATCGGCGTGCTCATCACCGACCACAACGTGCGCGAGACGCTCGGTCTCACCGACCGTGCCTACATCATCTATTCGGGCGAAGTGCTGATGGAGGGCCGGGCCGACGATATCGTCAACAACCCAGACGTGCGCCGGCTCTATCTCGGCGAGGAATTCCGGCTTTAAGCTTACCCTCAACCTACCCTCCCCCACTTGCGGGGCAGGGTAGGTTGGGGGTTGACGGAAGGGCCTCCAAACTGCTGTACAACGGAGAGACAAGCAAGAATCGGACCAATTCTGGCCACTATGGCGCTCACCCAAAGACTGCAACTCCGGCAGAGCCAAGCCCTGGTGATGACGCCGCAGCTGATGCAGGCCATCAAGCTGTTGCAGCTCTCCAATCTCGATCTGGTGGCCTACGTGGAGGCGGAGCTCGAACGCAATCCCCTGCTCGACCAGGGCGTTGAGAGCGAGGCAGCGCCGGGCGAATCCAATGGGCCCCCATCGCCGGACCAGCCGCCCGCCAACGGCGAGACGTGGAATGGCAGCGAGTTCGAGGGTAGCCGCGCGGTGGAAGAGGAGAGGCCGCAAGCCCCCCTCGACGATACCTCCGCTGACGATTCCGAGCCGATCCGCGCGCGCAATAGCTCGGATCTTCCGGCGGGCTATTCGGACTGGGCGGGGGTCGGTTCCGGCGGCCGCGGCGACGGCGATTACAATCTCGAATCTTTCGTGTCCGCGGAGACGACGCTGGCGGATTGGCTCCGCGAGCAGCTCACGCTCGCCATCGCCGATCCGGTGCGGCGCATGATCGGGCAATATCTTATCGATCTCGTCGATGAAGCCGGGTACCTGAGCGGCGACCTCGCTGCCGCGGCGGAAAAGCTCGGCACCAGCATGGCCGAAATTGAGGGCGTGCTCGGCATTCTGCAAACCTTCGATCCGCCCGGCGTATTCGCGCGCGATCTGGCCGAATGCCTGGCGCTTCAGCTCAAGGAGCAGGACCGCTTCGATCCCGCCATGCAGTCATTGATCGCGCGGCTCGACCTGCTCGCGCGGCGCGACTTTGCCGCCTTAAAAAAAATCTGCGGCGTCGGCGAGGAGGATCTTGCCGACATGACCGCGGAAATCCGCAGGCTCAATCCGAAGCCGGGTCTCGCTTTCGGTTCGGCGCCGGTGCAGCCGATCGTGCCCGACGTTTTCGTGCGGCCGGCGCCCGACGGCGCCTGGCTCGTCGAGCTTAATTCCGACACGCTGCCGAAGGTCCTGTTCAATCAGAGTTATTACGCCGAGGTTTCGGCCAGCACGCGCCGCGACGCCGACAAATCCTACCTCGCCGAATGCCTGCAGAGCGCCACGTGGCTCGTGCGCGCGCTCGACCAGCGCGCCCGCACCATCCTCAAGGTTTCGAACGAAATCGTCCGCCAACAGGACGCGTTCTTCGCGCATGGCGTCGAGCACTTGCGTCCGCTCAATCTCAAGACCGTCGCGGAAGCCATCGGCATGCATGAATCGACAGTGTCGCGGGTCACGGCCAACAAATACATGGCGACCGGCCGCGGCATTTTCGAGCTGAAATATTTCTTCACGTCGGCGATCGCCGCTGCGCATGGCGGCGAAGCACATTCCGCGGAAGCGGTGCGCCATCGCATCAAGCAACTGATCGACGCCGAGAGCGCCGCCGACGTGTTGTCGGACGATACCATCGTCGAGAAGCTGCGCGAAGCCGGAATCGAAATCGCCCGGCGCACGGTGGCGAAATACCGCGAAGCCATGCGCATCCCGTCTTCGGTGCAGCGGCGGCGGGAGAAACAGGTTCCCGCCGTGCCCTGATTGTGCGGCGCGGGACCCGTCCAGCCTCAGAAGTCGCACTGCGTTGACTCCACCCTTGGCAATACATAGGTGCGCTTAAGCGCCAGAACTATTGCTTCGGAGGCTGGCATGTCATTTCGCGTCTCGGGAAAGAATCTCGACGTCGGCGAGGCCTTGCGCGATCGCGTCAGCGACCGCATCGCCGAGGCGATGGGCAAATATTTCGACGGCGGCTATTCCGGGCACGTGACGCTCGAGCGCGACGGCTTTGGGTTCCGCACCGAATGCGCCGTCCATCTCGATTCGAAAATCACGCTCCATGCCGAAGGCATGGCGGCCGATCCTTATGCCAGCGCCGATCAGGCGGCGTTGCGGATCGAGAAGCGGCTGCGCCGCTATCATCGGCGGCTGAAGGAACATCGTCCCGAGCGGCTCGACGGCCGCGGCTCGGTCGATGCGGCAAGCTACATCATCGCTGCGCCCGGCGAGGAGAGCGGGGCGGAGATCGACGGCTTCACGCCGGTCATCATCGCCGAATCTACCACCGCGTTGAAACAATTGTCGGTCAGCGACGCGGTGATGGAACTCGACATGACCGGCGCCCCGGTGGTCGTGTTCCGGCATGCCGCCCATGGTGGCATCAACGTAGTCTATCGCCGCGCCGACGGTCATTTCGGCTGGATCGATCCGCAAAGCGCAGCGCCCGCCGATGCCCATTGACGAGGACGCGGGTGCTCCCTATGGTCCGCCGCCCTTGGAGCATGATCGCCAAGCATCGGCGCCGAATCCGGGAAAGATCATGCTGATGCAAGAAGCTAAAAACCCTATCGATCTCAGCCATTAAGGCGACAAGGCTAAAGCCGTAGGCCGCGGCCTTCCTCTTTCAGGTTCCATTCATGCCGCTTACCGATCTCGTTGCGTCGAACGCGATTCTCCCGGCGCTCAAGGTCAACAACAAGAAGCAGGTGCTGCACGAGCTTGCCGCGCGTGCTGCCGTTCTCACCGGCCAGAGCGAGCGCGCGATTTTCGAGATTTTGATGCAACGGGAAAAGCTCGGCTCGACGGCGGTCGGCAACGGCATCGCCATTCCGCACGGCAAAATGCCGAATCTGACGCGGCTGTTCGGATTGTTCGCCCGGCTCGACCGTCCGGTCGATTTCGAGGCGCTCGACGGCCAGCCGGTCGATCTGATTTTCCTCCTGCTCGCGCCGGAGGGCGCCGGCGCAGATCACCTGAAGGCGCTTGCGCGCGTGGCGCGGCTTCTCCGCGATCCCATCATCGCCCATAAGCTGCGCGCCTCGCACGATGCCGAAGCGCTGTACGCTGTGCTGGCCATGCCGTCCGCTTCCGCCGCGTGACAGGGATCGGTAGTCAGGCATCAGTAATCAGAAGACCGAAACGAAACGGAGCTAGCGACGTCGCCGCCAGCCCCGTTTCTGATGCCTGATTACCGATCCCTGATTACTGATCCCTGGTCAGTGCACGCTCACCGTCTCCAGCTCCTGGCTCCAGGCATTGGCGATGGCGGCCTCGCGGCTGTCGGTGAGCATGATCGGCGTGCCGTCCGCGGCGTGCAGTGCAAAAAGCTTTAGTCCCGGCTGGATTTCGGGGGCCTGCGGAAACAGCGCTGGAACGTCCTCGGAACGGATGGTTTTCACGTAAGCAATCCGTCCGTCGCCCAAATGAGCGAGCGCTTCGGGAGAGATTTCCACTTTGGTCTCTGTACGGTTCATCTCGCTTGTCATGGCCCTCGACTCCTAATTTATTAACTGCGTCGAGTCCTACTCGGTTTCATTAATCGCATTCATTGATTGCAATCGATTTAACGGTGTGCTCGGGTTGCGGGCGCACGAGATCGATCGACAGCAATCCATTCCTCAGGTCCGCGCTCGACACCTCCATGCCGTCTGCCAGCACGAAAATGCGCTGGAACTGGCGCGCGGCGATGCCGCGATGGATGTATTGCCGGCTCTTGTCGTCGTGCTGGCGACCGCGAATGACGAGCTGGCTCTCCTCTATCGATACATCGAGCTGGTCGCGGGTAAATCCCGCCACCGCCAAGGTAATTCTCAAGCGCTCAGGGCTGTTCGCTTCGCGGGGAATGCGCTCGATATTGTAGGGAGGATAGCCGTCGGCGGCCTTACCGACGCGATCGAGCACGCGCTCGATTTCGTCGAAGCCAAGCAGGAAGGGACTCGAAAGCGACGAAACCCTGGACATGGTTTCAAAGCCCTTTACAGCGACTTTGCGGGGCCCTTGCGGCGCCCTCCTACCCGCGCGGAACGGCTTCCCGCGCGGCCGTCGCTAATATGGCGTTGCAAAACCGGGGCTTCAAGAAGCCTGGCGGCATGCTGCTTGTGCGATGCGATAAAACCGGAGGGCCGATATAGAGCCGGTTCTAGTACCTCGACACAGTGATTTTGACTGGTTGAGCCAGGGCAAGAACGGGCGCCCGTCACGGTCCACAAGCTGACCCAAAGAGTCAAAATCACTGTGCAACGGAACTAGGCCGTCGCGCTTTGGCGCTCATCGGCAGTCGAACGCGCGTGGCGCATCGACGCGCGCAGGCGTTCGGTGGCTTGCCGATCGGCCGCGAAGGTCTCCGGATCGAGCACGACGCCGTAGGAGTCCTTTGCCGCTGCGTGCGAGATATAGCCCTGCTTGGCGTCCTCCTCGACAGCCTCGATCGGCCGTTCGAGCGGCGAGCCATAGCCGCCGCCACCGCCGGAGCGCATGCGGAATGCGTCGCCCGGCTCCAGGAACGCGACCAAGACTTTGGCGTTGGGGAAATCCGTCTTCCACTTGCCGTCCACTCGTAGTGCCACTTCATTGCCGGTCGCCTCGCCGCCGCCCTCCAGGCCCCAGGGCTTGCAATGGGCGCGCTCGACATGGCTGTTGAAAGTCATTTGCACGCGGGCGCGCACGACGCGCTCGAGACCGAGCCCGCCGCGGTAGCGCCCGGCGCCGCCGGAATCCGCAATGAGCGCGTAACGCTCGACCACGAGCGGAAACTTCACTTCGGATTGTTCGCTCGGAGAGTTGTGGGTGTCGCCGTCGTTGATGCACACCGTCGCCGAGACGCCGTCCTCGCTGCGCTTGGCGCCCCAGCCGCCGCCGAGCGGCCCGAAATTGGCAAGAAAAAATTCCGACGTTTTGGTGTTGATGCCGTGCGTGGCGGCGATGACCAGATCGGCATGATGGCCGGCGATGACGCGGTCCGGGATCACCGGCGCGAGCGCCTTGAACACGGTGTCGACGATGGTCATCGGATAAGTCATCCACCAGCGCATCGGCGCCGGCCGCACCGCGCTGACCACGCGCCCGGGCGGCACGATCGCCTTGAGGCTGCGGAACGAGCCGTCGTTGATCGGGTAATCGGTCGGCGAAGTGAGGCACTTGTAGGCCACTTGCGAGCAGGCGTAGCCGGTGGTGATGCCGGAATTGAATGAGCCGCGCACCTGGCGCGAGACGCCGGTGAGATCGACCGTCATCTCTTCGCCCTTGACGATGACGCGCACCTTGATCGGCACCTTTTTGCCGACCTCGATGCCGTCGTCGTCCATGTAGGACTCAGCCTCGTAGACGCCGTCGGGAATCGAGCGCGTGCGGGCGCGCGCCATGGCTTCGGAATGATCCATGATGGCCCTGATCGCGCCCAAAACTTCCTCGCGCCCGTAGCGGTCGACGAGTTCGAGGAAGCGCCGCTCGCCGGTCTTCACCGCGGTGATCTGCGCGCGCAAATCGCCCATGGCGCGGCTCGGCAGCCGCATGTTCTGCTTGATCACCTCGATCAGCGTCTCGTTGGACTTGCCTTCATCGTGCAGTTTTAGAATCGGGATTTGCAGGCCTTCGGAAAAGATGTCGGTGGTGATGCCGCCTAGCGTGCCGCCGATGTCGAGCCAGTGCGCCATGCAGCAGGCAAATCCGACCAGCACGCCCTTGTGGAAGATCGGCAGCGTCAGCGTGACGTGATTGAGGTGGCTGCCGGTGAGATAGGAATCGTTGGTGACGTAGATGTCGCCCGGCCGCATGTTTTTACGGCCGAAGTGCCTGATCTTCGCCTTGACCGTTTCCGCCATCCCGCGAATGAACATCGGCAGGCCGATGCCGATGGAGACGGTCTCGCCGTCGGCGGTGAACAGGCCGGTGGTGAAATCGAGCGCCTCGTAGATGATGATGTTGTAGGCGGTGCGCATCAGGTTGGTCTTCATTTCCTCGGTCACCGCGATAACGCCGTTGCGCACGATCTCGGTGACGACGGGGTCGGTCTTCCCTCGCGCTCTCGTCTTCGTCTTGCCCATCGGTCTCATCAGTTTCGCTTTAGGTTGAACGCTTTACGACTCGGCGCCCATTCGGCCATGGATCGAGTTGTAAATCATTGTCATGGGGCTGGAATAGCCTTGTCGGACGCGCGGGCCAGTCAACGGCTCCGAGCCGGAACGCGATCGCCTTAGCATGCTGCGACCGCCGTAGTTGCAGTCGCAGGAGGCGCAAACCGGCGGTGACTATCGTTAATCCAGTGGAATAGCCCAACTTGCCCTTGACTTAGCGGGCCGTTCGGAGCGTCCCTGACGGTAGGGGAATACGGGCGAGGGGAGCGGCTGATGCTGGACGCGAGCAAGTACGCGCAACATTTTCCCGACGAGAGCCAACGATCCGATTCGGAGACGACGCCGGCTCCCGTCGCTCAAACGGTCGCTCCGTCGCCGTCGCTTCTGGCCGCGCTTTCCCAACTCGAAAGAGAATTCAGGGAAATTTTGCGCACGCAACAGGCGGAACCTACCGACCCTTGCGAGTGAGCGCCGATTTGCGCGGCAATGTGACCGCGCTCAGTAATTGCTCCGTCGATTGCCATGCCTGATGTATCCACCGATTGGGAGCTTGTGTCGCGCAGAGCGCGAACGTCTTCGCGCGGCCTCATCGACACAATGCGGCGCCTGTTCACCTCGACCGTAGCCGACGGTCAACTCAGCACGTGGACAGTGCGGCACCGGGCGACCGGCCTCGTGCGGCGGCTGACCGCCCACACCGAGCTTGAAGCGCGAGTGAAGATCGCCAACGGCCTGTTCGACGCAGCCTGATTGTGGGCCAGAGCGAAGTTCGCAGCCACCATTCGCTTCTGCCCTGCGGCGCAATAGGCTGCGCGGCGAGCTCGGTGTCCAGCAGTTCGCCAATCGACCACACATCGGCAATCGCGAGCGCGACCGCAGGCCAAGACTGTCTGACAGCTCGCGCAAATCGGCAATGTCCCAATCTCCATCAACTGCGATCCTAGAGCATTTTTCGGCTGGGTTGAATCGGGGGATTCCATGGGATGCTTGGATGATGGAGACTGGCGGCATTGATTCGATTTTTGGAGGTAGATCGATGCCGAAACCTTGCGCATTGGACTTGCGCGAGCGCGTGCTGGAAACGGTAGAATCGGGTGGATCGCGGCGCGAGGCGGCGGAACGCTTCGAGGTGAGCGCCAGCTCGGCGATCGAATGGATGCAGCGCTGGCAATCAGGTCGAACGTTGACAGGCGAATCGTCCCCACTTCAGGACGGCGGGAGTAGCTCAAGCCGCCGCAGGTAAACCACGCAGCCCGCGATCAATGCCCCAAGGATCGCCCAGCGAGCGGTGCTCGAGGACCACAGCAGCCCAGACGATATCGTCCCATAATTGGGACCACGGTACATAAACCCGATGACAGGCATTATCGCCGCTCCGAGGATTGCCCCAAGAATGCTGGCTGCCTGATGCTCCCACCGCCATGCGAAAGGGTTCATTTCGCGGGCGCCGACAGGAGCGCCGGCATTTTGATCGCGTGTTCGTTGGCGATTTCCTCCAGCTCCTGCCAGAGCTTCTCCGGAATGGGAATCCCCGACTTGCGCCGTGCGGCTTCGGTGCGGTTGGAGCGTTCGCCGGGTAGCGCGATTTCGTCGAAGCCGGATTGGCGCGGGAGCGCTTTGAGGATGGCGGTGAGCGCGTCGGCGTCGTAGGTGAAATCGCTAAGCTGCCGGAAGCTGGCGATATCGATGGCGAGCATCGCCAGGTTGGCAACGTGGCGCGTGCGATGCTCCGGCCCGAGCGCGCGCGATTGGATCGGGGCTGAGGCGAGGATGCTCGCCAGCATTTCGAACATCAGGCCGAGGCCGGAGCCTTTCGGGCCGCCGAGCGGCAGCAGAATTTCGGCTTGGCGCGGATCGGTGGTGGGCTCGCCGTCGGCGGTCAGCACGGTGCCCGGCGGCAGCTTCTGGCCGGTCGCGCGCGCCTGCAAAATCTTGCCGTTGGAGATGGTGCTGGTCGCCATGTCGAGCACGATCGGTCCATTTTTTCCGCTCGGCACGGCGATCGCGATCGGGCTCGTCGCCATGCTGGCGACGCGCGTACCGTCATAGGCCATCAGCGCCGGCCCGCAGCCCATGATCAGCGCGGCGCAATTTTGCTGCGCGATCCATTGCGCGTAGCGGCCGATGGCCCCGGTATGCGTGGTCTCGCGCACGAGGCCGTAACAGACGCCGATGTTTTTCGCCCGTCCGACGGCGAGCGCCGCCGCCTGCATGCACGCCACCGGGCCGAAACCGTGGCCGCTGTCGAGCACGAAGGTCGCCGGCCGGTCGTGGAGGAGGCGCGGCCGCGCTTTCATATCGATCTCGCCGCGCTCGATGATCTTGATGTAGCGCGGCAGCCGCGAGACGCCGTGGCCATCGCCGCCGCGCAAGTTGGCCCAGACCAATCCGTCGGCGACGATGCCGGCGTCCTTATCGTTCGCGCCCAGCGCCACGAGCACGTCGCGGATGAAGCGGTGCAGCTCCGCGTGGCCGACCAGGATTTTTTCGCTCACGCGCCGTCTCCAATCATCTCAATCGGGTTCCCGGACGCAGCGCGGCAATAGCACGTTCACGCGTCTTCGACGCGTTATGGCGTAGCGTAGCGATGCGCTGCAGACCCGGGATCGTTAAAGACTCCGCGTTTGGAACGATCCCGGAACAGCGCTGCACCGCATCCGGGAAACAAAGTCGATTTCACTTCGCCGCCGGGAAATAAGTGTCGAGCCAATGCCGCAGCATGTTCCACACCCGCGTGGATTTTTCCGCGAACAGAAAATGATCGAGGCCGGAGAACAGATGCAGCTCGGCCGGCTGGCCGGCGCGCTTGAACATTTCGATCGACTGCTCGGTGGGGGTCACCGAATCCTTGGCCGCGTGAATGAGCAAGAGCGGCCGCGGCGCGATTTTTCCCACCACGTCCTCGGCGCGGAAATCGAACATGCTCTGCGCGGTCTCGGCCGGGAACATTTCGACCGAGCCGGGCGCCAGCATCCCTACGCCCTGCTTTTCCAGGTTCGCCCGCACGTGGTCGGGGATCGGCACGATGTCGTAGCGCGGCACCATGAGCGATTTGCCGGTGCGGGCGCGGTAGGCGCGGCCATCTTCGAGCATTTTGGCGAATTTCGCCCAGGCTTCCGGCGTCGGATGCTGGCCGCGGAATTTGCGTTCGCCGTGGCCCCAGCCGCCGTTCGACACCACCGCGGCGATGCGCGGGTTGGTACCGCCGGAATAGACGCCGACCGCGCCGCCGAAGCTCGAACCGATCGCCGCGATGCGGTCGGGATCGACATTGGGGTGCTTGGCAAGAAACTCCAGCGCATTGCCGGTATCCTCGACCTGTTCGAGACAGATGACGCGGCCGAATTCGCCCTCGCTCCTGCCGCAGCCGCGCATGTCGAAGCGCAGCGTAACGTAGCCGAAATCGCTTAAGACTTTTGCCGGCGCGATGCAGGTCGGGCTGTCGCTGTTGGAGCCGAAACCGTGCAGCACCAAAAACGCCGCGCGCCGCTCCGCCGGCCGCAAGCCCTCGGGCACGCTCACAACGCCATGCAGGCGCAAGCCCGCCGACTGAAAGCTGACGACTTCTTCCTTCATGGCCGGAAAACCTCTCCCGGCGCGAAATTGCCGGCCGGCACTGTAATGGATTGGTCGGATGAGGGAAGGGGATGAGGCTCCTTGATCGGTCATTCTGAGGTGCGCCCCGAAGGCACGCCCCGAAGGATGATGAAAACGAATCGAGGATGCACGTCGTCGGCAGATCGGAGAAATCGAGCGCCTCGCCGGCCGCCAGCCGCGTAGTCAACTATGTCCGCCTTGATCGAAACCGGAAGCGAGCCAACTGGGCAAAACGATGCGACGGGCCAGGAACGGCCACGCCGTAATATGTTTGCCGCTGCTTGAACCTTTACCTCCGATGGCCCAACCAATTGTCAGATGTTGTGTGGAGCCAGACGGCAACCGTGGAGGAAACCATGTTAAATCGTAATTTCATCTTCGCGCTGGCGGCGATTGCCACCTTTGCAGTCACTGCGCTCGCGCCCGGCGATGCTGCCGCTGCGAGGTATCAGGCACCGCACCCGCCGCAGTTTCCCCCCTCATACGGGACGCAGCGCACCTTGCGTCACATGGTACTGTCCTCCCAACGGTCACCCCGGTTACTGTTATCGCGTCAAGTGCTGAGCTTGGCCACGATGTCCGTTTGATGCCGGCGAAGCACGTGCGGCCCTACTCGAAGCACACGGTCGGATTCGCCGGTCCGCAAACGTTCAGGGAGATGTAGAAAGGGTTTCTCGAAACTTGGACGTTTTGAACCCGAACACCCCATTTGCGTGAAGGTGAAACTCAAATATGCTGCATAGTTTATGCAGCGGAGACTGAATCCACTAAGCGATCGGGAGTTAAAAGCTTCGCCGCTCGACCCGCTTGTTACCCAGCCACGAGAGGAGACCGACCATGAAGATACTTTCTTTCGCTGCGTTTGTGGGAATCGCTTTGCTGGCCCAGGCGCCTGCGAACGCACAGACGCCTCCGCAGCGGCCGCCTCCACAACAGTATCCGCGGCATCCGATTCTGCGGCCAACCCCTCATCACTTTTGCGCAGCTGGTACGTCTTGGCAATATGGATGTGTGAAATGGGCTCCTGCGGGCCCGGGGCAGCTGTTCGGAAAGTGCCTCCAGAACGCTTGGTCCTGCAAGCGCCAAGGTGGGCCAATCCAATGACCGGGAACGGGCAGCGCGCGCTCGCGATACCAAGCGAGCGTTCGGCGAGGATCACATAGCGATCTTGGCGCGTTGCCTCGCGGCGCGGACTATGCGCTTTCGATGTCCCGGGGCGGTTAGCGCTACTGCCCGGGACATCTTTAGTCGTTGTCTTCATGGCGCCGCCCGCGGGTGCAGCAAGCGTAATAACAGACTGCGCCCGAGTTCCGCTCCGAGTCATTCGCTACAGATGTGGTCCCGATGCGTAGTCCGGGTCGTCCGGCAGCGGACATCGCAGGCCAGCCAAACACAGTGATCGAGCCGAAGGCTCGGCGAGCCCGTTCTCGGGCTCGATAAGTCTCTACTCATCTCACGCATTCTCCGTCCTTTTTTACCATCCCTTCAAGGATGCACGTCCTCGGTGAACCAGTCCGTCGGCAGGTCGTGGCCGGCGCCGTTCTCCTTGGCTTTGCGGTAGAGCAGCGAACCCGCCGCGGCGAATTGATAGCCGAGCCCGAGATTGTTGATGAAGCAGGTGACTTCGCGATCGGATTTGCGGCCTGGCGTGCGGCCGGTAATCAGGTTGGGTAGGGTTGGAAGCTTGTCGAAGTCTATTTCCTCGGCAACTTCCCAGCCGCGGCCGTCGGCTTTCTCGGGCACGACCAGATCCTTGGTGAAAACATGAATCGGCCGCGCGTCGTTGGTATGAATGACGACGCGGTCCGCGCATTTGACGGCGCTCGTCTCGATTTCCGGCCGTTTGATCGAGCTCAGATGCATTCCCGGCTCGATCCAATGCTCGAAAAAGACGGGATCGAGGGTGTTGGTCGCGCACATCACGATGTCGGCGCCCCCGATCGCGTCCTCCGGCGTTGCGGCGGGCGTTACCTCCACGTCGAGGAGAGCGCTCATCTTGCGGGCAAAAGTTTCGCAATTTTGCGCATTGGGGCTAAAGCAGCGAATCGTCTCGATGCAACGGACGGCGCAGATGGCCATGAGCTGCGCACCCGCTTGCCAGCCGGAGCCGAGGATGGCGACCGTCTTGGCGTCTTTTCGCGCCAGATATTTGGCGCCTAGCCCGTTGGCGGCGCCCACGCGCATGCGCTGCATGACGCCGTCGGGGAAAATCGCCAGCGGCTCGCCGTTCTCGGTCGAAAACAACAGCACGAGGCCGACATAGCGCTCGCCCGGCGCCGCCGGCACCTTCTCGCGCCGGACATTGTTGCCCTTCTTCGGCCAGGTGACGATATCCGAGTTGATGCGGACCGCCCCGACGCCGAGTTTCGGAATGACGCCGTCCATCGATTTGAGGCTGTAGAGCGCATCCTCGCGCCCGGTCGGGGTGATGCAATCGGAGCGCGTGCGCGAAACGCCGCGGCCTTCGGCAAGCTCGGTGTAGGCCTCTTCCAACACCTCGATGCATTCCGGCATCGTGATCAGCTTGCCGACATCGTCGTTGGACAGGATCAGGGTCATGGCGCCTTTTCAGTTCCTCGCTAAGCACGCGCGGGCGGTGCATCGCTCGTCCCGCCCCAGCGACATGGTACGGATCGGGGGCGGTACGCGAATCGGAGGGGAGGAAGCTTGCAGCGCGGAACTCACCCTGCCCGAGCCATCACACGATCGGGCGTCGCGCCCGATGCACTCAGCAAATCCAGCATCGTCGCCCAGGCCGAGTCCGAGGTGGCAATCTCGTCGGCATTGCGCCCTTTGTCGCGTGCGGGGTTCTGGAAGCCGTGGCCGGCCTTCGGATAGCGATGGAAGACATAGGGAACGCCGTAACGCTTAAGCTCGGCTTCGAAGCGGTCGACGTCGGCCGGGGACGGATTGGTATCGAGGTCGCCGAAAAATCCATAGACCGGGCAGCGAATGTTCTTGAGAAGCTCGAATGGCGTCGGCCTGCCCTCGCCCCAGTGGCTCATCATCCCGCCGCCGTAATAAGCAACGGCGGCCGTGAAGACGGGTTTCGTGCCGGCGCCAAGAAACGAAAGCCGGCCGCCCATGCAGTGTCCGGCGATGAAAAAACGGCCGCGATCGAGATCCGGTCGGGAGAGCGCGTAATCCGCCGACGCGGCGATTTCGGCGATGACCTCGTTGTCCTTCAGGAATTTCTTGCAATCGTGCAGCGGCACATCCTTCGGACAGTGATGATAGAAGTTGGGCACGATCGTCAGATAGCCGGCCTTCGGAAATTCCTTGAAGTAATGGGCGGTGCATGCGTCGAGGCCGCCGCGGTGGAACATCAAGAGCACGCCGGGATGCGGTCCGCGGCCGGGCGGCGCCGCAATGTGCACGTCCATCGACCGTCCCGCGACTTCGAGATAGATCGTTTCACCCTCGAACTTGGCTTCTTTCATCGGTCCTGTCCCGCGCTTAACGTATCAGGGCTTCCGCCTTGGCGACGATCGTTGGAGAATAATCGAACGATTTTTCGATTACGGCCTGAAGCCGATCTCCCGGCAACGGCGAGAGGTCGACTCGCATGCGCGCGGCGTCGGCCAGAAAACCGGGATCCTTGAGTGTCGCCGCGAAGGCTGCCCGCAGCTCCGCAACCCGCTGCGGCGGCAGTCCAGGCGGCGCCGTCAACGAGCGGCCGACCTTTTCAGCCTGCGAGAATAATTCGAGGATCTGGCGCTGTTCGTCGTTGCGCGCGAGGTCGACGAGCCGCGGTACGTCCGGCAGGTCGGGCGCCTTATCGAGTCCGGTCTGCAACAGGACGTTGACTTTCTTGTCGCGCAGCCAATCGGCACGGATCACGCGAAACACCGTCCACGGCATGCTGAGCGCCTCGACTTCGCCGCGCTCCATCGCGATCAGGCCGTCGCCGGTCCCCTTATAGCCGGTGACCAGCTTGAGCTTAAGGCCGAGAAGCCGCTTCAACATCGTCCAGCGCAGCTGCGAGGAGCTGCCGGTCGAGCAGACGATCAATTGCTTCGTATAAGCGTCTTCAATGTTTTTGACCGCAGCGGTATGCCATGCGACCAGCACGGCGTTATTGCTGATGATCCGGCCGATCCAATTCATCTTGGTGACATCGGCCTTCAACTCGGGCACTTTGAACTGCTGTGTCTGATTGATCGACTGGTCGAGCATGGCGATGACGGTGCCGTTCCGGGGAGCAATGTTGTAGAGTTGATTAGCCGCGAGAATGCCGCCGGCGCCCGGCATGTTCTGCACGATCACCGCCGGATTGCCCGGCAGGTGCTGGCCGATATGACGCGCGACGAGGCGGCTGAGCGTGTCGTAACTGTCGGTACCGACGCCAGACGAAACGATAATCTGGAGCGTCTTGCCCGCATAGAAATCTTCGGCTGCCGCCCGCATGCCCGGCGCCAACAGCGCGACGCCAATCGCGGTTAGCGCGGCGCCGAGATTCCTGATGAGTCGGTCCCGCATGTGCTCGCGCGCCAGCCGGCGCTATTCCGCCGCCTGCCGGCCTTCTTCTTCGGCGATCGCGCGCGCCTCGATAGCGTCGATCTCGGCCTGATCCAGTTTGACCAGGATGTTCTGCATGTGCTGGACCTTGCTCGCGTCGTCGTCCGGACCGAGCAACGGGTAGGCGTCGCCGCCGCGGTCGCGCAACGGCGGCGAATGCGATTCGAAGACCACTGCGGTTTCGTTGCCGCGATTCCAAGCCCAGTGAACCTTATTGCGCGGGATGCGCATGACGTCGCCGGCTTTGCAGCGGTAGCCGCGGCCGTCGACGAAAAAATAGATTTCCCCGGACAGGATATAGTTCATCTGCTCGCAATCGTGCATGTGCGGACTGGTGTGATAGCCCGACGCGCGTTCGGCGAACATGATGCTGGTGTCGGTGCCGTGGACCTTCTGCGCACGCAGTATCGACTTGCCGACCGCCGCCATTGCGACGCGCTCGGTCATCTTAACGTCGCGTCTGTTGACCCTGTAGTTGGGCTTGTCCGCCATTGCCATCTCCTCGACTGCAATTTCATCACATATCGCAAGGGAAGTTTACCGCGACAATTATCGCCTCGCAATCCGCGCCGTGCCCGAGCGCGCTCGCCAATGGATAAAAGCCGCCAAGCGCATCATAATGGCGGCAATTCCAACAGATAGCCGGAGAACGCCGTGAATTCCGATCCATTTCGACTGTTCCCCTACCGGGCGATCGTCGACCGTCCGCCAATCGCGTGGCCGAACGGCGCGCGGGTCGCCGTCTGGGTGATCCCCAATGTCGAGCATTTCCACATCGAGATCGGCGCCGAGGCGCCCGACATCCGCAACCATTCGCGCCGCGATTACGGCAACCGCGTCGGCATCTGGCGAATCGTGGAGGTGCTGGAAAAGCACGGCGTGCGCGGCACGGTGGCTCTCAACGCCGAGGTCGGCCGCTTCTATCCGCGCATCATGGAAGAGATGACCCGCCGCAAATGGGAATTGATGGGCCATGGGCTTACCAATTCGGCGCGACTCACCGGGCTCGCCAAGGAGCGCGAAGCCAGCGTGATTGCCGAGGCGCGCGCGGTCATCGAGCAATGGGGCCAGAAAATGCGCGGCTGGCTTGGGCCGGGATTAAGCGAGACCTGGCATACCCTCGATCTCCTCCACGAGCACGGCGTCGCATACGTGTGCGATTGGGTGAACGACGATCTGCCCTATCGCATGAACAACGGGCTCTATTCGATTCCGTATTCGATCGAGCTCAACGACATGCCGCTGTTCAACATGCCGAGCATCGGCATCGACGAATTTTATCGCCGCATCTGCGAGACCTTCGACGTGCTCTACGAAGAGGGAGCGGAGAACGGCCGGGTGATGGCGATCGCGCTGCATCCGTTCCTGATCGGGGCGCCGCACCGCATCCGCACGCTCGATCGGGCGCTGTCCTACATTGCCGCGCACGGCAGCGTCTGGTTTGCCACCGGATCGGAAATCATCGAGGCCTATCGGAAGCAAGACAAAGCGCAGTGACGGCCGGCTTTGCCGCTCTCCTCCCGGACATAGGCTAATTATCTCTGGCGTCGCTCGCTTTGCGGATGCGCTCGCTATAGATCTCGCCTTTGAGGCCGAACAGATCCCAGCGCGTCAGATAAGCGAGCAGGAAGGGATGGCAGCCCCGCTCGTAAAGCCATGCCACGTCGCCGGCAACGAGCGCCCTACGCTCGTCGTCGGTGAGATCGAGCGGGGCGATCGCGGCGGCGGGGTCGCGTTTGAGCGCTTCGCGAAAGGCCGGATCGTGCAGTGCTTGGCGGCACAGCTTGTTGACGGCATAGACGCTCATGCTTTTACCCGATCGGTTTTAGTTCCATCGCCACACCGCAAAGGCCTGGCCGTGGTCGTTCTGCGGCAGCATCGTCACCGGCTTGCGCGCGCCGATGACGCCGAGTAATGCGATCCAGTTAAGCAGTTCGCCGCCGATATTACCGGCCTGAAGCATGCGTGCAGTTGTCGCTTCGGTAATGAGGTCATCGATCCGCACCTCATTCAGCAGGTCTTGGACGTGCTGGGACCATTGTGGATCGGGCGTGCCGGCGACGCGACGACCCTGCGGGATCTTCGGTCCGCCGATTTCGAGCGAGAAGCTGCCGCTGCCGATCGCGGCGACGCGCAGCGGCTGCGGCCAGTTTTCGACCGCGGCGCGCACCGCCTCGCCGAGCGCGAAGCAGCGCCGCGCCGTCGGCAGCGGCGGCGCCAGCGCATTGACGAAAATCGGCAGCACCGGGATTTTCATGTGCGGGGTGATAAAATGCAGCGGCACCATGACGGCATGGTCGACGTCGAAATCCTGCACCAGCGATATATCGAAGTCATGCTTGATTGCGGTCGTGCGGATATGCGCTGCCAGCGCGCCCGGCACCGCGACCTTATAGTGCGGCATCGGCGTCTGGTCGTTTGGTCCGGCCGTTGCATCCGCAATGCCGATCGCGAAGGTCGGGAAATTGTCGAGGAAGAAGGTGTTGAAGTGATCATCGGTGAAGATGACCAGCACGTCCGGCGCGACGGCCTCGATATTCTTTGCCATCTCGGCATAGAAGCGCGCCGTCTCGCATTGCGGCCCTTCGCGGGCGACCAACGCGGGAGAACCCGGATTATGCGGCATGCCGAACCCGGCGACGATCTCGGCCATCTCGTTCGTCCTCTACCCGAATATGTTCTATCCAAACGTTGGCAGTTCGCGACCGCTCGTTGGAGGTTGGAAAATATCCGATCGCGGTGCCTGATGAAACTGCGGCGCGTCGCGCCTGCATGACAATATTCCTAAAGATGCGCCGCCCGCGATAGCTTGTGAACACGCAGTCCAGGCTGAGCCGTCGCCCCCCGGCGAATACCGCCAGGGTCGGCTCGAAAATCGGCAAAAGCCTGCACGCAACGCCGGCCGACGCCAATATCGGCACCGGCCGGCGCTGTTGCGCCGATAAGATCGATAACTGGTAAAGGTCAGGAACGGGAATCGAGCGAGAGCCCGATGCTGAACGCCTTCTGCCGCGTCGCGCCTTCGGTTCTTTTCAGTTTCTTGGCGATTCTCGAGGCTGGGGTCTTCCTCTTCGCCATGGTCTTCAGCTCACGGACTTCGCCTGAAGTCCACGCGCGCCGTTTCTTGGTCCTCTTAGCCATAGAACCTCCCTTTCAAATGCAGTCAACTTGTATCCCTTGCGGGAGCGAAAGAAAAGCCGAAAGACGACAAGAAGAACATATTTGTTGCAGCCGAACCACCCTGGCGATTTTGCCGCAGACGCGATCTTGTTAGGTTCTCCTTAACAAGATATGAGCGGGGAAGCAAATACATCTTGCGCGCCGTACCCGGACAGCTTTGCCGCAGATGATGGGCCGTGTTCCAGCCAGCCCTGTGGCGGTATGGGCGTGCCGATCGGACGATCAGATAAAGGAACGGTCAAGGGCAGCCTCCGCCGCCGCGGACCGCGCCGGATCGGCAATACGTTTTGCAACAATATGCGTTCACCGGCCACACCCGCAACGAGCGATCCGATCGACAAATTCGCTTGGACTTCGGTCGAGCAAAATGTTGTCCGTTTGCATAAGCCTCAAGTTTCGCGGCCGGCCGTGGTGAAGCCTGCGCCGCCGCCTCACCCGGTGCCGCATCCGACTGTTGCGAAGCCGCCGCCAAAATCGGCATGTCCGCCCCGGATCAGCGGTGCACCGCCATAGCGCGTCGAAAACGCGCGTAAACGCGCTTATGGCGCTGCACCGCATTCGGGAAATGCCCTTATTTTAGCGCCGATGCGCCGATGCGGGCCGGTGATTGCAAGATTGCCGGCCCGCACGCTTTCACGCGCTCACCCGCCCTAACGATTGTGCAACGTCGGCCAAATATGGTGACTTCAGAAGGAACGGGTCATGCAGATCGTTTTCCTAAGTTGCCTCTTCGGCGCCATGTGCGCGATGGGGCTATGGGCCTCTGCCTCGGTGCACGCCACCATCGACGAGATCGTCCGGCGCGGCGGCTGGCCGTTTCCGCCCGGAGAGTTCTGAGCGGCGCCCGGCTGGCATGCGGACCGTTTGCGTTTGCCTTTTCGGCGCGATGCTGCTGGCCGCCGCCGCAAGTAACGCGAGCGCGCAGACTCTAGCGCTTATCTGTCACGGCGCGCAGCGGCCCAGAGAAGTTGCCGAACTGATGTTCGGCCGCGACATCGGCATTCGTGCGGGCGTCACCGAATCCGCCTGGGGGCGCTTCGTCGCGCGAGCGATCGCGTCGCGCTTTCCCGACGGCCTGACCGTCACCCACGCGATCGGGCAGTGGCGCGACAGCGGCAGCGGCAGGATCGTGCGCGAGCCGAGCAAGCTCGTCATGATTGTCCTGCCCGGCAACGATGACGGCCCAGCGCGCCTCGAGGCGGCGGTGAGCACCTATAAGCGCCAATTCCGCCAACAGTCCGTCGCGGTCCTCATGCAGTCCGCCTGCGTTTCGTTTTAGCGCGCGAACAGTCGGGGTCTTGCGGCCGGCGGGCATCGTTCCTAGCTTCAACGAGAGGAAACGACGACATCGGGGAGCGGCCGCGCATGAACGCGAACGTCGATGAACTCAAACTGGTCGTCCTCGATCGCGACGACATCGAAGTCGTGTCGGCGCATGTGCAGGACGCCCTGGTGCGGGTCGCCGACATCTTCTGGCAGCCGCGCGAGCAGCGCTTCGTCATGGCGCTCAATCGCTTCGACTGGATGACGGCAGCCGATTCCAAGGCGAAGAGCAATGCCGATTACCGCCGCTGCCGGACCGCGTTGCGCTTCGAGCGCGTGATCGGCTGCAAATGCCGCAATCTCGATCAATCCAACAAGGACGCACGGCTTAATCTCCTTGCGGTCGAATTTGCCGAGCGCGACGCGCCGGCCGGCCTCGTGACCATGACCTTCTCCGGCGGCGGCGTCATTCGCCTCGAAGTCGAATGTCTGGAGGCGGAGCTCGCCGACCTCGGCGAGATTTTTGCCGCGGACGCATGCCCGAACCACTTCGCCGCCGGATCGGCGACGGCTTAGTCAACTCATAGCGGGTGCCGACTCATTTCCGTCATCCTGACAGCTTGTGAAGTTTTGGGTGTGGCGAGGTTTGGGACGGGTGCGGCACCTCTTGACCTTGATGCAAGTGCGCATTGGAGGGTTGGTGTGAAGTGGGTCAGGCCGTCTGTCAGTTTGCGAGGTTGGGTTGCTGGCTTGCATTTTATGCGCTGGCGAGGCGATGCCACATAGGCCCAGATCGCCGACGCCGGATGGTCCTCCCCGATCAGGCTCTCGATATCCACCGCCGGCAACGCGATCTGGTCGCGTCTGGGCTCGCGCAATCGCGGCGCCCCGCGCGACGCCTCATCGGCCGGCGGCCTTGCCTGCGCCGGCAGTTCTCCCAACAGTTCGTCGCCTGCCATCACCGTCTCCTGCGAATCGGCGATCGCAGCGAACCCCATTCCACCGGCAATCCGCTATACTGCGCAAAGCCGCCAAAAGATTCACCGCCTCTGAGGCGCGAGCCAACGGGTCCGGCCCGAAGTGGCCGGCCCGATGGTAAACTCCGCGAGCCAACCAAGTCGGCTGTTGCCGACTTGGGCACTAAACACGCCGAAATCGGTAAGCCGATTTCTGTTGGGCGACGGCACCCAAGTCGGCTATAGCCGACTTGGGCACCAAGGAACGTTTCGAAATCGGGCTTGCCCGATTTCGATTGGCGCCTCGGCCGTCTCCTCCGAGGGCCGCTGTCGCCTACGCGCTCCGCGCTTCCACCTACGCGCTCCGCGCTTCGGTGGACTTGAACCCTCCGAAGCTCGCAACGCGAGCGTAGGAGAGTTGCGGCCACCTCAGGATGACGGAATAGAGATCGGACTCATGCCCAGCCTCAAAGACCTGCGCAACCGGATCGCCGCCACCAAGGCGACGCAGAAGATCACCAAGGCCATGCAGATGGTCGCGGCATCGAAGCTGCGCCGCGCGCAAGCGGCGGCCGAGGCGGCGCGGCCTTACGCCACGAGCATGGACAAGGTGCTCGGCAACATCGCCGCGTCGGTCGGCAGTCTCGACACCGCACCGCGGCTCCTGCGCGGCAGCGGCAGTGATCGCGTGCATCTGCTCCTGGTCTGCACCGCCGAGCGCGGCCTATGCGGCCCGTTCAACACCGCGATTGTGCGGCTCGCGCGCGAGCGCGCCAATGCGCTCACGGCCGAGGGCAAGGAGATCAAGTTCTTCTGCGTCGGCCGCAAGGGTTACGAGCAGCTGCGGCGGCTCTATGGCAAACAGATTATCGAGATGGTCGACCTGCGCGCGGCGCGCGCGCTGCGTTTCGAGCACGCCGAGACGATTGCGGAGAAAGTCATCGCGCGCTTCAACAATTTCGAATTCGACATCTGCACGCTGTTCTTCTCGCGCTTTCGCTCCGTGATTGCGCAAATTCCCACCGCGCAGCAGATCATTCCGCCCATTTTCGATGAGAAGGCGAGGGACACGCTGGGCGGCGCGGCCTACGAGTTCGAGCCCGATGCCGAGGACATCCTTCATGAGCTCTTGCCGCGCAACCTCGCCGTGCAGATTTTCTGGGCTCTGTTGGAAAACGCCGCCTCGTTCTATGGCGCGCAGATGTCGGCGATGGACAATGCGACACGCAATGCCGGCGACATGATCCGCCGGCAGACGCTGTTCTATAACCGCACCCGCCAGGCGATGATCACCAAAGAACTGATCGAGATCATTTCAGGCGCGGAGGCGCTGTGACGTGATGGCTGGCTCTTGCCCGTAAACTGGACTATATTGCTCCGATGGCTGATGAACCGAACAACCTCGTTCTTGAGCATCTTCGTCATATTCGACGCTCGGTCGATAAGACCGAAGCGGATATGACGGAGCTCAAATCACGCATAACTTCGTTTGAAGCGACGATGGGACATGTCATGGCCCAGATTGGCCACCTTCAATCCCAAGTCGCGAGCCAAACGGGACGGATTGATCGAATCGAGCAACGTCTTGATGGCATCGAGCGGCGGCTTGATCTGACGCACGCATGAATGCTGACCGAGATCAGCTCCAGCCCCGAGACGCTTTAGTGCACGTCACCCTTCTATGAATAGCAATGTTATATTTGAGAGTGGCAATATCATCGTGACAAGAAGTGTCGCGACATATGGCGAAATAATTAGACGTTGTCACAAGCCCGAAACCGTTCTTATACTGAAGACTTCAAGCGACGATGTTGAGGTATTGTCCTCAACAGATCACGACTTTGTCCAATACGTTAAGGCGGCTATAGAATCGGCTTTCGCCGCGTGGCGATGAGTCGTGGATCAGGAAAAGGCAAGGCAGCAGAAAATCATGCCCAACAATCCCAACGCAGTGGGAAAGATCACCCAAGTTATCGGCCCCGTGGTCGACGTGCATTTCGAGGGCCACCTGCCGGCGATTCTCAATGCGATGGAGACCACCAATCAGGGCCATCGGCTGGTGCTCGAAGTCGCCCAGCATCTCGGCGAATCCACCGTTCGCTCGGTGGCGATGGATACCAGCGAAGGGCTGGTGCGCGGCCAGGAGGTGACCGACACCGGCCAGCCGATCGCCGTTCCAGTCGGCGACGGCACGCTCGGCCGCATCATCAACGTGATCGGCGATCCGGTCGATGAGGCGGGCCCGGTGCCGCACACGGAGACGCGCGCCATCCATCAGAATGCCCCGGCCTACACGGATCAGTCGACCGAGGCGGCAATCCTGGTCACCGGCATCAAGGTCGTCGACCTGCTCGCGCCCTACGCCAAGGGCGGCAAGGTCGGCCTGTTCGGCGGCGCCGGCGTAGGCAAAACCGTGATCATCATGGAGCTGATCAATAACATCGCCAAGGCGCACGGCGGCTATTCGGTATTCGCCGGCGTCGGCGAACGCACGCGCGAGGGCAATGACCTCTATCACGAGATGATCGAGTCGGGTGTCAACAAGGACCCGCACAAGGGTTCGGTCGAAGGCTCCAAATGTGCGCTGGTCTATGGCCAGATGAACGAGCCGCCCGGCGCCCGCGCCCGCGTCGGCCTCTCGGGACTGACCGTCGCCGAATATTTCCGCGACCAGGGCCAGGACGTGCTGTTTTTCGTCGACAACATTTTCCGCTTCACGCAGGCGGGCTCCGAGGTATCGGCGCTGCTCGGCCGCATCCCGTCCGCGGTCGGCTATCAGCCCACGCTCGCAACCGATATGGGCGCACTGCAGGAGCGCATCACCACCACCACCAAAGGTTCGATTACATCGGTGCAGGCGATCTACGTGCCGGCCGACGACCTCACCGATCCGGCTCCCGCGACCTCCTTCGCGCATCTCGACGCGACCACGGTGCTGTCGCGCTCGATCGCCGAGAAAGGCATCTATCCGGCGGTCGACCCGCTCGACTCCACCTCGCGCATGCTGTCGCCTATTGTGGTGGGCGAGGAGCACTATGCGGTGGCGCGGCGGGTGCAGCAGATCCTGCAGCGCTATAAATCGCTGCAGGACATCATCGCCATTCTCGGCATGGACGAATTGTCCGAGGAGGACAAGCTGACGGTGGCGCGGGCGCGCAAAATCGAGCGCTTCCTGTCGCAACCGTTCCACGTCGCCGAAGTGTTCACCGGCTCGCCCGGCGTTTTCGTCCAGCTCGAAGACACCATTCGCGGCTTCAAGGGTTTGTGCGAGGGCAAGTACGACCACCTGCCTGAGGCCGCCTTCTACATGGTCGGCACGATCGAGGCGGCGGTGGAGAAGGGCAAAAAACTCGCCGCCGAGGCGGCGTAAACAGCCATGGCGGCACTTCATTTCGAATTCGTCTCGCCCGAACGCGTGCTGTTCTCCGGCGAGGTGGACCAGGTCGATCTGCCCGGCGCCGAGGGCGATATGGGCATCCTGGCGGGGCACGCGCCGCTCGTGACCGCGCTGCGGCCCGGCATCGTGACGATCTACAGCGGCGGCGCACGCGCGCCTATCGTGGTGATCGGCGGCTTCGCCGAAGTCAGCCCTGCCGGACTGACGGTGCTCGCCGACCGGGCAATGCCGCGAGCAGATTTCGATGCCGCGACACTCGCGGCCGAGATCAAGGACACCGAGGAGGACGTTGCGGACAGTACCGACGAAACGCAGCGCGATAAGCTCGTGCGCCGGCTCGATCAGCTAAAGTCGCTGCAGGCGGCGCTGGCGCAGTAGCGACATACCGGTATTCTGGAACGGACTCATGCCGGCGCTGCCGCATACTTGGTGAATTCCGCGACCACTCGCTCGTACACCGCGCGCTTGAACGGCACTACGAGTTCGGGAATATTTTGCACCGGCTCCCAGCGCCAGGCGGAGAATTCCGCCTTTTGCGTGCCGGCGGGACGAGCGATGTCGATTTCGTTCTCCGCACCCACAAAGCGCACCGCGAACCACTTCTGCGTCTGGCCGCGATACTGGCCCTTCCAGGCTCGCCCGACGAGATCCCGCGGAATGTCGTAATTGAGCCATTCGGCGATCTCGCCGAGCCACTCCACTGAGCGGATGTTGGTCTCCTCGCGCAATTCGCGCAATGCGGCCGGCCACGGCTCTTCGCCGGGATCGATGCCGCCCTGGGGCATCTGCCAGGCATGCGTGAGATCGACGTGCTCCGGACCATCGATGCGGCGGCCGATGAAGGCGAGGCCGGCGCGGTCGAGCACCATGATGCCGACGCAGGGACGATAGGGAAGTGATTCGAAGGCCATCAGATTACGGACGACAGATGACGGATGGCGGGCGACAGATGATCTCAGCTTATCTGTCCTCTGTCATCTGTCCTCTGTCATCCGTCGTCAGGATTGCTTGTCCTTCAACGCCACTGCCGTGATCGGCACTAAAAGCACGCCGCGGCGTGCCGCGGATTTCGCCCATTTGGCGATCTGCGCGATCGAGACCGGTAACGCCGAGGCGATCCCGACCGCGATGCGATGCTCGCGGGCGGCCATTTCCAACCGCCCGAGTGCGCGGTCGATTTCATTCGGCGTCGGGACCGAATCGAGAATCACCTCGGCCTTGGCGAACGGCAGATTGTTGGCGCCGGCAATGCGGCCGGCGACGCTCCTTGGGTTGGAGCCGTCGTCGACAAAAATCAGTCCGCGCTTGGCGGTTTCGCGCAGCACCGGGGCGAATACTTGCTCGGAGGCGGTGAAGCGCGCGCCCATCATGTTGATGAGTCCGACATAGCCTTGGAAGCGGCTCATCAGCCAGTGCAACCGCTCCACGTTCTGTTGCGGCGCGAGCGAGGTGAGCAGCGTCTCGGGGCCCGGATCGTTGTCGGGATAATCGAACGGCTCCATCGGCACCTGCAGCAAAACCTCGTGGCCCGCGCCGCGGGCGCGCGCCACCCAGGCGGCATCGCTTCCATAGGGAATGAACGCGAGCGTGACCGGCCTCGGCAGCTTTGCGATAGCCTCGGAGGTGGCTTTCGCGCTCACGCCGAGACCGCCGACGATGAGGGCGATGCGCGGCGCGTCAGGCTTGCCGGGAATCGCGTTTACGGGTTGGGCGAAAGCGTCTGCAGGTCGCACCCCGTCCGCGGCAATTTTCGGAAGAGGCCCCTGCGGCGTCATCTCGACGAATTTCTGGTCGCTCGATGCGCCCACCGACGGCAATGCGCCGTTCCCGGGGGCAGGGATAGTCACCTCCTGACGGGCCCCTGTCGTGCCGTTGATGATGTTGACTGTCGTGGTGCCGGGGGCACCCACGTCTTTTCCCTGGCCAGCGGGCGCTTGCGCCGGTGACGGACCGTCATACCGGCCGGGGCCTGCCGGTCCGCTGGCGGCTTCATGGGCGTCCGCCCCGGCAGGTGTCTTTGCCGTTTTGGCGGGTTGCGGATGGATTGGGACGAGGGCCATCGGCTCGCCGCCGAATGGATTGTCGCCGACCGCCGCCCACAGCACGAACACGCCAAGAAAGAGCGAGAGCGCCCCCGCGATGATTTGCGCGAGCGGGATGCGGACCGTGCCGCGGCGCCGCTTCCGCCGCTGGCCAAGCGGGGCGCTCAGGTCATCCGCCGCCATCGGCCGTCGCCTCGCGAATCGTTCGCCCCCGAATCATGCGCGGCAGTTTATCACGGCGGGGAAATAGGCCCGGCCGCACCCGGCCGGGGGAGAGTCGCCGCAGGGGGTCCAGGGGTCCACAGCGCGAATTGCGGGCAAAAAAATCGGGGCGGCACTTGGCCGCCCCAAACTCGGATCAGAGGATTTTGATTGCTTTGCCTCAGTTAGGTACTGGGGCCTTCGGATTCGGCGGGAAGGCCGCATTGGTCGTCGTTCCGCGCAAGAGTTCAACCGCCTCCTGGAGCGCCTTGTCGTTTTTCTCGTCCGGCGGCACGTACGACTGCGAACCCGACTTTTCCGAACCCTGAGCCGCGAGATGACCGGGCAGCGAGGCCTCGCCCGTGGAATCGGTCCGCCCCTTCAGGGCGTCGGGTACGTCTTGCAGCACCTCGATGTCGGGCACGATGCCCTTGGCCTGGATGGAGCGGCCGGACGGGGTGTAGTAGCGCGCCGTGGTGAGCCGCAGTGCGCCATTGCCGGCACCGAGCGGGATGATGGTCTGCACCGAGCCCTTGCCGAACGAGCGGGTGCCGACGAGCGTGGCGCGCTTGTGGTCCTGCAAGGCGCCGGCGACGATTTCCGACGCCGAGGCCGAGCCGCCGTTGATCAGCACGATGAGCGGCTTGTTGCCAGCGAGATCGTCGCTGCGCCGCGCGTTGAAGCGCTGCGTTTCGTCGGCATTACGGCCACGCGTTGAGACGATCTCGCCCTTGTCGAGGAATGCGTTCGACACCGAAATCGCCTGATCGAGCAGCCCGCCCGGATTGTTACGCAGATCCAGAATGTAGCCCTTGATCTTGTCGGCGCCGAGCTGGTTCTTCAGGTCGGCGATCGCTTGTTTCAGTCCGTCGGTGGTCTGCTCGTTGAATTGCGTGATGCGGATGTAACCGACATCGGTGCCTTCGGCATGTGAGCGCACCGATTTCACGCGGATCACGTCACGCGTGATCGACAGGACGATCGGCTTGTCGGCGCCCTTGCGCATGATCGTGAGCTTGATCTTGGTGTTGACCGGCCCGCGCATCTTGTCGACGGCCTGGTTCAGCGTCATGCCCTGCACCGCCTCGTCGTCGAGCATCGTGATGATGTCGTTTGCCATGACTCCGGCCTTGGCAGCCGGCGTATCGTCGATCGGCGCGACCACCTTTATCAGCCCGTTTTCCATGGTGACCTCGATGCCGAGGCCGCCGAACTCGCCCCGCGTCTGCACCTGCATGTCGCGGAAGCTTTTCGGATCCATGTAGCTGGAATGCGGATCGAGCCCGGCCAGCATGCCGTTGATCGCCGATTCGATGAGCTTGGTGTCGTTGGGCTTATCGACGTAGTCGGCGCGCACGCGCTCGAACACGTCGCCGAACAGGTTGAGTTGCCGATAGGTGTCCGACGCCGCCGCCTTGGCGCTGGAGCCGACCAAGGGCGAGTGTGGTTGGACCGCCAGCAGCGTCACCGCGGCTCCGGCCAGTGCACCGAAGAAAATCAGAGAGGTCTTGCGCATCATCCGCGAACCTTTTCGCCTTCGTTTGTCGCCCACCAAGGGCTGGGATCAATGGGAGTGCCGTCCTTGCGGAACTCCACATAGAGTACAGGTTGCTTCGATCCGGAGGCAACGGCGGCAGACACCTGTGCTGCGCCGCCCATCACTGCTACGGGCTCTCCGGTCAGTACGAACTGTCCGAGATCGACGGATATCCGCTCCATCCCCGCTAACAGCACATGATAGCCGCTGCCGGCATTGAGGATCAAGAGTTGCCCATAGCTGCGAAATGGGCCGGCGTAAACAACCCAACCGTCGCATGGGGCGGTAATCTGCGCTCCGGCATGGGCGGCGATTGACAGACCTTTTTGAGTTCCGCCGGCGCCGTCGGGGGCGCCGAATCCGCGAATTGGCACGCCGTTGACCGGTAAATGCAGCTGGCCGCGCGTGGCCGCGAAGGCAATTGCTGGCGCCAGGCGGCCTGGATCGCCAAGTGCGGCAAGGTCGGGCCGCGTCGCGTCGTCCTCGATGGCGCGCGCGGCGGTGCGAGCCGCGCGGGCCGCAGGATCGAGGTTCGCTTCGAGTTCGGCGATAAGATCCTTGAGATTGTCGACCTGACGCGCCAGAGCTACGGCGTGCCGTTGTTCGCCCGCGAGCGCCTGCTCGGCGGAGGCTTGCTTCTTCTGCCGTGCGTCGATGAGCATGTTCAGGCGCAATTGCTCGTTGGCGAGCCGATCGAGGTTTTGCGACAGTCCCGCTCGCTCGCTCACGATATCCTTGCGCACGCGCAAAAGATCGGCGAGGTCGCCGGCGATCGCGTCGGCCTCCGCCCGCATGTCCGGCACGACGGCGCCGAGTGTAATCGCGGTGCGCAGTGCTTTCAGCGCATCCTCCGGCCGCACCAGCAGCGCGGGCGGCGGCTGTCGCCCGACGCGCTGCAGCGCGGCGAGAATTTCGACAATCACGGCGCGCCGCTCGTCGAGTGATTTCTGAAAGACCTGTTCGCGGTCGTCGAGCGATTGCAGGCGCGCCTGCGTCGCATCGATCTTTGCCTCGACGCCGCGCACGCGCGCCGCCGATTCGATGAGCTGCTGATTAAGCGCCCGCCGGTCCTCGCTGAGCGCCTCGATCTGCAATCTGAGCTTGGCCTGGCTGTCCGCCGATTCGCGCTGTTGCGCGCGTACCGCGTCGAGTTCCTGATCGTGCTGCTTGAGTGCATCTTTCGTCTGCGGCGCGTCCTGCGCCGGTATCGTCGATCGCAGCGGAACCTGGGCGCTCGGCGTTTGGGCGAGCGCGGCCAAATTGGCTCCAAGCGGCAGCGTCAACGCCAACGCCGAGCCAAGCACAAGGCGCGGATCGATTGGGCACGGCCTTCGGAGAATCATGCTGTTCACGGTAAAAGCAGGCCTCTGGAAGGCAAGAGAAAGCAATGTTTGGACCAGAATAAGACGCCGTCCATGTCCATGCGTCATATAACAGTGAAACTGGATTAAGAAGAATTAAGGGCAATCATACCCGGTGATAGGGATGGCCAGCGACTATGCTGGCGGCGCGATATAGCTGTTCAAGCAGCATGATGCGCACGAGTTGATGCGGCCAGGTGGCCGTCCCGAAGGCGAGCTTGAGCTTGGCGCGCTGGTACAGACTTGCCGCCAGTCCGTCGGCCGCGCCGATGATAAAACAGACCGCCGGGCGATCCTCCGCGCGCCAGCCCCGTAATTGAGAGGCGAGCGCCGCGCTGTCGAGACTCTCGCCGCGCTCGTCGAGAATGACGACCGTCGCCCGCTCAGGAATGACATTGGCGATGGCGATCGACTCCTCGACGCGTCGCCGCTCGGCGTCCTGGGCGCGGCTCTCGCGAATCTCGACGATCTCAATCTCGCGCACGCCCAGCGCTCGTCCCATCGCCCGCGTGCGCTTGCGATAGGTCTCGGCAAGCTCGCGTTCCGGTCCTTGCTTTAGGCGGCCGACAGCGATGACGATGATACGCATGAGCGGCTCCCCAGTGATCGCGCACACGAACTTGCGATCCGTCATCCTGGGGCGCGAGCCAACGGGTCCGGCCCGAAGTGGCCGGCCCGATGGTAAACTCCGCGAGCCTCGAAGGATGCACGGCCCGGGCCGTGGCCGTTCGAGGGCCGTTTCGCGGCCGCCTCAGGGCGTCGGGACAATAGCGCGAGCGAATCAGCTCGCGCGTTGCGTTGCGCGCCCGCCCATCCACATCCTCTCGAGATTGTAGAAGTCGCGTATTTCGGGCCGAAAGACGTGAACGATCACGTCCCCGGCATCGATCAGCACCCAGTCGCAATGCGGCACGCCTTCCACGCGTGCTGCAACGCCGGCTTTGTGCAAATCCTCGACGATCCGGTCGGCGACCGATCCGACGTGGCGTTGCGAGCGGCCGGACGATACGACCATGTAGTCGCCGATCGAAGATTTCTCCCGCAAATCGATGGTGAGGGTGTCCTCGGCCTTCATGTCGTCGAGGCGCGCAAGGACCAGATGGAGGATCTCCTCGGCGTCAAGACGCATTCTGGAGACCGCTTCGGGCACGCGACGGTCGGCCCGAAAAATGGCAGGTGTGGACAGGGGTCCTTATCCTTTCGCTCCTTACCTAAGCCCCATCGGCGATTCCGAGGCTGGTGCTAAGATAGGCACGCCCAGTTAACAGTTTCAACCGCTTTGCGAGGCTCGTGTCTGCAAGGCTCGTGCCGCCCGCAACGCCGTGGAGGACAGCGGCGATTTGAGGCCGTGCAGGTAAATCCAGGCCGGTGGTTTTCGTTCCGGCAGCGTCTTTGCCGCCGATTCGGGAAGGCGGACACGCGCAAATGCCTGGCCGGCGGCGCTCGCCGTCGCGTAAAGGCTCGGCCCGAGCCGATCGACGATGGCGATCGGGACCAACGCCGCTATGTCGCGCCATCGCTGCCAGCGGTGGAAGCTGCGCAGATTGTCGGCGCCCATGATCCAGACGAAGTGCACGCCCGGGCATCGGTGCACCAGGTACGAAACCGTCTCGTGAGTGTAGTGGGTGCCCAGCTTGGCTTCGAAGTCGGTCACGTCGATGTGCGGATGGCGGGCGAGCGCGCGTGCGGCGGCCACGCGCGCATGCAGCGGCGCCAAATCACGGGTGTCTTTGAGCGGATTGCCGGGGGTGACCAGCCACCACACGCTATCAAGACCCAGCCGTCGCATAGCCAACAAGCTAGCTGCACGATGCGCCGCATGGACCGGATCGAACGTCCCGCCAAACAACCCGATGCGCATGCCGCGCGCATGCGGCGGCAGCGCAATCCAGGCTCGCGTGGCAGCCGCGCGCGCCGCAGAGAAGTCGCGACTCATGCCCGCCAGAAAGGCCCCCTCCCACGCATCGCCTGCCGACATTCGCTCGCCCTCAGCTGCGGCAAAGCCGGCTAAAGACAAACTATGGCCGCGTTTGGCCGCTGCCGCGGATGCGGTAATTGAAAGTCGTGAGCTGCTCGACGCCGACCGGGCCGCGAGCGTGCAGCCGGCCGGTGGCGATGCCGATCTCCGCGCCGAAGCCGAACTCGCCGCCATCGGCAAACTGCGTGGAGGCGTTGTGCAGCACGATCGCTGAATCCACTTCGCGGAGGAATTTCTCCGCCGCTTTCTTATCCTCGGTGACGATCGCATCTGTGTGGTGCGAGCCGTGGCGTTCGATATGCGCGATGGCGGCGTCGACGCCGTCGACCACGCCCGCGGTGATGATCGCATCGAGATGTTCGGTGCCCCAATCGGTCTCGCTTGCGGGCTTGACGCGATTGTCGACCGTTTGCACCGCGGCGTCGCCGCGAATTTCGCAGCCGGCATCGATCAGCATTGTAATCAGCGGCTTGAGCATTTTCGCCGCGCCGGCACGATCGACCAGCAACGTCTCGGCCGCGCCGCACACGCCGGTCCGGCGCATTTTGGCATTGAGCACGATGGCCTTGGCCATGGGGAGATTGGCCTTGCCGTCGACGTAGACGTGGCAGACGCCTTCCAGATGGGCGAAGACCGGCACGCGCGCTTCGCTCTGCACGCGGCCGACGAGGCTTTTGCCACCGCGGGGAACGAGCACGTCGATGGCGCCGTCCAGGCCCGCGAGAATCATGCCGACGGCCTCGCGCTCGCGCGTCGGCACCAGCGCGATTGCCGCCGCGGGTAGTCCAGCTTCGACGAGGCCGGCGACGAGTGCGGCATGGATCGCGCGCGACGAACGGAAGCTCTCGGAACCGCCACGGAGGATCACGGCGTTGCCAGCCTTCAGGCACAGCGCGCCGGCATCCGCCGTTACATTGGGCCGGCTCTCGTAAATTACGCCGACAACGCCGAGCGGCACGCGCACGCGCTCGATACGCATGCCGTTAGGCCGCCGCCACGAGGCCACGATGCTGCCGACCGGATCCTTGAGCTTGCGGATGACATCGAGTCCGGCCGCCATGGCCTCGATAGAGGCCGGGTTGAGCGTGAGTCGGTCGAGGAAGGAGGCGCTGGCGCCTGCGGACTTCGCCTCCGCTACATCGTCCGTGTTGGCGGCCAGGATCGTCGCGCGGGAGCTGCGAACGGCCTTGGCCATGGCGGCGAGCGCCCGGTTTTTGTGAGCCGCCGGGGCGAGCGCGAGCACGCGCGCGGCCGCGCGCGCTTCGCGGCCGATGGCGCGCATCGTCGCTTGCAGATTGCCGGCGCTTTGGAGCGCTTTGAGCGGAGCGTTCATGGCCTTGATCCGTCTCGGGTTGCGCGCTTCCTACCATGTTTGGCGAGGTCCGGCGAGGCGGTGACCGGGCGAGATTGTCCACCGCCATCCACAGCAATCTCAGTCAGGCCAAAGAATCCGAGGAACCGGCCGCGGATGCGTCCCGTTGTGACTTGCAGAGTTTTCAATGGAGGGTGCGATGAGTTTGCCGCTTAATCGTCAATTGACCGTCCTGCCGAGGCGTTTCCCCGTGGGTTCCATCTACGTGGTGGAGGGCAGGGGCGGGGAATACGGGCATTTGCGCGTATCGTCGCGCTACGTGATCCTGCCGGGTGGGGAACGGATCGATGTCCAGGCCAAGCCGGGGCGGGCCGAATTGGCGGGGACGCTGCGTTGGCGGCGGCTACGGCCGTCCAGTCCGCCGCAAAACCAGGTGCGAATCCCGCTCTCAGCTGGGCCAAAAGAATCCTCGCCCTTGGCAAAAAAATTTGCGCTGTCCGGGGGAACCACCCGGCGAGAGCGACGTTGACTGTCAGGCGCCGGGCGAAGCCCCCAGCCCCTCACCCTCAATCACCCGGCGTCGAACCCCGGCCGCTTTAGCGGCCGGGGTTCACCTTTCGGTAGGTGCCTTCGCAAGGCTCTGCGTCCTTGGGAACCCTGCGGCGACTTGCCCGTTGGGAGCACGTGGCGTGATCAAGTCGCGTCTTCACGGTTGCGTCGTATGCGTCTTACGCGTGCCATGTGGGGGCCGGGTGCGCGGACCCTTCCTACGGGATGGCGCCCGGCCTCTCTTTCAGTCCGAATTATCAGGCAGCCCCCAAAGCCGCCCAGCCAACCAGAACACCGGCGGCGCGAAATCCATCTGTCATAATGGACGGTGCCGGGTGGTCGGTTTGGGCCGTCAGCGCGGCATTCGCACCGTTTCACGCGCGGCCGACGACCAGATCGTCGCGATGGATCATCTCCGCCCGGCCGCTGAAGCCGAGAATGGGTGCGATGTCGGCCGAGGAGCGGCCCCTGATCTTTTGCGCATCGCCGGCGTCGTAGGCGCACAGACCGCGCCCGATTTCGGAGCCGTCGGGTCCGCGGATGACGACCGCGTCGCCGCGCTCAAAGGCGCCGTCGACCCGCACCACGCCCGCCGGGAGCAGGCTCTTGCCCCGCCGCAGCGCCGCCACGGCGCCGGCATCGATGGTGAGAGTGCCCTTGGGTTCGAGCGAGCCGGCGATCCATTTTTTTCGCGCCGTAACCGGGTTGCCGGCGGCGAGAAACCAGGTGCATCGGGCGCCCTCGGCGATGGCCCGTAGCGGATGGTCCACGCCGCCCGAGGCGATGATCAGGTGGGTACCGGCGCCGGTGGCGATCTTGGCCGCTTCGATTTTGGTCTGCATGCCGCCGCGCGAAAGCTCCGACCCGGCGGCGCCGGCCATTGCCTCGATCTCGGGCGTGATGCGCTCGACGCGCGAGACGTGTTGCGCCGATGCCGTGGCGCCCGGCGGCGCGTCGTACAGACCGTCGACGTCTGAGAGGAGCACCAGCAGGTCGGCGCTTACCATTGTGGCGACGCGCGCGGCCAGCCGGTCATTGTCGCCGTAGCGGATTTCGCTGGTCGCCACCGTGTCGTTCTCGTTGATGACCGGCACCGCGCGCCATTCCAGGAGCTTGTCGATGGTCGAGCGTGCATTGAGGTAGCGGCGCCGTTCTTCGGTGTCGCCAAGCGTCACCAGCACCTGCCCGGCGATCATACCGCGCCGCGATAGCGCCTCCGTCCAGGTGCGCGCCAGCGCGATCTGGCCGACCGCCGCGGCAGCCTGGCTGTCCTCAAGCCGCAGCGGACCTGGCGGCAGCTTGAGCACGGCGCGGCCGAGCGCAATGGCGCCCGACGAGACCACCAAAATGTCGCGCTTCTCGCCATGCAGCGCGGCGAGGTCGGCGGCCAGCGAAGCGAGCCAGGATTCCTTGAGCCCGCCGGCTTGCGCGTCGACGAGGAGCGAGGAACCGACCTTCACGACGATACGGCGGAAGTCGTCGAGTCGAGGCGTGCTCATGGCAGGGCGGCCGGCGTTAGTTCCGAACTATCATGCTTTAGGCGCGCGCACTTCGACGCCGGCGCGTTTTTCGATCGGCTGCACGACCGTGGTGATGTCGCTCTCCGCGCCAAGCTCGTCGCAGGTGAGCTTAAGGAGCGCGGCGACGGCCTCGATCGTCTGGATCGGCACGCCGAGCGCTTTCGCCTCGGAGATGAACAGATTCACGTCCTTGAGCATCAGCCCGGCGGTGAATCCCTGATTGAACGTTCGCGGGATGACGACTTCGGGAAACTTTTGTTCGGTCGCGGTGCTGCGACCCGAACTGGCATTGATCACATCGACCATGACGCGGGGATCGAGGCCGGCCTTGACGCCCGTGACCATCGATTCGGATGTCGCCACCATGGCGGCGGCGGAGAGCACGTTGTTGCACAGTTTCATCGTCTGCCCGGCGCCGGACCGCTCGCCGATGTAAAAGAACTTGCCGATCGCTTTGAGCGCGGGTTCGACCGCCTCGACGTCGGCGCGCGGCCCGGACGCCATGACGGCGACGGTGCCGTTGGCCGCGCCGCGCACGCCGCCGCTCACCGGAGCATCGATTTGCACGATGTTCTTCGCCGCCAGCAGCTTGAAGATGCGCTGCGCCATGACCGAGCCGGTGGTCGAAAGGTCGACGAAGCGGCGCACGCGCTTGCCTTCGATCACGCCGTCGGGCCCGGTCGCCACCTTGAGCACGATGTCGGGCGTCGGCAGGCTTACCATCACGGTCTCGGCGGCGTCGGCGACTTCCTTCGGCGAGCGCGCTGCCACCGCGCCGAGCGCGGCGATATTACCGATCGCCTCCTGACGGACGTCGTAGACGATGACCTTGTGCCCGGCCTCGACCAGCCGCCGCGCCATGTGCGCGCCCATATTGCCGAGCCCGATGAAGCCGATCTCCATGAAAGTCCTCCCGGTTATTTCGCACCGATTGTAGACGCCATGAACTCTGCGCGCACCTTTTCGGTGTGCTCGCCGAGCGCCGGTACCGATCCGTAGCGCCGCAACGCCGAAGCGCGCTGCTCGGCCGGCGCTGGATACGACACGGGGCCACTTGGCGTGCCGACCGTGATGCGGCGCAGATGCGGATGGCGACCCAACTCGGCCGGACCGTTGACGCGCGCGAAGGCGATATCGGCCTCGGCGAGTTTTTGGGTCAGCGTTTCGGCGTCGAGCGCGCCAAACACGGCGGCGACTTTGCCGTCGGTCTCGGCGCGGCGCTTGACGCGCTCCACGTTATTGGCAAACGCCGGATCGGCCGCCAGTTTCGCATCGCCCAACACCTTTTCGGCGAGCACGCGCCATTCGCGGTCGCTCTGGATGGAGATGAGAATGTCGATGCCGTCGCGCGTGCGGAACGCGCCGTAGGGCGCGATCGAGGTGTGCGCAAGTCCGGCGCGCCGCGGCGGGGCGCCCGCTTCCTGCTGCATGAGCGGAACCGACATCCAGTCGGCCATGGCGTCGAACATGGAAATTGAAAGCTCGGCACCCTCGCCGGTGCGCGCGCGCGCAATCAGCGCCTCCAGAATCGCCTCGTAGGCATTCATCCCAGAGGCGATGTCGCATACCGATACGCCGACGCGCGACGGCTCCACAGTGCCGGTGATCGAGGCGAGCCCGGATTCGGCCTGGATCAGCATGTCGTAGGACTTTCGGGTCGCGAGCGGCCCTGTTTCGCCAAAGCCGGAGATCGAGCAACAGATGAGCCGCTTGTGCTCGCGCCGCAAGCGCGCAATTGGAAAGCCGAGTTTTGCCGCCGCGCCGGGCTTTAAGTTCTGCACGAACACGTCGGCGCGCGCGACCATCGCGGCAAGGAGCGCCTTGTCCTCCGGCTTGCCGAGATCGAGGACGACCGATTCCTTGCCGCGGTTGAGCCAGACGAAATAGCTGCACTCGCCGTGCGCGAGGTTGTCGTAGTAGCGCGCGAAGTCGCCTTCCGGCCGCTCGATCTTGATCACGCGCGCTCCCGCATCGGCAAGGCGGCATGTGCACATCGGCGCGGCGACGGCCTGCTCGACCGAAATGACGAGAAGGCCGGAGAGGGGGAGCGTCATTCTACTTTCTCGTTTCCCGGGCGCAGCGCAGCACGAAGTGGTGCGCTGCAGACCCGGGATCGTCACAGACTGCGAAGGTGCCGGATCAGCGGCGCACCGCATAGCGCGTCGAAGACGCGCGTGAACGCGCTTATGGCGCTGCACCGCATCCGGGACACGAGTTCATCTTAATACGACCGCGGCAGGCCGAGCACATGCTCGGCGATGTAGGAGAGAACCAAATTGGTGGAGATCGGCGCAACCGTATAGAGCCTGGTCTCGCGGAATTTACGCTCGATATCGAATTCCTCGGCGAAGCCGAAGCCGCCGTGAGTTTGCACGCACATATCGGCTGCGGCCCAGGACGCTTCGGCGGCGAGATGTTTCGCCATGTTGGCTTCGGCGCCGCATTCCCTGCCGGCTTCGTAGAGGGCGGCCGCCTCGCGCACCATGAGTTCGGCGGCGCGCATGCCGATATAACAGCGCGCGATGGGAAATTGCACACCCTGATTCTGTCCGATTGGCCGGCCGAACACCACGCGCTCGCCCGCATAGGACGCGGCCTTGTCGATGAACCATTTGGCGTCGCCGATGCATTCGGCGGCGATCAGGATGCGCTCGGCATTCATGCCGGAGAGAATATAGCGGAAGCCTTCGCCTTCATTGCCGATCAGATTTTCCGCGGGCACGCGCATGTTCTCGAAAAACACTTCGGTCGTGGCATGATTCATCATCGTGCGGATGGGACGGACGGTCAGACCGTTGCCCTTCGCCGCGCGCATGTCGACGAGGAAGACCGAAAGCCCGGCGGTGCGCGATGCCCCCACCCTACCCTCCCCCGCTTGCGGGAGAGGGTAGGGTGGGGGGCGCGGCGTGGTGCGCGCGAGCAGCAGCATGAGGTCCGAGTGTTCCGCACGAGATGTCCAGATTTTCTGGCCGTTGACGACGTAATGATCGCCCTCGCGCACGGCCGTGGTGCGCAGGCTGAGCGTATCGGTGCCGGAAGTCGGCTCGGTGACGCCGAAGGCCTGCAGGCGAAGTTCTCCGCGCGCGATTTCGGGCAAATAGCGCGCCTTCTGCTCGGCGCTGCCGTGACGCAGCAGCGTGCCCATCGTGTACATCTGCGCGTGGCAGGCGGCGCCGTTGCAGCCGGACGCCTGGATTTCTTCCATGATGGCGATTGCGGCGCTCATAGCGAGCCCGCTGCCGCCGTATTCCTCGGGGATCAAAGCGGCGAGAAAGCCGGCCTTAGTGAGAGCGGTAACGAATTCTGCCGGATAGGCGCGTTCGCGGTCGAGCGCGCGCCAGTATTCGCCGGGAAAATTTGCGCAGAGCGCGCGCACCGCCTCGCGGATCGGCGCAAGCTCGGCGCTTTCGCTCACGACCTCACCTCGGCACGGCCATTGTTGACGGCGATGACGTCGCGTTCGACCACGCGCGTGCGGAAGCTCACCACCGCGCCGTCGCGCCACATCTCGGTGCGCAGCGTCTCGCCGGGAAACACCGGCGCCGAGAAGCGGCAGGCGAATGAAACAAGTTTTTGCGGATCGTAAGCGCACATGGTTTTCAGTACCGCGTGGCCGGCGATGCCGAAATTGCCCAGCCCGTGCATGATCGGTCGCGGGAAGCCGGCCTGTTTCGCTACCGCGGGCTCGGCATGGAGCGGATTGCGATCACCGCTCAGCCGGTAGATCAACGCCGTTTCGGGCCGCGTCGCGAGGTCGCAGACCGCATCGGGCGCGCGCGTCGGGATCGGATGCGGTTCCGGCGCCTGTCGCGGCGGACCGCCGAAGCCGCCGTCGGCGCGGCAGAAGGTTGTCTGCGTCACCGTTGCGATCGGCTCGCCGGTCGCCTTGTCGGTCACTTTGCGCTCGGTCAGAACGAGCGCGCCTTTGCCTGCGCCCTTATCGACCACCTCGACGATACGCTGCCGGCCGACGACCGTGTTCTGGCCCTTGAGCGGGGCATGCAGCCGCACGCCCTGCTCGCCGTTGACGATCCGCACCCAATCGATGCCGGTGTTGAGATCGCGCATCCAGAAGCCGGGATGGCCGAGCACGGCACCCATCGTCGGCAGCACTTTCAGATTCTTCTCGTAGACGAAGTTCAGCTCGTCCTCGTTCATCGGGTCCTGGCCGAGCCCGACGCCGAGCGCGTACAGCATGCAGTCCTTCGGCCCGTAGGTCTGTTCCGCGGCCGGAATCTCGAGTGCCATCAGTTTTTCGTAGACGATGGTCATGGGTCACTCAGCCTTTATTCCGTCATCCTGAGGTGCACGCCGAAGGCGTGCCTCGAAGGATGCGCGGCGAACATGCATCATACCGGGTCCCACGAAAACACGTCGCCTGAGCGTTCAAGCGGCGTGAACGAGGACGCAAACGCGCCCTTGAGCTGCGCATCGATTTTTTCCGGCGTCCAGCCGTCGGAACGATGCAGCGTGCGAATCGGGCGGTTCTGGTTGAACAGATAGATTTCGTTGTTGCGCACCGAAAGAATCTGGCCGCTGATGCCGTCGGCGCGGTCGGAGCCGAGATAGACGGCAAGCGGCGCGATCTTTTCCGGCGTCATTTCGCGGAAGCGGGCCACCCGCGCTTTTTGCTCCTCGGTCTCGGCGGGAATCGAATCGATCATGCGCGTAAAGGCGAACGGCGCGATGCAATTCGAGCGCACCTTGAAGCGCGCCATGTCGAGTGCGATGCCGCGTGACAGCCCGACGATACCCATCTTCGCCGCCATGTAATTGGCTTGGCCGAAATTGCCGACGAGGCCGGACGTCGAGGTCATATGCACGAAGCTGCCGGAATTCTGCTCGCGGAAATGGGCGGCGCAGGCGCGGCTCATATTGAAGCTGCCGTGCAGATGTACGCCGATCACGTCCGACCAGTCGGACCAGCTCATGCGATGAAAGATGCGGTCGCGCAGGATGCCGGCGTTGTTGACCAAGATGTCGACGCGGCCGAAGGCGTCGAGCGCGGATTTTATGATTTTATCGGCATTGCCCGGTTCGCTGATCGACAGCGTCGAGGCGATCGCCTCGCCGCCGGCTTTTTTGATTTCCTCGACGACTTCGTGCGCCGGTCCGGAATCGTTGCCGGCGCCGTCGAGGCTGGCGCCGATATCGCAAACCACGACGCGCGCGCCTTCCTGCGCCATCAGGAGCGCGATGCCGCGCCCGATCCCGCGTCCCGCGCCGGTGACGACGGCGACTTTGCCGGCAACGATGTTCGGCATGCGCTAGCCCCAGACCTCGAGTGCAACCTCGCCTATCATGCGCAGCTTGTTCCACTCTTCCTCTTCGGCGAGCATATTGCCTTCCTCGGTCGAGGCGAAGCCGCATTGTGGCGACAGACAGAGGCGGTCGAGATCGGCGAACTTGGCGGCCTCCTCGATGCGGCGCTTGATTGCGTCCTTTGCCTCCAAGGTGCCGGTCTTGGTCGTCACCAGGCCGAGTATGGCGACGCGGTCCTTTTGCAGGCGTCGCAATGGCTCGAAGCCCCCGGCGCGTGCGGTGTCGTATTCCATGAAATAGCCGTGCACCTTGATCTTGTCGAACAGGACTTCTTGCATCGCGTCGTAGCCGCCCGTGCCCATAAAGGTCGATTTATAGTTGCCGCGGCACAGATGCATGGTCACCGTCATGTCGGGTGGGATGTCGGAGATCGCGGTGTTGATGAGCTCGCCGTAAAGCGGGCCGAGCGCATCCGGATCGTCGCCGCGGTCCTTCATCTGCTGGCGATATTTGGGATCGCACAACATGGCGATGAATACTTCGTCGAGCTGCAGGTAGCGGCATCCGGCGTCGGCGAAGGCGTGCACCGCCTTCTTGTAGGCTTGGCCGAGATCGTCGAAGAATTTGTCGAGGTTTGGATAAACCGACTTGTCGATCGGCGTGGCGAGCGGCCGGCCGTACAGCGCCGACGGCGCCGGAATGGTCATTTTCGGCGTGCGCGTCGTGTGTGCTTTGAGGAACTTGAAATGCTCGATCATCGGGTGGCTCGAGAAGCCGATCTTGCCGGTGACCTTCACGCCCTCGTTGCGCGTGGTAACGGCGGCAAAGGCGATGCCGGTGTCCATGACATGGCGCTCGACGCCATCGAGCCCCCACAGAAAGTCGAGATGCCACCACGAACGGCGGAATTCGCCGTCGGTGATCGATTGCAAGCCGACCTCCTCCTGCTTGCGGATCGCGTTCTCGATCTCGCGGTCTTCCACCGCCTTGAGTTCGGCAGCCGCGATCTCGCCTTTGGCGCGACGCTCGCGCGCCTGCTTCAGCGCGGCGGGTCGCAACAGGCTGCCGACATGATCGGCGCGAAATGGCGGCTTGGTTCGTTGCATCTTCAACCCCATACTTCGTTGGCGGTCTCGACGATCATGCGCAGCTTCGCCCACTCCTCCTCCTCGGCCAGCACGTTGCCTTCCTCGGTCGAGGCGAAGCCGCATTGCGGCGACAGGCAGAGCCGGTCGAGATCGACGAATTTCGCCGCCCGCTCGATGCGGCGCTTGATGTCGTCTTTCTTCTCCAGCGCGCCCGACTTGGTGGTGACAAGCCCGAGCACGACGGTTTTGTTCTTCGGCAGAAAGCGCAGCGGCTCGAAGCCGCCGGCGCGCTCGGTGTCGTATTCCATGAAATAGCCGTGCACGTTGATCGTGTTGAACAGCAATTCCGCCACCGGCTCGTAGCCGCCGCTGGCGACGAAACTGGAGCGGAAATTGCCGCGGCACAGATGCATGGTGATGGTCAGGTCGGGCGGGATGTCGGAAATCGCGGCATTGATCATGCCGGCGTAGATCGCGGGTAGCGCCGCGGGATCCTCGCCGCGGTCGGCGATCACCTTGCGCAGCGATGGATCGCACAGATACGCAAGATTCACCTCGTCGAGCTGAAGATAGCGGCAACCGGCGTCGGCGAACGCGCGCACCACGTTGCGGTAAGTGTGGCCAAGATCGCGATAGAAATCGTCCATCGAGGGATAGATCGATTCCGGCACAGCATCGCGGCCGTAGCGGAAATGCAGCGACGAAGGCGACGGAATCGTCAGTTTCGGCGTCTGTCGCGCGTGGGCTTTCAGGAACTTGAAATGCTCGATCATCGGATGCGGTTTGTAGCCGCCGAGCTTGCCGATCACGCGCAGCAGAATCGGACGCGGCTGCGGGCCGCTCGCGGCAAATTTTATTTTCCGCTCGCCCACATAGGACTCGACGTTATCGAGCCGTTCGAGAAAATCGTAGTTCCACGAAATGCGACGGTACTCGCCGTCAGTCACCGAATGGAGTCCGACCGCCTCCTGCTTACGGATCACCGCCTCGATCTCGCGATCTTCGATTGCCTTGAGGGCATCGGCGCCGATCTCGCCGCGCTTGCGCTTTTCCCGCGCCTCTTTGAGCGAAGCCGTGCGCAGCAGGCTGCCGACATGGTCGGCGCGAAACGGCGGCTCGGTACGTTGCATCCTTAACCCCATACTTCGTCGGCGATCTGCACGATCATTCGCAGCTTCGCCCATTGCTCCTCCTCGGCCAGCACGTTGCCTTCCTCGGTCGAGGCGAAGCCGCATTGCGGCGACAGGCAGAGCTGATCGAGCGCGACATATTTCATCGCCTCGTCGATACGGCGCTTGATGTCGTCCTTCTTCTCCAGCTTTCCGGACTTCGACGTGACGAGGCCGAGCACGAGCTGCTTCTTGCCCTTCGGGAAAAATCGGAGCGGCTCGAAACCGCCGGCGCGCTCGCTGTCGTATTCGAGAAAATAGCCATCGAAGCCGGTATGGCCGAGAAGCTGTTCGGCGACGAATTCGTAGCCGCCGGAGGCGATGAAGGTTGAACGGAAATTGCCGCGGCACGAATGCATGGTGATCATCATGTCGGCCGGCTTGCCGTCGAGCGCGGCGTTGGTGAGCCGCGCGTAGCGCTGCGGCAGCGCATCGGGATCGTCGCCGCGCGTCCTCGATTGCGCGCGCTCGTTCGGATCGCACAGCATCGCCCAGGCGGTGTCGTCGAGCTGCAGATAGCGGCAGCCGGCATCGTAGAAGGCGCGGATCGTGGCGCGGTAAGCGGCGGCGAGGTCGCCAAAGAACGCATCGAGCGTGGGATAGACCTCCGTGCTGATTGCAGCGCGGCCTTGGCGGAAATGGAAAGTCGACGGCGCCGGGATCGTCATCTTCGGCAGGACGCGTGCATGGTTTTTGAGAAACTTGAAGTGATCCAACATCGGATGGCCGGGAAAGCCGATCTTGTCGGTGATCTTGATACCCTCGGCCTTGGTCTGCACGCCATGAAATTGAATGCCGCCTTCGGTGGTGTAGAACGTCACACCGTCAAGACCGCGGAAGAAGTCGAAATGCCACCATGAACGGCGGAATTCGCCGTCGGTGGCCAGCTTCAGTCCCACGTCCTCCTGCTTTCTGATGACCTTCTCGATCTCGCGATCTTCCACTTCCTTGAGCTGCGCCGCAGTGATTGCGCCCTGCGCACGTTTGGCGCGTGCGTCCTTGAGCGCCGCCGGGCGCAGCAGGCTGCCGACATGATCGGCGCGGAACGGCGGCGTGGTTCGCTGCATCAAGTCCTCCCCATGTCGCTCTCCCCGCCGCGCGGGGAGAGGTCGAGCGAGCGACCCTCCTACGCTCGCTTTGTGAGCTACGAAGGGTATGAGTCCACCGAAGCGCGGAGCGCGTAGGTGGAAGCGAGCGGGGGTGAGGGGGCGTTGCCGCGATTCTGAGCCCAGCCCAAAGGCCCCCTCATCCCCACCTTCTCCCCGCAAGCGGAGAGAAGGAGCTGCTTTTATTTGCCGTTAGCCTCGAGCACATAACGGCCGTCGTCGAGTCGGCCGAGACGCTTCGTGGCGTAAAGCGCATCAAGCTCGCGCACGATCTCGCGGCCGTCGTTGCTGTTAAGCGCAGCCATCAGCTCCAAAAAACTTGCCGGCCCCGCCGCAAGCGCATCCGCGGCCGATTTCTGCGGCGGTACTTTTTTCGCGGAAGGCGGCGTCGGCACCGAGAATTCGAACGCATTCGTCTTGCCGAACGGGATGGTGCAGTCGAAGCCGAGCTTGGCGCCGGTGCGCGCCCCGCCGAGCGACGGATCGAGCGGCACCACGCGGAAACCCGAGCCGACGATGAGATCGCGGTCGGCCTGAAAGCGCGTGGCGAACGCCCAATCGGCTTCGGCGTCCGAGAACACGTCGATATCCGGATCGAAGACGAAGACATGCTTGGCTTCGGCGTGCGAGCCGAACACGGCGGCGATGGCGTTGCGGGCGTCGCCGGGCACGCGCTGGCGCAGCGAGACGCGCACGTTGTACATGCCGCCGCTCGACGATGTCGCGTACACGGCGAGCGGATCGCGCACCGACGCCATCAGTGCCGCCCACGCCGCCGATTCGGTCTTCAAGGCGGAAAGCTGCGTGGTGTCGGTATGCATGAGCGTGCGGCCGCTGATGGTCAAGGTTTGAAACAGCGCGTCCTCGCGGTGCGTGATCGCGGTCACGTGCAGGACCGGATTACGCTTCACCACGCCGTAATAGCCGACATATTCGCCGAACGGCCCTTCCGGCTCGACATGGCCGGCCGGATCTAAAAAACCCTCGATGACGTACTCGGCGTCTGCCGGTACGTAGATGTCGCTGGTCACGCATTTGACGACCGGCACCGGCTGGCCGCGCACGGCGCCGACCACATCAAGCTCGTCGACCGAGGGCAACGCGACCATGGCGGCCAGGAAGTCCGCGGGGTGCGAGCCGACCGCGTAGGCGACGGGCACCGGCTCCTTGCGGGCGGCGCCTTCGAGATAGATGGCGCGCATATCGCTCGGCGCGATCAAATCGACGCCGGCCTGCCGCGGTCCGCGCAACATGATGCGGCGGCAGCCGACATTGGTGAATCCGGTGCCGGGAAACAGCGCGTAATCGATGCCCGCGGAAATGTAGGGCGCGCCGTCGGCGCCGTGCTGTAAGTGCGCCGGCAGGGCGGTGAGATCGGCCTCGTCGTTCTTGAGCACGACCTGCTGCACGGGAGCCTGCTGCGACGAGACTTTGACCGGCGGCTGCAACCGATTGAGCCGCTGGCTGAGCGTACTCAAGAGTCCGCGCTCGTCGGTATCGAGCGCGCGTGCGAGGCGCTTGCGCGAGCCCATCACATTGCCGACCATCTGGGCTTTCTCCGGCCCTGCGGCCTTGAACAGCACCGCCCGCGGATTGCCGTCGAGCACGCCGGCCACGTCGATGAGATCGATCGGCTTTTCGCGGACCTCGCATTCGCCCGTGTCGACCAGTCTTGCAACGAAATTGCGCAGCCGGAAACGCTCGGTATCGATCGTCGGCATGGGCGGGCTCCCAACGGCGCATTATGAGTGGGCTTAAGCCAAACGCGATTTAGCAACGCCTGCGCCGAGGTGTAAATCCCTGCCCGGTGCTGTCATGCCCCGCGACGGCGGGGCACCCGGTATTCACCGTCGTTGTTGTAAAAGTACCGGCGCTAGTGATTACTGGATCATCCGCCGGAGCTTGTCATCGGGCCGGCCAAAGGCCGGACCCGTTGGCGGACGATGACAAGCGGGAATAGCATCCATGCCTCCGATACTTCGGCTTTACGAAGACGTGCTGTCGAACGATTCCGCCGAGGTCGATTTGCCGGCGCTGCCGCGCATGATTTTCGTTGCGCACGGTTCTGTTGCGATCGCCGATCGCACCATGCGGGACGGCGAAGCCTGGAGCGGCGAGGGCGCCGCCACGGTCAAAGCCGGAAGCGGCGGCGCGACAATCTGGCGCTGGGAGCTGGTCGCGGGCGATGCCGGCGGCGGCTTGCTCGCGACGAAGGGGGTCGTTTCGCGCGAAAAGCTTTCGGCACAGCTCGAAACCTTGCCGAAAGGCGCCCTGCTTCTGCGCGGCGACAGCGTCGCCTTTCCGCCGGGCGGCTGCGCTTATCTGCACCGGCATCAGGGGCCAGGCATCCGCTGCCTGATCGAAGGCGGCATCCGCATCGACACACGCGGCCATTCGCATTCTTACGGTCCAGGAAGCGCTTGGTACGAGACCGGGCCGGATGGTGTGTTCGCGCAGGCCGCTGACCGGCAGACGCGATTTATCCGCGTGACGATCCTGCCGGTGGCCTATATCGGCAGAAGCTCGGTCGAGTATCTCAACGAAGAAGACAAGGCCAAGCCGAATGTGCAGCAGTACAAGATCTTCGCCGATCTGCCGCTGACGGTGGCGGGGATTTGATGAGGGCGCACACTATAAATCGCGGTTGACCAGCATCCTTCGGTCGGTGTCCGCTTTGGCGCGCTGTGACACTATTCTAATGGGACGAGTTGGACATGCCCGTCAGGGAGCATTTGCCATGGATGTCTTTGAAGCGGTCAACTCGCGCATCGCCTGCCGGTGGTTCCTCGACACGCCGGTCGATCTGAAAGTCGTCCGCAATCTGATCGAGGGCGCGGCGCGCGCAGCATCCAACGGCAATCTGCAGCCTTGGAACGTCCACGCCGTGACCGGCGAACCGCTCAAGGAGATCAAGCGCCAAGCAGCCGACGCGCTGGAGAAAACCGATTGGCGGACAATGGAAACCGAGTATCCAACTTTGCCGGAAAACCTGCCGGAGCCCTATCGCGGCCGCAGCTTCCGTTTCGGTCGCGAGCTATACGGAGCCCTCGGGACTGCCCGCGAGGACCGCGTGGGACGAAACGAGCAGATCAAGCGCAATTACCAGTTCTTCAACGCGCCGGTGGGTCTCTTCATCACAATCGATCGCGGGCTCGGCCCCGGCCAATGGGCAGACCTCGGCGGCTATATCAATACGCTAGCGTTCTTGGCGCGCAGCTATGGGCTGGATACCTGTCCGCAGGTGGCTTGGATACGAATGTACAAAATCGTGGGCGCTTTGCTGGATTTTCCGCCCAATCAAATGCTGTTTTGCGGGATGGGAATCGGCTACCGCGACCCCAACCACCCGGTCAACAGCTTCCGGTCGTTTCGGGCGGAGCTTCACGAATTTTGCAAGTTTTACGGATTCGATTGAACCCCTTCGAGGGCTGCAACGTGACCACTTCAGGATCACTGAAAACTGCCTAGCAATCACATCGGCTTGTAATTGCGGTCCATCGGCACGTCGATCAACAGCGGTGCATTGCTCTGCAGCCCCTTGGCGATCAGGTCGGTGGTGTCATGCAGGCTCTTGGCACGTTCGGCGGCAATGCCGAGCGAGCGCGCCAGTCCGACGTAATCGATCGGCGGATCGACAAGTTCCATGCCGACGAAACGGTCCACCTGCGCGGCCAGCCCGCGCTGCGCGTGCAGGCGCTGCTTGAGAATCCGATACGACGTGTTGTTGAAGATGACGAAAACGACGGCGATGCGGTCGTGCGCCGCCGTCCACAGCGCCTGGCAGGTGTACATGGCGCTGCCGTCGCCGACGAGCGCGACCACCGGCCGGTCGGGCAGCGCCAGCTTGACGCCGAGCGCGGCCGGCAAGCCCCAGCCGATGCCGCCGCCGCGCAGGCCGAAAAAGCTCTGCGGATCGTCGCTGCGGATGAGCGAGCGGATGCCGGCGCCGGACGAGATGGTCTCGTCGATCACCACCGCATCCTTCGGCAGCATTTCGCCGATGGCGTTGAGCAATGAAAGCGGCTGCACCGGAATCTGCTCCGCCATGGCGCGCGCCCGCGCTTTAAGCGCCTCGCGCTCGGCGAGCGTCGCCGCCTTCGCGGCTTCGAGCCGCTCGCGCGCCACGCCGCGGGCACCGCTGGTCATGCGCTCGCGCACGGCCTTGGTGATGTCGGGGAGCGTGGATTTCGGATCGCCGAGGATCGCAACTTTCGGCGGATAATTCTTGCCCAGCTCCCACGGATCGGTGTCGAGATGGATCAGCGTCAAGTCCTCCGGCATCGGCTCGATGTCGGACGGCAGCGACAGCGTGAACAAATCGCCGCCGGCCGAGAACAGCACGTCATATTGTTCGAGAATCTTGCGGATCGGTCCCTGCATGCGCGTCATGGCGCCGCGGAATAGTGGATGCGAGGCCGGAAACGACGCCGTGCTCGGAACGAGCTCGCTGTAGACCGGCGCGCCGAGAAGCTCCGCCAGCTCGACGAGTTCGGCGTGCGCCCTGCCGTGAGCCACGGCATCGCCGGCGATGATGAGCGGTCGTTTCGCCTGCGCCAAGAGCGACGCGGCTTCATCCACCGCCGCCGGATCGCCGCGCAGCCGCGCGGAAATACGCGTCGGCGCCAACAGATCGACCTCGCCCTCGGCTTTGAGAATGTCGCCCGGCAGCGCCAGGAACACCGGGCCGGTTGGCGGCGCCAGCGCCGTCTTCGCCGCGCGATGCACCAGCCGCGGCAGATCGGCGAGCCGATGCACCTCGGCGGACCATTTCGTGAGCGGCCGCGCGATCGGCGGCAGGTCGGCCCAAAGGATCGGCTCGGTGGCGTTGAAATCCTGGTCGTGCTGGCCGGCGGTGACGAGGATCGGCGAGCCCGCCTTCTGCGCGTCGTAGAGCATGCCCATGGCGTTGCCCAGCCCGGGCGTGACGTGCAGGTTGACCACCGCGAGCTTGCCGGAGGCCTGCGCATAGCCGTCGGCCATGCCGATGACGGTCGCCTCCTGCAGGCCGAGCACGTAGCGCAGCTCGTTGTCGACCGACGCGAGTGCGTCCATCAAGGGCAATTCCGTCGTGCCGGGATTGCCGAACAGAATCTCGACGCCCTCCTGCTTCAGCAGCTCCAGGAAGGCACGTTTTCCGGACATTAGGGGCAAGATTGCCTCCCCTCGATTTCGATTGGCTGGAAATGATAGCAAGTTGGTTGGCGTCATGCCCAACCGATTTCGTCATTGCCGGGCTTGACCCCATAGGCGCTAACTTAAGCATCGTTTCCCGGGCGCAGCGCAGCACGGAGCGGAGCGGAGTGGTGCGCTGCAGAACCGGGATCGTTGCAGACTCCGAGTCTGCGAAGGTCCCGGATCAGCGGTGCACCGCTTCGCGCTGCACCGCATCCGGGAAACGGGCGTTATCTTAGCGCCTATGGGGCTTGACCCGGCAATCCATCGAGCGCGCGCGCCACGGCGTCGGGGTCCTTGGCAATGACGGTCAACAGCACTTGCGCCGCCTTGTCGGGACGATGTGCGCCTTGTTCCCAATCGCGCACGGTGCCGAGCGGGAGATGAAATCGCGCCGCAAACTCCTCCTGGGTCAGTTTCAGCTTCTTGCGCAGCGCGCCCACTGTCGGCACGCGGCGAGCCCGAGCGAGTTGCGCCTTGCTTGCGGGCGGACAATCCGGATCGGTGAGCGCGGCGCGATGGCGCTCCGCCTCGCTCATGGCGTCGAAAGCGCGCCAATCGGTCTTCGGTGGTTTCTTCGGATTGAGCTTAAAACTCGTGATATTTCCTTTTTTCATGCGGCTCCGCTCCTCTGGCGGATATAATGCGAACGATGTCGCCCCTCACCGAATAGGTGACGAACAGCATTCGGCCGTCGACAAGGCCAATGGCGTTGAAGCGCAGTTCACTGGCAGCACCGAGATCGTCGAACTCGATCACATACGGGTCCAAGAACACCTTCGCGGCGGTTCGGAAGTCGATCCCATGCTTCTTCCGATTGGCTTGTTCCTTGGCCGTGTCCCACGCGAATTCCATAGCCGAGCCCTGCCTCTAATATACTGATATTCAGTATCATTCGCAAGGCTTGGCGTGACAGGCTTGGCGTGACGTGCGGGTTGACCACTGTTGACCTCAACCAGCCGGGCCGCCAAGTCTTGTGCGTGACCGATCTTCCAGACGTTTCGGTTTCCGAAACGAAACGCATACGTCGTCGCAGCTGCGTTAGCGTCGCGTGACACGGTCCCGAACCAGGAGGATGGAACTGGGCCTCGGGTCGGTCCAGTCGCAGAAAATGCATCCGCCAACTCGCGGTGACGGCGAACAATTTCCAAATCAGGAACTGCAACCTCTTCCCGCACCAGCGCAAGGAGGGCAGCCTGATCGTGCTCGCCCAACAGTACGGCGCGAACGGTCGCCTCATAGCTGAGCTGCTCCCTCAATACATCAGTGACGCGCGGTTTTTCGGGAAAGCGCCATGCGCGAAGCATAGGCATGGCTTTTGGCCACTTGAAACGGCCATTCGCGTCACAATAGATGGGGGCCCGAATCGTTGCGGGATCGAGGACATCGAGACTGTCGATTGGTAATCGCCCAATCTCGGCAAGACCGAGAAAGCGACCACGATTTTCCGGCTCCGTGGGCTCGGATTTGGTCCCAGCAAATGCGATAAGGTCGCCCGGCATTGACGCCTGAATTAATGCGTCGCGATTAGCCTCAAGTCCGAACGAGATAATCGGCCACCGCGCCGAATTCGATTTTGTGAGATTGAGTGTCGGGCAGGGGCATTTCTTGCTTCCCCAGTTGCTGACTGAGGCTTTATTGAAAACGCGACGATAGCCGTGCAGTTCAGCCCGAGCGCGACGGATATAACCATGGCCGGCCTCCCATCCATCCCACATTAAGGAGCCGCAGCCGAAAACCCACATTTTGATCCACCCTGGGTACACTAGCCGCACCCTAACACGGACCTCGGGCGAGCGACGCCTGGGCCGTAGGCGAGCGCTGGATTTTACAATCGCGCCGCGTCTATCGGTCAATGCCGCTTCGTTCAAGGTCAACCATACGCACAATCATGGCGCGACGCGGATCGAAGGGCAGCTCCTGGAATCCCCAGCGGCGATAAAATGTCCGTGCCCGATCGTCGATCCGGTGCGTGATGACGCCGAAGCTTCCGATCTCGCGGGAGGCTCGCAGCGCCGTGCGAAGAGCGAACAGGAGGAGCGAGCGCGCATGACCGCGGCCTTGATGATCCTTGTGGATTGCAAGCTGGCCGAGCAACGTCACCGGCACCGGGTCGGGCTTGTTGCGCTGGTGCGGCTTGGGCAAGAAAGCGCGCTCGATCTGCGCCGCGCTCAACGTCACGTAGCCAATAATCTCTGCCGTGTCGGCGTCGCAGATGACGTTGGTGCGCGAGATGCCGGCGGCGTGATTGGCGAAGCCGTGTCGCCGGAACCAAAGGTTCAGCGGCTCGCGGCCGCAATCGAACCGGTCGCGATCGTCGGCTTCGGCGAGCGGGCGCGGCGGGATTACTCCCGCCACGTCGGCGCCTTACGGGCGAGGTCCTTAAGGCCCGCGATCTCCTCCGCCGGGCGGTTCGCCCAAGCCTCGAACTTTTTCCAGTCCTTGGCCGCAATGGTGACAATCCGCCGTTCGAGGACGTCCAATTCGGCCGCGTCGAGGGCTTTGCGCCGGATGAACTCGCTCAAACTCGTGCGCGCCAGTTCGGATGCAGCCTCCAGGAGGGCGCGTTCCTCCTCGCTCACGCGTACGCTCAGCACCAGGGTCGTCATCGCTTTTTCCACTTAGTTAGGCTGTACGACGATAGCATACAGCATGTGCACGGGCAATACCGGCCGCTTGGCGCAGACAGACACCCGCGCAAAAGAACCGAACTCTCGACCCATTCATGACAAGAGCTGTCCGATGCCTGCACGCGCGTCTAGTCCGCTTCAAGGTCCTCCAGCCTGACCCCGCGCCCTGCGCGCAGGCTGTTCCTCGCATGTTCGATCCGGCGCCAAAAACGCGGGTCATTTTCGAGGCGACGCTCGAATAGATCGTCTTCGATGTCGGATGGCGGGACTTGCTTCCTGATAAAAGCGCGTCGGTGTGGAAGGAGTTGAATTATGGTGCCGCGGAAGGGATTCGAACCCCCGACCCACGCATTACGAATGCGTTGCTCTACCGGCTGAGCTACCGCGGCGCCTGAGGAAAGCGTCCTAGTAATACCGGCCGAGGGTTAACGCAAGGGATGTAGGCGCCACAAGCGCGTTTCCCGGATGCGGTGCAGCGCGCAGCGGTGCACCGCTGATCCGGCACCTTCGCGGACTCGGCGCAAACATGATGTGAGTTGGCGACGATCCCGGGTCTGCAGTGCATCACTGCGCTGCGCTCCGTGCTGCACTGCGCCCGGGATACGTATGCTCACTTCGCTTCCGCCTCCGCGCGCAGCTTAAATCTTTGGATTTTGCCGGTCGCGGTCTTCGGCAGCTCGGTGCGAAACTCGATCCAGCGCGGGTATTTGTAGACGGCGAGTTTTTGCCGGCAGTGATCCTGCAGCGCGCGGGCGAAATCGTCGCCGGCCTTTTCCGGCGATTTGAGCACGACGAACGCCTTGGGCTTAATCAGCTTGTCGTCGTCCGGCCAGCCGACGACGGCGGCTTCGAGCACGTCGGGATGGCTTTGCAGCGCGCCCTCGACCTCGAACGGCGAGACGTACATGCCCGAGACTTTGAGCATGTCGTCGCGGCGGCCGCAATAGACGAAGTAGCCGCTGTCGTCCTCGATATATTTGTCGCCCGAGCGCGTCCATTCGCCCAAAAAAGTCGTCCGCGACTGCTCGCGATTGTTCCAGTACATGATCGCGCTGGTCGGCCCGCGCACCTGCAGCTCGCCCATCTCGCCCCGCGCCGCGATCGTCTTGCCGTCGTCGTCGACCAGCCGGATGTCATAGCCGGGCACCGGCTTGCCGCTGGTGCCGTATTTCACGTCGCCGGGGCGATTCGACAGAAAGATGTGCAGCATCTCGGTCGAGCCGAGGCCGTCGAGAATGTCGGTGCCGTAGCGCTCGCTCCAGCGCCGCCCGACCTCGGGCGGCAACGCCTCGCCCGCGGACACGCAGCGCCGCAGTTTCAGCTCCGCACGCGCCGGCGCTGCCGGGCTGGCGAGAAACGCGGCATAAAAAGTCGGCACGGCATAAAACACGGTGACCTGGTGCTTTTTCAGAAGTTCAGCGACCAAGTCCGGCGTCGGCCGATGCGGCAACAGGATGGTCGTCGCGCCCACGGACATCGGGAAAGTCAGCGCGTTGCCCAGCCCATAGGCGAAGAACAATTTCGCCACCGAGTAGCAAACGTCGTTCTCGGTGATGCCGAGGATCGGCCCGGCGTAAAGATCGTCGGTCAGCTTGAGATCGGCATGGGTGTGGACGGCTCCCTTGGGCCTGCCGGTCGAACCGGACGTGTAGAGCCAAAAACACATATCGTCGCGCGTCGTCGGCGCGGTCACGGCTTGGGTTTTGGCGCCGGCCAGCAAATCGTCAAAGCGCGCGTGGCCTTGTGCATTCGCGCCCGATACGACGACGTGAGCGAGGTCCTTGGAGGCGCCGATCGCCTTGGCGAATCGCGGATATAGCTCTTCGGACACGACCAGGAGCCGTGCCCGGCTGTCCTCGAGCATGACGCGATAATCGTCCTCGGTTAAGAGCGTGTTGACCGGAACCGCGACCACGCCGGCTTTGACGGCGCCGAGGAACGCGGTCGGCCAATCGATGGTGTCGGTAAGACAAATGAGAATGCGCTCCTCGCGCCGGACAGCGAGTGCGCGCAGCGCATGGCCGAAGCGTTCGACGCGTTCGGCAAGCTCGGCGTAGCTGTAGCTGCCGCGGTCATCGATGTAGGCGACCTTGCCGGCGCGGCCGGCATCGAGGTTGCGCTTGAGGATGTCGGCCGCGAAATTGTAGTCGCGCGGGATCGCGTCGGCGAACGCGCTCGGCTTAAGGCTCGGTGGAGCGATATTCATCGCGGCGTTTCCTTCCCAGACCGAGGCATTATGCCGACCCGAAAAATCGGCCGCAATGGCACTCCAATCCTCGCTGATTTGCGCTATGAGAGAGACCCGTCCACCCAGCCACCGCCGGAACCTGCGTCATGATTTTCAGCCGCGATCGAATCCTCACCACGCATGTCGGCAGCCTGCCGCGCAACGAGACGCTGAGCGAGCTGTTGGTGACGCAGGAGGAAGGAAAACCCTACGATCCGAAGATGCTTGCGGAGGAAATGGACAAAGCCGTGCGCCACGTCGTCGAGAAGCAGATGCAAGCCGGCATCGACATCGGCAATGACGGCGAGCAGCGGCGGATCGGCTTTCAAACTTATGTGCCGCAGCGCATGTCGGGTTTTGCCGGCGTGTCGAAACGCCGCCGCGGCCGCGAGTTCGAGGAATTTCCCGAGCTTACGAGCTATCTGATGCGGCGCTTTCCCAATCCGCCGAAAAGCCAGCATGGAGCGCCCGAGGCGCAAAACGAGATCGAATATCGCGATCTCAAACCGATCGCCGATGAAACGGAAGGCTTCAACCGGATCGCCGATGAGCTGCACGCTTTCTCCGAGCGCTTCATGACTGCGGCTTCACCCGGCATCATCTCGACTACGATGCTGAACGCCTATTACGAGTCGCACGATGCCTATCTCGACGCCATAGCCCGCGAGATGAGCAACGAGTATCGCGCCATCGACAAGGCCGGCCTCGTGCTGCAGATCGATGCGCCCGATCTCGCCATGGACCGTACCATGATGTACCGCGACCTCTCCGACGCCGATTTCGTCAAACGCTGCGAACGCCACGTCGCCGCCGTCAACAAAGGCATCGAAGGCATCCCGCGCGACCGCGTGCGGCTGCACGTCTGTTATGGAAACTGGGAAGGCCCGCACATTCACGATATCGCGCTGGAGAAAATCCTGCCGGCGCTCTATCAGGCCAAGGTCGGCGCGCTGTCGATCGAATTCGCCAATCCGCGCCACGCGCACGAATATTCCGCGCTCAAGCGCGTGCCGTTTCCGAAGGACATGATCCTCATCCCCGGCGTGGTGGAGACCACCAGCAATTTCGTCGAGCACCCGGAAGTGGTGGCGCGGCGCATCGAGGAAGCCGTAGCTGCCGTGGGCGACCGCGAGCGCGTCATCGCCTCGACCGATTGCGGCTTCGGCACCTTTACGCGGCGCGAATGGGTCATCGAGCCGGTGGTGTGGCTCAAGCTCAAGGCGATTCGCCAAGGCGCCGATATCGCCTCGGCGCGGCTGTGGGGGAGGAAAGCCGCGTGATCTGCTATGGCCGCTCGTTCCCGCGAAAGCCCATAGGCGCTAAAATAACTGCGTTTCCCGGGCGCGGTGCAGCACGTAGCGAAGCGGAGTGATGCACTGCAGAACCGGGATCGTTAAAAACACGGAGTTTGCGACGATCCCGGAACAGCGCCGCACCACTTCGTGCTGCGCCGCATCCGGGAAACGGAGCTTAACTTGGCGCTTATGCGCTTTCGCGGGAATGAGCAGTAAGAGGTAATCGACTTATTGGAAATTCCCTATCTGCATACGCATTCACTCCAGCACAGGACCAACACCGTGATTGATCTCTACACCTGGACGACGCCGAACGGCCGCAAGGCTTCCATCGCGCTTGAGGAAATGGGGCTGCTCTACACGGCGCATCCCGTCGACATCGGCAAGGACGAGCAGTTCAAGCCGGAATTTCTCAAAATCAGCCCGAACAACCGCATCCCGGCGATCGTCGACCGTGACAACGGCATGAGCTTGATGGAGTCCGGCGCGATTCTGATTTACCTCGCCGACAAGACCGGCAAGCTGTTGCCGAAATCCGGCGAAGCGCACTACCGCACCATCGAATGGCTGATGTGGCAGATGGGCGGTCCGGGGCCGATGTTCGGCCAGGTGCATCACTTCACCAAATACAATCCAGGCAAGGCGCCTTACGCCGAGGAGCGCTATCTCAAAGAGGCGCACCGGCTCTACGGCGTGCTCGACAAGCGGCTGGCCGACCGCGAATTCGTCGCCGACGCCTATTCGATCGCCGACATCGCCATCTGGCCATGGGTGTCGCGTTACGAATGGCAGACGGTCGATCTCAATCGATATCCGAACGTGAAGCGCTGGTACGTCGCCATCGCCAAGCGCCCGGCGACGCAGAAGGGCTATAAAGTGCCGAAGGACGTCGGCGAAGTGCCGATGCCATAAGAGTCTACGTTCCCCGGATGCGGTGCAGCGCGCAGCGGTGCACCGCTGATCCGGGGTCGTCGCACGCTCGGCGTTTTTGTGCTCTGAGTTTGCAACGATCCCGGGTCTGCAGCGCACCACTCCGCTTCGCTCCGTGCTGCGCTGCGCCCGGGAAACGAAGCTATAGTCAATCATGGGCAAACGTTACTTCGTCTACATTCTCGCAAACCGTCCGAAGGGAGTGCTTTACGTCGGCGTGACGAACGATCTTGCGCGTCGAATTTGGGAACACAGGACAAAGGTCGTCCCAGGTTTCACCAGCAAGTACGGAGTGACGATACTGGTCTATTTCGAAGAATATGCGTCCATTCTCGAAGCTCGCGAACGCGAGCGAGTGCTCAAGCACTGGCGCCGGGCGTGGAAATTCAAACTTATCGAGCAACTGAACCCAAACTGGCGGGACCTTTATGACGAACTGGTCATGCTATGAGCGCTTGTTCCCCGGATGCGGTGCAGCGCGCAGCGGTGCACCGCATCCGGGGTCGTCGCAAGCTCGGGCCTTATATGCTCTGAGTATGCAACGATCCCGGGTCTGCAGCGCACCACTTCGTGCTGCGCTGCGCCCGGGAAACGGCGTAAAATTACTGAAACGCACAAGGGAGCCTCCCATGGACGACATCGCCCGCGAGCCGGCGACGATCCGCGCCGAGGATATCGATCCGCGCTACAATTGGGGCCGCGCGCTGCCGGCGCTCGGCACCATGGGGGTCGATTTCGAGGAGCGGGTCGATTACCGGCGGCTGCACCGCTATCGGCTCGGCCGGGTCAAACAGGCGCTGGAGAAATCCGAGCTCGGCGCGCTCCTTGTCTTCGACGTCAACAATATCCGCTACATCACCTCGACCAAGATCGGCGAATGGGAGCGCGACAAGCTCTGCCGCTGGGCGCTGCTGACGCGCGGAAGTCCCGATCCGATCCTGTGGGATTTCGGCTCCGCCGCCGTGCATCACAAGCTCTACACGCCGTGGCTCAAGCCGGAGAACTGCAAGGCCGGCCTGATCGGGCTGCGCGGCACCGTCAATCCGGCGTTCGGGCTGATGGAGCGCCACGCCAAGGAGATCGCGGCTTTGATCAAGGAGGCCGGCTGCGAAAAAATGCCGGTCGGCGTCGACATCATCGAGCCGCCGATGATGTTCGAACTGCAGAAGGCGGGGCTGAAAATCCACGACGGCCAGCAGGTGATGCTGGAGGCGCGCGAAGTCAAAAACATCGACGAAATCGCGCTATTGAACCGCGCCGCCGCCATGGTCGACGGCGCCTATCACATGATCAGCGAGGAACTCAAACCCGGCGTCCGCGAGAACGACGTGGTCGCCAAGGTCAACGAGTTTCTTTACCGCCACGGCTCCGACGACGTGGAAGCGGTCAACGCCATTTCGGGCGAGCGCTGCAATCCGCATCCGCACAATTTCACCGACCGCATGCTGCGCCCCGGCGACCAGGCGTTTTTCGACATTCTCCAGTCGTTCATGGGCTACCGCACCTGTTACTACCGCACCTTCAATGTCGGCCGCGCCACGCCGGTGCAGCACGATGCGTATAAAACGTGCCGCGAATGGCTCGACCGGGCCATCAACCTGATCAAGCCGGGCGTGACCACCGACAAGGTGTGCAGCGTCTGGCCCAAGGCGCAGGACTTCGGCTTCCCCGACGAGATGGCGGCCTTCGGCCTGCAATTCGGCCACGGCCTCGGCCTCGCCTTGCACGAGCGCCCGATCGTCTCGCGCGTGGTCTCGCTGTCGCATCCGACCGAGATCAAGGAGGGCATGGTGTTCGCGTTGGAGACCTATTGCCCGGCGAAAGACGGCTATTCGGCCGCGCGCATCGAGGAAGAGGTGGTGGTGACCGACAAGGGCCACCGCGTTATCACAAAGTTCCCGGCCGAGGAGCTGCCGATCGCGAATCGGTATTGAGGACCTTGGAGCCAACCGATATACAACTTATTCGGGCGTCACAAGGGATACGCTCGAAAACCATTCTCAACGACAACCGAGGAACGAAGCGATGAAACAGATGAACAGGCGTTCGGCGCTTTCACTGGCGGTAGCGGCGACGGCGGTCGCTGCGGGGGGGGGGGGGTAGCATTGGAGCAGGGTAACGCCGACGCAATTATCCCTGGAAAAAAACTGCCGCCCGGCGTCAGCCAGAAGGTCTGGGGCAAGCGCGAATCGTGGATCCCCGCCTACAAGAGCGTGGCCATGGTCGATCACATCCTTCAGCCAGGTGCCAAGAATTCCACCGCCAAAATGCCCAACGACATGGTGTGCCATATGGCGGAGGGCGAGCTGCGCGTCACAAAGAAGGCTGAAGGCGCCCAATTCACCGCCAAGAAGGGCGACGTGTGGACCTGCAAGAAAGGCGACGACGAAGCGACGGAAAACACCGGCAAGACCGTCGCCATCATGCGGGTCATCAGCCTCATTGCGACCTGACCTGACGCAGTGCCGCAGGCACGGGGCGACATTCGGCTCGGCCGGGACAATGACGCTCCCGGTCGCAGATTTGCCGATCGCGAAGAAATACTGATTACGTTCCCCGGATGCGGTGCAGCGCGTAGCGGTGCACCGCTGATCCGGGGTCGTCGCATGCTCGGCGTTTTGATGCTCTGAATTTGTTACGATCCCGGGTCTGCAGCGCACCACTCCGCTTCGCTGCGTGCTGCGCTGCGCCCGGGAAACGAATGCAGTAAGCCACGCATGACATCCAACGAACTCCCCAAGGTCGCCATTGCCGAGCATCTGGCGCAAAAAATTTGCGTGCTCGATGCGTCGCATTTGCCCGGCGCCGTGCGGCGCAAGTGCGAGGATTTGCTGGTCGATGTGGTCGGCCTGGCCGTCACGGCGCGCAACGAGGAGTATGTCCAGAGCGCGCTTGCCGCGTGCGAGGACGACGGGTCGTGCACCGCCATCGGGCACAGTCGTACGCTGACGGCTTCGGGCGCCGCCTTGGTCAACGGCACCGCGATCCATGGCGAGGATTTCGACGACACGTTCGAGGGCGGCCCGGTGCATGCCGGCGCGGTGATCGTGCCTGCTGTGCTCGCGGCGTGCGAGCGGTATAGTCTCGACGGGCGCGCGGCGCTCCTCGGCATTGCCGTGGGCGTCGAGACCATGTGCCGGCTGAGCCTGGTCGCGCCGACGCTTACGCATAAAACCGGCTTTCATCCGACGGCGATGTTCGGCACTATCGGCGCGGCGGCCGGTGTCGGTGCGGCTTTGAAACTTACGCCGCGCCGGATGGTCGACGCGCTCGGCACCGCCGGCTCGATGGCGTCCGGCATCATCGAATATCTGGCCGAGGGCGCGTGGACCAAGCGCCTGCATGCCGGCTGGGCGGCGCAATCGGGCCTGCAGGCGGCGCTCCTCGGCCGCGCGGGATTTTCGGGGCCGCGCACCGTGTTCGAAGGCGTGCACGGTTTTTTCCACGCCTTCGCGCATACGACGAAGGGCGACTACGACGCGCTGATCGGCGATTTCGGCAAAACGTGGCTAACGCAGACGCTGGCGTTCAAGCCCTATCCGTGCGGGACCATGACGCATCCGTATATCGATTGCGCGCGCCGGCTGGCCGCGCGCGGCGTCAAGGCCGACGATATCGTCGACATGGTATGCGAGGTTGGCGAGGGCACCGTGCATCGGCTGTGGGAGCCGCTTGCCGCCAAGCAGCGCCCGGCCAACGGCTATTCGGGGAAATTCTCCACGCCGTATTGCATCGCAGCCGGTTTTTTGCGCGGCAATGTCGGGCTTGGCGACTTTAGCGACTCTGCCGTGCGCGATCTAAATGTCGTCGCGCTCGCCGCCAAGGTCAGCTACCGCATCGATCCGCAAAATCCCTATCCGAAGAATTTCACCGGCCATATTCGCGTTACGCTGCGCGACGGTTCTGTCGTGGAAGAGCGCCAACCCTACATGCGCGGCGGCACGCACGAACCGCTGACGCGCGCCGACATCGAACAAAAGTTTTTGCTCAATGCCAAGCACGGCGGCTGGAGCGAAGACCGGGTCGCCGCCGTGCTGAAGCTGCTGAGGACTTTATTCGACGAGCCAATTAAGCTCGCGCCGCTGCGCGGATAGGGGGAAACGCCATGCCCACGATGATCGCGGCGCGGCTGCACGCGTACGGCGCGCCGATGACGCTCGATCGCATCGAGGTGCCGCAGCCGCGGCCGACCGACGTGCTGGTCGAGGTCAAGGCGTGCGGCGTCGTTCCCAATCTCACGCGCGTCGTCAGCAATTTTTTCGGCACGCTCACGCCCGACAACAAGATGATGCCGCCGCTGCCGGCGATTTTTGGACTCGACCCGGCCGGTGTGGTCGCCAAGGTCGGCGAGCAGGTTTTTTCCGTGCGTCCGGGCGAGCGCGTCTATGTCAACCCGGCGCGCTCGTGCGGCTCGTGCCGCATGTGCCGCAGCGGCCAGCCGCTGGATTGCCCGAGCTTCACCCTTCAGGGCTATTTCGGCCGCTCGCAGGAGATCATGCGGGCCTATCCGTATGGCGGGCTGGCGCAGTTCATCACCGCGCCCGCCACCGCTTTAGTCAAGCTGCCGGATAATGTGAGCTTCGAGGCCGCGGCGCGGTTCGGCTATTTGGGCACCGCCTATTCGGCGATGAAGAAAATCGGCGTCGGGCCGGGACAGACGTTGCTGATCGACGGCATCAGCGGCCAGCTCGGACTGAACGCCGCGCTGCTCGCATTGGCGATGGGCGCGACAAAAATCCTCGGCACCGGCCGCAAGGCCGCGTTGCTCGGTCGGGTCAAGGCGCTGGCACCGGAGCGGATCGACGTTCTTTCAGTGCCGAATGCCCCCACCCCAACCTCCCCCGCGAGCGGGGGAGGGAAGGACGGGGGAGCCGACCCTCTTGTGGCCTGGGCGAAAAAAGCGACGGACGGCTATGGCGTCGACGGCATGATCGATTGCCTGCCGCCCGGCGCGCCGGCGAGCGCGACGATGCGCGCGCTCTATTGCCTGCGGCGCGGCGGCCGCGCGGTGAACGTCGGCGCCGTCATGGAAACGCTGCCGATCAACGCGTTCTGGATGATGACCAACCGCATCGGATTGCAGGGTTCGGTGTGGTTCACGACCGGCGAAGGCGAGGACATGGCGGCGATGGCCGGCGCGGGAACTTTGAACCTCGCTGTGCTCGAACACCGCGTATCGCCCTTGTCCAAGATCAACGAGGTGCTCGCCGGAATGGACGAGCGGAACGGCGGATTCACCAATTTCGTGATCGATCCCAGCCGCATCGAGGGATGATTGGCGCGGCAAAAGCTGCTAATCCTTCCCGCCAACAGTAAGCCCCAGCGGAAAAGCCCAGCGAGGACAGTCATGTACGGCAATCTCGAACTTTTCATCGACGGCAAATGGCTCGGCGGCGACGGCCGCAAGGGCGAGGACGTGATCAATCCGGCGACGGAGAAGCCGCTCGCGCATCTGCCGCACGCGAGCCGAGCCGATCTCGACCAGGCTCTCGAAGCCGCCAAAAAGGGCCTCGCCGTCTGGCGCGCCACCTCGGCCTACGACCGCGCCAAGATCATGCGCAAGGCGGCCGACCTGATGCGCGAGCGCTATGACGCGATTTCCAAGATCATGGTGCTGGAGCAGGGCAAGACCTACCCGGAAGCCCGCGCCGAGGTGATCACGTCGGCCGACATCATCGACTGGTACGCCGAGGAAGGCCGCCGATCCTACGGCCGCATCGTGCCGGGCCGCGGCAAGGGCGTCCGCCAGCTCGTGATCCAGGAGCCTATCGGGGTTGTCGCCGCGTTCACGCCGTGGAACTTCCCGGTGCTCACCCCGGCGCGGAAAATCGGCGGCGCGCTCGCGGCCGGCTGCTCGCTCATCCTGAAAGCGTCGGAGGAAACGCCGGGCGCCTGCGTCGAGATGGTGCGCTGCTTCGCCGATGCCGGGTTGCCCGCGGGCGTGCTCAATCTCGTGTTCGGCGTGCCGGCGGAAGTCTCCGAGTATCTGCTCGGCAAGGATGCGATCCGCAAGATTTCCTTCACCGGCTCGATCCCGGTCGGCAAGCATCTGGCCGCGCTCGCCGCCAAGAGCATGAAGCGCACCACCATGGAGCTCGGCGGTCATTCGCCGGTCGTGGTGTTCGCCGACGCCGATCCGGAGAAGGCGGCCGACACCATCGCCGCGTTCAAGTACCGCAATGCCGGCCAGGTCTGCATCTCGCCGACGCGCTTTTACGTGCAGGAGGATGTCTATTCGCGTTTCCTCAAGCGCTTCACCGAATACGCCAACGGCATCAAGGTCGGCGACGGCTTGGAGAAAGGCATCGCCATGGGCCCGATGGCGAACGCGCGGCGCATCGAAGCCATGGAGAGTTTCGTCAACGACGCCAAGAGCCGCGGCGGCAAAATTCAGACCGGCGGCAAGCGGCGCGGCAACCAGGGCTATTTCTACGAGCCGACGGTGATCACCGACGTGCCGGACGATGCCAAGGTGATGAAGAACGAGCCGTTCGGGCCGCTGGCGCCGGTCGTCACATTTAAGACTTTCGATGAGGTGGTCGAGCGCGCCAACTCGCTGGAGTACGGGCTGGCGGCTTACGCTTTCACCACGTCGAATTCGACGGCGGCCGCGATCGGCGATGCGCTGGAATCCGGCATGGTCGGCGTCAACTCGATCGCCATCTCGACGCCGGAGACGCCGTTCGGCGGCGTCAAGGAGAGCGGCCACGGCAGCGAGGGCGGCATCGAGGGCTTGGGCGCCTATTTGGTCACCAAGTTCATCTCGCAGGCTTGAGCCAGCCAGGGCATGACGAAATTTAGGCCACGCACGGTCCAGCGCATGGCCGGCTACGCTGGAACGAACGTGATGCTAGAGCCCGATCCCGAAAAGTGGTTACCGGTTTCCCGCCTTCGCGAAGCCCGCTTCGGCGGGCGAAGGAAGGTCGGAAACGATCATGCTCCGATAATAAATTAGAATGGGATGACGATTCGAAGAAAAGTCATCCCGTTCTAACGGCGCGATGTTGACGGCGGAGTCGGCGGCGTGGATCTTTTGGATGGCGTGGCCGGGTTCGTAGCGGCCGTTCTCGTCTTCGGATTTTTCTTCCGCAACGAACTGCGCGCGTGGTTCCGTCGTCGACGCAAATCCGCCGCCCAGGCAGTCGCTCAAGCTGAAATCATCCCACCCGTGCCGCTCGATCTGGGGGCGCTGACCAACCGCCTCTACGAGCTCGACAAGATATTCGGTCCATTCGGGTCCAATGCAGCGCATCCGAGCAACCTCTATTCGCAACCGGATTTCCGGGAGGCCGTGAGGCTCCTCGCCTTGCCGGGCGTGCCGCTCGCCACCGTGTTGCAGTTTGTCGAGGGCAACAGCTGGTCGCTGTCGAGCGCGGCGCTGGCGGCACTGAGAAGCCGCCCGGAGCGTCACAAGGCCGTCGAGCCGGTGCTCAAGCAGTGCGCGCACTTTTCTCCGTGGGCGATGTATTTTGCGCTTGATTTTCTCTTTGACGCGGAGCCTCGCGTCGCCGTCGGGGCGCCGCTTGCCTATGCCAAGGATTGGTGGATCGACAATCGCTGGATGCCGAATATCTTTCGCGATTATCTCGCGCGCCGTACGGAACGCGGCGACGCCGTAGTTTTTGGCAACTCGCTGTGGGTCGCGGGTACCTCGCCGAACCAGCTCATCCGCAGATTTCTGCAAACGATCACTCATCCGTCGGCGGCCGTGCTGATCAAGGAAATCGACGACGTCGTGCTGCCGGCGCAGTCGGCGGCGCCGGCTGAGAACCTCGCGACATTGAACGCTGTCGGACGCTTCTGGAAGGATCGGAAGGGCGGTGAAATCCTTGTCAAGCCGGACGGCTGGGACAAGGCATTCGCGCTCGCCCTGGCGACGCTCCGCCAAAATCCAGCGCGGTCGATGCTGGTCTCCGGCGAACCGATGGTCGGCAAGACGTCATTCCTGCGACTGTTGGCGCAGCGGATCGAGCCGGACGGTTGGGTCGTATTTGAGGCAAGCGGCGCCGATTTGCAGGCCGATCAGATTTATATCGGACAGCTCGAAGGCCGCATTCGCCAGGTGGTCGACGAACTCGCCAAGGGCTACCGGATGATCTGGTACATGCCCGACATCGTGCAGCTGGCGTCGAGCGGCACGCATTCGGGCCAAAGCGCGACCATGCTCGATCAGATCATGCCCGCGATCGGTGCCGGCCGTTTGGTGGTTTGGGCCGAAGCGACGCCGAAGGGGATTGCTCGTCTGGTACGTCTTAAGCCGTCGCTGCGCGGCCTGTTCGAGGCCGTGGCTCTCGAGCCGCTGTCGCCGGCCGAGACACTGTCGCTGGCGCGCGACGTGATCGATGAAATGGCGGAAAGGACCGACATTCGATTGGACCACGATTGTGCCGAAGTCGCGCTCGATACCGCGAGCCAGTACCTCGGCGGCGGCACACTGCCCGGCTCGGTGTTGCTGTTGCTCAAACTGACCGCAGTGCGCGCCGAAGAGACAAAAGAGCGGATTGCTTCCCGGGCGGTGCTGGAAACGCTGTCGCAGCTTTCTGGCCTTCCGGTGTCGATTCTCGACACCAAGGAGCAGCTCGATCTCAAAACCATTCGCGATTTCTTCACAGCGCGCGTGCTCGGCCAGGACGAGGCGATTGCCGCCCTCGTGGACCGGATCGCCATGCTCAAGGCCGGTCTCAACGATCCCAATAAACCGATCGGCGTCTTTTTGTTCGCCGGCCCGACCGGCACCGGAAAAACCGAACTCGCCAAGGCGGTTTCGGAATTCCTGTTCGGCTCGGTAGAGCGGATGATCCGCCTCGATATGAGCGAATTCCAGACCCACGAATCAATGAGCAAGATTCTCGGGCAAAGCACGGCGGCGGCCATAGAGGCCGACTCGTTGATCAACCGCGTCCGCAAACAGCCTTTCTCGGTCATCCTGCTTGATGAATTCGAGAAATCCCACCCCAACATCTGGGACCTGTTCCTGCAGGCGTTCGACGAGGGCAGGTTGACCGACGCGATGGGCCAGGTCGCGGACTTGCGCCATTGCCTGATCATTATGACGTCGAACTTGGGCGCGACCGCCCATCGCACTCTTGGGCTCGGCTTCGCGCCGCAGGCGGACGAATTCAGCAAAGAGCAGGTGCTGCGCGCGATCGGCCAGACTTATCGGCCGGAATTTCAGAACCGGCTCGACAAGGTCATCGTCTTCCGTCCGCTCACGCGCGAGTTGATGCGCGGCATCCTCAAGAAGGAGCTTGCCGGCTTGCTCGATCGCCGCGGTTTGAAGGACCGCGCCTGGGCGATCGAATGGGAATCCTCCGCGCTCGAATTTCTACTCGAGCGGGGCTTTTCGCCCGAAATGGGAGCGCGGCCGCTCAAGCGGGCGATCGATCAATATGTGGTCGCGCCGCTGGCGGCGATCATCGTCGAAAGACGGTTTCCGGAAGGCGAGCAATTTCTCTTCGTGCGCAGCGACGGCAAGGGCATTCAGGCCGAGTTTGTCGATCCCGATGCAGACGTGACGACAGCCGAGGAAACGCTTGTCGCGGCGCCGTCCGGACCCGCCGCACCCGACGCGCTCGCTGCGGCGATCCTTGCGCCCAAGGGGTCGCAGGCGGAATTCCAAATGCTGCAGGACGAATATGACGACATCGAGCGGATGGTGCAATCCGCCGAATGGAATGGGCTGAAGGATAATCTCGCGGAGGAAATGTCAGCGGCCGATTTTTGGACTCGGCCGGACCGCTTCGGCGTGCTTGCCCGGTTTGCCTTGATGGATCGGGTCAAGGCCGCGGCCGAAACGGCGAATGCGCTGCGCCGGCGGTTGGAGCGATACAAACGGTCGCCGCGCTACTCGGCCGAACTGAGCGGCCGCTTGGCGCTGCAATTGCACTTGATCCGGGAAGGCATCAAGGACGCGCTCGGCAATGCGCCGGTCGAACTCGCCCTCATCGTCGAGCCGGTGTTCAACGGCGCCGGCGATCGGCAGGCGACGCTCGCCTGGTGTAATCGATTGCGGTCGATGTATCGCGCGTGGGCCGGCAAGCGCCGCATGCAGAGCTCGGAAACGCCGGGAGTGGGAAAAGATAAAGACACGCCGATCCTGACGGTCAGCGGCTTCGGCGCCCATCGCATTCTGTCTGCCGAAGCGGGCCTCCACGTTTTCGAATCTTCCGAGGGCGCGGCGAGCCGGGTAACGGCGCGGGTGCGTGTTGTCCTCGTACCGCTCGGCGACGTACCCGTTGCCAAAGAGCACAAGCTGATCGTCGAGGCGCTCGACCGAGCGCCTCGGATGAACACCGTCGTGCGGCGTTACCGCGAACGGCCGCCGCTCGTTCGCGATGCCGCCGGCAAATGGCGCACGGGGCGTCTCGATCTGGTGTTGGGCGGTGAATTCGATCTGCTTCAGGCCGGCGCGCGATAGGGCGCAACGTCCGATGGCGCCAAATCCGAGCCTGGCGAGCCTGACTGTGCCAATTCCCGGTGGCCCAATTCCGTGAGACCGAAATGGGGCCCGAGCAGCCGCCGAACGCGGAGCATCTCGGAACGGGCGATGAATGCATCCAGCGAAATGCGGACGAGCCGCGACAACTGCGCCGGCCGCGCCACGAGGTCGCGCAATACCGCCGCTCCGTCGGCGCGGGCGCCCCCACCCATGCCCACGAGAGCCGCAGGAGGTATCGCGCGATCGGCCGGATCGACGATGACGCGCAGGGCGGCAAAGGCGAGGCCATGGGCCGCCGCGAGGCGGGCAACCACATGCGATTCCATATCCACCGCCGCTGCACCTGTTGTCCGGCGCAGCTCCCGCTTGGTTGCCGGCTCGGCGATCGGGGCATCCACGCCAATGATAGGGGCGTAACTGGCTCCCTCGATCGTGTCGCAGAGCCTGCGAGACCACATCGCATCGGTGGCGCGGGTGACGTCCGTTGCAACGATCGCGGATGCGACGACCCAGTCGCCCGGCCGCAGGCCCAAAGCGAGGCCCCCGGCGACGCCGAAACTGATGATGCCGCGGTAATCGTGCCGGGCCGCGCTTTCGACTGCTTTGGCCAACTCCCGACGGCTCTCCCGGGAGAAGACCCGGACGCCCGGTCCGGCGGCAATCCTGGCCTCGAAGGCCATGCCGACAAATGCGATGACGGAGCGACGATGGTGTCCGCGCGCAAGACCATCCACTTGCCCGATATCTTCGCCGCCGCCCAGCAGGCTTTCTGCAAGTGTTGCGCCGGCAAATTGCGCTTCGGATGCCATGAGATGGACTGAAACCCCCGCGAACGTGATCAGCCGTCGATCAACCCCTCAACAGAGGACGTGCGCAGACGCCCCTGTCCGATCCAGGTCAAAACACCAAGCGCGGTCAATTTCTTTTACAACTATATGGAAAAGTGCGGTTTACCCCGATTTGTTCCCGCACCGGCCCCACACCGCGTAGCATGACCCTTGCACCAAGAACGTGGTGGATTCATGGAAGACACAAACACGAATCGACACGTCGCTACCCTACCATAGCCCGCGATCGTCCGCCATGTGCTGCACTGCAGACGTAACATTACTCACCGGCGCCACCGGATTCGTCGGTTCAGCGGTAGCGAAGGCCTTGGTCGGCGCTGGATTCCCGGTGCGGGCGCTGGTGCGGCCCGGCAGCCCCCGGTTTCATCTCGATGGACTCAATGTTGAGTTTGTCGAGGGAGATATCCGCGACGCGGATTCGGTTCGGCGGGCGATCGGCGGTGTGCGCTACGTGTTTCACGTGGCCGCCGATTACCGGCTCTGGGCGCGCGACCGCCGCGAGATTTACGCGGTCAATGTGGATGGCACGCGCAATGTGATGTGCGAGGCCATGCGCGCCGGAGTGGATCGCGTGGTTTATACCAGCAGTGTTGCGACGCTGGGATTGCGAGCGGACGCCGCACCGGCGGACGAATCCGCACCGCTGGCCGAGGGACAAGGCATCGGCGCCTATAAGCGCAGCAAGATTGCCGCGGAACGGCTGGTCGAGGCCATGGTCGCAAGCGATGGGCTCCCCGCCGTCATTGTCAATCCGTCGACGCCGATCGGGCCGCGCGATGTGAAGCCGACGCCGACTGGCCGCATCATCGTGGAGGCGGCGCGCGGCCGAATTCCCGGATTCGTCGACACCGGCCTCAACCTCGTCCACGTGGACGACGTTGCCGATGGGCACCTCGCGGCGCTCAAGCGCGGTGTCGTCGGCGAACGTTACATTCTCGGCGGCGCCAACGTGTTGTTCGCCGATATGCTCGCCGACATCGCGCGCTTGGTTGGCCGCAATCCGCCACGCCTGCGGATTGCCCGTGGGCTTGCGATGCCGGTCGCCTACGCGGCGGAGGCGATGGCCTGGCTTACCGGACGCGAGCCGTTCGCGACCGTGGACGGCATTCGGATGTCCGCTCACCGGATGTTCTTCACCGCGGCCAAGGCCGAACGCGAGCTCGGCTTTCGCGCGCGGCCGTATTTGCTCGGTCTTGAGGATGCGATCCGGTGGTTTCGTCAGGCGGGACATCTGGACGGCAAGTGAGGCCGCTTAAGCTTTACTCACGTCACTGTACCCGCCCAATCCGCAGGTTCGGCAAGCGGCGCGCCCGCGCGTCGGCGTCGGCCGCAGCCGGGCCGCCGACCATGAGGCTCGCCGCGCTCAGTATCCCGTGGGAGGGTGCGGCCTCCACGGCGGCATTGACCTCGTCACTGAGCTAGAAATCATCCGCATTGATGACCGGACGCTTCAGTGAACCAGCTCCCGCCGTTCGCGCAGGAAGGAAAAGAACTCGACGCCTTCGCGCAGCCGCCGCACCGTCATTTCCGGACTGCGCACCATCTCCGAGACGATCGACGCTATCTTGGGAGCCCGGAAATAAAAGCGCCGATAGAAATCCTCGACCGCCTGGAAAATCTCGGAATGGGTCAAGTGCGGATAATGCAGCGGCGCGATCTGCACGCCGCTCGCATCGACCAGCTCGGCATGCTCTTCGTCGAGCCAGCCGCGATCGAGCGCGTCGCGGTAAAGCTCGGTCCCCGGATAGGGCGCCGCAATCGACACTTGGATCGTATGCGGATTGATCTCCGTGGCAAACCGAATGGTTTCCTCGATGGTTTCCTTGCTCTCGCCGGGCAGTCCGATGATGAAGGTGCCGTGAATGGTGATCCCCAGCTCGTGGCAATCCCTGGTGAAGCGGCGCGCCACGTCGATGCGCATTCCCTTCCTGATGTTGTGGAGAATCTGCTGGTTGCCGCTCTCATAACCCACGAGCAGGAGCCGCAGGCCATTGTCGCGCATGACTCTCAGAGTATCCCGCGGCACGTTGGCCTTGGCGTTGCATGACCAGGTGACGCCGAGCTTGCCCAGCTCGCGCGCGATCGCTTCGGTGCGCGGCCGATCGTCCGTGAAGGTGTCGTCGTCGAAGAAGAATTCCTTCACCTGCGGAAACGCCGCATTCGCCCAGCGGATTTCGTCGATGACATGGCCGACGCTGCGGGTGCGATAGCGGTGGCCGCCGACCGTTTGCGGCCACAGACAGAATGTGCAATGCGATTTGCACCCGCGCCCGGTGTAAAGCGACAGATACGGATGCTTGAGATAGCCGATGAAATAGTTCTCGACGGTCAGGTCGCGCTTGTAGACCGGAGTGACGAACGGCAGTTCGTCCATGTTCTCCAGGGTGGCGCGCGGCGGATTGTGCCGGACGGCGCCGGAGGCATCGCGGTACGACAGGCCCGCGATGGCGCCCCAGTCGCGCTCCTCGGCGATTTCTTTGATGGTAAAATCGAATTCGTTGCCGGCGACGAAATCGATCTCGGGCGAACTCATCAGGCTGGCGCGCGGTTCGACCGCCACTTTCGCACCGACAAAGCCCGCTTTCATGCTCGGATTGGCGGATTTGAGCGCTTCGATGACGCGGACATCGGACGCAAACGAGGGGGTCGAGGTGTGCAGCACGGCAAGATCGTAGTCGCGCGCCTGGGTTACGACCTCCGCCAAGCTGAGCCGATGCGGCACCGCGTCGATGAGCTTGCTGCCTGGAACGATGGCCGCCACTTGGGCGAGCCAGGTTGGGTACCAGTAGGAGCGAATTTCGCGTCGCGCTTGGTAACGCGATCCGGCCCCCCCGTCGAACCCGTCGAAGGAGGGGGCTTGCAGGCACAACGTCCGCATCATGAGCGCCTCAGGTCTTCCTCGATGAGGGTGCCGTCCGCGGCCACACGATACTCGGCCCCTCGCCAGTGAACCGTCGCCCCAAAGTAGCTCGCCACATAGACGGCGAAAGCAATGATGTCTTGCAGTGGAATGAGCCAGTAATTTTCCCGCGGCAGCCCGAATCGCCGTTCGACGCAGCGGCACAGCGTAACGCGCGAAGCGAGCGCCGCCAGCGCAACGAGGGCCGCGGCGGTGCTCCCCGACAGCATGCCGAGAAGAGCGAGCGGCCAGGGATGGGTCAGGATCGTTCCGGCGTAGCCGATCGGGTCGATGCTCTTGACCGTGCGGGCGACCCGGATCTGGTGCCGCACGAGCTGGCGCAGACTGTCCTCGAAGCAGCGGTGGCCGACCAGGAACGGCGCGGTGATCACGTCATAGCCGGCCGATCGCACTGCAACGCCGATCGCGTAATCGTCGGCGAGCTCGTCGGCAAAAGCGGCAAAGCCGCCGATCCGTTCGAGCGTGGAGCGCCGCATCGCGATCGTGGCGCCGAAGCATGGCTTCGTCACCTTTATGGCCAATCCGGTGATCGCCTGCGGCAGAAAATGTGTGTTGATCGCAAGCGCGGACAGGCGCGCCCACAGGCCGTCGCCGCCGGCGCCGTAATAAAGGCAGGTCACGGCGCCGACGCGCGGCTGCGCCAGCAGTGCGGTGACGGCGCGCACATAGCCGGAGTGAATCGCGATATCGCTGTCGGAGAGGATGATCGTATCGTGCCGGACGCGCGGCAGCATGTTGATCAGATTTGACACCTTGCGATTGCCGCCGTGCCGGCGCGGATCGACATGGAGCTCGATAGGATCGTCCGGGCGCTCGCGTTGCATTGTCCGTACGGCCGCTACTGCAGGCGAGGTAGCATCCCGCGCGCCGCACAGGACCTGGATGGGACCATCGTAGTCCTGGCGGCAGAACGCGGCGAGACGCGCGGCAAGGCCGGGCTCGGCGCCATGCAGCGGTTTGAGGATCGTAACCGGAGGCGGCGCGGCACCACCGACGGTTTTGTCCTCGCGAAAGCCCAACACGAAAGCGGACTCGATCAGCATGAGAATACAGCCGACGAACGCGCCGGCGAGACAGATGTCGCACAGCGACATGACGAATGACGCCGCATCGGCAATATTATGAACAATACTCATGATACCTCCACGGCTTACGAAGCCGCCTCGTTCACACCGCCAAATTTCCGCTCGAGAGTGCGGCGCGACAAATAGATCGGCACCCGCACGCGCATGAGCGTATCGAGGCGAAGCGCGGCGGCATTTTGCGCGAATACGGTCAGCGAGATCAGGATATTTTCGCCGAATCGATGGATGCGTTCGCCGAGCGGCAATCGCTTAGACTCCATGACCGTCTCGAAACCGTAATATCCCATGATGTATTCGATTTGTCGCCATTGCGCCCTGGTGGCGGATGGAACATCGCCGCAGATCGTGCGAACGTCGCTCAAGTCGGCCCGCGACGACAGATAACGCGCGAGCTCGCGAAGCGATATCGAAATGCTGCGCTGCATCTGACGCGCCCAGCGGATTGTCGTTCCTTTCTGCGGCACCGGGGGAATGTGCGCATTCCAAAAATGCAGCCTTGCAGTGCGCTGCCCGGGCTGCAAGCGCGTGCCGTCGCGGAGCGTGAGCCGGCTTCGCGAGCGGGCGATCTCGAGGCGGAAAACGCACGACGGATGGGCGCTATACTCGACGACCGAGTGACGGCGCCGCAACCGCGTATCGAGCGCAAAAATGGCCCCGGCCAGCCACGGATGGCTGTACGGCGGATCTACGCTGCGCTTTGCGGAATCCCACAGCGCCATAAGCGGCTCTCCGCTTGCCTCCACCCACGGGAAACTTTCCCACCCCGAAAAGGTTGCCCATACCGCCACAATAGAGGCGGCATTATAGCCGGCATTTTCGAACGGTGCGAGACGCTGCCGGCGCAATCCAGGCGGGCTTGGGGCGCACCGGGCTAGGCGCTTTCGTCGCAGTACAGCGTCGCCAAGGTGCTCTTGATCAGCAATGCCACCGGAACGGCGAGGATAATGCCTGGAATGCCGAATACGATGCCTCCGGCAAGAAAGCAAAAGATGATCAGCACCGGGTGCAGATGCGCGGCGGTGCCGAGCACGATTGGGCCAATGAGCTGGTCGATGGAAAGGCGCAGCGCGGTCGCGTAGAGCGCATAATCCAAAATGCTCATAAAGCCGGTGGCCGTTTGCAGCGATACCAGGCCGGCGATGATCGCCGCCGAGGTCGGACCGATCACCGGCACGGTTTCGAGAATGCCGGTCAGCAGCGCCAACAGGATCGCATGGTGGATGCCGAGAAAGAAGCCCAAGCCCACATAGGACGCCGTCGTCGCATAGATCACGACCACGATCATGCCGAGGAAATAGCGCGTCAACACGGGGTCGAGCCGCGCCCAGATTCGTCCGACCAGTGGGCGGCGATGCGGCGGCGCAATCCACAACAGTCCGCGTGCGATGCGCTCCCCGTCGGTGAGAAAGTAGAACAGCAGCACCACCGACAGGACGGCGCCCATGAGAGCGGCCAGGCTGTAGCCGGCAAAGAGCGCCAATTGATCCGTCTGCCCGATCCCATCGCGAATCCGATCGAGCGCCGACTGGACGATCTGGTGCGCGTCGACCGAGTATCCGAGCAGCTGAACAGGATGGTTGTCGATCGCCTGGCCGACAAATTTCTGCAGCAGTCCCTGCAAATCCGTGGCAAGGCTTTCGGCCTGGACGGCGATCCGCTTTGCCGCAAAAGCCGCGAACAACCCTCCGGCGACCAAAATCACCACGAAGAAAACAATCGCAAACAGCAAACGCGGCCATCGCGTACGCTTGGCGAGCCAATCCAAAGCCGGCGTGCAGATGTAGGCCAGGATGGCCGGCAGCACGAAGGGCAGCAATATCAGCTTGATGAAGTAGAGGAATACCGCAAGCGCAGCAGCCGCAAGAATGACCGCGCGGGTCTCCCCGGCGTCGAGCGGCCCAGCGGCGCGTTCGCGCCCGTGGGGACGCTCATCCTCGCTTCTCCTCTTAGCGGCTTTCATGAATAGATCCGACCTTTCCAGCTTACCCGGCCGCGCAGCCGGCGGCGAACGCTGTCAAGTGCCATAAGCGCACCCACCGTATAACCGAGCGGGAACAGAAGACCGTAGTAAAAAGGAATACGGAAATAGCGCGCGGCCGCGATATGCAATGCGAACGCCGCGGCGGAGGCGAGCAGCGCCACGGTCAACGCCGCCGAGGCGCCCGGCATACCCTGTGCGCAAGCGGCCGCGTCGCGGATGGGGATCGCCACGGCGGCCCAAGCCAATAGGACGGCGATGAGAGCCACCGTCAGCGTCGCGCGGCGGCCGCCCAACGTATCGATTAGATTCTTGGCAAGTCCGGGCCACAAAGTTCGCCAACCCGTATACATCCGCGCCGAAATAAGGTCCTCGCCGCCCATCAAAAGGACGGATCGTCCGGATTGTTTGAGGCGGCGGGCGAATGCCAGGTCTTCGCAAATCGCGCTCGATACGGCGGCATGGCCGCCCGCCGCGTCGTAGGCTTCGCGCCGTATCAGCATGAATTGCCCGGTCGCCGTAACGGCGGAGCCGGAGCGCGCCTGCGCGCGGCGGAGGTCCTGAATGAACGACAGGAGAATGAGGCCGCACGGCAGAACCAGGCGCTCGGCGAAGCTTTGCAATTCCTGACGCGGCGCCAGCGACAACAGGTCGAGCTTTTGCTCAAGCGCCGCGCGCATGGCGCTCGAGAGCAGCGCGCCTTCGCCCCAGACATCGGCATCGAGAAAGCACAGCCATTCGCTCTTGGGCGGCGCCGCGCGCGCTCCGATCCAGCAGGCGTGGGATTTGCCGGTCCAGCGCGGCGGCAGCGGGGGGCACGGCAGCAGCGACAGCGGGGAAGGGCCGGCGGCAATACTCCGTACAATGGCGGCCGTGTCGTCGGCCGAATGGTCGTCGACCACGACCACGTTCAGGCGATCTGCCGGATAATCCTGCGCCAGCAGCGAATGCAGGCAGCGCCCGATATTCGCCGCCTCATCCCGCGCCGGTACGATAACCGTAACGTGCGGCGCCTCTTCGCATCCGAACGCAGAGGCAAGCGTGAGGCGCGGCAACAGTCCGCGTTGATTGATGGCCCGCAGGATCAACCACGTTACAATCGCCAGCCATGCTGAAGAGAAAAGAAGGTCCACCGTTCTACCGCCGCCGCCGCCCAGCCAAAATAGACTGGCGCCCGGACAGATTAACCTTTCAGGAATGGCCTCGGTTCCGCGCTCAGCGTGCCTGCGTGTAATCTGAAAAATTCGAACGATTACGCGTACGACCGAGCCAAGTAGGCTACGGCGTCCTCGGCGAGCTGTGTCGGCTCGCGTTCGCCGCGTTGCGCCATCTCAATAATCCGCTTGGCGACGATCTCCTGCGCTGCACGCCGATAGCGCGGCGACGCGAATGCACTGCCGGATTTTTCGACTTGTTGCCAAGCGTCCTCATAGGCCGAAACCAGCGTTTCGATAAACTCCGGGTCGAAAGCCGATTGTGCGAGAAGGGGAACTATAGACATGAACACTCGCCCCGCTCCGCAGCCCGAAGCGCGACCGTTCTGATTGTCGTCGGCGCGCCGGCCATTCTGACGTTTCGCCCGAACATAAAGAAAATATGCGCCCGATTACGGAGTTTTGCCAGCCCTATTCGTCTGCCGAGCGGGCGCCTGCGCCGCATACTTTGCAGGCGCAGCGGTGGAACTGGAACGCGCCGCCAAGATTCAGCTCGCAACAAACAGTTTCGATGTATCCGAACGATCGAGCACCGCCGCAGCCGTGTTGCCGAAAAACAACGTGTCGCCGGGCCGCCGGTTCGCCCCGAGCACGATCAGGTCGTAGCCGCGCTTTGCCTCCTTCAGGATGGCTTCCAGGGGCGCCGGGTCCTCGCGCATGCTGCGATGCACATTCACGTCGTAGCGATCGGCCAACGCAGTGAGATCGTTGAGGACGGCCTCGTCACTGCGTCGAGCCGCCTGCGCGCGCCGCGGGTTGCTGCGTTTGCCTGCGGTCGGACGGGTCACATAGAGCGCGGTGACCTGTGCATCGCTCGCGCGCGCCAACGTGAAGGCGACCTCGGCCGCACGGCGCGAAATCTCTGTGCCGTTCACCGGAACGAGAATCTTGCCTGGCCGGCTGAACAGCCGATCGACCTGCAAGCCATGCGAATCCACGACGGCGAGCGACGCGTCGAACTTTTGGGCAATGAGGGAAACGGCCGTGCTGAAGCCGCCCTTGGGATCGCGGGTGTTCGCGATCCCGATGACCAGAAGGTCGTAGCCTTTGCGTGCCTCCTCCGCGATCTGATGGGGACCAATCACGTGCTTGTGCACGGTCGTGACTTCGACCCTGCCCTGCCTCTCCGCGTCGGGATGGGCCTCGAGCGTGGTAATGCGCTCGGCCGCGGACTTGACCTCACGCGCCGAATCCTCGGCTTGCGTCTTCGCGGCCGCGGCCTTCGCCGGAGACCTCTTCACTTTCTTTTCGGTCGTTTTGTGAGCGTCGGCGGCGGTCATTTCGAGCACGGTCGCCGGCGTGCCGCTGGAGCCGCCGATTACGCCCGCGAGTCTCGCGGCGAATTTGCCGTTGGCGCTGTCGTCCACGGCGAGCAGCAAACGTTCGAGATTGGTCACGAAGCCGCGGGCGTCGATCTCCTCGCGCTCGAGCCGGATCCGCTCGTCCTTGCGCATCGGCACCCGACTGAGCGCCCAGCGCAGCATCGGCGGCATGGAAACGGTGGTGATCACCGCCATGGTGACGATGAGGGTGAATAGATTCTGGCTGAGCACGCTCATCGACAAGCCGATGGAGGCGATGATCACTTCGGTCGAACCGCGCGCGTTCATCGCGCAAGCGAGCGCAAGCGCTTCGCCGCGGACGAGGCCGCCGAGCTTGCCGCCGACGAAGGCGCCTAAAAATTTTCCGGCGCAGGCGATGAAAACGAGCACGGCGGCGAGCAATGCAAGGTCGGGATTCTTCAGTACGGTCAGGTCGGCGCTCAGTCCGGACAGGCCGAAGAAGATTGGCATGAACAACGCCACGATCAGCCCGCGCAATTGCTCGTCGATGTGGCGAGTGAGGATCGGCGACTCGCCGATCAGGATGCCGGCGACGAATGCGCCGAGGACCATGTTCACGCCGATCCATTGCGTGGTCAGCGCCATGGCGACCATGATGACCAGAATGGTCGTTATCACCGGAAACTCGCTGTGGAAATTGTCGTTCGCCCAACGGATCAGGCTGAACACGACGCGCCGGCCAATCGTCAGGCTTGCCGCCAGAAACAGGACCGTTCCCAGCACCGCGCGTCTGATCGACCAGGCGTCGATGCTGCCTGCGGACGCCAGCCCGAAAGCGATGGCGACGATGACCCAGCCGATCGTATCCTCGAGGATCGCCGAGGCGACGATGATCTGGCCGATATCGCGGCGCATGAAATTCATCTCGCGCACCACCATCGCGACGATTTTTACCGAAGAGATCGACAACGCGGTGCCGAGAAAGAGCGCGGTGACGATGCGCGCGTCGGGCTTGGGCAGCAACGAATCCGGCAGCATCTCGCCGAGCCAGACGCCGCAGGCGAACGGAATAGCCACGCCGGCAATCGCTACGGTGACAGCCGCGCGGCCCACCCGCTTGACCATCTGCAAATCGGTTTCCATGCCGGTCAGCAGCAACAGCATCAGAATGCCGAGCTGAGAAACGGCCTCGATCATGCTTTTCTGTGCGGCACCGGCGGGAAACAACAGGTGCTGCGCGTGCGGCCATAACAGGCCGAGCGCCGATGGTCCGAGCAGAATTCCGCCGATGAGTTGTCCCATCACCGGCGGCTGGCCGATCCGCTGCGCCGCCTCGCCCATGATGCGGCCGACCAGAAGCAAAAGTCCCAGTTCGGCGATGAAAGTGGCTATCGCGCCTTCCGATGGCGCGTCCTGCGCCGCAAAGGCCGCGGTGGGAATTACCAAGACAAGTGCGGCAATCGAAATAGCGCCAGCATGCGACGATGTACGCCTTGCCGGCACATATGCGCGGTAACGTCCGTCGCGGGCTGTCATCATAACATCGTGAATATTATCACGGCATCATAACATCATGAATATAATCATGGCATCGGCGCGAGCACATTCCAGGGACCAAGGCCGCGCGAGCCGTTTCGCTCCTTGGCGTTCCGCCTCGTTTGCGCCGCGGCGACGGAAACAGGCCGCGAAATGCCGGGTGACGCCGGGTGACGCCGGGTGACGCCGGCAAGCACGTGCGATCCGAACCGGTCGCTGGCAGCTTATCGGGTGGGGTGCAATCAAGCCGGATGCGGGCGCGTCAGCTTAAGCTCTTCACGCGCCATGACGTGCAAGAATTTCCAGAATACGGGGCGTCAGTTGCTCGCGCTTCACCGCAATCTGCGAAGCTCCTCCCTTGGCCCACTCCGCGCGGCTTTTGATCTCGCTGGAAAGCTCGGCGCCGAGCGCCATGTCCTTCAATGTCACTTCGCCCTTGGCGCGCTCGTCGCCGCCTTCGATGACGACGATCGGCGCCGCGCGCTTGTCGGCATATTTGAGCTGGGCCCGCATTCCGCCCTGGCCGAGATAGAGTTCGGCGCGAACGCCGCCGGCTCGCAGCTCGCTCACCATGACCTGGTAGCGCGCAAGTTGATCGCGATCGAGCACCAGAACGACGACCGGACCGGTATGCGCTTTGCCCGACAGCAATCCGCGCATTTCAAGCGCGGCCGCCAATCGCGAGACGCCGATCGACACGCCGGTCGCCGGCACCTTCTTGCCGAGGAAACGCTCGACGAGATTATCGTAACGGCCGCCGCCGCCGACCGAGCCGAAGCGGATCGGACGTCCGTCGTCGCCCTTGATTTCGAACGTCAGCTCCGCTTCGAACACGGGGCCGGTGTAATAGGCCAGGCCGCGAACGATTGCGGGATCGATGCGCACCCGATCGAGGCCGAAACCGGCCGCGGTCAGACTTGCGTCGATCTCCAACAGTTCGGCGGCGCCTTGCTCGCCGATTGCGCTGCCTTGCACCAATCCCGCCAATGCGGCGCAGACTGAGCGCCGATCGGAGCCTCCCGCATGCAGAAAACCCAAAACGCGATCGATGTCTTTAGTGGCCAGTCCGGCGCCTTTGGTGAAGTCGCCGGATTCGTCCTTGCGCCCGCCGCCTAGGAGCTGACCGACGCCCTCGATGCCAAGCCGGTCGAGCTTGTCCATCGCGCGCAAGACGGCCAAGCGCAGCGCGTCGCCCTCGGCGCCTTCCGGCACTCCGATGAGTTCGAGCACGCCGTTGAGGACTTTGCGGTTGTTCACTTTAATCAGGTAATCGCCGCGAGCAAGACCGAGCGCCTCGAGGCTGTCCGCCACCAGCATGCAAAACTCGGCGTCGGCGGCCATGGACGACGTGCCGACCGTATCGGCATCGAACTGGATGAATTCGCGATAGCGCCCGGGACCGGGCTTTTCATCGCGGAAAACCGGGCCGGCCTGAAAGCGGCGATAGGGAAACGCCAGCGAGTCGTAGTTCTCGGCCACGTATCGCGCCAGCGGCGCCGTCAGATCGTAGCGCAGTACCAGCCATTGGCCGTCATCGTCCGCAAACGAGAACGCGCCCTCGTGCGGCCTGTCCTGGTCGGGCAGGAATTTGCCGAGCGCGTCGGCGAACTCGATGCATGGCGTCGTCAACCGCTCGAACCCATAGGAAGCATAGACTTCCGCCAGCTTGCCGATGAGCTGCTCGTGGACGGCGAGCATCTTGCCGGTCGAGTCTGAAAATCCGCGCGGCAAGCGCGCTTTTGGCCGGTCGAGGGGACGGGATGTCTGGTCGTTCATTGCCGGATTTCCTGTCGGAGCATCCAGTCAAGTAGCAATTTGCCGGCCGCCGCGCCAGCAATGTGACGTCCATCGCACGATGCAGAAATCCGGCCGCTCTGCGAAACGACGGTTGGCCGCGCGCTTTTAGTTGCCGGCCGCGGCCTTGGTCCTGGCCGCGGCATCGCGGCCTTTCAGCGCCTGCTTGAACGAATCGAACGCGGGCGACGACCCCTCAAAAATGAACTCGCCGCGATCGACGATGATTCCGGCGGCCCCCGACGATTTGAGGAACTTCACGACGCTGTATAGTTCTGCCCGCTGACAATAAGCAACGACGAAAGTGCGGCCATCGGCAGATGTCGAATCTGAAATTTCATACCACGAGCCGAGAACGCACCCGTACTTCTCGGTCAGTTGTCGCTTCCCCTTCGACGCCGTCTTCGCCGGAATGGAAAAGCGCAGCACCAGCTGGGACGTTGCACGATTGCGCGCCTCGATCTGCTCGGCCAGGTGCTCCAGCGCGCCAATCGCCCGGGCGTTCCACGGCGCGGCGCGCAGCGAGGCGATCAGGCAAGCCTCGGTTTGCAGCACGGTGCCGCCCGCTATCTCCTTGAGATGATTCTCCGCAAGCGTCGTTCCCGTCGAGGTGAGGTCGACAACAAAGTCGGCCACCCCGGCGGCCGGCGCGCCTTCCGTGGCGCCCGCGGATTCCACCAGCGAATATTCGACGATGCCGCTTTCCGAAAAGAAGGCGCGGGTCAGCCGCGAAAACTTTGTCGCGACGCGCAGGCTTCTGCCGTGCCGTTGATGAAACAGCATCGCCGCCTCGTCGAGATCGCTCATCGTCGACACGTCGACCCAGGATTGCGGCACCGCCACGACCAGCCGCGCGGCGCCGAATCCGAGCTTGGGCATCAACAACGTCGACGCCGGCCGGCCCTCGCCATATTCGCGGTACAGATCCTCGCCGGTAATGCCGGCGTGAGCGTCGCCCTGCTCGATCCTGTTAGGGATCTCTTCCGGTCGGAAATAGATTACGTCGACATCGTTCAGCCCGATCAGGCTGGAGACGTATTCGCGGCCGTTGCCGACGCGGCGAACGTCGAAGCCGCAGCCGCTCAGGAAATTGACGCATTGCTCATGCAGCCGACCCTTGCTCGGCAACGCGAGAACGAGTTTTTGCGTGCCCGCATTCATGACTTCTTGCCCGGCGAGCCGGCGGCGCTTTCGCCTTTGGCATAGGACTCCAGAAACGTCAGCGCGATGAGTTGATCGGTGCGATCATTCAGCCGCCTTATGCGCACCTGCCCGTTCTTGGACTTGCCGGCGCCGGCAAAGACCACGTAAGGAATCTTGCGTTTGGCGGCGTAGCTCAGCGCGTTTCGCTCGTCGCGTTCCGAGGAATCAAGTTCGACGGACCAGCCGGCGTCGCGTAGCGTAACGCTGACGCGAATGCATTCCTCGTGGCCGTTCATTCCCGCGGCAACGACCAGCGCCTGCGGCGCCCGCATTGCGCTCGAAACCGGAGTTTGCGCCTTCTGCAGCGCCAACAGGAGCCGATCCAGTCCGATGCCAAATCCCACCGCCGGGATCGATGCATCCGCCCCCAGTCCTTCGAGCAGATTGTCGTACCGTCCGCCGCCGCACAGGTGACCGATCTGCATGAGATTTTTGGCGAAAATTTCGAATAGAAATCCGGTGTAGTATTCGAGGCCGCGCCGCAATCCAACATTGAACTGCAGCGCCACCGGCCTCTGCCGATAGGCATTGACGTAGCGCAGCCGCGTTTCACACCGCTCCAGAACGGGATCGATCGAGGCGATGCGGAATGTTCGGAAGTGATCGCGAATGGCTTTGAAGGCCGCCTCGGGCTTGGCCCGGATGTTCAAAAGCGCCATCACGCCTTGTATCAGTTCGGCCGAAATCGGTTCCGCCTGCTGCGCGGTGCGGCTGGTCAACCGCTCCACGATCTCTTCCGGCGTTCGTCCGCCGACGTGACGCACGTCCGCGAGAGCAAACACCTCCCGGATCAGCAGCTCCGCTTTGCCGGGCTCCACCGAGGCAAGCAGCGAAGCGAGTTCGCCAAATTCGTTCGACGCTTCGAAAGCGGCTGTCTGCGGCGCCGAAACTGCCGGGCCGATGCGAGTATCTTTTTGATTCCGCAGCGTGATGCGGCGAATCCGCGTTTTCGATCGCTCGCCGATCGGAAGCTGGTCGATAAACGCGTTGCGGATTTCGACGTCGCCGATTTCGACCAAAGCCTCCGCAAGACCCGTCGCTTCCAGGGCATCCAAGGCGGCCGCAAGGATTTCGGCGTCGGCCGATTCTCGCGATTGTGCGCCGATAAACTCGGCTCCGGCCTGATAGAACTGCCGGTATCGGCCATCGCTAGTCGATTCATAAGTGAACGCCGGGCCGAAGTAAGAAAGACGCGCTTGCCGTTTCGGCGATTTCTCCCTGGCGTCCGCTACCGGGTGCAGCTGGCGCAAATACGCCCGGCAAACGGGTATGGTGAGTTCAGGCCGCAGACAGACTTCCCGTCCGCCGGGGTCGGGAAAGATGTACATCTGCCGGCGAATGTCCTCGCCCGAGCGGTTGAGGAACGGCGACGAGCTTTCGAGGATCGGCGGATCGATGGCCGCATAGGCATAACGCCGCAGCGTCGCCGCGATGGCGTCGCGCGCCGTCTGCAGAGCGACGGCGTCATCCCCGGCATAGTCGCGCGTGCCGGAAATACTCGGTTGTGACGCCTGCATAGTGTCTACCTATAGTTCAACGTTTCTTCGCGGTCACGACATAGCGCTCGAGCTTACTGCGCCTGCATATAGCCGAAATTAAAGACCAATCCAGCGCCGCCGCGGCTGGGGCAGACCCGTTTCACGCTTAAAATCGAGAATTTCGAGTCAATCCGAGGAGCGTCCGCCGGGCCCTAACTCGTGGCGGACAAGGGCGGATTCGAGCCCCGATCCTGTTCGCAAAGCTTCGGAGGGATGCTTCGCGTGAACGTGTCGGGCGGACCCGCTCTGCCGAGCCCCCTTTGTCAAGGCGACGAAGGGCGATCAGCACTCTCTCTGACGGCCGTGGCCATCAAGCTCGTGCGCTGATTCCACTGAAACTGGCTTTGTACCAATTGGAGTGCGATCAACGCGGTGGCGCCGAGGCCATCGGCCTTGTGGATCAATTCCTGCAGGCACTCCCGGAACGAGTCTTCATTCACGCCTTCGACCGAAGCGTAGACAACACCGAGTTCCTCATGGCCTGTTGGAAGAGCATTCAAGCTGCTTACGCGCATCTGCCACCAACCTAGTTGCCGTGGTCGACGTCATCGAACACCGATAGCGCCTGCTCGAATGGCGCCGGCTCAATGGCTAGTGGACCGACGAATGGTCGGCTGAGTAGCGCCATGGTGAACAGCAGCGTACCGATCAGCGCTGCCATAACGCTCACCGTCAAGACCTGCGGCCAACAGCGCTCCATGAACAGTATAAAGCTCATCGCGACCGTAACGATGCCGCCGCCGATGGCAGCGAACCACATGAGCCACGACAACGAGTCCGAGGCCTGCACATAACGCTTGTTGCGGTCGAGAATAAGTTGAGAGTAGGTTTGCAAAAACTGCGCTGCGATGAGCTCCTGCGCCTTCGACTCCAGGGTGAGGGTGCCGAATACGCGCAAGACTTCGTTGGCATCGTGGCCTGCCTGCCTGTTCCGTTGTCCAGTCGCGAAGCGCTCCCATCCCTTGACGACGTCCTCGGCGTATTCGCGGATGACTTTCCGCATCTCGGCGCCCCCCCGCGCGTCCATGACCGTTGTTTGCCGGTACAGCGGCACGAGCAGAGCGGCCTCCTCCCCGGTGTTGGCGTGAGCCGTGTCGTACGATTCCCATTCGCCGACGACCATGAAGCCCAAAAGCACCGCGTAAATGACCCCCGCGGTCAGGAACAATGGCACCAGGACATCATTGCGACCCTCGGCAACATGCCGACGGAGATAGGTGCGGACGACGAGAACGCCGACAGCGGAATAGAGCATGAAGCCGCCCACGAATAGAACTGCGAGGAGAACAGCGCTCATCGCTAGCGGTCCCCGAGCGTCGCTTCGATAGCGTCGCGCGCCGTCTGCTGGGCGCTGCTGGCGTTGTCGCCGGCATAGTCGCGCTTGCCGGAATTACTCGGTTGGGGGGCCTGCATAACGTGTACCTGTAGGGCAAATCTCGTTTCCGTGCGAGAAATAGCGGTATCGCTCTGACGCCTGCCTATACCTGAGAATGCCCACGAATCCAGCGCCGCCGATATGTCCAGTGATCCCTTTTCGCCGTGAGCCTTAAGAAGTGCGTTTGCCGTCCCGGCCAGATGGATTGGGGAACCGGCCCAGGCGGCGAATTTGTCGCTGCTGTTCGCGCCACCGCGAATCCCGCGAGGATTGCGCGCTGGAATGTGGCACGCCGCTATTTCGCGGCCTGCGCCGTACGCAGTGACGATTGCGCGATATCGGCGATGAACGTATCGATATCGCGCAGAACCGGCGCGAGAAATCGCAGCGGCGGCGCCAGCGCGGCGATGATGATGTAATGCCCCACCCGGCGATAGGTCCGCACCGTCGCCACATTGCCGGCGGCGCGAAGCCGCGCCGCGAGGCGGGTGGAATTGCCGGGCTCGACAACCCGGTCGTTGCTGCCGGTCATCAACAAAGCCGGCGGCGCACCGGGCGAAACATGGAAGATCGGCTGGGTCTCCGGCCGGTCGGCGCCGCCGAAAATCACTTTGAGGACTTCATCGCGCAGCGGCAAATAATCGTACGGCCCGGAAATGCCGATCAAGCCGGCAATATCGCGACCGGGCGTCAGGCCGACCTGTTGCAGCCAGCGTGCGTCGATCGCCAGCATTGCGGCGATGTGGGCTCCGGCCGAGTGGCCCTGCAAAAAGATCTTTTTCGGATCGCCGCCGAAGCGGCTGACGTTGTCCTTGACCCAGCGGACGGCAAGCGCCCCGTCTTCGATGAATTCGGGATAACGGGCCTCCGGATAAACGCGATAGTCGGGAACGACCGCTACATAGCCGCGGCGGGCCAGCGCTTTGGCGACGTACCGGTACAGTCCTTTATGGCCGCTGCGCCAAGCACCTCCATAGAAGAAGACAATAACCGGCGCCGTGACCGCATCGACGGGCCGGCAAACATCCAGTGTGTGCCGCGAACCCCCGGCATAGGCGATGGAACGGGTGACCTCGATGGCTTGCCGCATGCGCACCGGCAGTATGAAATCTATTCGACCGAAATGAAGGCGAGCTCAGCCGGGAGCTGCTTTTCGCGAATTGTCTTCGGTATGAACCACCGTGACCTATGTGTCGGGAACGAACCGCCGAAGCAGGATGGCGGAGAGGGAGGCCGCCATACTATGGTCCGGCTACGTTCGCCGTTGTTTGCTGACGTTCTAAGTAATGCCGATTTTACGGGCCTTTTTGCGCCATCTTTGTCTTCCCTTGTTCGGTGCTGTCTGCTACAATCCGGCTCAACTGCTAGGGCACGTGCTAGGGCACAGGAGGCAGGGGATGGCGCGGAAAATCAACCGGCTGAACGCGCGCGCGGTCGCAACGATCACGAAACACGGCCGTCACGCCGATGGTGGCGGGCTCTATCTCTCGATTTCACCGAACGGTGGCCGACGGTGGGTTTTCCTGTATCGCTGGCATGGCAAGCCCACCGAAATTGGTTTTGGTTCGGCGCGCGACGTAGCGCTTGCACGCGCCCGCGAACTGGCGGGACAGGCCCGCGGCAACCTGGCGGAAGGCATCAATCCAAAGGACGCTAGGAAGCCCTCAGAAGGCGCTACGTTCGGCGAATGCGCCGACCGTGTAATTGAGGCCATGCGGCCGTCCTGGCGCAACGGCAAGCACGCCGCGCAATGGGACATGACGTTGCGGGACTATGCGGCTCCGCTCCGTCGTCTGCCAGTGGACAGGATCACCACCGATGACGTGCTGTCGGTTTTGAAGCCACTCTGGAACGCCAAACCCGAAACCGCCTCCCGGCTTCGCGGCCGGATCGAGCGGGTGCTTGATGCGGCCAAGGCGCAAGGGCTGCGCAGCGGAGAGAACCCGGCGCGCTGGCGGGGGCACTTGGATCAACTCCTACCCAAGCGCCAACGGCTCACGCGCGGGCACCACGCGGCCATGAGCTATACCGACGTGCCCGCCTTCATGGCCGACTTGCAATCGCGGCAAGCCACTGCCGCACTGGCGCTCGAATTTGCCATCCTTACGGCTGCGCGCTCTGGCGAAGTGCTTGGCGCGCGCTGGGGGGAGTTCGATCTTGTCCGCCCCGTTTGGACGGTGCCGGCGCAGCGGATGAAGGCCGGCCGCGAACACCGAGTGCCGTTGTCGCATCGCGCGCTCAAGATAGTGAGGACACTCCATGAAGCTCGCGACGGCGATTTCGTCTTTCCGGGCCAGAAGTCGGGTAAGCCGTTGTCAGTAATGGCGCTCGAAATGGTGCTCCGCCGTATGAAGATCGACGGGGTTACCGTGCACGGCTTTCGCTCCGCCTTCCGCGATTGGGCAGCCGAGGGCACGAATTTCACGAATGAGGTTTGCGAGGCCGCACTTGCCCATGTGATTGGAAATAAGGCCGAAGCCGCCTACCGGCGCGGCGATCTTTTTGAGAAACGCCGCAAGCTAATGGACGCCTGGGCCGTGTATTGCACAACGCCCAAGATCAGCAGGATCGTCGCGTTTGGACGGCAGAACGCATTGCGTTACAGGCCGCTGTAACACTACTAACCACTTGATTTCGTTGGTGCGTGCGGGACCAAAAGGGTGCCGTCGGCCCAGCCATAGCGCGAGCCCGCTTTAGTCGCTCTCAGCTTGCGACCTCCCGATCTCGCTTAAGGGATTTTCGCGGCTCACTGCAATTTACCCTCGTAAATGCACCGCCGCTTGATTTCAAATTTTGCTTCGACCTGGCTGGCAAACGCAAGCCGTTACCCAAATGGTTCACTGCGCTACACCGCTAAGTGTGTTGTTGCGGTGGGCGACTGCGTGGAAGCGACCCATTGCACCAAGCCTGAAGCACATCTCATCAAATAAGCCAACGAAGTACCCCACTGCAAAGCCAGAAATACGTCTCATCAAATAAAACAACGACCAAAAAATCACACAGCCTTCTTGTGTTTTCTCAACAGCTTAACGTCTCAGAAAAAACTTAACGACCAACAAATCGCACGAAACGACTCACAACGCGCACAAAGTTCTTGCAGTTTACTAATAATTTGCCAGCTTCCGCTGTGTTTGTTGGTGTCCGCCATGAGCATCGCGGCCAGGTATGGAGAGTTTCATGAATCCGCTAGGCTACACAATCGCAGAAGCATGCGCGTGCGCGCCGATTGGCCGCACGAGTTTATATCACGCGATCAACGCGGGCGAGTTGCGCGCGGTTAAACGCGGAAAGCGAACCATCATTCTCCATGACGATTTGGTTCGCTATCTGCGATCGCTGCCGGCGATCAAAGCGAAGCAATTAGACGCCGCGGCCCCGGCAGGCAGCATGAAAGACACTGACGGCGACGCAAGGGAAATGCCAAGCGCGGGTAAACACAGGTTGACGTCGTGAGCGCGGCCGGTGCCACTGGTCCGGCACCAACTGCGGGCAGTGTTACAGCGCCGGTAACGACCCTGCTTGCGGACCAGCAACAATCTGCAACCAATATGGAAATTCAGGAAAGCCACCGGCAGACTGAACGCCGTGCGGCGCGGCTCGGCGTACCAGTCAAGAAGATCAACGGCGCAGCGCCAGTTAGCTCGTACCAGTTTTTGGGTGAGACGATTGATACTGGCATTCCCGCTGCGGCAACCGCCAAGCGGACGCAGGCCGAGAGCATCAAGCACGAAGCACCGGGCAAGGAATAGCCTGAGCCGAACGTCGGGCAAGCGAAACAGCGCGGCACCAGGCCCCCCTTGGGACCGCCAGATACACTGTCGGGCCACACCGATGCATCCATTGAATTTCTGCAAGAGCGTGCTGCCACGCATCCGTTGTGGCATCCACAGCTTTCATTCAAGCGCACCGACCCGATAACCGGCGAGGAAGCCACGGGGTTCGAGACTGCTTCCTTTCCGCGTGACGCCAACGGCAATCCGAATTGGGACGACGTGCGGCGCTGGATCGATGACCGCCAAGGCCGCGGCAACATCTATTGGACCGTAAATGCCACGAAGCCGATGAACAAGAAGTCGGCCAAAAGGGACATCACCGCCGTTGTCTTGCTGCACGTAGACCTCGACCCACGCGGGGGCGAAGACCAGGAGTCCGCGGAGCAACGCCTCACGAAGAAGATCGCGGGTTATCGCCATCAGGCAAGCGTCATAATCAAATCTGGCGGCGGGGCATGGGGGCTTTATGACCTTGTGGAACCAGTTCTAATTGACGGCGACCCAGCCAAAATCGAGGACGTTGAACGTTACAACGTCGCGCTTGTACACGACTTTGACGGCGATAATTGCCACAACATCGACCGCATTGCGCGTTTGCCCGGTACGGTCAACATCCCGAACGCTAGGAAGCTCGCCAAGGGACGCCGTGCCAAACTCGCAGCGGTGCATAGCCGCAACGAAGTCCGTCACCCAATTACGAGTTTCGCTAAAGCCACCGCCGATGCGGTGACCGAAGCCAATCGAGCGCCATTGGTCGGGCATGAAGCGACCACGACGGCTGGCAAAGCACCGAAAATTGCGAACGTCGGCAAGCAGGTCATCATCAAAGAACTGATTGAGCCGCGGAAATATGCCCGTCGGGGCGACTAAGTATGATCGCCAGGCATTCCTGGAAAATCGTGAGCAGATTTTCGCGGAAGCCGTCACGCGTGAACCGGGTGCCAAGCTTTGGCTTGACGACGCGGACCTGAGGATGGAACACGCAAAGAAAATAGAAACGCTACGCGCGCGTGATGGCATGGAGGACTTGGTTGCGCGACTGACGGGAATTGGCAAAGACGGCGAAGAACGAATTTCGTCTGCCGATGTGTTCGCGTCGCTGATGTTGCACGCACACGACCTGACTGACAAGACCACCAAGCGGGTCGCTGTGGCCATGCGGCGATGCGGATGGGTTGGACCGCAACCACTTCGCTTCGCCGGTCCCGACGGTAAATCGTCCGTGGCGAATGGATACAAGCGCAGCAAGGAAGCGCGCGAGGCATTCGACGCGACTGTAGTGCCCGAGGGGGACGACGTTAGGCCGGATTGCGCAAACGTGAGCCCAGTGCCCGAAGGCGCGAACGGGCCGGGAGCGAACGTGTTGGGCAGATTGGAATGACGGAAGGATGATACGTGACGACGGCATCTTCAATCATGACCAGATAAATGTCGCGACGGGGGCGGGGGATAGTTTCCCCAATACCCACCCATGAACACGTCCGTAAGCCCGGAAACTACTCTCTGTAAGGGGTTGCACGGGTTTCGGGCTTACGCCCGAAAGAGCCGATGCCACAAGGCTTTTTGTAACTCTGTAAGCCCTGTAAGGGGTGTAGCCCAATTTTGAAAGACTCATGTAGGCCGGGGGAGAATACCAATTCCCCGTTACCGTATATCCTCTCTCGGGCGACCTGCTTACGAGCTTACAGGGCTTACAGGGCTTACATACAGCCGCGCTGTACTCGCCTGGACCAGCGTCGTGGTTGCAAGGTTAGAGGGTACGAGTGTTACCGGCCGGTAACAACGCCCGTCACCGATGCTGGCAGTGTCGCTGATCCACCGTGCCCCCGGTCCGCTCTGTCCAGTGGCAATAACCGTCACCGTTTGCCAACGATTAATACTCCGGGAACAAACAATTAGATGAAAACGCGTAAAGACAGATGGACGATGAAAAAAGCAAAAGGATCACATCGCCTGCACCGCTGGGTCGGTGCTTCGGTTTGAAGGTGGAAATGTGGGAGGAAAAAATGATTATCAGCGGCGCTGATTTAACATGTAGCCCGCGCGGCGCTCGGGCAAAAAAAGCTCGCAGATGGCATGCCGATAACGGGCCGTCCGACATGCAGCGATTGCCTCTCGGGTATAGCGAGCGCGAGGCGCTCAAAGATGGCGGCCCTCGACATATCCTCGCGTGGTACGCCAGGTCGCTTGCTAAACAGAGTTACGACGTTCTGGCGCATCCGTCATTCCACGAGTACGCCTGCGGCGTCATGGCCTTACCGAAGTCCACTTTTCCCTGTATTTCGGAAAATGCGGAGTTGCTGCTCGACATTCTCGAAATTCCACAGAACCGGGGCAGCGCCGGCACCTACCGGCTTCTGGCAAGATTGATGGCGGAGCTAGGCTGGGCCGCTGTACGCGTCCGCGACCGGACTCGTGGCGGATATTTGGAGCAAGTGCGGGGCTATTGCCGCGACGCGGCATTTGTGTAAGCCGCGGTGGCTACTCGCCCTATGTACTGGCACATCGTCAGACTACCGAGCCCAGTCCGGCATGCAGGGATACGCCTCATGGAAGGAGGCAATCAGCAAGGCTGAGGCTAAAAACTGTCGCACATTCGGAGGTTGCTTCAATACATAAGGGAAGGCCAGTACGGCCAAATCGTTCCCCGTCGCGCTATTCGGAATGCACGTTCTTGCTTGGTGAGGAAGAGCTTTTTGCAACATTATCACCGTGTCCGCAACCCCGCGCATGTAGGACCAACATGAAGAAAGCTCTGCTTCTGAAGCACCCTTCGAGCAAAACACAATCCAGCGATTCCCAGAAAAGGAAGGCGGCGTTGGGGAAAGATCATCCCAATTTAACGGAGGCTGTGCGCCAGGCGGCGCTCCCTGCTGCCGGGACTGAGCTACGAGATCATCAAAATTTGGCGACACGCCGGAAGGAAGCTGCGATACGTCGGGTATTTGCTGCGCCCGCATTGCATCTTCAAAAGAAATTTCTTCAGGCATGTTACCGAAATGCCAGAGAGCGATACCGATCAGCGCTCCAAGGACGGGAGCGACCCACAACGGCCACCAGCGCAAACTAGTTCCTCGACACAGTGATTTTGACTGGTTGAGCCTGGGCAAGAACGGGCGCCCGTCACGGTCCACAAGCTGACCCAAAGAGTCAAAATCACTGTGCAACGGAACTAGCCGTAAAGACGTTTTTTGAAAGGAAGTCCGAGCGGACTGAACCCAGTTGGTTGTATGATTGCCGAGGATTGTGGTTCCCGCTCAGGAAGGCACTCCCTGACAGACTCCCGCGCCGCGTCTGCGTTCTCACCCGCCGCTTCCGCACCAGTGGACAAAGCCTCTTCCTTACGCAGCTTCCCGTTCGCGATGGCGTGGCTATACTCGTCGATAAGGCTCCGCGCCCAGCAATCGAGCTTGTTGTACATCCATAACAGCGATCCGATGCTTACCGGAAGAACGAACGCCATCGCTATCAGAAACGTAACAAGGAGCCTACGATTCGATACTATTACCCAGAAACAGGCACCCAAAAATAATAGCCCAATTACGCTCGCCTTCGTTAGTGGGGGAGGCTGCGCGCGGTTCCCATTGCGCAGCTTTTCGGCGTCTCCGAGAACATCGGCTAATGTGAATGGCTTGTTGTTTGATCCCCGCGCGGGCGTGCTTAGTCTGTGCTTGAGTGAGCTAACAAAGGTCTTCCTTCCGACCTTAGCTATTTCCCCGCCCAGCCATATCTTTTCTGGTAATGACAGCTTAGGCGGTGTCCAGTTGAAGATGTAGTATGGTACGGACACAAACACCTTCGCCCCCCCAGTCCAGCCAGACAACTATCAGTCCCTCGCCGCAACGAATGCCGGCACGCCGAATTTGTAGGATGCTTGGACGAAGGCAGATTGAATTCCAGATTGAATTCCTGCAATTCATAGGGTCCGATGATTTTCTCGGTTGACTGTATCACACCACTTGCGTCGGCCGGTACAAGCTTGGGCGAAATCTCGGTTACGAGAATCTTGAAAAGCGATTGCGCCGTTAATTCGTCAACGTCGCCGGACGTGGCGACGAATCCGATAAGGTGGTGAATGAGCGTCTTTGATACCGAGGCGTTGACGTTGTAGTGCGACATGTGATCGCCCACGCCATAGGTGCACCAACCGAGCGCGAGTTTGGGGGTCGCCAGTCTCCCAGACCAGCCCGCCGTTGTGGTTTGCGAGCCGAAACAAATAATCGGTGCGGAGCCCTGCTTGGAGGTTCTCGAAGGTGACGTCGTAGACCTTCTCGTCGCGGGCGAAAGGATGCCCAATGTCGGGCGAGCATCTGACGTACGGCCGGCGACGTCGATCGTGGCGTTACCGATTCCCTCCCCCGAGCTGCACTGGCGCACTTCGTAGAATTCGCGAATTCGCGATAGTTGGGCAAATAGATCTTCGGCACGATCCCACGGGTGTCCGGCACGACTTGTGCTTGATGGGGTGCACGGCATTGATTCTACTCGATTCCAGAAGTTTGCGAATCAACTGGACAGGAGAAAGGACCAAGGCCGTGCCGCACCAGAAAATCGTTTTTTATGGCATTCTGAAGCATATTCCGTGGAAGGTGGTTCTCTCGTCATCACCGGCACACGCTATTACCGAGCGCGCGGCAGAACCCAAAATACCCCGCGGAATCGCATCCAGATCAGCAAAGTCTCTTCTCTTCAACCACATAGACAGATGGGTGTTGTGATGCGCGGTTGTAGAACGCGAACCAAGCGGCAATGCCGCTGCGCGCCTCGTCAACGTCGGCGTAACCTTCAAATAGATGCCCTCGTGCTTGAGCGAGGACCATAGCCGCTCGATAAACACGTTGTCAATCCAGCCGGCCGCCGATCGAGACGCGCACGCCAGCAGCGGTCAGCGTCCTGCTGAAGGCGGTGCTGGTGAACTGGCTGCGCTGGTCGGCGACCATTCGGTAGACGGCACATCGGTTATGTCGTGGCGTTTCTTGCCCCGTGGCAGCTGCGGAAGTCCGCTACAGATTCCATGACCGCCGAGGGCGCGGCAACAGCCGGCTACCCCAGCGCACTCCCAGTGTGACAGCGCGAAGCAGAACGCTGCGACCGAATAGCAAGACGATAACTATCATCAGACTCACGAAGGAAATCAATGCGCCGAAACGAAAGGACGCCGGCGCATAGACAAATTCCACTGTGGCGCGTCCCGCAGGAACAAGCACGCCCCTGAACAAATAATCGGCCTGCAGAATTGATGCTGGATTGCCGTTCACCGACGCTCGCCAACCCGGATAATTTGTGTCATTCAGCATCAGGAGCGCCGGTGTATCGCTTTGCGTCTCGATCTGCACGCGTTCGGAGTCGTAGGAGACGATACGGGCGGCGGCGGCGTTGTCAGCCGGGGCGGCGGCAAGTGATTTAAGCGTCGCGCTGTCTTTCTCCGGCAAGGATTCGGCAGACAAAATGACCCGCTTCTCTGGATTGAATGCAGGATTCTTGAGCCGCTTGAGGACGGTTTCGTCCGGCAGAATCTCGGCAGCATGGAACAAGGTCGCGCGCGGCAAGACAGGAGAAAATTCGTAGATGCGGACCTCCTTGTCGTAAATTTTATCGAACGGCGACGGACTTAACGCAAGGGGCACGAATCGCAGCTGCGCCCATCCCGCCCAGTCATAGGCATTGTTGCCGCTTGGCCCGGGATCGGTCGAGAACAACAACTCGACTTCATGCCCGGCATAGGCACTGAGATCGATACGGAACGGCCGCCCGGCACGATCCTGAGCTACATCCTTGGGGTTCAGCAACGTGGAGAATAACGGCTCGATCTTGTCTCCCGACTTGATTTCCAGAAGAAACCCCACGCCGTCGCTCTTATCTTGCGCCTCCGTCTTAATCGCAGCGACGCCCTCAAGGACCGGCCGCGCGGGCGCAATGACAGTCTTGTAGCTGAGGCGGCGGGATGGTGGGTGTTGAAAGACCCCCAAAGCTGTCTTGTTACCACCGATTGGAAAGCTATCCTGGCCAAAGCCCCAAAGTTTTTCCGCCCGATGCTGACTTATAATTTCGTCGATTACCGTTGTATCCACGCCGACTTCGCCGGCGCTGATTACATATCTGACTGAAGACAGAGTGAGGAAACGCCGCGCAGAATAGGTCGTTAAATCATACGAATAACCATCCCCCGATCCAGTGAAACGGTCCGCCAATTCTCCATGAACCCGTCCTTCATCACCAGCCCGGAGCAAAAAATTGCGAATAAATCTAATGTAGCGGCGGGAGTACATCGCATCCAGGTCACGCACGTCCATTAAATCGAAGGCACCCGCCCAGTTCGGGTAGAGAGCTCCATCGCGCCCAAACACGCGATATCGATCGGCGTTGCGCTGCCGCAGAAAATCGAGGTACGGAGCTCCGGCGTAAGGATTATAGCTCTCCGCCGACGGTAGGACATTGTAGCGATAAAAATTCGGGTAGATGTAATTGAGAAACATTTCTAGCGACAGCATCCCCAGGAACGTCCAAGACAGCCATGCTGCACGCGGGTACCGAATTGAGACGCAGAAAAGCAGAACCGCAGAGAAGATAATCATCCCCCCGGCAATCAGCGATCGGTAAAAGATAAACGCCGTTTCTTTATGCGCGATAGCGAGCGGCCAAAACGAGTCTGCCAAACCAAAAATGAAGACCATGACGACGAGGGCCGCTGCAAAGAAATAGGTAGAGTTTCGTCCCTTCAGAAACAGCGAAAAGCCGATTCCCGCCAAAATAGCCACGCAGAACGACATGAGCGGTTCTTGATACTTCACAAAGACGACCAAGTCCGCCAACGGAAGACGCCCAATCCAGTTTACGAAAGGATTTCCGTACCGTTTGAGAATCATGAGCATCAAGGAAACGAAGAAAAAAACGGTCAGCGGCTTGCGCGAATCGACATGAGATTGACTCTTCGCGAAGATTCCCAGTACTGCTGCAACCGAAAAAAGGGCTGGCAGGATACCCCAATAGCTCCGCATCCCAGTCCACCCGCCTCCGAAAATGGAACTGAGGATAGGACCGAAGAGGGTTGGCAGAAGGTAGAGGATCGTGCCTCGCCAATCGGAATCGACCGCCAGGCCCGATACGTCGCCATTCAAATTGACCGCTTGATGCGTGTCGTGCCCATAACGCATGTATTCCACAAACGGCAGCAACAGAAATGCTGCAAGGCCGAGTCCAAGCGTCAAACCAAGGGCAAGTTTTACCAAGCGGCGTAGTCGCAGCGCGCTAAATTCCGCAGCTGAAAACAGACGGAACAAAAAATATAGACATCCGAACGATACGATCAAGAACAAGGACTCTGGCATTCCTCCGGTGACACACAAGAAAATTACACCGGATGCCACTGCCACGGCTTGCCATGAATTTTTCCGCAACAGTAGTTCAAAAGCGAGGAACACCGCGGGGAGCAATACCTCCACGCTCAGATGTGGCATATCGAGGAATAGGATGAAATAGCCGTTCAACATGAAGGTAATCGCGGCAAACAGCGATGCCGCTTGGTCAAGGAAAAGTCGTGCGAAGAAAAACGTCAAAAGCCCGGCCAAAAATAAACGGCCGATGACAAAAAGATTGTAGGTCCATGCCGTCGGATGCAGCGAAATAAGAGCGGTCAGCGGATAAAATGGCTGCGGCTGCATGGCAGCTGCCAATGGCGTCCCATAGGCGCTGTACGGATTCCACAATGGCAGGCGATGCTCGTGCAAATATTCGTTGGAGATGATCTTGAGCCATGGTTCCGTTTGCCAGGCCGGAGCTCCGGGATCGGGCGTCGGGCCAAAATGCGCTGGCACGGGACCCGGATGGTAGGCGCCCGAGGGCATTACGCTGGGGGCATCCCAGGCGCTGTCCAGCAGCGTCTTGCTGCCCCAGATGGCTGGAAAAAAAATGGCATTGAGTATGACGGCGAGGACCAGAACTGCCTGCACCCACTCACGGTTCAAACGCGCCTTGCCATTCATTGTCGTTTGCAACTTATCATGAAGTACAGCTCTCCCCGCACGCAAGTCGTCATTCTAACCTACATTTCCCATTATCGCGACCCGTCTAGTACTACTGCGTCACCCAGGGAGGTACGAAGGTACACTGAACGAAGGTGGTTTTCAGGAACAAAATAGGAGTCGAATCGGCTGTGTTGTGGCATGACGAATCCGGAGCTGAGATGGAAGGTCGCTATGCCCCTATTAGCCGCCGATCCGGTGACCATTTTACCCGAACAGCGTGAAGTGCTGGAACAGCTGGTACGAACCCATTCGACGCCACAGCAGTTGGCGGTGCGCGCCCGCATGATCCTGCACGCAGCCGATGGCACGCGTGTGCGTGCGAGCGCACGGGAACTCGGGGTTTGGCCGAAGACGGTGCGGTATTGGCGCAAGCGATGGCGGCGGGCGGCCGAGGGGCAGTCCGTGCCCGAGCGGCTGGCCGATGCGCCGCGTTCTGGAGCGCCTGCGACGTACACGCCCGAGCAGATTTGCGCGGTGATTGCGATGACCTGCGAGAAGCCGTCGGAGAGCGAGCGGCCGATCAGCCATTGGAGCCAGCGCGAGATTGCCGACGAAGCCATGCGACGCGGCCTTGTGCCGAGCCTCTCGCAGCGCTCAGTGGGGCGTTTTTTAAAAAAGAAGCCGACCTCAAACCGCATCGCGTCCGTTACTGGCTGACCCCGAAGCCCGATCCCGCCTTCGATACCAAGTGCGCCGATATCTGCGCGGTTTACAAGGCTGCGGCCACCGCCGATGACACCCGTCGTACGGTTTCCATCGACGAGATGACCGGCATTCAAGCCTTGGAGCGCATTGCGCCCGGGCTGCCGATGGTGCCGGGCAAGGTCGAACGGCGTGAGTTCGAGTACCGCCGCCATGGCACTCAGACCCTGATCGCCGCCTTCGACGTCGCCACCGGCACGGTCGAAGGCATGATCGGCAATACCCGGACGGAGAATGACTTCGCACGGTTTCTCCGCAGCTTGCTGAGCGGCGTTGCCCCCAATACCCGCTGGGACATCGTCTGCGACAATCTCAACATCCACCTCTCCGAGTCCGTCGTTCGCCTGGTTGCCCGCCACTGCGGTCTCAAGGGCAAGCTCGGCGTCAAAGCCAAGTCCGGCGTGCTCGCGTCCAAGGCCACCCGCGAGGCCTTCCTGCGCCAGCCCGACCACCTCAAAAATGCCGTAAATGTGGTTGATGCGTCGCGAGCATATCAACAGTCCTGCCGAGATCATTTCCGTATTGAAGAACGGATTTGACGAGATAGACCGTACTTTTTTCCTGCTCCGTCCTATTCCGCTGGTTTTGGCGAACCTTTGCCTCGGTCTCACCTACCGGCGGCGATAGAGGGGTCGAGCCAAGGTCCCCCGCGACGAGGGAAGGGCGCGGACGTGCGCCCTTCCCTCGTCGCTCCATGGTTGCTGTAGTGTTGGCGATAGGTTATTATAGTCTGGCCGCAGGATGAGGGGTGATAATCTGTGAACCAGGCGCTGAGCCTTCAGCGGATCGCCGAGCTTTACGAGCCGATCGAGCAGCACGATCTCAGCGGTGAACAAGTCTATCAACAGTGGGTTGAAACGGCGCAGTTTTATGGGGACGCTTTGCAGCGGTCCCCGTTTGCCCCGCCGAAAGGCCCGGTAATCGGCTCCAGCGCGCGTCGGGTATTGGCGCTGTGTATCGACACGGCCGATCTGGACGGACTGGATGACGCGTTGCGGGCCGCCTATCACGCTCTGCAGCCCAGCGACATGTTTCTGGTCGACGTCCCGAAACCGATCGGCGCGCCGCAGGACCGCGGATTGCAGCGCGATCTGATTAGCCGGGCGCTGTTCAAGGCCGGCTTCGACCGGCCCATGATCTGGGCCGGGCGCAAGCTGCTCGAGGCCGAAAATCGATCCTCCGTGATAAATCGTCTGCTGCCGTCGAGCGCGCTTGGAGCTGGCCCGCGCACCGTTCCGGAGATAGCCGGGCCGCTCGAGGCGCGACCGGAGCAAGTGATAGCGATCGCTCGGCGCGGTACGCTCGTGCCGCCAACCGAGCGGAAACTCCGCCTGTCTGTGGTGATGCCTGTCTATAACGAGAAAAAAACCTTCTGCGAGGTTCTAGAGCGCCTACTCGCCAAGACCATCCCCGGCTTCGAGATCGAAATCTGCATAGTAGAGAGCAATTCGACCGACGGCACGCGCGCGGATGTTCTCTCCTACGCCGATCATCCGCGCGTGCGGCTGCTGCTGGAAGACAAGCCGTCGGGCAAGGGGCATGCGGTCAGGACCGGCCTCGCACTCGCCACCGGCGACATCATCATCATCCAGGACGCCGATCTCGAATACGATCTTGCCGACTACGAAAAGCTGCTCGATCCGATCCGGCGTCTGCAGACGAGCTTCGTCCTCGGGTCGCGGCATCCGGGCGGCAATAGCGGATGGCAAATCCGCCACTTCAGCGAACAGCGCGGCATCTCTGATCTGATGAATCTCGGCCATCTGTTTTTTACCGGGTTTCTCAACACGCTGTTCCGCCAGCGGACGCGCGATCCGTTCACGATGTACAAGGTGTTCCGCCGCGACTGCATCAGCAATGTCAGCTTCGCATGCAATCGCTTCGACTTTGATCTGGAGCTTTTCGCAAAACTGATCCGCAGCGGCTTCCGGCCTGTCGAGATCGGCGTCCACTATCGCTCCCGTTCGTTCGATCAGGGAAAGAAGGTATCGGTTTTCGCCGATCCGCCGAGCTGGATCCGAGCGGGCATCCAGCATCGCTTTTCCAATCTGCATGTCTGGCCCAAGCAGCGCTGAATGTGGAAAAACTTACGATTGAACCTGGTCGCGTTCTGCAGCAGTCTCTTTCTTTTTGCTGCGATTCTTTTCTTGCTGAGTCGCCGCGACGGCCTCAATGCCGTGGTTGCGGCTTGGAACCGCACCGATCCGGTCGCGTTCTGCGTGGCGGTTCTGCTCATGCTCGTGGTCCAGGCTGTCAGCGCCTGGCGCGTCAAGATCATCACCGCCGCCGAGGGCCTGAGCAACGTCGGCTATCTGTCGCTGCTCCGCATTCAGCTGATTTCTCAATTCATCGCCTACGGCGCGCCGATCGCGGCCTTGTCGGATGTCGCCAAGGCGGCCATGTTGAAGCTGCGCTTCGATCTGCCTATCGGCCAATCGATCCGGGTTGTATTCTACGAGCGCGTTTGCGGGGCGCTCGGCGCCGTCGTCATTGGCCTCGCCGCGACATTGGGCCAGCTTGTCGTTCCCACGCCGGCAATGTTGGTGGACGTGCAATTTCTGATCTGGGGGGCGGGGCTCGCGGGCGGCGCCGCAATCCTTGCAATCGGCGGCCTGCATATCCGATCGGGGATTGGGGTTTTCGACCGGGTGGCGCGCGCCGTCGTGCTGCTCGGCAATATGCTGCGCCGTCCTTCGGTGACGGGCCAGATGCTGCTGGTTTCATTCGGCCAGCTCCTCGGATTCGCGCTGGTGTTCGTCGCGCTGGCGCAAGGCATGCACCTTGCCGTGCTACCGGCGCAGATGGCATTGTTCATGCCGCTTATTTTTCTGATCTCGTCATTGCCGATCTTCTACCAAGGATGGGGCGGACGCGAGGCAGTCCTGCTGCTGACCATCGGCAGGCTGGGAACGGTGAGCAGCGCGCAGGCGATTGCCTTGTCGGTGGCATTCGGCGTCGTCGTATTCGCCTCCTCCGTTCCCGGCGCGGTGTTCTGGATGATGCGGCCGTCGATGCGCAAATTCGTTCATCTGGAAGTAGAACAGACCTGATCCCTTGACGACGCCGTGCCAGGACAGTATGCGCGCTTTTGTTACCGGCGCTGCCGGCTTCATCGGCAGCAATCTCGTCGACCGCCTGCTTGCGCTGGGGAACGCGGTCGTCGGTTATGACAACCTGTCCACCGGCCGGCCGCAATTCATCGCCAAGGCGCTGCACGACCCGAACTTCGCCTTCATCGAAGGCGATATCCTCGATGCGGCGCGTCTCACCGAGAGCATCCGCGGCACCGACATTGTGTTCCATCTGGCGGCGAATGCCGACGTACGGTTCGGCACCGAACATCCGCGCAGGGATCTCGAGCAGAACACCGTGGCGACCTTCAACGTGCTGGAAGCGATGCGGGTCAACGGCGTCAAAACTGTCGCCTTTTCTTCGACCGGATCGGTGTACGGCGAGACCGCGGTGATCCCGACCCCCGAGGACGCGCCGTTTCCGATCCAGACCTCGCTCTACGGCGCCTCGAAGCTCGCAGGCGAGGGTCTCATCGCCGCCTATGCCGAAGGCTTCGCAATGCGCGGCTACATATTTCGCTTCGTTTCCATTCTTGGCGAGCGCTATACGCACGGGCACGTGTTCGACTTTGTGCGAAAGCTTGCAGAAGATCCTTCGGTTCTGCACATCCTCGGCGACGGCTTGCAGCGCAAGTCGTATCTTCATGTCGCCGATTGCGTTGACGCCATGCTGACGGCAATCGAGCGCGCGGACGGCAAAATCAACGTCTTCAATCTCGGCACCGACGAATATTGCCAAGTAAAGGATTCCACCGGTTGGATTGCCGGCCGGCTCGGTCTTGCGCCGCGCTTGACCTATGGCGGCGGCGATCGCGGCTGGATCGGCGACGTCCCCTTCATCTTTCTCGACACGCGCCGCATCCGCGCGCTCGGCTGGCGGCCGAAATTCAGCATCCGGGAGGCGGTCGTGTTGACGGTAGATTGGCTTAGGGCAAACGAGTGGGTATTTTCCCAGCGGGGGACCCATTGATCCGATGCTGAATGTTGGCGTGTTCGGCTTGTGGCATCTGGGCTGCGTTACCGCGGCTTGCGTCGCCGACGCCGGTTATCGGACGATCGGCATCGATGCCGACAGCGCGGTCATCGACGGCTTGAAAAAAGCCCGCGCGCCGCTGTTCGAGCCCGGACTCGACGACCTCATAAAGCGCGGCATGGAGCGCTCGAGGCTTGCTTTTACCGGCGATCTCGGCGCGGCCGCGTCATGCGACGTGCTCTGGGTGACCTTCGACACGCCGGTCGACGACAACGATGTCGCCGATACCGGCTTCGTCATTTCGGCAATCGAAAGCGTATTTCCACATCTCAAGGACGATGCGGTCTTGCTGATCTCCGCGCAGCTTCCGGTCGGGAGCACGCGCGCGCTGGCAAAGACTTTTCGCGCGCGATACCCGCAAAAAATCTGTCACTTTGCTTATTCGCCGGAGAACCTGCGGCTCGGCAACGCCATTGAGATTTTCAAAAATTCGGAGCGCATCATCGTCGGCTGCGAGAGCGAACGGGTGCGGCAGCTGCTGCAGCCCCTCCTCGACAATTTCACGCATCAGGTCGTGTGGCTCTCGACCGAATCCGCCGAAATGGTCAAGCACGGCGTCAACGCGTTCCTGGCGACCTGCGTGAGCTTCGCAAACGAGCTTGCTTCGCTCTGCGAGCGTGTCGGCGCCGACGCGGCCGAGGTCGAGCGCGCGCTGCGGCTCGAACCGCGCATTGGTCCTCGCGCCTACATCAAGCCGGGTGCGGCTTTTGCCGGAGGCACGCTGGCGCGGGATATCGTCTTCCTGAACACGATCGCGCAGCGGGAGGGCTTGCCTTTGCCGCTCATCGGCAGCGTCATGCGCAGCAATGAGGCGCACAAGCACTGGCCGGTTCGGCGCCTGGTCGAACGGCTCGGCAGCGTATCGGGCCGGACCGTGGCTGTGCTCGGCCTCGCCTACAAGCCGGGGACGGATACGCTGCGGCGTTCCTCCGCCATCGAACTGTGCCGCGAACTTGCCGGTCTCGGTGCGCGCGTGCGCGCGTTCGATCCTGCGATGGGCGACTTGCCGGCAGAGTTCAAGGCGTTCGTGACGCTGGCGACAAGCGTCGACACGGCGTTGGCCGGCGCGGATGCGGCAATCGTTGCCACCGAATGGCCCGAGTTCAGATCGATCGATCTTGCCAGCTGGCGCCGGGCGATGCCGGTGCCGCTGATCTGCGATCCCAACGGCTTTCTCGCGAAAACCTTCGAGGGCGCCCGGCAGGTGTCCTATATCAGCGTGGGGAGGCCGTGATGCGACTGGCAGGGCGCTTTGCCATCGTCACCGGAGCGAGTCAGGGATTGGGCGCGGAAATCGCCAAACAATTTGTTGCGGAAGGAGCGTCGGTTTTTCTTTGCGCGCGCAGCGAGCCTGCGGTGCGCGCCGTGGCACAGCAACTGTCGGCCACGGCGCGCGACGGCCAAAAGGTGCTCGCCCATTCCGCCGACATCGGCAAACGCTGCGATGTCGACCGGCTCGTCGAACAGGCGCTCGGCGCCTCCAAGCGGATCGACATTCTCGTGAACAATGCCGGCGTGTACGGCCCGATCGGGCCTACCCACGAAATCGATTGGGATGCCTGGGTCGATGCGGTCAACATCAACCTGATCGGGCTGGTCTATGCGTGCCGCGCTGTCACCGCGACCATGATTCGGCAAAGGTCCGGCAAGATCATCAATCTTTCGGGCGGCGGCGCGACCAATCCGCTGCCGCGCATGACGAGCTATGCGGCGTCAAAGGCGGCCGTGGTTCGCTTCACCGAGTCGCTGGCGCTCGATCTGAAGCCTCACGGCATCTGCGTCAACGCGATTGCGCCGGGAGCACTGGACACCAGGCTGCTCGACCAGGTACTTGATGCCGGCCCCGAACTGGTGGGGGTTGAATTTCACGAACGAATGCGCAAAATCAAAGAGCAAGGCGGCACGCCGCTGTCGGTCGGCGCGAACCTCGCAGCCTACCTGGCGTCCGATGCCAGCAATGGCATCACCGGCAGGTTGATCTCTGCGACCTGGGACAAGTGGGCTTCTCTGCATGAGCGCGCGAAAGACCTTGACGGAAGCGACATCTACACTTTGCGGCGGATCGTTCCGGCCGACCGCGGCCGCCGCTGGGATGATTGATCAATGCGGGTCGGGATCGTCGGATGCGGCCTCATCGGCCAGAAGCGCGCCGCCGCGATTGGCGACGATGAAATTATAATGGTGTGCGACACCAATCTTGAACGCGCGCGCTCGCTCGCCGCTCGCGTCGGCGCCAAAGCGGTGGATGACTGGCGCAAGGTTGTGGACGGCGATAGCGACGCCATCGTCGTCGCAACGAGCCACGACTGCCTTGCGCAGATCGCGCTGGCGGCAGTCGAAGCCGACAAGCATGTGCTGGTCGAGAAGCCGGCCGCTCGTAGCCTCGAGGAGCTGCTCCCGGTACGCGATGCGGCGCGGCGGCGCGGTGTTTCGGTCAAGGCGGGCTACAACCACCGATTTCATCCGGGCCTGATGGCAGCAAAAAAAATCGTCGCAGGAGGCAACCTCGGACCGCTCTATTACATACGGGCGTGCTATGGACATGGGGGGCGAAAGGGTTACGAGCAAGAGTGGCGCTGCAATCGGGCGGTTTCAGGCGGCGGCGAACTCATCGACCAGGGCGCTCATTTGATCGATCTGTCGCGCTGGTTCCTGGGGGACCTGACGCTCGAATATGCGGCGACGCCAACATACTTCTGGTCAGTGGATGTTGAGGACAATTGTTTTCTGGCGCTACGCGGACGGCGCGGCGAGATGGCATGGCTGCATGCGACCTGGACCGAATGGAAAAACACCTTTTCTTTCGAAATCACCGGTCGGGACGGCAAGCTGACAATCCAGGGGCTTGGCGGCAGCTATGGCAATGAGCGATTGACGTTCCATAAAATGCTTCCGCAAATGGGTCCGCCCGAAACGACAATTTGGGAATATCCGCCCTCGGACGCGTCCTGGGCGAGCGAGTTCGCCGACTTCAAGACCGATCAGGCCGGCAAGCCGGCGAACATCGCGAACATCGAGGACGCATGCGCAGTTCTTGGCATCATTGAATCAGCATATCGCAGCCCTGACCGATGATCATCGCACGTAGTCCATTGCGAATCACGCTCGGAGGCGGCGGGACCGACCTGCCGTCCTACTATCGCGAGCATGAGGGGTTCCTCATCGCGGCGGCGATTGACCGTTATGTCTATATTACGATTCACATGACATTCGTCGATTATCTCATTGTGAAATATTCGAAGCTTGAATCAGTCACATCGGTCGACGAACTCCAGCATCCCATTATTCGTGAGGCGCTGAAAATGCTCGATGTCTCCTGCAAGCGGCTGGAGATTGCCAGCATGGCTGACATCCCGGCCGGAACGGGGCTTGGCTCCTCAGGCAGCTTTACAACGGCGCTGCTGCGCGCGCTGCACGCCTACCAGAAGAACATTGTCAGTCCGCAGATTATTGCCGAGCAGGCTTGCCATATCGAAATAGAACGGCTGCGCGAGCCGATCGGTAAGCAGGACCAATTCATCGCTGCCTACGGCGGCGTAACCTGTTTCCGCTTCAACAGAAACGACTCGGTTGACGTGTGGCCCGCGCCGGTTTCTTCAGAGACGCTTCATAATCTGGAAGATGGTCTGGTGATGTGCTTCACCGGGATGTCGCGTTCGGCCTCGGCGATTTTGAAGGATCAGGACGATAGGTCGAAAACCAAGGATTCAGTGATCATCGACAATCTTCATTACGTGAAGGATCTCGGCCTGCGTTCGCTCAAGGCCCTTGAAGCCGGCGATCTGCACAAGTTCGGCACGCTGATGGACGAGCACTGGCAGCACAAGAAAAAACGCTCAGGCGCCATGTCCAATCCTGAAATTGACAAGTGGTATAATCTTGCCATGCGCAATGGGGCGCTGGGCGGCAAGCTGATCGGCGCCGGCGGTGGTGGCTTCCTTTTGTTCTATACCGAGGACAAGAAGCGGGTGCGGCACGCCCTGCGCGACGCGGGCCTCGAAGAGGTTCGAATCCGATTCGATTTCGAAGGTACCAAGACTCTTGTCCAGTGAGATGCCTCCGCTTGCCTTGTTGGCGGGTGGCCTTGCGATCAGGCTACGGCCGCACACCCTGCAAGTGCCAAAGGCCATGATCGAGGTGGCCGGCGAGCCGTTCATCGCCCATCAATTGCGATTGATGCGACGTGAACGTGTGTCCCGCGTCGTTCTGTGCGTCGGCTATCTCGGCGAGCAAATCGAGGCTTTCGTCAAGGATGCCAGTCAATTCGGCGTCGCCGTGGATTACTGCTACGACGGCCCGAATTTGCTCGGAACCGGCGGCGCGCTGCGCAAGGCGCTGCCGTATCTCGGGCCGGAATTCCTGGTCATGTATGGCGACAGCTGGCTCGACACAGCCTTCGCACCGATCGTCGCGGCCTTTCGCAATAGCGGCAAGCCGGCGCTGATGACGGTCTTCCGCAACGAGGGCCGATGGGATGTCAGCAATACTTGGTATGAGAACGGCGCGATCCGCCGCTACGATAAGCGCGAGCGCCTGCCGCAGATGCAGCATGTCGACTGGGGACTAAGCGTAGTGAAGGCCGCACAGCTGGCGCAGCAGCCCGCGGGCACCGCATTCGATCTCGCGGAAATTTATGCGGACCTGTCGCGTCGAGGCCAACTTGCCGGATACGAGATCACAACGCGCTTTTATGAAATAGGTTCAATAGAGGGGTTGCGCGAGACGGACGCGTTGCTGCGCAAGTCCCCTTGATCATTGAGTCTACGCGCAGCGACGGCTCTGCGCTTTTGATATAGGACGAAACACAGATAAACGGCAAGCGCAAACGCCGTCAGTAGCGACAGCGGAATGCCGATCACTGTCGTCCATGGCCGATAGGAAAACAAGATCTCATGCGCACCGGCCGGAACAGCAACCGCCCTGAAGGCGTAATTTGCCTTGTAAATCGGAACGTCCTTGCCGTCCACCGTGGCTGTCCAACCGGGGTAAAAGAGATCGGCGAGAACCAGAAAGCCGGCACAAGGGGCGACCGCCGTCAGCCTGATCTGGCTGATGTCGTCTTCGACGAACTCAACAGGTGCAGCGGCCGCCGCATCACAGTCTTTCGCCTCGCGCGGTCCGGAATAGCCTTCGAGCACGACACCGGTTTTGAGGTCGCCGATCATGCCCTTGAGTGCCGATGGCTCGAAGCCGTCGGGCAGCGACAGCGCCTTGCGGGCGAAGCGAGCGCGCGGTAGTGCATTTTCGCTGCGATAAATGGTTGCGTCGCCGTCCGAATAAACCTCGGTCAAACCGTCCGATGCCGTCGGATCCGGTTTATTCATCACAATGTATTTGACCGCCGCAATGTCGAGTAACGGATCGTGGATATTTTTCCACTCGGGATTGCCGGGCACGGGGACGTTATCGCGCGCGCCCGGCCAGATCGCCTCCGCGTAATTGACATAGAGTCTCGAATACAAGGCATCGACGTGACGGATATCGCGAAGCCGCGATGGATTGAGTGTGTTCGCCGGATACATGCCGTCCACGCCGAAAATCCGGTCGTGGCCGAGATTGCGCATGAGCCATGTCAGGGACGGCAACTCCTCCGGTTTCGGTCCGTAATAGTGCAGGTATCTAAAATCACGTACGCACAAATAGGATTCAAGCGTGATCAGCGCAAAGAGCGTCAGGGCGCCGACATACATCCATCGTATGTGCCGGGTCAGAAAGAACGCAGCGACGAAGACAGGTACGACATAAAGCAATGGAGCGAAGGAGCGCCATGCCGGCGACAGGGAGGGCACCGGAAGGTCGATTAGCAGGGCGAGCACAGCAACGACATAAACGACGAATGCAATAGCCACACGCGCAAGAGCGCCATCCTGGCGCAACGATTGAACGCCGAAGCCCGCCAGCACCGACAGCGCGAAGGGAAGGACGAAGGCATTCCATGCTGTGCTCATCAAATTGATGAACGGCAGATATCCGACGTATCTGAGGAACGGAAAGCCGTAGTCGTAGCCGGCGAAGACAAAGAATAGGGCGGTGAAGAACCAAATGTAGGTTCGGTTCGGCGCCCCACGCCAGAGCAAGGCCACGATCCCCAGCAAGACGGTCGATATCCCGCAGAACAGCGAGGGCGGCATATGATCCCACGGACTGATCCCGCCAATCCAATACGATTGGAGCGGCGTGCCAAAGAAGTTCGGCAAGAACAGCGGAAGCAACCAGAACGGTTGCTTTACCACCGTGCCATAGATTGTTGTGTGCGACGTCTGTGCCGCGGACAAAAGCTTCGTGAACTCCGCAAGTTGGAAGCCGCTGAGTGCAATTGCAATCGCAGCCACAACGACCCCGCACACAATGCCGTGCTTGAGTGCGCCGGTCGAGCGATAGTCAAGCAATAGCAGCCAGAGAAAAAACAAGCCGCTGACCAAGGCGAACATGAATGAAGCCTCAGGGAATCCGCCGAGAAACTGCGCACCTCCTATCGCCCCTGCAAACAGTGCAAATCCGATACTCTTCCGCTTCATCATCTCGTTGATGGCATACAGCATGAGCGGCAGCAGGCATTCAATCGTGAACGACGGCATGTTGATGACGAGAAACAGCCGCTGACAGAGCATGTAGGCGAGACCGCCGAAGGTCGCGCCTTCCCGCGTTACGCCCATCGATCGCAACAACAGGTAATTGCCGATTCCAGCGATCAGCAGCATCGCGATGAGCATCACATCCTGGCCCTTCCAATAGTCGGGCCAGAGCAATGAGATCAGCTTGCCGGGAAAGTATGGCGCGCTCTGCATGACGCCGAGCCAAGGTGTACCGAAACCGACGTAAGGGTTCCACGTAAACATCTCCCCCCCCCCCCC
>Ga0207416_1000189_pt1 | contig 115047 bp, 118 predicted proteins | sample PaiPotPPM11metaG_FD_184107 | JGI IMG/M metagenome (GOLD analysis project Ga0207416, IMG submission 184107) | Iron sulfur acid spring bacterial and archeal communities from Banff, Canada, to study Microbial Dark Matter (Phase II) - Paint Pots PPM... ... | reverse complement strand
CGACAGCTACGAAGCCATCGTCAATGCCTGCTGCGATGCTTGGAATGCACTCACTGCCGAACCAGGCCGCATCCAATCAATAGCAACACGCCACTGGGCATCGGTTACTCTCTAATGCCGTTGGTATTATTCGCCATTCGCCGGCTTGCCCGCAGCCCTACTTGCTGCGCACCACGTCGCCGTATTTGGGCGGGTCCTTGAGAAAGCCGTGGTCGAGCATCCGGTCGACCTTCTCCTGAAATTCGTCCGCTTGGTAAGTCTTGACGCCGACCAGTTCTGGCATCAGGCCGTGCGCGCGCTGCTGCGGGTTAAGATCGCGCAACACTTCGTTGCGCGAACGGTCCTCGCTCTCGCGCAGCCACGCGATGGCGCGGTTGAGCGCGCGGCGCAGTTTTGCCGCCGTCTCGTCGTCGACCTCGGCGCCGGCGACGATGCCGCCGCGCCAGCGCAAGGCGGCGATCTTGCGCGCGCCGGCCGCGAGCGCCCGGCTGACCAGCGGCTCCATCAGCGCCGCGGCCTCGGTCTTGCCGCTGACGAGCGCATCGAGCCGGTCATTGGCGTGAATCAGCGTGATGTCCGCGAACGGCACGCCGGCTGCTTCGAGCACCTCGATCGCGGCATAAAACGTGCCGGCATGCCAAGTCACCGCGATCGGCACGTTGCGCAATTCGCTCAAGGACTGGATTTTGGATTCCTTGCGCACCATCAGTGCGCCGGTGCGCACCGTGGTGTCGAGCCCGATGATCTTGCCGCCGCCGAGCGCCTGCACCCGCTCGATCGCGCCCCATTCGCAGACCGGGTAGACTTCCAGCGCGCCCTTTTGCAACTGCGATTCTTTCCAGCGCTTGGAAAAGTCGGCGACGCGCCCGGCAGCACCCTTGGGATTGTCTTCGTGATATTCAACATCGAGGCCCTCGGCGGCGAAGAAGCCCTGTTCGACGGCGACGCGCCACGGGCGGTCATGAGCGTTGCTGTCGCTCTGCAGACGGATGGATTTGGTCATGGCGTTCTCCGGGTTTCGGCTGGCGGGGCAAGCGCGGGGCAAGGGCGGCGGCAAGCTAGACAAATCACCCGCGGCGTTCAACACACGGGGGGCGGGAGGTCGAGGAAGCTTTCAGCAGCGATCGGTTTCGGGTCGGTCGGAATCCTGCTCGCGGGCAGCCCGTTCGTCATAACCATGCCGGCTCGAATAGAACAGCAACGCCATCAGACCGCATCCGACCAGAAGCGAAAAAACAACGCCGAGCGTCATGGCGACATAACCGTTGCTCGGCATCGGCGGGCCTTGCACCGCGGTCCAGGCGCGCGCGGCATACCACGACGCCACCGCCAGGATGCCGAGGAGCGCCACAGCCAGTACGATCGTACCAATGCCCGTCCGCCCGGCGCCCGGCTCGGCGGGCGTCGGCGCAGTCGGCTTGGCAGTCGGCTTGATGGTCGCCTTGTCCATCGACCGTAGATAGCAACGCGGCATCCGATTGTCAGCCACGCTCCGCCGGGAATACGACGGTTCACGCGGCCATTGCGGCCTTCAGATTGGCGTCGACCTTATCGAGGTAACCGGTGGTGGTAAGCCACTTCTGATCGGGACCGATAAGCAAAGCGAGGTCCTTGGTCATGAAGCCCGACTCCACCGTGTCGACAGTGACCTTCTCCAACGTGGCGGCGAATTTCGCCAGCTCCGCGTTGCTGTCTAGCTTGGCGCGGTGAGCGAGCCCGCGCGTCCAGGCAAAGATCGAAGCGATGGAATTGGTCGAAGTCTTGCGGCCCTTCTGGTGCTCGCGATAATGCCGCGTGACCGTGCCGTGGGCCGCCTCGGCCTCGACCACTTTACCGTCCGGCGTGGTCAGCACCGACGTCATCAGGCCGAGCGAGCCGTAGCCCTGCGCCACGGTATCCGACTGCACGTCGCCGTCGTAGTTCTTGCAGGCCCAGACATAGCCGCCCGACCATTTCAGCGCCGCCGCGACCATGTCGTCGATCAGCCGGTGCTCGTAAGTGAGCTTTTTTTCCGCGAACTTGTCCTTGAACTCGGCGTCGAAAATTTCCTGGAAAATGTCCTTGAACCGGCCGTCATAGACTTTGACGATGGTGTTCTTGGTCGACAGATAAAGCGGATAGCCGCGGTTGTAGGCGTAATTCATCGAGGCGCGGGCAAAATCGCGGATAGAATCGTCGAGGTTATACATTGCCATGGCGACGCCTGAGCCGGGAAACTGGAATACTTCGCGCTTGATCTCCTTGCCGTCGTCGCCGACGAAAGTGAGGTAAAGCTTGCCCTTGCCCGGCACCTTGTAATCGGTGGCGCGGTACTGGTCGCCATAGGCGTGGCGGCCAATGATGATCGGCTTGGTCCAGCCGGGAACCAGCCGCGGCACGTTGTTGCAGAGGATCGGCTCGCGGAAAATGACGCCGCCGAGAATGTTGCGGATGGTGCCGTTCGGCGATCGGTACATGTCGTGCAGGTTGAATTCCTTCACCCGGGCCTCGTCCGGCGTGATGGTCGCGCATTTGACCGCGACGCCGACCTTCTTGGTCGCTTCGGCAGCATCGATGGTGATCTGGTCGCGCGTCTCGTCGCGCTTTTGCATGCCGAGATCGAAATACATCAGGTTGATGTCGAGGTACGGAAAGATCAGCTTGTCCTTGATGTACTGCCAGATGATCCGGGTCATCTCGTCGCCGTCCATCTCGACCACCGGATTGGCCACTTTGATTTTCGCCATTTGAGTGAAGTCCTTTGGGAGTGAAGCCATTTGATTTGCGATTTGCAGCGCGGAGTGGATGGAAGCGGCAGGGACGGCGCGCGACACAGGAAAGCGCCCCCGTCGCACCGGCGGCCGTCGCTATAGCACTGGCGGGCGGGCGGAGAAAGCCGTTGTCGTCATTGCGCGGCGCGCCGAAGGCGCGAGTCCGGAATCCATGATCCCGGTGCCTTGAATAGTGTCTCGAGCCGTGGACACCTCTCGACCTGTTATTATGGATTCCGGGACCGCGGGCTAAGGCCGCGTCCCGCAATGACACGCGGAGCACAGATGCCCGGGGCAGGAACCGACCGCACCAAACACTGGAAGGCGCCGCCGGGTCCGGTCATCGTCCTGGTCGAGCCGCAGCTTGGCGAAAATATCGGCGCCGCGGCGCGCGCCATGGCGAATTTCGGGCTGTCGCGGCTGCGCCTGGTCAAGCCGCGCCAAGCCTGGCCCAACGAGAAGGCCCGCGTGATGGCGACCGGCGCCGGCCGCATCCTCGACGAAGCCGAGCTTTTTGACACGCTTGAGGCCGCTATCGCCGACTGCACCTTCGTCCTCGCCGCCACCGCGCGCGCCCACGACCAGGCCAAGCGCGTCGTCGGTCCGGCTGAAGCTGCGGCTGAAATAGCGCCACGGATCGCCGCCGGCGCCCGCGTCGCCATCCTGTTCGGCCGCGAGCGCAACGGGCTCGAAAGTAACGAAGTGGCTCTGGCCGACCGCTTCGTCACCCTGCCGGTCAATCCGGCCTTCGCCTCGCTCAATCTGGCGCAGGCGGTGGTGATCGTGGCCTATGAATGGTTCAAGTTTGCCGGCACCGGTCTGCCGTTCGCCATGCCGGAGAAATCGGCACCCGCACCCAAACAACAGCTCCTCGCCTTTTTCGCGTCACTCGAGCGCGAGCTGGAGAAGGTCGAATTTTTCCGTCCGCCCGACAAGCGCAAAACCATGCAGATCAACCTGCGCAATATCTTCACCCGCATGCAGCCGACACAGCAGGACATGCAAACGCTGCACGGCGTCATCATGGCGATTGCGGAAGGCCGCAAGGGGCCGGCGCGCGGCGGCGTGCTTGATGGCGAGGAAGCCGAATTGCTGCGTGCGCTTCTGGCCGAGCACGGCTCCGGCCGGGTGCCGAAGGAGCGCGGCCCGGTGCGCGGGCTGGCGCGGCTGCTGCGCCGCAATCCGACCGAGGCCGAGCGGGGGCTGTGGCAGGCGCTCACCAACGACCGGCGCTTTGCCGGCCGCGGCTTCAAGCGGCAGACGCCGGTCGGCCAGACGATCTGCGACTTCGTATCGTTTCAGCTCCGCCTCGTCATCGATCTGGTGCCGGGGGAGGAGACTGCGGCAGCCGCGGCGGCGCGCGCGAAAAAGCGCGTTTGGCTCGAAGCCCATGACTACAGGGTCGTCGCCATATTTGCCGCCGATGTCGAGTCTGATATGGCAACGGCGCTTGAGCGGATCGCGCAGGCCGTCGCTTGATCTCGGTGATCGGACGGACCGTACCAAGGCGCCGCACCTGGGGACTGCAATTGAAGATGCAATTGGCAAATTCAAAAGCGCGCTACGGCGCCGTGCCGCAGGCCGTTCACTGGCTTACGGCGGTCTTCGTGCTTTGCGGCTTTCTCCTTGGCCAGTTCGGCGACGTGTTTCCCAAGGGCGCCCCGCGCGATTTCAGTCTGCTCGTTCACATGACGTTCGGCCAATGCGTGGTCGCGCTGTTGCTGGTGCGGCTATTGTGGCGCCAGGTCAATCCGCCGCCGCCGCCGGAGGCGACGCCGCTCGGAAAGCTTCTCGAGATCGCCGCCAAAGCGAGCCACTTCACGCTTTACGCATTGCTTTTGGTCGTGCCGCTCCTTGGCATGATCGTGCAGCTCAAGCGCGGCAACGCGTTGCCGATTTTCGGCGTCTGGCACGTCCAGTCGCCGTGGCCGGTCGATCGCAATCTGGTGCGCAGCATTCTTTGGCTGCACAGTTTTCTTGCGGATGCGCTTCTGATCCTCGCCGGTCTTCATGCCAGCGCCGCGCTGGTGCACCACTGGATCTGGCGCGACCGGACGCTGTCGCGCATGCTGCCGGGCGCGCGCTTGGCGCCGCAAAGGGCGGGTCGTTCGGCGCCGAGAGCTAGCCGTTGAGCACTTTGAGCGCTGCCGCCGCGCCGGCGCGCAGCATGCCGAGATCGCTCATGACGGCGAGGAATTTTACGCCGCGTTTGGCGAGCGCCGCGGCGCGTTCGGCCGAATGGCAATAGGCGCCGGGAATTTTCTTGGTGCGTTGCGCGGCGGCGAGAATGCGATCGAGTTCGCGGTCCACTTCTTGCGAAAGCGGGTCGAGATTTTTTCCATCCGACAGTGCAATGGAGAGATCGGACGGGCCGAGGAACAGCCCGTCGACGCCGGGCGTTTCGACGATCGCGTCGAGATTTTGCAACGCGGTGCGAGTCTCGATCATGGCAAGCGTGACGATGTGATCGTTGGCCTCGCGCAGATAGACCGACTGGTCGGCAAGCCCGGCCAGCGTCGTGGCGCGGTGCGGACCCCAACTGCGTTCGCCGGTCGGCGGATATTTCGCCGCCGCGGCGAGCGCGCGTGCGTCGGCCGGCGTATTGATCATCGGCGCGATGATGCCTTCGGCGCCGAAATCGAGCGCGCGGCTCACGGTGGCGAAATCGCCGACCGGCACGCGCACAATCGGCGCCGCTCCGGCTTGGCGCACCGCGGCGACGGTCGCCACAATTGCGCCGAGGTCCCACAGCCCGTGCTGGCCGTCGAGCGTTACCGCAAGGAAGCCGTCGCGGCCGAGCGTCTCGGCGACAATCGGATAGGGCAGGCCGCACCAGGCGGAGAATACCGTCTCGCCGGCGCGCAGGCGCTGGGCGAGCGTGAAGGCGGGGATGGCCATGGTAAATGCCTTTTTCCAATCGCTATCTTGTGATCGGCCTCGGCGGCTTGCCTAACGGCCGGCTTTGATATCGGCGACCGCTTTCGCCATCAGTTCGGTCATGGTGCGGGCGATCTGGTGATCGGACTGTGCGATGCCTTTGGCGTCGAAATCGTTGCGGATTTTAGCGGCGACGGCGTGCTCGCCTTTGCCCTCGATCGCCGTCATGACCACGGCGAGCGCATAGCTGTCGGCGTCGGCGCCGGAAAGCCCGAGTTTTTCCGCTGTCCAGAGGCCAAGCAGCTTATTGCGCCGCGCGGTCGCCTTGAATTTCAGTTCCTCGTCGTGCGCAAATTGCTTTTCGAAGGCCTCTTCGCGCTTGTCGAATGTCGTCATAAGCATCGTCCTTGCGCGTGGAACACCGCAAACCCTCTTGCCGCCTTGCATATCGAGGGTAACCCGTCAAGGCAACGGCATTCGGCTTGCTAAAATGGACATTGCGGTCGGGCCGGCGCGGGTCTATGTCGGATTGTACTCCGCTTCACCTTCGGTTAGCTTTCGCGTTGCGGAGGGGCCGCTTAGGCTGAGTCGCGTGCAGTCAGTTGCGAGCCCGAGCCGCCGCCGCGGATCTCGACATCCGAAAATGGAGCCACGGCAATCCGATGGATTTCACGAAAACCCGGTACACTCCGATGAGCCGCCGTCGCCGCATTTATGAAGGCAAGGCGAAGATCCTCTATGAAGGACCCGAGCCCGGAACGTTGATTCAGCATTTCAAGGACGACGCGACCGCCTTCAATGCGAAGAAGCACGAGGTGATCGAAGGCAAGGGGGTCCTCAACAACCGGATCTCCGAATACGTCTTCCAGCATCTCAACGATATCGGCGTGCCGACCCACTTTATCCGCCGGCTCAACATGCGCGAGCAGTTGATCCGCGAGGTCGAGATCATTCCGCTCGAAGTCGTGGTCCGCAATATTGCGGCGGGGTCGCTGTCGCAGCGTCTCGGCATCGAGGAGGGCACGCAGCTGCCGCGCTCGATCATCGAGTTCTATTACAAGAACGACCAGCTCAACGATCCGATGGTGTCGGAAGAGCACATCACCGCATTCGGCTGGGCGACGCCGCAGGAAATCGACGACATGATGTCGCTCGCCATCCGCGTCAACGATTTCCTTTCCGGGCTGTTCCTCGGCGTCGGCATCCGCCTGGTCGATTTCAAGATGGAGACCGGCCGGTTGTGGGAAAACGATCTGATGCGGATCGTGGTCGCCGACGAGATTTCGCCGGATTCGTGCCGGCTGTGGGACATCAAGTCCAACGAGAAGCTGGACAAGGACCGCTTCCGCCGCGATCTCGGCGGGCTCCTTGAGGCCTATACCGAAGTCGCCAAGCGGCTCGGCATCATGAGCGAAGGCGAGCGGCCGCAGGGCACCGGACCGGTCTTGGTCAAGGGCTGAGGCCAAGATCTAGGACCAAGATTTAGGACCAAGATTTAGGACGATGTCCCGCGACATCACCATCGGCCTCGTCGTTCCCTTTGCGACCGACGAGGTGCCGTTCGAAGGTCCGATCATGTATCCCGGCGTGCGCTTCATCCCGCGCGGCGTCGGCGTTCGCGCGCTGACGCCTGAAGGCTACGATCCGGCCTGGAACGCCATCCTCCCCGCGGCCGAGGAACTCGCCCAGCGCGGCGTCGATGCGATCATGGTGATCGGCACGTCGTTGACCTTCTATCGAGGCCCGCGCGCGCACGACCGGCTGCTCGCTGAACTGCGCGAGCGAACCCGGCTTCCGGTCAGCACCATGAGCCAGGCCATCATCGACGGTTTGCGTGAAGTCGGCGCCAAGCGCGTCGCCGTGGCGACGGCCTATACCGACGTCGTCAACCGCCGCTTGAAGGAGCTGCTGGCTGCGGCCGGCATCGACGTGCTCGCGCTCGAAGCCTTCGACCTCCGCGAATTCGGCGGGCCGAGCAGGAAAAGCGAGGCCGACATCATCGCGCTCAGCGACAGCGCCGTCGCTCAGGCAAATACTGAAAAGCCGGCAGGCGCGGAGGCCATCCTCATTTCCTGTGGCGGCCTGCGCACGCTCGGCGTGGCCGAGCCGCTTGAGACTACACACGGCATTCCAGTGGTTTCGTCGGCGACCGCGGCATTCTGGGCGGCGATGCGGCTGGTCGGCGCAAGCGGTCGCGTCGCCGGCTGTGGGCGGCTGTTCGAGCAATCGCGCGAGCCGGTGCATTAAAACCTGGCTTGGTTGCGGGCCCCGCGATTCCTACATATTGAAGTGGTCATGAAAGCCCGCGTCACCGTCACGCTGAAATCCGGCATCCTCGATCCGCAGGGTAAGGCGATCGAGGGTGCGCTGAAATCGCTCGGCGTCAACGGCGTCGCCAGCGTGCGCCAGGGCAAGGTCTTCGACATCGAGATCGAGGGCGCCGACCGTACCGGTGCCGAGGCGGCACTGAAAAATGCCGCCGAAAAGCTGCTCGCCAATACCGTCATCGAGAATTACCGCATCGAGGTGACCGGATGAAATCTGCCGTCATCGTCTTCCCCGGCATCAATCGCGAGCGCGACATGGCGCGCGCCTTGACGCTGATGTCCGGGCGCGCGCCGGCGATGGTCTGGCACGCCGATATCGCACTGCCGGCCGGCACCGATCTCGTCGTCATCCCCGGCGGCTTCTCCTATGGCGATTACCTGCGCTGCGGCGCCATTGCGGCGCGCGCGCCGATCATGAACGCGGTGCGCGGCTTCGTCGCCAAAGGCGGCCTCTTGCTCGCGGTCTGCAACGGCTTTCAAATCGCTTGCGAGGCGGGGCTGTTGCCGGGCGTGCTGATGCGCAACGCACAGCTGCGCTTCATCTGCCGCGACGTTTATCTGCGCGTCGAGCGGTCCGATACCGCCTTTACGCGCGGCTACAATGCCGGCCAGGTGATCCGGGTGCCGGTGGCGCATGGCGAGGGCAATTACATCGCTGACGGCGAGACCATCGCGCGGCTGGAAGGCGAGGGCAGGGTGGCCTTCCGCTATTCCTCGCCGGACGGCATGGTCGATCCGAACTGGAACCACAACGGCGCCATGAACGCCATCGCCGGCATTATCAACGAGCACGGCAATGTGCTCGGCATGATGCCGCATCCGGAAAACCACGTCGAAGCCGCCATGGGCCGGACCGACGGCCGCGGCCTGTTCGCGGGGCTTGTCGATCACTTCAAGCTGGCGGCGTGACAACCCTCTTTCCATATGGGAGAGGGATTTGAACCGAGCGCGCGCCACGTGATCTCCAACGAGCCTGCGATTACCCCCGAGCTGATCGCCCAGCACGGCCTCAGGCCGGGCGAGTACGAGCGCATCGTAAAGCTCATCGGCCGCGAGCCGAGCTTCACCGAGCTTGGCATTTTCTCGGCGATGTGGAACGAGCACTGTTCGTATAAATCATCGCGGATGCATCTGCGCACGCTGCCGACCAAGGCGCCGTGGGTGATCCAGGGGCCGGGCGAGAATGCCGGGGTCATCGGCATCGGCGACGGGCTCGCCGTGGTGTTCAAGATGGAGAGCCACAACCACCCGAGCTACATCGAGCCCTATCAGGGTGCGGCGACCGGCGTCGGCGGCATTTTGCGCGACGTCTTCACCATGGGCGCGCGGCCGATCGCCTGCCTCAATGCGCTGTCGTTCGGCGATCCCAAGCATCCAAAGACGCGTTCGCTGGTCGCGGGCGTCGTCGCCGGCATTGGCGGCTACGGCAATTCGTTCGGCGTCCCGACGGTCGGCGGCGAGGTCAGGTTCGATCGCCGCTATGACGACAATATTTTGGTCAACGCCATGGCGGTGGGCTTGGCCGACGCCGATAAGATTTTCTATTCCGCGGCGTCGGGCGTCGGCATGCCGATCGTCTATCTTGGCTCGAAGACCGGCCGCGACGGCATCCACGGCGCCACCATGGCGTCGGCGGAATTCGGCGCCGATGCCGAAGAAAAGCGTCCCACGGTGCAGGTCGGCGATCCGTTCTCGGAGAAGCTTCTGCTGGAAGCCTGCCTCGAAATCATGGCCAAGGGCTGCGTCATCGCCATCCAGGACATGGGTGCGGCGGGGCTGACCTGTTCTGCGGTCGAGATGGGCGCCAAGGGCGATCTCGGCGTCACGCTCGATCTCGACAAAGTGCCGTGCCGCGAAATCGGCATGAGCGCCTACGAGATGATGCTGTCGGAAAGCCAGGAGCGCATGCTCATGGTGCTCAAGCCGGAGAAGGAACAGGAAGCCGAGGCGATTTTTCGCAAGTGGGGCCTCGATTTCGCGATCGTCGGCGAGACCACGCCGACCAAGCGCTTTATCGTCCGCCATGGCGGTGCGTTGATGGCCGACCTGCCGATCAAGGAACTGGGCGACGAAGCGCCACTCTACGAGCGCCATTTCATTCAGAACAAGAGGCGGCCCGTCATCGACGCGGCGTCGGTCAAACCGCCGCTGGCCAATGCCGATGCGCTGGAGCAGTTGATCGGTTCGCCGGATCTCTGCTCGAAGCGCTGGGTCTGGGAGCAGTATGACTACATCATTCTGGGCAACACCGTGCAGCGGCCGGGCGGCGATGCCGCCGTGGTCCGCATCAATGACGGCCCGAAGGCGCTGGCGCTGACGTCCGACGTCACGCCGCGCTATTGCGAGGCCGATTCATTCGTGGGCGGCAAGCAGGCGGTCGCCGAAGCTTGGCGCAATCTCACCGCGGTCGGCGCGCAGCCGCTCGCGGTGACCGACAATCTCAATTTCGGCAATCCGGAGCGGCCCGACATCATGGGCCAGCTGGTCGGCTGCATTCGCGGCATCGGCGAAGCCTGCCGCGCGCTCGACTTCCCGGTCGTATCCGGCAATGTCTCGCTCTACAACGAGACCAAGATTTCAGGGCAAGACGTGGGCCGCGCCATTCTGCCGACGCCGACGATCGGCGGGGTCGGTCTGCTCGACGCATTCACCAAATCGATGACGCTTGCGTTCAAGGCCGAAGGCGAATCGGTCCTATTGCTCGGCGAGACCCGCGGCTGGCTCGGTCAATCGCTCTATCTGCGCGACATTTGCGGTCGCGAGGAGGGCGCGCCGCCGCCGGTCGATCTCACCGCGGAAAAACGCAACGGCGATTTCGTGCGAGCGCTCATTGGCGAGGGTTTGCTGACGGCGGTCCACGACGTTTCGGATGGCGGGCTTCTGGTCGCGCTCGCCGAAATGGCGATGGCGTCGGGGATCGGCGCCGTTTTGCAGGCGCCGTCAACCATTCCGCCCCATGCCTTCTGGTTCGGGGAAGATCAGGCTCGCTATGTCGTGACGGCGACGGACGCCCGGAGAGTGAGCGAACGCGCGCGAGCAGCCGCGGTGCCGCTACTGCATCTCGGCGCGACCGGCGGCGCGGTTCTCGCGCTTGACGGCGAGCGGGCGCTGCCGGTCGAGGAGCTCAAGCGGCGCTTCGAAGCCTGGCTGCCCGCCTATATGGCCGGCGTCGAAAACGGCTTGGGCGCGATTTAGCGCCGCGTCGCGATTAGCGGCTTGCCCGGGCGAGCGCCGCATAGCAATTCGGCGACAGGGCCGCGGCGTTCGCGGCGAGACAGTCGAGAAGTTGACCGCCGATCGGGGACGTGCCGCGACACAGTCTTTGCGCGTCGGCGTCGCAGATCGCCATCATCACCAGGCGTTTGCGCGGTCGCATGAACGGCGGCAAAGTGAGCGGCGCCACCGCAGGCGCCGCAGTGCTCGCGCCCGGTGTCGCAGATGCCGCCACGGGTGCGCCGCCGCCGACGGTCGCCACGGCGCCCTGGCAGGCGGGCGAGAGCTGCGCCGCGTTGCGCTTGAGGCATTGCAGAGCCTCGGCGCCACCCGGCGTCACTCCGGAGCAATGCGACATGAAATCCGAGCGGCAGGCCGCCCGTATTGCGCTTTGTTGCTGGGCGGTCGGCGGGGCGCTGGCGGCCGCGCCGGCTGAAATCGCCCGCGGCGGTTCCACCGCGGCTCGCTTCGCCGGCGGCGCCTTTTTGGCCGCTGCCCTGGCGGGCGCGACCGGCGGAGCTTGAGCGGCAGCGGGCGCGGCGGCGCCGCCCGGAAGCCCTCCGAGCGCAGCTTTGCAGGCCGGCGAAAGCTCCGTCGCGTTGGCCTTCAGACAGAGCACAACTTCAGGACTGCTCGGCTTTATCCAGGAGCAATGCGCCATGAAATCGTTCAGCGTGCAGGCCTGCTGTACCGCTTTCATCTGGCTTTCCGCGACGGCTTGCGGCGGCGCTGGCGTGGGAGCGGCCACTGCGGCGGCGGGCTGAGGCGCGATGGGCTCCGCCGCTGCCGGGGTGGCCGGAGCCACCGGCTTGGGCGCTATGGCGCTCACCGCCGTCCGGCAGGATGGCGACAATCTCGCGTCGTTTTGAATGAGGCAATCCAAAGCGTCCTTGCCGCCCGGCTGCACGCCGGAGCAATTTGCCATGAAATCGGACCGGCACGAGGAGCGGACGGCGTCACGCTGCGCCGCTGAGGGCTGCTGCGCGGCAACCGGGCTGGTAGCAATAAGGATCAGGACTGCCGCGATGGCGGGCAAAGCTCTTGCGGCTTTTGACGTGGCCTCCATCGCGACCTCCTAACTCGCATGCTTTTGCCAGAATGCAGTGACAATGCAGTCATGGATAGTGCAATGTTGTAGCATTGCAATGTCGAAGGCATGGACGGGTCCGACGCCAGATGGCCATGGCTGCGAACGATATCGAGCAATTGATCCGGGCGCGCATTCCCGACGCCGAGGTCACGATCCGCGACCTCGCCGGCGATGGCGACCACTATGCAGCGACCGTCATCGCCGAGTCGTTCCGCGGCAAATCCCGCGTCCAGCAGCACCAGATCGTCTATGAGGCGCTGAAAGCCGAGATGGGCGGCAAGCTGCATGCGCTGGCCTTGCAGACCGGCACGCCGGAGCGATGACGACGGCCACGGCGGTTCCGGGCCCCTTTATTCCGGCATAACGACCGCGCACGGGTCTTTCGCGCCGGCTCATTTCCTCGGGTAGGCTTTGCCGGCGTTTTGCGGTACATATATTGCACGGCAAGGGGCGAGATTCGGCGCGGGAGGAACTGCCCGCGGTGCCGACAGGATGACCGCAAAGGGTGATTTCCATGTCCATCGAGCAATTCATCGACAACCAGGTCAAGGCCAACGACGTCGTACTGTTCATGAAGGGCACGCCGCAGTTCCCGATGTGCGGTTTCTCGGGCCAGGTCGTGCAAATCCTCGACTATCTGGGGGTCGCCTATACCGGGCTGAACGTCCTCGAAAACGACGATTTGCGCGGCGGCATAAAGTCGTATTCGAACTGGCCGACCATCCCGCAGCTTTACGTCAAAGGCGAATTTGTAGGCGGCTGCGACATCATCCGCGAAATGTTCCAGGCCGGCGAGTTGCAGTCGTTGATGAAGGACAACGGCATCGCCGTGAAGGAAAACGCGCCGGCGTCATAGCGACATTCCCGCGACCTCGCGCAGCGAGGAGCCCGAATAACGGAAAATCAGCGCGAATAATATTCGACGACGAGGTGCGGCTCCATTACCACCGGGTAAGGCACATCGGCGGGAGCCGGCACGCGACTGAGCTTGGCCGTCTGCTTGGTATGATCGACCTCGATGTAGTCGGGCACGTCGCGTTCGCCGAGCGCGTTGGCCTCGAGCACCAAAGCGAGTTGCTTCGACTTTTCCTTGACCTCGATCTCGTCGCCGACTTTCACCTTAAAGCTTGCGACGGTGACGCGCTTGCCGTTCACCCTGATATGGCCGTGGCTGATGAACTGGCGCGCGGCAAACACGGTGGGAACGAATTTGGCGCGATAGATTACGGTGTCCAGCCGGCGTTCCAAAAGGCCGATCATGTTGGCGCCGGTATCGCCCTTCAGCCGACGCGCCTCATCATAGATGCCGTGAAAGTGGCGCTCCGACATGTTGGCGTAATAGCCCTTGAGCTTTTGCTTGGCGCGTAATTGCACGCCGTAGTCGGATAGCTTGCCCTTGCGGCGCTGGCCGTGCTGGCCCGGTCCGTATTCGCGTTTGTTGATCGGTGATTTCGGCCGGCCCCAGATATTCTGGCCCAATCGACGGTCGATCTTGTACTTCGCCTGGTGGCGCTTGGTCATTCGCGTCCTCGCTGGTTAGGTCATGTTCGAGGATCGCGCCCTCCTCCTGTCCCGCCCCATTCCGAGGGAGTGGAACCGACAGGTTTGGCAGCCGAAGCGCCGGCGCAAACCGCGGGTCGCGAAACACCGCGCGGGCTACAGCATGATCCGGAAAAGCGGCCTTCCGGTTTTCCGAAAAAATCATGCTCCACTAAAACCAACGCCGCGATCCTATCGGATCACGGCTTTGGGGCCCGCGAAGTGCGCGGTATCTAGGGCGAAATCCGTGCGGTGTCAAACCGGCGCGCAATCAGGGTGAGCGCCGCCGCCGGCGGCCGGCCCGAGGTGAAAATAGCACGCGTCGTCCCCGCGCCGGCCGATACCAGTGGCGGCCCAAGCAGATCGACGACGCGCCGCGCGATCGCTGGTGCCGGGTCGATGAAATTCACCGGCCATGGCGCGAGCGGCCGCAAGCGGTCGAGCAACAACGGATAATGCGTGCAGGCCAGCACGACCGTATCGGTGCGTTTGCCGTCGTCGCGGAAGCAGGGAGCGATTTCGGCGTGGATTTCCGCGTCGCTGACGGGCGCGCCGTCGAGCTCGGCCTCGGCATAGCCGGCAAGCCTGGTCGAGCCGACGAGCGTCACCGCGCAATCTTGCGCATAATCGCGAATGAGCGCGCGGGTATATTCGCGCTGCACCGTCGCCTCGGTGCCGAGTACGGACACACGCTTGGTCGCCGAGCCGGCGCAGGCCGGCTTGATCGCCGGCACGGTGCCGACGAACGGCACCGAGAATTTCTTGCGCAATTCCGCCAGCACGATGGTGGAAGCGGTGTTGCAGGCAATCACTACGAGGTCGGGCCGGTGCGCCGCGATGAGTTTGCCCATCAGCGCGACGACGCGTGCGATGAGCGCAGGTTCCGCCAGTGCCCCATAGGGAAACGCCGCATCGTCGGCGACATAGCGGAGGTCGGCGTCCGGCCGCGCCGCCGCGACCTCGCGATAAACGGTGAGCCCGCCGAGCCCGGAATCGAATATGAGGATCGTTTTGCGTTCCGCCATCGCGCGAACTCATCTCAATGGCGCGATGATTTTCCTAGGCCATCAGGCTTTCGACCAGCCGCGGCCCGTCTTTCGGATTGGCGCTCTTCTGCTCTAGTTGCTCGCGCCACTCCAGCACCGGCGCGACAAGGCCGCTCACGGCGGTGAAGGTCAGGATCAGGATCGCCGCCAGATTGCCGTCATGGAACTTGGCGAAGGCGACCGCGCCCATCAGATAGGCCCAGAATGGGAAGGCGATCGTGGAGACGATGGCGTTGACGACCCAGGCGTCGCCGTCCTCGCGCACGTACCAGCAGAACAACGGCGTCAGGATCAAACCGACCAACAAGGCGCCGACGGCGATGTCGGTCACGGAAAAGCCGGCCATCGTCGCGGTGCTGCCGCCAACCATCGCCTGCGCGAGGATGGCATTGACCAGCATCGAGCCGCCGATGATCTCGGCCGGAACGTATTTCACCATCCGCATGAGATAGTCATCGCCGGGTTCGGCAGTCGGCACCGGTTGGGTGCGCGACTGGAACATACCGCCGAAGTCGGAATTTTGCGCCGGCTCGACCGCCGGCAGCGTCGGTTTGCGTACCAAACGGCCCATGACCCTCTCCCCGAATGGTTCCAAGACCCTACGTCAGGCGGCCGAGTCGGGCAAGGAGAGGAAACCCCTGCAATCGCTGTCGAATGCCGCAATATGGTTCACGGCGCTCAGGCCCGGCCGAAGACGCGGGCGAAAATCGTGTCGACCTGGGCCAGGTGGAAATCGAGATCGAAATTGGCCGCTAGTTCCGCCTCGCTCAAATGCTTGCGCACGTCCGGGTCGGCTTTGAGCAGCGCGAGAAAATCGCCGCCGCCGGCCCACACTTTCATGGCGTTGCGCTGCACCAACCGATAGGCATCCTCGCGGGCGACGCCTTTTTGCGCAAACGCAAGCAGCACGCGCTGCGAATGCACGAGGCCGCCGAGGCGGTCGAGGTTCTTTCGCATATTGTCGGGATAGACGATGAGCTTGTCGATAATGCCGGCAAGCCGCGCCAGCGCAAAATCGAGCGTCACCGTCGCGTCCGGTCCGATCATGCGCTCGACCGCGGAATGCGAAATGTCGCGTTCGTGCCACAGCGCGACATTTTCCAGCGCCGGGACGACATAGGCCCGCGCCATCCGCGCCAACCCGACGAGGTTCTCCGACAACACCGGATTACGCTTGTGCGGCATCGCCGAGGAGCCTTTTTGGCCTTCGGAGAAATACTCTTCCGCTTCCAGAACTTCGGTGCGCTGCAGGTGACGGATTTCGGTGGCGAGCCGCTCGATCGAGGCGGCAACCACGCCGAGGGTTGCAAAGTACATGGCATGGCGGTCGCGCGGAATGATTTGGGTCGAGATCGGCTCGACGGCGAGCCCCATCTTCTCCGCCACATAGGCTTCGACGCGCGGATCGACCTGCGCGAAGGTGCCGACCGCGCCGGAAATGGCGCAGGTCGCGACCTCCTTGCGCGCCAGCTGCAAACGCTGCCGGGCGCGGGCAAATTCGGCATAGGCGACGGCGAGCTTCAGCCCGAACGTGGTCGGCTCGGCATGGATGCCGTGCGAGCGGCCGATGGTCGGCGTGAATTTATATTCGCGCGCGCGCCGCTCCAGCGCCGCCAACAGCGCCTCGATGTCGGCGATGAGCAGGTCCGCGGCGCGCACCAGTTGCACGTTCAAGCAGGTGTCGAGCACGTCGGACGAGGTCATGCCGAGATGCACGTAGCGCGCATCGGGGCCGACGATTTCGGCGAGGTGGGTGAGAAAGGCGACGACGTCGTGCTTGACCTCGCGCTCGATCTCGTCGATGCGCGCGGTATCGAATTGCGCCGCGTTGCCTTTTTCCCAAATGGCCTTCGCCGCCGATTTCGGGATCTTGCCGAGTTCGGCCATGGCGTCCGCGGCATGCGCCTCGATCTCGAACCAGATGCGAAACCGCGTCTGCGGCGTCCAGAGCGCCGCCATCTGCGGCCGGGTGTAGCGCGGGATCATGGGTCGCATTTCATGTTCACGCCGCAAAACATCATGCGGCAAACTTTGCGCGATCGTGCGGCTGGCGATAATCGACCGGCGTGCCCTTGGGAATGACGCCGGTCGGATTGACGCGCGCGATCGAATAATAGCCGATGACGTAATAGCGCGGTTTGACGGTCTCGGCGACGCCCGGCGCCGCATAGAGCTCGCGCATGTAGTTGAGCAGGTTCGGAAAGTCGGCGATTCGGTTCCGATTGCACTTGAACAGCGAGAAATAGGCGACGTCGAAGCGCACCAAAGTGGGGAACAGCCGCCAATCGGCCTCGGTGATCTGGTTGCCGACCAGATAGCGCTGCCGGCCGAGCCGCGCTTCGATGTCATCGAGGGTGGCGAACAGCGCGTCGTAGGCCTCCTCATAGGCGGCCTGCGATTTCGCGAAGCCGCAGCGGTAGACGCCGTTGTTGATGTTGGCATAGACCTGCGCATTGATCAGATCGATCTCGCCGCGCAGCGGTTTCGGATAAAAATCCGTCGCCGCAGCACCGATGCCTGCGAATTCGGAGTCGAGCATGCGGATGATCTCTGAAGACTCGTTATTTACGATCCGCTTGGTCTTCTTGTCCCACAGCGTCGGCACCGTCACCTTGCCGGTATAGTGCGGGTCGCTCGCGGTATAGGCCTGGTGCAGATAGCGGAAGCCGTTGACGCGGTCGGGCGGGCAGTCTGGAAACGCAGGGTTGTCTTCGAAGGTCCAGCCTTCCGTTCGCAATCCCGGAACGGCAATCGACACACTGATTGCGCCATTAAGCTTCTTCAGCGCCAGATAGATCTGCGTGCGGTGCGCCCACGGGCAAGTATAGGCGACGTAGAGATGGTAGCGCCCGGCTTCGGCCGCAAAGCCCGACGAGCCGTCCGCGGTGATGCGGTCGCGGAAGACGCTGTCGACGCGCTGGAAATTGCCGGCTTTTCCGGTCTCGGCAGGAAGCTCCTCGTTGCGCCATTGGCCGTCGACCAGTATTCCCATCAGGCAGCCTCCCCACGGACCAGCGCCGCCGCCTGGCGGATCGCTGCGATATTGGCGCGATAGCTATCCGGCGTGCGGTCCTTGAATACCGCGGAGCCGGCAACGAAGGCGTTGGCGCCGGCGCGCGCGGCAAGCGGCGCTACCTCCGGCGTGATGCCGCCGTCGATTTCGATGTCGATCGGGCGGGCGCCCACCATGGCGCGCAGATTACGCACCTTGTCGACGGCATCGGCAATGAACTTTTGCCCGCCGAAGCCCGGATTGACCGACATCACCAGAATGAGATCGACCAGATCGATGACGTGCTCGATGCTGCTCTCCGAAGTCCCTGGATTCATGGTCACGCCAGCCTTCTTGCCGAGCGCGCGGATCGCCTGCAGCGAGCGGTGGATGTGCGGTCCAGCCTCGACGTGGACGGTGATTATGTCGGAGCCCGCTTTGGCGAAGGCCTCAAGATAGGGATCGCAGGGCGCGATCATCAGGTGCACGTCGAGCGGTTTTTTGGTGTAGGGCCGGATCGCCTTGACGATATCCGGGCCGATCGAAATATTGGGCACGAAATGGCCGTCCATGACGTCGACATGAATCCAGTCGGCGCCGGCGCCATCGACCGCGCGCACCTCTTCGCCCAATTTCGCGAAATCGGCGGCAAGGATCGAGGGGGCGATAATGAGGGGTCGGGGCACCGGGTTCTCCGAGCTTACGCGTTCGCGTAACACGTCATTTCCCGCGGGGCAACGCGCCGAAACCGGCCTGAAACAGCCGCGGTGCGCCACACTTGCCCGGTTGCGTCCGGCTCGCCAGATTCGCACGTCGCAACGCAATGGAGGTTTCGTGGCGCGTACCGATGTCATCGTTCTGGGAGCGGGGATTGTCGGCGCCTCGGTGGCGCTGCATCTGGTCAAGCGCGGCCTGTCGGTGGCGCTCCTCGACCGCGGCGGGGCGGGCGAGGGGACGTCCTACGGCAATGCCGGCATCATCGAGGGCAACACCATATTTCCGGCGGCGTTCCCGTCGGATTGGGCGACACTTTTGCGCATCGCGCTCAAGCGTTCGCCGCTCGCCAATTACCACATCGCGTTCTTGCCGAAAATCGCACCCTGGCTGTTAGCCTTCCGTACCGCCTCGCAACCGGCGCGGCTGGTCGAAACCGCGCAAGTGATGCGGCCGTTGTTTGCGCGCGCGGTCACCGAGCACGAGGCGCTGAGCCTGGAATCCGGCGCGGCCAAATATCTGCGCCCCACCGGCTGGCTGAAACTCTATCGCACCGACGCGGGATTCGCCGGCGTTGCGCGCGAACTCGACCTTGCCGCCGAACTCGGCATCGTCAATGTTCCGCTCGGCCGCGATGCGGCGCGCGCGCTCGAACCTTCGCTCGCGCCGGTGTTCCGCCACGCCGTGCATTGGACCGGCGCGGTGAGCGTGAGCAATCCGCTCGCTCTGACGCGCGCCTACGCGGCGCGCTTTGCCGCGCTCGGCGGGCTGTCGTTTGCCGGCGATGCGCGTACGTTGCATCGCGTCGAGCCGCACTGGCGCGTCGCTACCGTGTCCGGTCCGCTCGATGCCGGCGAGGTCGTCATCGCGCTCGGCCCGTGGCTGCCGGATGTGCTCGATCCGCTCGGCATAAAACTGCCGCTTGCGGTCAAGCGCGGCTATCACCGCCATTTCGGCGCGCAAGGCACCGCCGCGCTCGCGCGTCCGGTGCTCGACGCGGAGAACGGCTACGTGCTGGCGCCGATGGAGCAGGGCATCCGCCTGACCACCGGCGTCGAGTTCGCCGCGCGCGACGCGCCGCCGACGCCGGTGCAGTTCGAGCGTCTGATGCCGGCGGCGCGCGAATTGTTTGCCCTCGGCGAACCGATCGAGGCGCAGCCATGGCTCGGCGCGCGGCCGTGCTTTGCCGATTCCAGACCGGTGATCGGACGCGCGCCGGGACAAGCCGGATTATGGCTCGCCTGCGGACATTCGCATTGGGGCCTGACGCTCGGCCCGGCGACCGGACGGCTTCTCGCCGAAATGATGACCGGTGCAACGCCGTTTTGCGACCCGCAACCTTACGCGGCGAAGCGGTTCGTGCGGTAGAGACGCGAATGACAAATAGCGAATAGCGAATAGCGAATAGCGAATAGCGAATAGCGAATAGCGAATAGCGAATAGCGAATAGCGAATAGCGAAGGGAAGGTTCCCCCACTCGCCACTCGCGGTTTTAGTTGCTGATCGTCTTGATGACGCTCGACTGCGGGCGCGTGTTGTTGCTGGACGAGTACTTGTCGTCCGCCCTGACCATGTCGTCGTATTTTGGAATCGTCGTCACCGCAAACTTCGGCACCAGGCCCACGACCTTGTAACCCGCCAGATGGAGCTGGTGCAGGATCTCCGGCAGCGCTACCGCCGTCCCGTGCTGAAAATCGTGCATCAGCAGGATGCCCTTGCCGTTCTTGGCGAGCTTGGTCATCACCGATTTGACCAGCTCATCCTGCTTGTGAATCTTGAAGTCGAAAGTGTCGATGTCGGTGGAGAAGGTCGCGATGTTGCGCGTGCCGAGATAGGCGACCGCGTCGGCCGGCTGTTGCAGATCGGGGAAGCGGAAGAACGGCGCGATCGGGCCGCCGGCGGCCGCCATGTGCACGGCGCTTACGCCCATTTCGATCTCTTGCTTGGTCTGTTCGATATCCTTGGCGTAGGGGTTCCTCGCCAGATCCTTGTGCGACCAGGTATGGCTGCTGACCGTCATGCCGGCGTCCACCAATAGCTTGGTCAGTTGCGGATTCCAGGTGGCGTGCTCGCCGATCTCGAAGAACGTCGCGCGGACGCAATTGTCCTGCAGCGCCTTGAGCACCATCGGCGTGTTCTCCGGCCATGGGCCGTCGTCGAAGGTCAGCACCACTTCCTTCTCGCGCAGGAAGTCGTACTGCTTGAAATGCTCCGAACCGAAGGCGGGCCCGCCGGTCGTATCGATCTGGACGATGCGCGACATGCCGAGCGCGTCGGGGTTGTTGCACTGAGGAAGGGTGGTGGGCCACGGCGAGCTACTGGCGCTCGCGGCGGCAGGCGTCGGCGCAGCCGCCGGAGCGGCCGCCGCAGTTGCGGTGGAATTCTGGGCAACGACGAGCTTGGCAGGCGAAGCGGACGGCGTGGCGGGTTGGGTCGCTGTACTCGTTTCGGTTACGTTGATGACTGGCGCCGCGACAGGGGAAGTCGGAGCGACCTGCGTCCGACCGCTTTGAACGCCGGCTGACGGTGCGGCCGGTGCATTCGTCGCCTGCGCGAGCGATAGAAAATGCTCGGCGCGCGCGACCAGCGAGCCTGTTCCCGGCGACTTCTGCGCTGCGACAACGCCGAATGCCGCGAGACCCAATGTGAGCAACGCCGCGACCACAATTACGACGACGCGCATCGCACCCTCCGCCACAAATCTACGATACCAACCCGCTGCGAAGTGAAGGCGCAATCGAGAGACGAGTCAATAAAAACCCGGTCATGGCGGGTGGAGAAGCGGCCGCTGGTTAAGGTTTTGCGAGCGGGACGAAGCCGTTGTATCAGCGGCCGAATTGAGTCTTCCAGCTTGGCAGCGAACCGGGGAAGGGCGGTGCGCTCGCCTCGTAGACGCCGCGGGCGATGGCGCGGGCCACCACATTGGCGGCGAGCGTGCCAAGCGCGGTCAGGCCGAAGATCGGATCGGCGAGTTGCCGGCGTCCGGTCGATGCCGCGAACAGGACATCGCCGTCGAGCGGGCTGTGCACCGGATAGATCGCGCGCGACAGGCCCGACTGCGCCATCACCGCAAGCCGCTTGGCTTGGGCCTTGGTCAGAATGGCGTCGGTCGCCACCACCACGAGCGTCGTGCTCTCGGCCGTGCCGCCTTTGAACTGCGGCGCAAGCGCATGCGGCGGAAATGGCTGCGGCAGGCCGCGGCCGCCAAACTCGCCATCCATTTCGAACGGCGCCGCCCAAAACCACGGGCCATCGCCGACCAGGACGCTGCCTACCGCATTCACCGCGGCGAGCGCCCCCACGTTGCAGCCATCGGGGGTCTGCGCGGAGGCGGAGCCGAGGCCGCCCTTGCAATTGACCGTGGTCGCGCCGGTGCCGGCGCCGACGCTGCCGAGCGCGAAGTTGAGCGCCGCCGCGGCTGCGGCGGCGTAGCCGAGGTCGCGATACGGTGGGAAACGCCCCCAGTCCTTGTTGCCGCCGTTCAAAAGGTCGAACAGCACCGCCCCCGGAACGATCGGTACGCGCGCGGTGCGTATTGCGAAGCCGCGGCCTTGCTCGCGCAGCCAGGCTTGCACGCCGGACGCGGCATCGAGGCCGAAAGCCGAGCCGCCGGATATCGCGATGGCGTGGATGGCCTCGATCGTCAGTGCCGGATCGAGCAGCGCGGTCTCGCGGGTGCCCGGCCCGCCGCCGCGCACATCAATCGACGCGACCGCCGCTTCGTCGAAAATAATCGCGGTCGAACCGGAGCCGAGACGGGCGTCTTCGGCATGACCGACTTTCAGCCCAGGCACGTCGGTGATCAGGTTGCGCATGACTGTCATTACCTCTCCCCGCCGCGCGGGGAGAGGTCGAGTGAGCGCAGCGAACGAGGGTGAGGGGGCCTCTCCGCGATTCTGAGCCTAGCGGAGGCGCCCCCTCATCCCAACCCTCTCCCCGCGCGGCGGAAAGAGGGACGAGCGAGCGGCCACTGCCTTGCAATCACCAAACTTGCATTCGACCCGAGGCTCGGTGCATTGCTTGCGCCATGAACGTCACGATCGCTGCCGCGCTTTTCGCCGGGATGCTGAGCTTTCTGTCGCCCTGCGTCTTGCCGCTGGTGCCGCCTTATCTCGTCTATCTCACCGGCACTTCGCTGGAGCGGCTCGCCGATGCCGAAACCGAGCCGCGGGTGCGGCGCGAAACCATCGTCGCCGCCATCCTGTTCGTGCTCGGCTTTTCCACGGTGTTCATTGCGCTCGGCGCCGGCGCCAGCGCGATCGGGGGCTTGCTGCGGATCTATTCGGAACCGCTCGCGATGCTGGCCGGCGTCGGCATCATCGTCATGGGCTTGCACTTTCTCGGCTTGACCCCGATCGCCTGGCTGATGCGGGAGAAGCGGCTCGAAATGGCAAAGCCGGTCGGCCTGTGGGGCGCCTATCTGATGGGCTTTGCCTTTGCGCTCGGCTGGACGCCCTGTATCGGACCGATCCTTGCCGCCATCCTCGCCGTGGCCGCCTCCGAAACAACGCTGGCCAAGGGCGCCGGTTTGCTCGCCGTCTATTCGCTCGGGCTCGGCGTGCCGTTTTTGGTCGCGGCGCTGGCGGTCGAGCCGTTCGCGGCTTTCCTCGCCCGCTTCCGGGCGCATCTCGGCCTGGTCGAAAAGGCAATGGGCGGTCTGTTGGTGCTGACCGGCATCGCCTTCCTGACCGGCACGGTCAACGAGGCCAGCTACTGGCTCCTGCAAACGTTCCCGGTGCTCGGCAAGATCGGCTGATCAGTTTGTCGGCGCACCGGGCAGTTCGACATAAGTGATTTTGCCGTCCGGCATTCTCTCCCACTTATACACGACATAATCGAGACGCGTGATGTCGCCCTTCTTGTCGTAGGAAATGTTGCCGATCACGGTCTTGAAATTCATGCCGGAATGCATCACGTCGGCGACCTTCTTGGGATCGAGCGACTTTGCCGCCGTCGCCGCCTGCGCGATGATCTGCACGGCGGCGTAGCTGTAGAGCGTATAGGCTTCCGGCTCGAAATTCTTGGCGCGGAATTCCGCCACCGCCGCTTTGGCCTCCGGCCGGTTGCGCGGGTCGGGACCGTAGGTCATCAGCGAGCCGATGACGCCCGGGCCGCCGACCGAGGCGAACTCGTCGGAGGTGATGCCGTCGCCGCCCATCAGCGGCGCGGTGACGCCTTGGTCGCGCATCTGCCGCACGATCAGGCCTGCCTCGGTATAAAGGCCGCCGAAATAAACCAGGTCGGCACGCGATTGCTTGATCTTGGATACCAGCGCCGAATAATCCTTCTCGCCGGTATTGATGCCCTCGTAGAGCACGGAGTCCATGCCGCCGGCCTTGATCGTCTTTAACGTCTCGTCGGCGAGGCCCTTGCCGTAGGTGGTCTTGTCGTTGACGAAGGCGATGCGCTTGCCTTTGAAGTGCTTGAGGATGTAATCGCCGGCGACGCGGCCCTGCTGGTCGTCGCGGCCGCAGACGCGGAAAATGTTCCACATGCCGCGCTCGGTGACCGACGGATTGGTCGAAGCCGGCGTGATTTCGAGGATGCCGTTCTCCTGATAGACTTCCGACGACGGGATGGTGACGCCGGAATTGTAATTGCCGATGACGAATTTTACGCCATCGGCGGCGAAATCGTTGGCGACCGAGACGCCTTGCTTGGGATCCGAGACGTCGTCGCCGTATTCCACCGTGATCTTCTGGCCGAGAATGCCGCCCGATTTGTTGAGATCGGCGGCGGCCTGGTCGACGCCGTTCTTCATCTGCGCGCCGGTGGCCGCGTTCGGACCCGTGATCGGGCCGGCGACCCCGAGCTTGACCTCCGCGGCGGCGGGTTCCGCCATAAACCCCGCGACGGCAATCGCAAAGCTCAGAGTAAGACCCAGCGTAATGATCTTTTTCATCGCTCGTTCTCCTTGGGGTGGAGCCGGCACTCGCAACCGTCGACGCAACACTACGTCAACGCGGCTTGCGGCGCCAGCGCAGCGGACCGGCCGGCGCATTGAGCCAATGATACTGCTCGATCATCTGCGCAGTGCGGGCGGCAAGGAAGCCGAGAAATCCGAACGCCATGGCGAACGCGCTGTCGACCAGATAATAATGCAGCGACAACAGCGTGCCGCCGAACAGGCTGAAATGAATGAAGCGGACGGCCAGTCCCAAAATCAGCGCGTAGGTGACGATCTGCCACCGCGGCCGCCAGGTCAGAGCGACGGCGCGGCCGGCGAGCCATCCTGCGCCGCCGCCCAGGATGATGGTGACGAGAAGGAAGATGCCGAACGAGCCCTCTTCGTAAACGAGGCCGGCTATCGACGAGGTCGCGCTGTCCATGTCCAATGCCCGAATGCTATCGCCCGCCTTCGAGATAGGCGGACTTGATTTCCGGCCGCTCCAAAAGCTCGCGGCCGGAGCCGGAAAGCGTGATCAGGCCGTTGACCATGACATAGCCGCGGTGCGCCAGGCGGAGCGCGTGAAAGGCGTTTTGCTCGACCAGGAACACCGTCAGGCCCTCGTCGCGGTTGAGTGCTTTGATGGCGTCGAAAATCTGCCGCACGATCAGCGGCGCCAGCCCGAGCGACGGCTCGTCGAGCAGAAGGAGCCGCGGCCGGCTCATCAGCGCGCGTGCGATCGCCAGCATCTGCTGTTCGCCGCCGGACAGCGTGCCACCGCGCTGGGCAAGGCGCTGCTTGAGGCGCGGAAACAGCGTGACGACGCGCTCAAGGTCGCGATCGAACGTGGCGGGCTCCGCGGTGGTCGCGCCCATCTGTAGATTTTCCAGCACCGTCATGCGCGGAAAAATACGCCGTCCCTCGGGCGCCTGGGCGATGCGAAGCTTGGCGATCTCGTGCGTCGGCAGCGCGGTGATGTCGCGGTCGGCGAAGCGGATCGAGCCCTCGCTGGCGCGCGGATTGCCGCAGATCGTCATCATCAAAGTGGACTTGCCGGCGCCATTGGCGCCGATCAGCGTGACGATCTCGCCGTCATTGACGTCGAGATCGACGCCCTTGAGCGCCATGACGCGGCCGTAGAACGTCCTTACGCCGCGAACGGCAAGCAGCGGAGCGGTCATAGGCCGGCCTCGACTTCGGCTTCGCCGACCTGGTCTTCGGCGACGCCGAGATAAGCGGCGATGACTTTCGCATCGTTGCGCACCGCCTCCGGCGCGCCGTCGGCGATCTTCACGCCGTAATCGAGCACGACGATCTTGTCGGAAATCTCCATCACCACCGTCATGTCATGCTCGATCAGAAGCACCGAAATGCGGAACTCGTCGCGGATGGCGCGCAGCAAAGCGTTCAGCTCGGCGCTTTCGCGCGGATTAAGCCCGGCGGCCGGCTCGTCGAGGCAGAGCAGCACCGGATCGGTGCACATGGCGCGCGCGATTTCGAGTCGCCGCTGTGCGCCGTAGGGCAGGTCGCCGGCCGGATCGTCGGCCCGCGCGGTCAGCCCGATGCGGTCGAGCCAGGCGCGCGCCTTGTCGATCGCCGCGCGCGCGGCTCGGGCGTAGGACGGAAATCCGAGCACGCCAAGGAGCGTGTAGCCGGACGCGAGCATCAGTCGGTTATGCTGGGCGACCAGGAGGTTTTCCAGCACCGTCATGCCGGGAAACAGCCGGATGTTCTGAAAAGTGCGCGCAACGCGCGCCCGCTGCGCCACAAGATAGTCCGGCATGCGCTCCAACAGATAGAGCGCGCCGTCCGCGGCCGTGATGCTTCTGGCGCCGGAGTCGGTGAGAGCTTCGAGCGCGTTCCACGCCGCGCCGTCGCCATGGCGCAGCGCCAGCCGCCCGGTGCTCGGCTTGTAGAAGCCGGTAATGCAGTTGAACACCGTGGTCTTGCCGGCGCCGTTCGGGCCGATCAGCGCGGTGATGGCGCCCTGGCCGACGTCGAAGCTCAGATCGTCGATCGCTATGAGGCCGCCGAAGCGCATGGTCAGATGCTCGACGCGGAGCAAAGTGTCGGCCGCGCTCGCCGCATTCTGCTCGCTCATGGCCTAACCGTGGCCTTCCTTGACCAGGTCGGCGGCAATGCTCTTGCGCTCCTTGAGGAACACCGAGGGTTCGCGGCTTGAGATCAGCCCGCGCGGCCGCCACACCATGATCACCACCATGGCGAAGCCGAAGATGAGCATGCGGTACTGTGTCGGATCGAAAGTCTGACCGAATATTTTTTTAAGGAAATCGAGATCGCGCATGATTTCGGTGCCGCCGATCATCACGATCGCGGCGATGGCGACGCCGATCTGGCTGCCCATGCCGCCCAGCACCACAATCGACAAGATGGTGGCGGATTCCAGGAAGGTGAAGGATTCCGGTGAGATGAAGCCTTGCCGGGTGGCGAAAAACGAGCCGGCGAAGCCGGCGAACATGGCGCCCATGGCGAATGCGGTGAGCTTGGTATTGGTAGTGTTGATGCCAAGCGAGCGGCAGGCGATTTCGTCCTCGCGCAAGGCCTCCCAGGCGCGCCCAACCGGCAGCCGGCGCAGCCGCACGGTGACGAAGGCGGTCAAGAGCGCCATGCCTAAAATGACGTAGTAGAGAAAAATGACGCGGTAGATGGGGCTGAACGGCAGTCCGAACACTGCGGCAAAGCCGTTGTCGTCGGCGTTGAACGGAATGCCGAAAAACGACGGCCGCGGAATGCCGCCGACGCCGGCATAACCGTTGGTGAGCGCGGTCCAGTTGATGATCACCAGGCGAATGATCTCGCCGAAGGCGAGCGTGACGATGGCGAGATAGTCGCCGCGCAACCGCAGCACCGGGAAGCCGAGCAAAATACCCCAGAACGAGGCGAGGCTGCCTGCGATCGGCAGTAGAATCCAGAATGACAGCCCAAAGGTCTTCGCGAGCAGCGCGTAAGAATAGGCGCCGACCGCGTAGAACGCCACGTAACCGAGGTCGAGCAGGCCGGCGAGCCCGACCACGATATTGAGGCCCCAGCCGAGCATTACATAGATCAGGATCTGGATGCCGAAATTGTCGATCCATTTCACGCTGCGCGAAAATCCGGCGGTGGCCAGTACGATGGCGGGATAAGCGACGACAAAGGCGATGGCGAAGGGAACGAACCATTTGCCGACGAAGCTGCGCCATGCCGACGGCGCGGTCGCGAGCGGTCGCAGTGCGCGCTGACGGAGCTGCGGCTCGATCAGGAGCGAATAAGCGAAGCGGCCGACGCCGACGATGGCGACGATGGCGAATAACAGCGGCCAGCGCGTCGTCAGGATCAGCGCATTTTCGCCGTTCACCTTAGTCTGAAAACCGATCAGCGGCAGGAACAGGCCGAACGCGATCGCCGCCGTTATGCCGGCGTCGCGCAATGCCGCCATCGCGTCGACCCGGCCGTGAACCGGAGCCGGGCGCGCCCCGCGCAGATTGCCCCCGGCCGGATTGGCGAGCGCCGTCACCTTTACACCTTCTCGACGTCCGGACGGCCGAACAGTCCCTGCGGCAGGAAGATCAGCGTGATCGCCAATACGGAAAAGGCGGCGACGTCCTTATAGTCGATGGAAAAGTATGCCGACCACATCGTCTCGATCAGCCCGATCAGCAAGCCGCCAATCACCGCGCCCGGCAGCGAGCCGATGCCGCCGAGCACGGCGGCGGTAAAAGCCTTCACCCCCGGCACGAAGCCGTCGGAAAAAGTGACCACGCCGTAATACATCAGGTACATCGTGCCGGCGACGGCGGCGAGTGCTGCGGCGATCACGAAAGTCGTGGCGATGGTGCGGTCGACATTGACGCCGACCAGAGCGGCCATCCTGCGGTCCTGCTCGCAGGCGCGTTGCGCGCGGCCGAGCTTGGTCTTGGCCACTAGATACCAGAACGCCAGCAGCAGCACCGCGGTGACGCCCCAGATGATGAGCTGCTTATACGACAGCGTAACCGGATAACTGTTGTGCGTGAACAGCACAAATTCGCCGCTGATCATCGGCGGGATCGATTTGTTGCGCGGCCCCTGCGTCACCTGGACGAAATTCGACAGGAAGATCGACATGCCGATCGCCGAAATCAGCGGCGCCAGCCGGAACGAGCCGCGCAACGGCCGGTAGGCGATGCGCTCGATCGCCCAATTGACCAGCGAGGTGAACAGCATCGACACGACCAGCACGATCAGCAGCGCCAGCACGATCGAGGAAATGCCGAGCCAGGTGGTGAGGATGAGGAAGGCGATCAGCGCGATGAAGGCGGATACCATGAACACGTCGCCATGGGCGAAGTTCACCATGCCGATGATGCCGAACACCATCGTGTAGCCGATGGCGATCAGCCCGTAGATCGAGCCGAGCGTGATGCCGTTGATAAGCTGCTGGAGAAAGACGTCCATGCGTCCAGTGGACCTCCGCATGGCTGCCCGGCCGACAACCGGCCAAGGCTTAACAGGGGTGCCGCGGCGCGGCAACGCTGCGGCTGTGGCCCTCCACCTTTATCGCTCCGCTTAATGTCGCAGGCGTGCCGATTAGCGGGCCGGCGCGGCGAGCGGGCCGGCAAGCCGCCCGGTATGGATGCCGCATTCGGTCTTGCCGAGGCCGCCCCAGCGGCCGTTGCGCGGATCGCCACCGGGGATAGGGCGACCGGTGCAGGGGACGCAGCCGACGGAGGTGAAGCCTAAGGCCTCCAGCGGATGGCGCGGCAGACCGGTGCTGACGAACACGACCTCGAGCTCGGCGCGGGTCAGCCGCGCCAGCGGATTGAATTTCAGCCGCGGCCCGTCGGCCTCGACCACGGCGAGTTCCGCGCGTTCGCCGCCATGATAGCGCTTGCGTCCGCTGATCCAGCCGTCGAAGGCTTCGAGCTCCGCGGCCAGCGCAGCAACCTTGCGGATGCCGCAGCAAGCGTCGCGATCGCGCAAGCACAATTCGCGCTTGGGATCGCGCAATGCGAGCGCGCTCGGCGACGGCGTGACGGTACGAACGTCGGTCAGCCCGAGATGGCGGACGAGAACGTCGCGATAGGCGAGCGTCTCCTTGAACAGCCATTGCGTATCGAGAAACAGCACCGGCAACGCCGGATCGATGTCGGCGACAAATTTCAAGAGCACCGCGGATTCGGTGCCGAACGAGGAAACGACCGCCAGACGGGCGGGCATGGCTTGCAACGCCGCGGCGATGATCTCGACTGGGCTCGCTTGCGCCAACCGTTCGCCGAAGGCCGCCGCATCGTGCTGCGGCCGCCGCCGCGCGACCGCGGATTTCGTGCGCTCGGTGGCCTCGATTGCGCCGCACGTTTTGCCAAAGAATTGAGAATAAATTTCCATTAGTTGGCTTATATCGCGGCACAACGAGAAATAATTTCCATATTCATGCCGATTGCGTACATGCCGTTCGGCCTTTCGCCGTTTGGTCGGCAACGCTGTTTTGCCCACATTGACAGGCCGGGCCGGAGTGCCTTTGCTGCCGACGACTTCGCCGGACCAAGGTAGCGACCGCGCGCACCGCACAACCTTTAAGGACCCGCATGAAATCCGAAGACGCGATTAAGACCAAAGGGCGGCCGTTCACCGGCGCGGAATATCTCGAAAGCCTGCGCGACGGTCGCGAAATCTACGTCTATGGCGAGCGAGTCAAGGATGTCACCACGCATCCGGCCTTCCGCAATGCCGCGCGCTCGATTGCCCGGCTCTACGACGCGCTGCACGACGATGCGACCAAGGGCGCGCTGACCTGCCCGACCGACACCGGCTCATCGGGCTTCACCCACAAATTCTTCCGCGTCGCGCGCTCGCGCGAGGAATTGGTGGCGCAGCGCGACGCCATCGCGCTGTGGGCGCGCATGTCCTACGGCTGGATGGGCCGCTCGCCGGATTACAAGGCGTCGCTGATGAATACGCTCGGCGCCAATTACGAATTTTACGGCAAGTTCGCCGCCAACGCCAAGGCCTGGTACCGGCGCGCGCAGGAGAACGTGCTGTTTATGAACCACGCCATCGTCAATCCGCCGGTCGATCGGTCGAAGCCGGTCGATCAGGTCAAGGACGTGTTCATCACCATCCAGAAGGACACCGACGCCGGCATCTATGTCTCCGGCGCCAAAGTGGTGGCGACCGCGTCGGCGCTGACGCACTACAATTTTCTCGGCCAGAACGCCGCAGTGCCGCTGCACGACACCGATCTCGCGGTGATGTTCATCGCGCCGATGAACGCGCCCGGCGTGAAACTGTTCTGCCGGACGTCGTACGAGATGACGGCGAGCGTGATGGGCACACCGTTCGATTACCCATTGTCGTCGCGCTTCGACGAGAACGATGCGATTTTCGTCTTCGACAATGTTTTCATTCCCTGGGAAGACGTGCTCTTACACCGCGATCTGGAAAAATTGAAAATCTTCTTTCCGCAGTCCGGATTCTTGGCCGGCTATCAGTTCCAGGGCTGCACGCGGCTTGCGGTCAAGCTCGACTTTCTCGCCGGCATCCTCGCCAAGGCCTTGCATGCGGCCGGCTCCGACGAGTTTCGCGGCAATCAGGCGCTGCTCGGCGAAGTCATCGCCTGGCGCAATCTGTTCTGGGCGCTGACCGACGCCATGGCGATGAACCCGACGCCGTGGGTGAACGGGGCGGTGCTGCCCAACCTGCAGTCGGGCTCGAGCTATCGGGTGTTCGCCGGCGACGCTTACGGGCGCGTCAAGGAAATCGTCGACAAGATCGTCGCCTCGTCGCTGATTTATCTGCCGTCCTCCACCAAGGATTTCAAAAATCCGGCGATCGACCGCTATCTGGCGCGCTACGTGCGCGGCTCCTACGGCATCGATTACAAGGAGCGCATCAAGATCATGAAGCTCCTATGGGACGCCATCGGCACCGAATTCGGCGGCCGCCACGAACTCTATGAGCGCAACTACGCCGGCAACCACGAGGACATCCGGATCCAGGCATTGTGGAACGCGCACTCATCCGGAACGCTGGCGCAGATGACGGCGCTCGCCGAGCAATGCATGGCCGAATACGACGAAAACGGCTGGACCGGCACGACCTGGCTGAACCCCGACGACGTAGCCTATCCGGGTCTGCCGAACGAGCGCCGCGCGGCGGAGTGATGTCAGAGGACGACTATTCCGTCATCGGACATCCGATCTCCGTCATTCGATCATGACACCGCGCGGGCGGGCACGATACAATGCGACAATGAGCTGGATCGACCAACGGCCCGACGATGCGATGGATGGCGCTTTTGCGGCGGTGGCGCCCGGGCCGGTCACCAGTGTCGATCAGGTGGTGTTCCGCGAGGCGATGGCTCGGCTCGGCGCCGCAGTCCATGTCGTCACCACCGCGGGCGCGGCCGGCTTAAGCGGCTTCACCGCGACCGCGGTGTGCTCGGTCTCCGATATTCCGGCGATGCTTCTCGTCTGTCTCAATCGCCGCAGCAATTCGGCGCCGGTGCTGGCGCAAAACGGCGTGTTCTGCGTCAACACCCTTCCCGCCAGCGAAGAGAAGCTCGCCGACCTGTTCGCCGGGAGAAGCGGCGTGCATCTGCAAGAGCGATTTGCACAAGGCGAATGGCTCACGCTGAAAACCGGCGCGCCGGTGCTCGCCACCGCCGTGGTCGCCTTCGATTGCCGCACCATTGAGATCAAAGTCATGGCCTCGCACAATGTCGTGTTCGGCGCGGTCGAGGCAGTGCGGCTCGGGCCGGCCGGCCCGGCGCTGGTCTATCACGACCGCGCCTATAAACCGGTGTGAGCGCAGCCGAGTTCCCGCGCGCTTGCTTTAGCTGCTATTTCGCCAGGAAATTCGAAAATTTTTGCCGTGATTTCAATCTGTTGCTCATAATTGGTGCGGCAGAAAGCAGGAACCTTCGCCTGCATCGCCGGTTGTCGCACTGGGCAGGGGTTCATACGAAATCACGGAGAGCGTCCCGATGGCGAACGAGCAAAATAATCCGCAGCGCGACCAGCAGAACCAAAGCAACCCGCAGCAGGGCGGGCAGAACAAGCCCGGCCAGCAGCAGCAGGGCGGACAGAATAAGCCCGGCCAGCAGCAGGGCGGCCAGGGCAAGCCCGGCCAAGGTGGCCAGCAGGGCGGCGGCCAGCCGGGCGGTTTCAACCGCTAACGGTTCTCGCTTCGGAAGGCGACAGTCCGGCTCAGTCCGGGCTGTCGCTTTTTTTGTGCAAATAGCCGAGCGTGCCGGTGCGGTGGCTTCTTCTTCCTCGTGATAGGCCTATGCTTAACGCATGGCCTCCACGCTGCCGTTGTTTCACCTCTACGGCGATCCGCCGGACGATCCTACCTTCGACTTCATTCACGTCGAGACGATTTCTTCGCGCTCGTCGATGCACGACTGGATCATCCGCGCCCACCGCCATCGCAACCTGTTTCAGATCCTGCTGATCGAGCGCGGCGGCGGCGAGCTGACATTCGACCTGGCGAAGGTGCCGTTCATCGCGCCGGCCGCGATTCTCGTTCCGGCGGCGATCGCGCATGGCTTTCGCTTCGAGCCCAACGTGACCGACGGCTGGGTGGTGAGCTTTACCGAAGACGCCGCGGGCATGCTCACCGATCGCGCCGGCGAAGCGATGGCGCGTTTGCGCTCGCTCGCCGTGCAACCCGTCATCCCGATCGGCGATGCCGCGGAGCTCGCGCGGCTATCGGCGCTGTGCAACGAGATGTCCGAGGAGCATGGTCTGGCGCGCGAAGGCTATCGGCTGGCGATGCGCGGACTCCTTGTGCTCATCGCCGTCGGCGTGGCGCGGCTGGCGGCGAGCCGCGCGCGCAGCGGCAGCGTCACCTTGTATCCGGCCGACGCCATGGTCGCGCAGCTGCGCGCGCTGGTCGACGCGTTCTTCCGCAAAGAGCGCCACCTCGGCTTCTATGCGGGAAAGCTCGGCATGACGGCCGACCGGCTCAACGACCACGTCAAGCGCTCGACTGGCGTCACCGCCGGTCATCTGATCCGCCAGCGCGTGCTCACCGAAGCCAAGCGCCAACTCGTCTTCACCGCGCAGCCGATCCACGACATTGCCGAAGCACTCGCATTCGCCGACCCATCGCACTTCGCGCGATTTTTCCGCAAGCAGACCGGGACGACGCCACACGGATTCCGCGATCGGCGGGGAGGGTGACCGTCATTCCGGACTTGCTGCACTGAGGCAATCCGGAATGACGAGGGGTTATTTCCCGAGCAGAAACTCGAGCACCGTATCGGCATAAACCTGCGGCTGCTCCAGATTGGCGATGTGGGCGGCGTCAAGCACGGCGATGCCGGCGCCGGGGATGTGCTGGCGGATGAATTCGTTGCCTTCAAGGGGCGTCGCCGGATCGTGGCGGCCGGCGATCACCAAAGTGGGCGCGGTGATTTTCGCCAACAGCGGACGATGATCCATGTCGCGGATCGCTTCGCCGCAGCCGCAATAGCCGTCGATTTTAGTGGCGAGAAACATTTCGCGCATTTTCGCCATCGCCTGCGGGGCGCGCTCGCGGAATCCCTTGGTGAACCAGCGCTCCATATTGGCGTCGACGATGGCTTCGAGGCCCTTCTCGCGCACCAGCTTGAGCCGGCCCTCCCAGACCGATTTGTCGGGGAAGTAGCACGCAGTGTTGGACAGGATGAGCCTGTCAAGCCGCATTGCCGCATTGGCGCCGAGCCATTGCCCGACCATGCCGCCCATCGACAGGCCACACCAATTGATCTTGGCAATATCGAGCGCATCGAGCACCGCGACCACGTCGCGGCCGAGCCGCGCCATCGTGTAGGGCCCCTTCGGCACGCTCGATTTGCCGTGGCCGCGCCGGTCATAGCGCACCAGGCGGAAATGGCGCGTGAACGGCGCCACCTGGTCGTCCCACATGTGCAAATTGGTGCCGAGCGAATTCGACAGCATCAGTACCGGCGCGTTGTCAGGTCCTTCCACTTCGACATGGATGATGCAGCCGTCGTCGACTTTGATATCCGGCATCGTTGCTCCTCCCGCGGGGTCGCGGCTTATTAGCACCCTTTCCAGCGGCCGCGCGAGGCGGTAAGCGATAGCCGGGCAAGGCCACGGAGTAACGCCAATGGCGATGACGATGAACGGCGAGGTTCAACTCGCAGCCGCGCCGGAAACCGTTTGGGAAAAACTCAACGATCCCACGACGCTGAAGGCCTGCATTCCCGGCTGCGAACAGCTCGACAAGCTCTCCGACACCGAAATGCAAGCCGTCGCCACGGTCAAGATCGGCCCGGTCAAGGCCAAGTTCAAAGGCAAGGTCACGCTGTCGGATCTAGACCCGCCGCACGGTTACAAGATTTCCGGCCAGGGTGACGGCGGCGTCGCCGGCTTCGCCAAGGGCGGCGCCACTGTCAAGCTCACGCCGAAGGACGGCGGCACGCTGTTGTCCTACGACGTCGATGCGCAGATCGGCGGCAAGCTGGCGCAGCTCGGCCAGCGGCTGGTCAACGGCGCCGCCAAGAAGGTCGCCGACGACTTTTTTCAAAGCTTTGCGGCCGCGGTCAATCCGAAGAGCGCGTAAAGCCGTAACCCCGCGCCAGCGGCAGGCGGCCGCGCCGGCGGTTTGCCCGCGGAACCGACTTGACCGCTGCCTAGGCTGCGGTTCAGAGTAATCGCCGTTCAGGGTACGAAATCCGGCAAAATCGCCTCGAATTCGCGCCCGAGCTCCGCTGGCAAGTGAGACCGGCGGGCAAATCAGGACGTTCGACCGGAATTTTCGAGGAGGAACTCATGGCCACGGCAGGCGATACGGTAGCCGTTTCGCTCACAGTGAACGGCAAGCCCGTCAGTGCCAATGTCGATCCGCGCACGCTGCTAGTGCAATTGCTGCGAGAAAATCTGCGGCTTACCGGCACGCATGTCGGCTGCGATACCTCGCAATGCGGCGCCTGCGTCGTGCACGTCAACGGCAAGGCGATCAAATCCTGCACCGTGCTCGCGCTGCAACTCGAAGGCGCCGACGTGCTCACCATCGAGGGCTTGGCGCCCGCGGACGGACCGCTGCACCCGATGCAGGAGGCGTTCCGCGAGAACCACGGCCTGCAATGCGGCTACTGCACGCCGGGAATGATCATGACCGCGGTCGACATCGTGCGGCGCAAAGGCAACGAGCTTGACGACCGCACCATCCGTGAGGAGCTGGAAGGCAATATCTGCCGCTGCACCGGCTACCATAATATCGTCAAGGCGATCGCCGCCGGCGCGCGCGCCATGCGCGGCAGCGGCGCGACGTCGAAAGCCGCCGAATAGGGAAGAACCGAAGGGGGAATTGCCGATGGGCAATTTCCTTTCCAGGCGGTGAATTGCCGGAGGGCAATGCCAAAGGAAACGACAATGAGCGGAACCGGTATCGGCGCCGCAGTGCGCCGCAAGGAAGATCAACGCTTCATCACCGGCAAGGGCCATTACACCGACGACATCAACCGGTCCGGCCAGGTTTTTGCCTATTTCGTCCGCTCGCCGCACGCCCATGCGACGATCAAATCGATCGACGCCAAAGCGGCGTCCGCCATGCCGGGCGTGGTCGCGGTGCTGACCGGCGCCGAGCTTGCCGCCGACAAAATCGGCAATCTGATCTGCGGCTGGATGATTCATTCCAAGGACGGTTCGCCGATGAAAATGGCGGCGCATCCGGCGCTCGCCAACGGCAAGGCGTGCCATGTCGGCGACGCGATCGCGGTGGTGCTCGCTGAAACGCTGCCGCAGGCGCGCGACGCGGCGGAGAAAGTGAAGATCGACTACGCCGTGTTGCCGGCGGTGGCCGATCCCGCGGCGGCGCAGAAACCCGGCGCGCCGCAAATTCACGATATCGCGCCGAACAATACCATTTATCAGTGGCATCTCGGCGACGCCAAAGCGGTCGAGGCCGCATTTAAATCGGCCAAGCACGTCACCAAACTCGACATCGTCAACAACCGCCTGGTGCCGAACGCCATCGAGCCGCGCGCGGCGATCGGCGATTACGATTCCGGCACCGGCGCGTTCACGCTGTGGAACACGTCGCAGAATCCGCATGTGGCGCGGCTCGTCATCGCCGCCTTTGTCGGCATGGCGCCGGAGCACAAGCTGCGCGTCATCGCGCCCGACGTCGGCGGCGGTTTCGGCTCGAAGATTTTCATCTACCCCGAGGAAGTCGTGGCGCTGTGGGCGTCCAAGCGCGTCGGCCGGCCGGTGAAATGGGTGTGCGACCGTTCCGAGGCATTCCTTGCCGATGCTCACGGCCGCGATCACGTCACCCGTGCCGAAATGGCGTTCGACGCCGACGGCAAGATCGTCGGGCTTCGCGCCAAGACCGTCGCCAATCTCGGCGCTTATATGTCGACCTTCTCGTCGTCGGTGCCGACTTATCTCTACGCCACGCTGCTGTCCGGTCAGTACGACATCCCGCACATCTATTGCGAGGTCGATGCCGTCTATACCAATACCGGTCCAGTCGACGCCTATCGCGGCGCCGGCCGTCCCGAGGCCACCTTTGTCGTCGAGCGGCTGATCGAGGTCGGCGCCCGCGAATTGGGCCAGGATCCGGCAGAACTGCGGCGCAAGAATTTCATCAAGACTTTTCCGCACCAGACGCCGGTGATCATGAGCTACGACACCGGCGACTACAACGCCTCGCTGAAGAAAGCGCTGGAGCTTGCCGACTACAAAGGCTTCGCCAGACGCAAGCGCGAATCCGCGCGCCACGGCAAGCTGCGCGGCATCGGTCTTTCGACCTATATCGAAGCTTGCGGCATCGCACCGTCGCAAGCCGTCGGCTCGCTCGGCTGCGGCGTCGGCTTGTGGGAATCCGCCGAGGTGCGGGTCAATCCGACCGGCTCGGTCGAAGTTCTCACCGGCAGCCACGCGCACGGCCAAGGCCACGAGACGACCTTCGCGCAGGTTGTGTCGGAACGGCTCGGCATTCCGATCGACAATATCTCGATCGTGCATGGCGATACCGACAAGGTGCAGTTCGGGATGGGCACTTACGGCTCGCGCTCCGGCGCGGTCGGCATGTCGGCTTTGGTCAAAGCGCTCGACAAGGTCGAGGCCAAAGCGAAAAAGGTCGCCGCCCATCTGCTCGAAGCCGCCGAAGGCGACATCGAGTTCAAGGACGGCAAGTTCAGCGTCGCCGGCACCGACAAATCGGCGCCCTGGGCCGATGTTTCGCTCAACGCCTATATCGCGCACAAATTCTCCGGCGCCGAGCTCGAGCCCGGCCTGAAGGAAGGCGCATTCTACGATCCGACCAATTTCACCTTCCCGGCCGGCTGCCACATCTGCGAGGTCGAGGTCGATAGCGAAACCGGCAATACCGAGATCGTAGCGTGGACCGCAGTCGACGATTTCGGCGTGGTGGTCAATCCGATGATCGTCGAGGGTCAGGTCCACGGCGGCATCGCCCAGGGCGTCGGCCAGGCGCTGTGCGAGGGTGCGGTGTACGACAAGGACGGCCAGCTGATGACCGGTTCGTTCATGGACTATTGCATGCCGCGCGCCGATCACTTGCCGGTGCTGCAGGTCGACACCACCATGACCAAATGTCCGTCGAACCCGCTCGGCATCAAGGGCTGCGGCGAGGCTGGCGCCATCGCCGCACCGGCCGCGGTCATCAATGCCATCACCGACGCGATCGGCACCGAGCAAGTCGCCATGCCCGCCACACCGGCGACGGTGTGGGCGGCGATTCAGAAATCGAGCATGCCGCACGCGGCATAATTAGGAGACTTGAGATGTACGCCTTCACTTTCCATCGTCCGCAGACCGTACGGCAGGCCGCCGGCCTTTTGACCAAGAACGAGGACGCCAAATTGCTGGCCGGCGGCCAGACGCTGTTGCCGACCATGAAGCTGCGGCTGGCCGGCCCGCCGCAGATTGTCGACATGACGCTGGTCGAGGGCTTGTCCGGCATCGCTCTCTCCGGTCGCTCGCTGTCCATCGGCGCGATGACGACCCACAACGACGTCAATACCTCCCCGGTGGTGGCGCAAGCGGCGCCGGTGCTGGCCAAGCTTGCCGGCATGATCGGCGATCCCGCGGTCCGTCACCGCGGCACCATCGGCGGCTCGGTCGCCAACAACGATCCCAATGCCGATTATCCGGCCGCCTGTCTCGGCCTCGGCGCCACCATCGTCACCAACAAGCGCCGCGTCAAAGCCGACGATTTCTTCACCGGCATGTTCTCGACCGTGCTGGAGCCTTCTGAAATCATCACCAAGGTGATATTTCCGCTGCCGAAGAAAGCGGCCTATCAGAAATTCCGCAATCAAGCGTCGCGCTTCGCGCTGGTCGGCGTGTTCGTGTCCAAACGCGGCAGCGAAATCCGAGTCGCGGTCACCGGCGCCGCGTCGAACGGCGTGTTCCGCGTCAAATCGTTCGAGGAGGCGCTGAAAAAGCGCTTCTCGCCGAAATCGCTCGAAGGCATGACCATCCCGGCCGACGGCATGAACGCGGACATCCACGGCAGCGCCGAATATCGCGCCCATCTCGTCGGCGTACTCGCCCGCCGCGCGGTCGCGGAGGCGATCGGCAAGCCGGCGGCTTGAACCGTCATGCCTCGCGCAGGCGAGGTATCCAGTATTCACCAACAGTACGGCGCATACTGGATCATCCGCCTTTGCGGATGATGACAGGTGGGGCGACAAAGCCCGCGGCGATGACTACATTGCCGCTATGAACAAAGGTTCGCCCCGTCCGCTCCCGGCCTCCATCGATGCCACCGTGAACCTCTTGGCCGAGGCCGACTATCTCGCCGACCGCTCGCTCGGCACCGTGCTTTATCTCGCGCTCAGGATGGGCCGGCCGATTTTCCTCGAAGGCGAGGCCGGCGTCGGCAAGACCGAGATCGCCAAGGTGCTGTCCGCGACCCTTGGCCGCCGGCTGATCCGCCTGCAATGCTACGAGGGCCTCGATATCGCTGCCGCGGTCTACGAGTGGAATTATGCGGCGCAGATGATCGCCATCCGCGTCGCCGAGGCCGAGGGCGAGCACGACCGCACCCGGCTGGAACACGACGTGTTCTCCGAGCGTTTTCTGATCAAGCGACCGCTGTTGCAGGCGCTCGAGCCCGACACCGGCGGTGCGCCGGTGCTGCTGATCGACGAGATCGACCGCACCGACGAGGCCTTCGAAGCTTTTTTGCTCGAAGTCTTGGCCGATTTTCAGATCACGATCCCGGAAATGGGCACGGTGAAGGCCGAGCATCCGCCGATCGTGGTCATCACCTCCAACCGCACCCGCGAAGTGCACGATGCGTTGAAGCGGCGCTGCATGTATCATTGGGTCGGCTATCCCACCGCCGAGCGCGAATTGGCGATCGTGCGCGCCAAACTGCCCGGCGTCGCCAAGAAATTGTCCGAGCAGGTGGTGGTTTTCGTGCAACGCTTGCGCAAGCAGGATTTGTTCAAATCGCCCGGCGTTGCCGAGACGCTGGATTGGGCCGGCGCGCTGTCCGAGCTCGACGTCGTCGCGCTCGATCCGGCGACGGTGTCCGACACGCTCGGCGTGCTGCTGAAATATCAGGACGACATCGCCAAGCTCGAAGGCTCCAAGGTCAAGGAACTGCTCGACGAAGTGAAATCGGAGCTAAGGGCAGCGGAGTGAGCCACCTTGGCTCGGCTTGCCTCAATCCCTCAAAAGCCGCCAGGCAAATATTATTTTATAGTTGACAATAAGCTTATAATTTTCTATATTGAAAATGCCGCCGAATTGCGCGGTAATTAAACCTAAGAAGGATTGTAACATGGCAAATGACATTGAAATACAAGGAAAAAAAGCAAAAAGGGGCGAGCGCATGACCGGAGGAAACGGTTGGCGTCTCGTAACGACGAAGGGCAAAAAGAGGGTTTTCGTCGGTACGCTGCTCGGTACCATCAATATGGAAAACCGTCGCATCGCTATTTTTAGCGTTCCTAAATAGTCGAAATTTCCAATGGTTTGCTGGTGACTCCGGTCACCAGCGAGCCAAATTGAGTTAGCCCCTAATGCTATTATCATATCCGACGAGGGATGTTATGAATAACCATATTGCGAAGGATCTGGGAAATGATCTGCACATACTTTATGGCCGCGACGCCGCAGCGCGAGCCTTTTTCGATTGGGCCGCCGGCAGGAAAAACGACACTGCTGAAACGAGCGTAGATCGAATTTCAAATGTGATCGAAGATTCCTATTCTGCGGCCAGAGAGCTGGCGAAACGGCTTTGTGAAGCCGGCGCTGGTGAGTTCATTATCGGTCGCAAAGGGTGGAAATCGCGAATTAGTTGGAATTTCAGTCTGCGAAGTTTGGGTCAGGCGGCCAGAGGGGACAACGTCGAACTTGAGGAGGTAGATCGAGATTTGGTTGAAGAGACACGGGATCAAGTTGAAATAGTGTCGTCGCCAGATGCTCAGCTTTCGAAGAAGCTTACTATTTCCGAAGCAAAGCACCGGCTCGCGGAAAGTCTCGGAGTTTCTCCAGATTCAATCGAAATTATCATAAAGGCGTAGCTAGAATGGCAGAGACCAACGGCCGCCTCGCCGAAAACGTCCTCTACTTCGCCCGTGCGCTGCGCGCCGCCGGCATTCCGGTCGGGCCCGGCGCGGCGCTCGATGCGCTCGAAGCGCTCAAGACCGCCGGCGTCGGCACGCGCGAGGATTTTTACTGGACGCTGCACGCGGTGTTCGTGAAGCGCCACGAGCATTCGATCCTGTTCGACCAGGCGTTCCGCATCTTCTTCCGCCGCCGCGGCTATATCGATCAGCTCATGGCGATGATGATGCCGCAGGCGCCGGCGGCGCCGCCGCAAGCCCCGCAGGCCGGCGCGACGCGCGTCCATGAGGCGCTGTTCTCCGGCCTCGATGACAGACTGAAAAAGGAGCGCGAAATCGAGCTCGACGCCCGCATGACGGTGTCGGATCGCGAAGTGCTGCAGCGCAAGGACTTTGCGCAAATGACCGCCGCCGAAATCGCCAAGGCGAAGGAGGCGATGAAGAAGCTCGTTTTGCCGCTCGCCGAGATGCGTACGCGCCGGCTTGCGCCGCATCCGCGCGGTCATCTCATCGATATCCGCCGCACCTTGCGCGCCAGCATGAAGGGCGGCGGCGATTTCATCGATCTGCGCTTCATCGGGCCGAAGACCAAACCGCCGCCCATCGTCGCGCTGCTCGACATATCCGGCTCGATGAGCCAGTACAGCCGCATCTTCCTGCATTTTTTGCATGCGCTCACCGATACGCGAAAGCGCGTCGCGACCTTCTTGTTCGGCACCCGGTTGTCCAATGTCACGCGCAGCTTGCGCGAGCGCGATCCGGACGATGCGCTGGCGGCCTGCTCGGCGGCGGTGCCGGACTGGTCGGGCGGCACGCGCATCGCCGCGTCGCTGCGCGTCTTCAACAAACTGTGGGCGCGCCGCGTGCTCAGCCAAGGCGCGATCGTACTTCTCATCACCGACGGACTGGAACGCGACGCCGACGACACGCTCGCCTTCGAGATCGACCGGCTGCACCGCTCCTGCCGGCGGCTCGTCTGGCTCAATCCGCTGTTACGCTTCGAGGGCTTTGAACCGCGCGCCCGCGGCATCAAGACCATGCTGCCGCACGTCGATGATTTCCGGCCGATCCACAATCTCGAATCGATGGCCGGCCTGGTCGCCGCGCTGCGCGGTGGCGACCGCACCGGCGACCCGAAAGTGTGGATGCAAAGCGTGGCGTGAGGGGCTATATTTGACCGGATATAGCGTTTGGCGCAATTTACCTCCCCCCGTGTACGGGGAGAGGTCGAGTGAGCGACGCGAACGAGGGTAAGGGGGTCTCTGCGCGATTCTGAGCCCAGCGGAGAGGCCCCCTCACCCCAACCCTCTCCCCGCAAGTGGGAGGAGGGAGCAGACAACGGAGATTCCGATGCTCTCAACCGACAACGACATTCTCAAAGCCGCCGAGGACTGGCGCAAGAACGGCCGCGCGGTGGCGCTGGCGACCGTGGTCGAAACCTGGGGTTCGGCGCCGCGGCCGGTCGGCTCGAACCTCGTGATCGACGAGGAGGGCAATTTCCTCGGCTCGGTTTCGGGCGGCTGCGTCGAGGGCGCCGTCGTCACCGAGGCGCTCGACGTGATCGAGAGCGGCAAGCCCAAAATGCTGGAATTCGGCGTCGCCGACGAGACCGCCTGGAAGGTCGGGCTGTCCTGCGGCGGAACCATTAGGGTGTTGGTGGAAAAAGTGGAGTAGGGCGCGAATAGCGAATGGGGTAACGTGAGCTTATTTCCCTGTTCGCCACTCGCCACTCGCGTTGGAGCATATGAAACTCGACATCCTCACCGCGCTCAATGCCGAACGCGCCGCGCGGCGCGCCGTAATCGTCGTCACCCATGTCGAGAGCGGCCGGCAGCGCCTGGTCAGGGACGCCGACATCGCCAAGGATCCGTTGCGCCCGGTTCTCGCCGCGCATCTGCGCACCGGCAAAAGTGGCATGGAGGACACCGCCGAAGGCCGCGTCTTCCTCACCGTTTATGTGCCGGCGTCGCAGCTCGTCGTCACCGGCGCCGTGCATATCAGCCAGGCGTTGGCGCCGATTGGAAAGCTGCTCGGCTACGACGTGACCATCGTCGATCCGCGCACCGCGTTTGCCTCGGCCGAGCGATTTCCCGACGTAAAAGTGGTCGCCGAGTGGCCGGACCAGGCGCTGCCGCCGCTCAATGTCGACCACTACACCGCCTTCGTCGCGCTCACCCACGATCCGAAAATCGACGACCCGGCGCTCACTTACGCGCTGGCGCGCGACTGTTTCTACATCGGTGCGCTCGGTTCGCGCAAAACGCATGGGCGCCGCCTCGATCGGTTGAAAGCGCAAGGCGTCAGCGACGCCGCTCTCGCCCGCATCCACGCGCCGATCGGCCTTGATATCGGCGCGGTATCGCCGGCCGAAATTGCCGTCGCCATCATGGCGCAAATCACCGAGTGCCTTCGCGAGGACGTCGACGCTCTCCCGATCCCTCCCCCGCAGGCGGGGGAGGGTAGGGTGAGGGCTAAGGCCGCGTCATGAAATTCGGTGCCGTCGCGCCCAAAGACGCGCGCGGCGCGACCGCGGTGCACACCATCCGGCAGAATGGCTTCGTGCTCAAAAAAGGCACGCCAATCGGCGCCGCTGAAGTCGCGGCTTTGGAAGCGGCCGGCATCGAGGATCTCGTCGTGGCGCGGCTCGAACCGGGCGACGTCGCCGAAGACGTAGCGGCGGCCGAGATAGCGCAAGCGGTGGCGGGGGAGGGCGTGCATGTCGATCGCGCCTTTACCGGGCGCGCCAATCTGTTCGCGCAGACTTCAGGCGTGCTGGTCGTCGACAAAAGCGCGATCGACCGGCTCAACCGTATCGACGAGGCGATCACCTTGGCGACGCTGCCGGCCTACAAGCCGGTGGTCGCCGGCGAGATGATCGCGACGGTGAAAATCATTCCCTTCGCGGTCGCGGGCGCCGCGCGCGATGCGGCGCTCGCCGGCGTGGCCACGCCGCTGATTCAAGTCGCGCCGTACCGCATCCGCAAAGTGGGCGTGGTGTCGACGGTGCTGCCGGGGCTCGCCACCAAAGTCATCGAGAAGACGCTGAAAATCACCGCCGAGCGGCTTGCTCCCGCCGCCGCCGCCGTCGTCGCCGAGCGGCGCGTGCCGCATGCGCGCGACGCGCTGGCGCGCGCGCTCGACGAGGTGATCGAGGCCGGCGCCGAGCTCGTCATCGTGTTCGGCGCTTCGGCGATCGCCGATCGCCGCGATGTCATCCCGGCGGCGTTGGAACAGATCGGCGGCCGCATCGAGCATTTCGGCATGCCGGTCGATCCCGGCAACCTCTTGATGATCGGAGCCGCCGGCTCGCGCCCGGTGATCGGGGCGCCCGGCTGCGCGCGCAGCCCCAAGGAGAACGGCTTCGACTGGATGCTGATGCGGCTTCTCGCCGGGCTTGCGGTGCCGCGCGAGGACATTACCGGGCTCGGCGTCGGCGGCCTGCTGATGGAAATCGTCACCCGGCCGCAGCCGCGCGGCGAGGCGGCGCTGGAAAAGGGCCGCAACATCGCCGCCGTCGTGCTCGGCGCCGGGCGTTCCAGCCGCATGGGCGGTCCCAACAAGCTCCTCGCCGAGATCGCTGGCCGGCCGCTGGTTCGCATTGTGGTCGAACAGGTGCTGGCTTCGCGGGCTCGCCCCGTGCTCGTGATCACCGGCCATCAGCGCGAGCGGGTCGAGGCGGCGCTTGCCGGCCTACCGGTCGTCTTCGTGCACAATCCGCATTTCGCCGACGGCTTGGGCACCTCGCTCAAAGCCGGCATTGCCGCGCTGCCGGCGGAGGTCGACGGCGCCGTCGTCTGTCTCGGCGACATGCCGCAGGTCGACGCCGGCCTGATCGACCAATTGATCGGCGCGCTCGATCCCGCCAAGGGCGCGCTGGTCGCGGTGCCGACCATCGACGGCAAGCGCGGCAATCCGGTGGTGTGGTCGCGCCGGTTCTTTTCCGACCTCATGGCGGTCGAGGGCGACGTCGGCGCGCGTTACCTGATCGGCCGCTATCCCGAAGCCGTGGTCGAGGTGCCGCTCACCGGCGCCGCGGCGCTGACCGACGTCGATACGCCGGAAGCGTTGCAGGCGGTGAAGGCGGAGCTGGAGAGGACGTAGATAGCCCCCCGCGGAGCCAAGCGTAGCGGGGCAGGATGGCGTTCACCAACTTGCAACCCTTCTCGGCTAGCCTTGGCGCAACCTCGGGGGAGGGGCTTTTCCATGATCCGGATTGCGCGGAAGGTTGCGCTTGCGATCGCGCTCTCGGTTGCCGCAATGGGCGCCGCGAACGCGGCCGGCGCGCTCGCCGTCGGCGTCTGTGGCGCCTATGGCTACGGCTTCGATTACGGCAAATTGACCGATGCGCGCACCGCAGCGTTGCACAAATGCGCCGGTGGCCATTGCCGGGTTGTCGGCGTCATCCGCAAGGGCTGCGCGGCGATGGCGGTCGACGCCAAGAATCCCTGCGGCTCCTACGGCTGGGCGATCAATTCCCACCTCGGCAAGGCCGAGAACGCCTCAATGCGGCGCTGCGCGCAGTTCGGCGGCCACGAGTGCGTGGTGCGCGCCTGGGCTTGCGACGAGAAGGGCTGAACGGCTAACGCGGAGCCTCGATAACGCGATCTCCCGCCAGGGCGAACTGCCCGCGCCGCCGGCGCTTATTTTCTATTTTTCAACCATTTGTTGGCTGTTCCGCAGCCATTGAGCGAAATCAAGGCGCACCCGACACAGTGATCTATGCAACGTGCTCCATCGTCCTCCCTTGAAAATGACTGACTAGTCAGTCAAATTAGCTCAGATGAGCAAACGCCAGCCGCGAAAACCGCCTCGTCTTGCGCGAAGTAGCGCCGTTGCCGCCGCCGGCAATGCGCCACGCGGCGTCAGGGCCGCGGCGCGGCGCGAGGCTATCCTTGAAGCGGCGCTTGACGAATTCTCGGCCCGCGGCTTTGCGGCGGCACGGCTCGATGATGTCGCGCAGCGCGCCGGCGTCGCCAAAGGCACGATTTATCTCCACTTCGACGACAAGGAGAGCCTGTTTCAGGAGCTGATCCGCGCCAAAATGGTCCCGGTTGTCGGCACACTCGAAGCCGTGTTCGCGACCGATCTGCCGTTGCGCGTCATTGTCGACCGCGCCATCGAAGTCTTTGTCCGCGACATCTACGGCACCCGGCGCAGACAAGTGATGCGGCTGATCATCAGCGACGGCCCGCGTTTTCCGGCTTTGGCCGAATTTTACTATCGCGAGGTGCTGGCGCGGGTGCTGGCAGCGGTTCGCGCGCTGCTGCGGCGTGCGCTCGATCGCGGTGAGATCTCCGACGACACGCTGATCCGCTTCCCGCAATTGCTTGGCGCGCCGGGCATTATCGCGATCGTCTGGAGCGGACTGTTCGACCGATTTGAGCCGCTCGACGTCCACGGCATGATGCGCGCTCACTTCGATCATTTGTTTGCAACGCGGAGGCCGGTATGACGAACAGCGTGCGTACCGCATTCGCAATTCTCTGCGTCTTGCTGCTCGCGGCCTGCAGCCAGCACGAGCACGATCCCACTTTTCAGGGGTGGATCGAAGCCAATCTCATCTTCGTTGCGCCCGACGAGGTCGGACGCGTGCAAACGCTCTCGGTGCAGGAGGGCGATATGGTCAAGGTCGGACAGCCGCTGTTCACGGTGGATGACGATCTGCAAGAGGCCGATTTGGCGCAGGTCAAAGCCTCGCTGACCAACGCACAGCAGACTTACGACCGCGCCGCGATGCTGCTCAAAACCGGTTCCGGCACCCAGAAGGATTTCGACGCTGCCCAGGCCGTGTTGCGCGACGCACAGGCGCGGCTTAACTCCGCGCAGACGCGGTTGAATCGGCGTAAAGTCTTCAGCCCCGTCGCGGGTGCCGTCCAGCAAATCTACTATCGCCCGGGCGAGATGGTTCCGGCCGGACGGCCGGTCGTGGCGTTGCTGCCGCCCGGCAACATCAAGGTGCGGTTTTACGTGCCCGAGACGGTGTTGCCGAATATCGCCTATGGCGACACCGTCCAAGTTAATTGCGACGCTTGCGCGAAAAATTTGACCGCGCAAGTGAGCTTCATTGCCCGGCAGTCCGAATTCACGCCGCCGGTCATCTACAGCCTCGATGAGCGTTCCAAGTTGGTCTTTCTGATCGAGGCCTTGCCGGACAAGCCCGGCGACTTGCGCGTCGGTCAGCCGGTCGACGTGAGCATTCCGCCCCAGCCGCCGCGGAAGCCGCAGCCGCAGGCGTCGCGATGACCGCCGCAGCCGACATCGTGATCGACGTCCATGGCCTGACCAAATCGTATGGCGACCGTCAGGTCGTGCGCGACCTCTCGATGCAGGTCAAGCGCGGCACCATTTACGGCTTCCTCGGGCCCAACGGCTCCGGCAAGACCACGACCATCCGCATGCTGTGCGGCTTGCTCACGCCCGACGCCGGTCACGGCACCTGCCTCGGCTACGACATTCGCACCGAGGCCGCGCAGATCAAGACTCGCGTCGGCTACATGACGCAGCATTTCAGTCTTTACGACGATCTTTCGGTGCGGGAGAATCTGGAATTCGTCGCCCGCATCTACGGCATGCCGCGACCGGCGGCTGCCGCCAAGGCGGCCATCGCGCGGCTCGGCCTGCAGGGCCGCGAGGAACAGGTCGCCGGTAAGCTCTCCGGCGGTTGGAAGCAGCGCCTGGCGCTCGGCGCCTGCACGCTGCCGAATCCGCAACTGCTGCTGCTCGACGAACCCACCGCCGGGGTCGATCCCAAGGCGCGACGCGATTTTTGGGCCGAGATCCATGAGCTTGCGGCGCGCGGCCTCACCGTTCTCGTTTCCACCCATTACATGGACGAAGCCGAGCGGTGTCGCGAAATCGCCTACATCGCCTTCGGCGAGGTTCTCACCCGCGGTCCCGTCAACGAGGTGATCGCAAACTCCCACTTGGCGACCTTTACGGTCAATTCGACCGACGGCGAAAATCTTTCGCGCCTTGGCGATGAGCTCAAGGCGCTTGCCGGCGTGGCGATGGTGGCGCCGTTCGGCGCGAGCTTGCACGTCTCCGGGCGCGACGGCGCTGCGCTCGAGGCGGCGATCGCGCCCTATCGCGAGCGGCCCGGCCTCGATTGGGAGCGGTCGAGCCCGACGCTCGAAGATGTGTTCATCGATCTGATGGGGCGCGCCAAGGATCAATTCCAATGAGAACGATAGCGGCGATCAAGGCCAAGGTTGCGCAGCACGCCGGCGCCGCCGGTTTCTGGCGCCGGGTCGGCGCCATGCTGCTCAAGGAATTTCTGCAACTGCGCCGCGATCGCATCACCTTCGCCACCATGATCACGATTCCGCTGTTGCAGCTGATCCTGTTCGGCTATGCGATCAACACCACGCCGCGCGACCTGCCAACGGCGGTGCTGTTGCAGGAATCGAGCGATGTCGGCCGTTCGATTCTTGCCGCGCTGTCGAACACGAAATATTTCAAGGTCACGCAGCTATTGCATAGCGACGCCGAATTCGACCGGGCCTTGGCCTCCGGCAAGGTGCTGTTTGCCGTGGAGATACCGTCCGGGTTCGAGCGTGCGCTGCGCCGCGGCGACCGCCCGGCGCTGCTTGTTGCCGCCGATGCGACCGATCCGGTGGCGACCGGCGGGGCGGTTGCGGCGCTGTCGGAAATCGTCAACACCGCGCTCATCAACGATCGCGGGCTTCCCGACCCCGGCCAGCCGCTGTTCGATATCCGTATCCACGATCGCTATAACCCGGCCGCCGTCACGGCGCTCAACGTCGTGCCCGGCCTGCTTGGCACCATTCTGACCTTGACCATGCTGATCTTCACCGCGCTTTCCGTCACGCGCGAGATCGAGCGCGGCACGATGGAAAGTTTGCTGGCGATGCCGATCACCCCGTTTGAGATCATGCTCGGCAAGATCGCGCCTTATGTGCTTGTGGGTTTTGCGCAAGCGGCCCTGATCATCGCCGCCGGCGTGCTGATGTTCCGCGTACCGATCGTCGGCAATCTGGCGCTGCTCACCGCGCTCACCACGCTGTTCATCGCCACCAATCTGTCGTTCGGTTACACGTTCTCCACTTTGGCGCAGAACCAGCTGCAAGCCGTACAGATGTCGATGATGTTCTTTTTGCCCAATATGCTGCTGTCCGGATTCATCTTTCCGTTCCTCGGCATGCCGCGATGGGCACAAATGGTCGGCGAGTGGCTGCCGCTGACGCATTTCATACGCATCGCGCGATCCATCATGCTCAAGGGCTCGACGCTCGCCGAACTCGACTACGACACGCTCGCGCTCGCCGGCTTGATGGCCGTCGCCATGATCATTGCGGTAACGCGCTTCCGCCGCACGCTCGATTGATCGCGGCGAGGATCGCTATTTAGCGCTCCGCCCAAGCCGGCATCCGCCCGTTAGCGCATCGGCGAAACGGCTCAGTGCAGCCGGAATTCGCCATCGACCGCGCGGATCTCGGCTGGCTTGATCAGCCGGGCATGCGCCACCGTGACCGAGTGCAGCGGCCCCTCGAGCTTCTCCAGCCAGAAATTGAGGAATTTGTTCAACACCGGAAAGTTCGGGCAGAGGTCGTAGTCCTGCCAGACATAGGTCTGTAACAGCCAAGGATAATCCGGCCGCCGATAGAGAATGTTGGCGGTGGTCAGTCCATAGCCTTCGAGCTGACTGCGAAACTCTTTCGACACCATAGTGCCCTCCAATCCCGGCCCGGGAATGTTTCGAGACTCGCCTCGCCATTGCAAGCCTTAAAAGTGAATAAGTTGTTTATTGTCAAGGCACTAGCAGCATCCTTTAGTGTGTGCTAACAGCCCGGCCGCGGCCACGCCTTTCCTGATTTCAACGGAACTTTCTAGGGATCGGTTTCCGGCCGGGAACAACAATATTTTCCGCGGCACGCAGGAACCCGTCAGCTTTAGCCGGCATGACGAATTTGTTGGCAGTCCGTTTCGAGGAGTGCTAAATAATTTTCAGACACCTCTTGCGGGCGAAAAAATTGCGCCCCATGTCGGTGCCAAGCGGCAAGTCAGATGTCGCCATCAAGCGGTCAGCCGAGGGACAGATTCCAAACGATCTTGGCAGACCTTTTCGCTCACATATGCTGGTCTTTTCAATAACTTAGGAGGACACCATGAAGTTCCGCCCGCTTCACGACCGCGTCGTCGTCAAGCGCATCGATGCCGAAGAGAAGACAACCGGCGGCATCATCATCCCGGACACCGCCAAGGAAAAGCCCTCGCAGGGCGAGGTCACCGCCGTCGGCCCTGGCGGCCGCGACGAGTCAGGCAAGCTGATCCCGATCGACATCAAGGTCGGCGACCGCGTGCTGTTCGGCAAATGGTCGGGCACCGAGGTCAAGATCGACGGCCAGGAACTCCTGATCATGAAAGAGTCCGACATCATGGGCGTGCTCGACGAGCATGTCGCAAGAAAGAAAGCCGCGTAACCCTTTGTTCTCGTGATGCCCGCGTTGGTCGCGGCATTCACGGCTTAGCTTCTTCGCAGGAAAGACGTGGATGACCGGAACAAGTCCGGTCATGACGGACGGAAAAGCAAATCTCAGGAGAGACTTAAATGGCTGCCAAGGAAGTCAGATTTTCGGTCGACGCGCGCGACAAGATGTTGCGCGGCGTCGACATTCTCGCCAATGCGGTGAAAGTGACATTGGGCCCTAAAGGCCGCAATGTCGTGCTGGACAAATCGTTCGGCGCTCCCCGCATCACCAAGGACGGCGTCACCGTCGCCAAGGAAATCGAGCTTGAGGACAAGTTCGAGAACATGGGCGCGCAGATGGTCCGCGAGGTCGCCTCGAAGACCTCCGACATCGCCGGCGACGGCACCACGACCGCGACCGTGCTCGCCGCCGCCATTGTCAAGGAAGGGTCCAAGGCGGTTGCCGCCGGCATGAACCCGATGGACCTCAAGCGCGGCATCGACCTTGCGGTCGAGACCGTGGTCGAGGAGCTGAAGAAGAACTCGAAGAAGGTCACCTCGAACTCCGAAATCGCCCAGGTCGGCACCATCTCCGCCAACGGCGACAAGGAGATCGGCGACTACCTCGCCAAGGCGATGGAAAAGGTCGGCAACGAGGGCGTGATCACGGTCGAAGAGGCCAAGAGCCTCGAGACCGAGCTCGACGTGGTCGAGGGCATGCAATTCGACCGCGGCTACATTTCGCCCTATTTCATCACCAACGCCGACAAGATGCGCGTGGAGATGGAAGACCCCTACATCCTCATCAACGAGAAGAAGCTCTCCGCGCTCAACGAGCTGTTGCCACTCTTGGAAGCCGTCGTGCAGACCGGCAAGCCGCTTCTGATTGTTGCGGAAGACGTCGAGGGCGAGGCGCTGGCCACGCTGGTCGTCAACAAGCTGCGCGGCGGACTGAAAGTCGCCGCCGTGAAGGCTCCGGGCTTCGGCGATCGCCGCAAGGCGATGCTGCAGGACATCGCAGTGCTGACCGGCGGCCAGGCGATCTCAGAGGATCTGGGCATCAAGCTCGAGAACGTAACCGTCGCTATGCTCGGCAAGGCCAAGAAGGTGATGATCGACAAGGAGAACACCACGATTGTCAACGGCGGCGGCAAGAAGAAGGACATCGAGGATCGCATCACCCAGATCAAGGCGCAGATCGAGGAGACCACTTCCGACTACGACCGCGAGAAGCTGCAAGAACGTCTTGCCAAGCTCGCGGGCGGCGTCGCGGTGATCCGCGTCGGCGGCGCCACCGAGGTCGAGGTGAAGGAGCGCAAGGATCGCGTCGACGACGCGATGCATGCGACCCGCGCTGCGGTCGAGGAAGGCGTTCTTCCGGGCGGCGGTGTTGCACTGTTGCGCGCCGGCGAGGCGCTCAAGAAAGTGCGCACGCACAACGAGGACCAGAAGCACGGCGTCGAGATCGTGCGCAAGGCGCTGCAGGCTCCGGCCCGGCAGATCGCCACCAATGCCGGTGAGGACGGCTCCGTCATCGTCGGCAAGATCCTCGAGAACTCGACTTACGCCTTCGGCTTCGATGCCCAGGGCGGCGAATACGTCGACATGGTGAAGAAGGGCATCATCGATCCGACCAAGGTCGTGCGCCAGGCTCTGCAAGGGGCCTCCTCGGTCGCGGGTCTCCTCATCACCACCGAGGCGATGGTCGCCGAGCTGCCGAAGAAGAAGGACGCCATGCCTTCGATGCCGGGTGGCGGCGGCGGCATGGATTTCTAGGCGACGCGATTAGCGTTGTCCCGGGCCCGACGCAGCACATAGGGGTGCGCCGCAGTCCGGGGATCGAATTCCAGCCCAGAAATGCGAAGGTCCGGGACAAAATCCCGGGCCTTTTGCTTTGGTCAGTTCGGCTTTTCGCTCAGTCCCGCGCAAGCGGGAATCCAGCACTGGGTCCCCGCTTTCGCGGGGACGAGCGGTCGAGCAACGAGGGCGCCTACACTTTCGCCAGCGCATAGGCCTGATCGATCAACCGCACTGCGCGCAGGCAATCCTGCACGCCGATCGGCGGCGCCTTGCCGTCCCGCCACCGATCGAGCGCATCGCGCACCGCGGTAAAATAGGGCGCGGTCAGGTCGGTGCCGGTGAGGATTTTATCGCCATCTTCGGTGGCGAGCTTCACGACATTGTCTTTCATGGTGAGGATGGCATCGCGGCCGGCGATCTTCCATTCGCCATCGGTGCCGTCGCGCGGAAAGGTATTGCCCACCTCGACGGTGCCGAGAATGCCGCCGGCCGAGCGTAGCGTCACCGTGGCGTAATCCTCGACCGCACAGTCATGCGCGCGCCGGCTCAATTGAGCTCCCGTCACTTGCGCCTCCTCGCCGGTGAGATAAAGGAACATGTCAAGGCCATGCGGGCCGAGATTGCGCAAGGCTCCGCCGCCCGCTTGCGCCGGATCGAGCATCCAGGCGCAGTCCCACGCCGGATAGCGCGGCGGCGCCGGGCGGTTGATCCGCACATAGATATGCGACAGCGGCCCGAAGCGCTTTTCGGCGAGAAGTTCGCGGGCGCGCTTGGCGAAGGCGCCGTAACGTTGCGCCAAGGGGACGGCGACATAGGCTTTTCGTTGCACCGCCTTGGCGGCGACCGACGCCACTTCCGCGGCGCTGATCCCCATCGGTTTTTCCATCAGGAACGGAAAGCCGGCATCGAGCAAATCGTGGGCAATCGCGGCCATCCGGCTGTGCCGCCCGAGCGCCACCACAAAATCGGGGCGGGTCGCGCCGAGCATTTTGCGGTAATCGGTGTAGGTCGGCGGGTTGCCCACCTCGGCGGCGCGCTTGGCGACAAGAGCGGCGTCGGAATCCGAAACGGCGACCAGTTCCACATCGGGCATGGCGAGGAGATGGCGGAGATAGGCGGCATCGTTGAGCGCGTGCCAGTGGCTGACTTCGACGGCGGCGACGCGAATGGTCATGGTCGTCCTGTTACTTTATATGTTCCACGAGGCGGCATTGCGAGGAGCGATAACGACGAACCAATCCAGATCCGACTCGCCGAATTGAATTGCTTCGCTTTGCTTGCAATGACGAACTTTCTTCCTTCAGAACTTACCGGCGGCGAGTCCCAGAATCTGCCGCGCTTCCGCCGGCGTGGCGAGGTGATCGCCGAGCACTTCGACGATCCTCGCCGCTTTTTCGACCAGCGCGGCGTTGCTCGGCGCGAGCTTGCCCTTTTCCAGATAAATGTTGTCTTCGAGCCCGACGCGCGGGTGACCGCCGAGCAGCACGGTCTGCGCCACCATGGGAAACTGATGCAGCGAAATGCCGAAGGCGAACCAGGGCGAGTCCGGCGGCAAAAGGTTGCGCATATAGGTCATCGCCTCCGGCGTCGCCGGCTGGCCCCAGGCTATCCCTAAGCAGATCTGAAACATGCCCGGCGGCTTGACGGTGCCCTGCTCGATGAAGCGCTTGGCGAGCAACAGATGACCGGCCTCGAATACTTCTAGCTCGGGCATCACGCCGGCCTCTTTGATCGCCTCCGCCATCGCCAGCAGATGAGCGGGCGTGTTGACGAAGACGCGATCGCCCATGTTGAGGCTGCCCATATCGAGGCTGCAAATGTCGGGCTTGAGCGCGACGACGTGGCGCACGCGTTCCGCGGGCGATTTGAGCACGCTGTCGGCGCCGGGCTTCGATGGGTCGCGTTCGTCGTGCGTGAACCGCGCGCCCGGACCTGTGGTCAGGTTGATGAGCACGTGGCTGTTGGCCGCCCTGATGCGCTCCACCACTTCGCGGTAATGCGCGGTCTCCATGCTCGGCTTGGTGGTCTTCGGATCGCGCACATGGATGTGCACGATCGCCGCGCCGGCCTTGGCGGCATCGAGCGCCGAATTGGCGATCTGTTCCGGCGTCACCGGCACCGCCGGATTGCGTCCGGGCGTGTCGGCCGAGCCGGTGACCGCGCATGAGATGATGACCTTGCGCTGCATATCCTCCCCCATCGACCGGCCGGGTTATCGATCCCGGCGCGGCGGCGCCAGTGCCTGCGGGTTATATAGCCGGGACGTGTCGCCTTGTCGCGTTGTAAGGGCCGCACCGCGCGCCGCTGGCCGCCTGTTGCGCTCGCCTTGAGATGACGCGAGTACAGGCGCGCGATATGATCCGGCATGGCAAACGCCAAGGCCTGCCCAAGCTGCGGCAACCAGATTCCCGGCGAAGCTCGTTTCTGTCCGCAATGCGGCGCGGCACAGGCGTTGCACTGCGCCGCCTGCGGGCATGCCAATCCGGCTGGCTCGAAGTTTTGCGCGCAATGCGGGGCAAAATTCGGCGAGGCGGTGGCCGCGGCGGCCCCGGCCCGGACTGCCGCGGCCCACGCGCCGCCGGTCGGGCGCGCCGCCAGCGCGGCGGAACGCCGCCAGCTTACCGTCATGTTCTGCGATCTGGTTGGCTCGACCGCGCTCGCCACGCAACTCGACCCGGAAGATTTGCGCGAGGTGATCGCGGCCTATCACAAATGCGCCGCCGAAACGGTCGGCCGCTCCGGCGGCTATGTCGCCAAATATATGGGCGACGGCGTGCTAGTTTATTTCGGCTATCCGGAAGCGCACGAAGCCGACGCCGAGAATGCGGTCCGCGCCGGGTTGGTGCTGGTCGAGGCGATTGCAAAGCTTTTCGCCGAAGGCCGTCATCAGGTCCGCATCGGCATCGCCACCGGACTTGTCGTGGTCGGCGAACTGGTCGGCACCGGCACGGCGCAGGAGCGTAATGTGGTCGGCGAGACGCCGAACCTCGCAGCGCGGTTGCAATCCGCCGCTGCGCCGAACACGGTGATCATCGCCGCAACGACGCGGCGGCTTGCCGGCGAACAATTCGACTACGAAGCCATTGCGCCCGCCGCGCTCAAGGGCTTTGCCGAGCCCATCAGCGCCTGGCGGGTGTTGCGCGAACGTACCATCGCCAGTCGTTTCGAAGCGCTACGCGCCGCCAGCCTCACCCCGCTCGTCGGCCGCGAGGAGGAATTGGAACTGTTGCAGCGCCGCTGGGCGCAGATCAAGGACGGCGAAGGCCGCGTGATCCTGCTGGCTGGCGAACCAGGCATCGGCAAATCGCGCCTGACCGCGGCCCTGGAAAACAATCTCAAAGACGATAAGCACATTTGTCTGCGCTATTTCTGTCAGCCGCATCATCAAGGCAGCGCGCTTCAGCCCGTATTGGCGCAGCTTCAGCACGCCGCGGGCTTCGATCTCGACGATCCGCCATCCGTGCGACGCTCGAAGCTTGAAAGGCTTCTGGGCTTGAACGGCGCCGCAATCGAGCCGTTCGCGGACTTGCTCGGCCTCGGCTTCGGCAAGATCGAAGGCGCCATGGATCCGCAACGCACGCGGCGCGCCATCCTTGGCGGGCTGATCCAGCGCCTCGAAGCGTTGACGCGGGAAAGTCCGGTGCTGATGCTGTTCGAGGATGCACATTGGGCCGACCCGACGTCGATCGAGCTTCTCACATTGACCATCGAGCGGGTGCAGACACTGCCGGTTCTGCTCGTCGTCACCTTCCGCCCCGATTATCAGCCACCATGGACCGGCTTGCCGCATGTCACGTCGCTTGCCCTCAACCGGCTCGGCCGTCGCGAGCGGACCAAGCTCGTTGCGTATATCACCGGGGGCAAATCGCTGCCGCCCGAACTGCTCGATCAAATCGTCGATCGCACCGACGGCGTACCGCTGTTCGTCGAGGAACTGACAAAGGCGCTGCTCGAGAGCGAGCAGTTGCACGAGGACGGCGATCGCTATGTCCTCGAACAGCCCATGCAACAGCTCGCCATTCCGACGACACTGCAAGACTCGCTCATGGCGCGTGTCGACCGGCTCGGCTCGGCGCGCGAAGTGTTGCAGATCGGAGCCGCCATCGGCCGCGACTTCTCCTACGAGGTTTTGGCCGCGGTCGCCGGTTTGCCGGACGCGGTTCTGCAGGACGCGCTGATTCGGCTCACTGAGGCGGAACTGTTATTGATGCGCGGCACGCCGCCGAGTGCGGTCTATTCGTTCAAGCACGCGCTGGTGCAGGACACCGCTTATTCGGCGATGCTGCGCGCGCGTCGTCAGCAGCTGCATGCCGCCGCCGCTCTGGTGCTGGAGAAGCGCTTCCCCGACGTGGTCAAGACCACGCCGGAATTGGTGGCGCAGCAGTTCGAGCGCGCCGGACAAAACGAAAAGGCCGTTCAATTTTACATGCAGGCCGGCGACCGCGACCTGCGCCGCTTCGCCATGAAGGAATCGATCGCGCATTACGAAAATGCGCTGCGGCTGGTGACCGCAATGCCGCGATCGCGGCAACGCGAGGAAATGGAGCTCGGCGTTCGCCTGGGACTGGGGCTTGCGACGATGATCGCGCGCGGCCCCGCGGCTGCCGAAGCCGTGGCGCATTATCGGCAGGCCATGGCTCTGAGCCAAGATTTGCCGGAACGCCGCCGCGAACGCTTCCTTGCCATCTGGGGCGTCTGGTTCAGCGCCATGGTCGCTGGCCGCAGCGCCGAAATCGACCCGCTGGCCGAGCAGCTCGTGACGATCGCCCGCGAACTCGACAACGGCGATCTCCTGCTTGAAGCCTATCACAGCAAAGTTCCGATGATGCTGCGCAAGCCGGATTTCGCGGCTGCCTCCGAGGCGGCGGAGGAAGTCCTTCGTCTCTACGATCGCGAGCGCCACCGCGACCACGCCTACTATTTCGGCGGCCATGACGCCCGCATGTGCGCGCGATCGTTTTATGCGCAAGCGCTTTGGGGCCGAGGCTTGCTTGATCAGGCTCACGACATGGCCTGGAAATCGATCGACGATGCGCGCGCGTTGGGCCACGCCTTTTCGATCGCACATTCGATGCAGCGCGGCGGCCTTACCATGATACTGATTGGAGATGTTGCCGGCTGCCGCGCCATCGCCGATGAACTTTATGCACTCGCGGAATGGAACAAATTTCCCTGGCAGCTTGCCGACGCGACCTTTTTTCGCGGATGGCTGGCGGCGGTCGGGGAAAATATCGAAGCCGGCATCGCGGACATGCGACACGCGGTCAAGCAGCCCTTCAATCCGGGCTATCGGGCCGTGTTTTTGTTACGCCTTGCCGAGCGAGAATTGGCGGGTGGTGAAGTCGATGCCGCCGCGGCGACAGTTCAACAGGCAAGCGCAGAAGCGAAAGGGCACGGCAATTATTTCTGCCTGCCGGACATCCTTCGTGTGCACGGCGAAGTGGTTTTGGCGCAATCGGATGCGAACGCCGCCGAGGCAGAACGGATTTTCCGCGAGGCGCTCGCGCTAGCCGTAAAGCAATCGTGCCGGCCGCTTGAACTGCGAATTGCGATGAGCTTGGCGCAGCTTCTGTCGGCCAAGAACCGCCGCGACGAAGCGCGAGATCTGCTGGCGCTGGTCTATGGCGCTTTCACCGAGGGCTTTGCGCGGCCGGATTTGCAGGCGGCCAAGACGCTGCTTGATGAATTGAATTGAGTGCAAGCCCGGAAAACGGAAACGACCACGAGCGAGGGCGCGCGTTCATCCGGCGTCGCCTGATCTCACCGTGGCCGTTGCGGCGACAAAAGCGTACTATTACCTCTTCGATCGCCGCTTACATTATTTCATCTAACATCATTTAATGACAGCAACATGACTCCGAAAGCGGGCCAAATCAAAGCGGGCAGGATTTTTGTCGGCATCGGCGGCTGGACCTTCGCGCCGTGGCGCGGGGTTTTCTATCCGAAAGGCCTGCCGCATGCCAGGGAACTGGCCTATGCCGGCGAACGGCTGACTTCGATCGAGGTCAACGGCACGTTCTACCGCTTGCAGTCCCCGGCGACATTCCGGAAATGGGCAAGCGAGGTCCCGGCGGGTTTCGTATTCGCGCTGAAGGGGCCACGCTTTGCAGTCAATCGGCGCGTCCTTAAGGAGGCCGGAGATTCGATCAAGCGTTTTCTGGATTCCGGGGTGACCGAGCTTGGCGACCGCCTTGGGCCGCTGCTGTGGCAATTCGCGCCCACCAAGAAATTCGACGCCGCCGATTTCGGCGGCTTTCTCGAATGGCTGCCGGATAAGTTTGACGGCCGCGCGCTGCGCCACGTTATTGAAGTTCGCCACGACAGTTTCCGCGCGCCGGAATTCATTGCGCTATTGCGCAATTTCGGAATACCAGTCGTGTTCACCGACCATGCCAAATACCCCAACATCGCCGATGTCGGCGGCGGCTTCGTTTACGCCCGCCTGCAACGGGGCAAGGACACCATAGCGACGGCCTATCCGCCGCAGCAGATCGCTGCCTGGGCCAACCGGCTGCGATTATGGGCGGCGGGCAAAGAGCCCGACGATTTGCCGCGCGTCGGCCCGGCGGCCAAGTCGAAAGCTGCCGCGCGACGTGTTCGCTTATGTCATCCACGAGGGCAAAGTCCGCGCGCCGGCCGGCGCCATGGCGCTCATCGCCCGATTGAACACCTAGCGGCGGGTGTCAAACCCGCCGCTGCGGGGCACAATGGAGACTTGTCGGCAGCCAAAAATCTAACGGCCCAAAAATCTAACGGCCCAAAAATCTAACGGCCCAAAAATCTAACGGCCCAAAAATCTAACGGCCCAAAAATCTAACGGCCACGTAACGAGTCGGCGCGCGTACATCCGGCGTCGCCTAATCGTAACCGTGGCCGTCCCGCGACGGAGCCGCAAAGCTCAACATCGCACAGGTTAGATAGGCGCCCGAGGCCGGTTATGCAAGCCCGGCTTTAGTGTAACATTAATGACTGGCAGGCGTTCCGAAGCGTTAATGAAGACGGCGCCGCATGCGCGTTCCAGGTCGGCGGCCGAATTTTCAGGGAGACCACTATGACGATGAATCAGCCGGCAGGCAGCGAAGACTTCCGGCGCGAGGTGGTAAGCGCCATCCACGCCCATTGGGGTCTGTTTCTCTTCGAGGGCGTTGTGCTGGTTTTGCTCGGCGCCGCGGCGATCATCGTGCCGGTCGTCGCGACGCTCGCGTTCACGCTGGTCATCGGCTGGCTGTTTTTGATCTCGGGCGGCGTCGGGCTGGTCACGACATTCTGGATGCGCAATGCGCCCGGCTTCTGGTGGGCGCTGCTCTCCGCGGCCATCGCCATCGCCGCCGGCATCGTCCTGATACTGTGGCCGATCAGCGGCACGCTGTCGCTGACGCTGGTGTTGATCGCCTTCTTCGTAGTCGAGGGCATCGCCACGCTGATGTACGCTTTCGAGCATCGCGCCCAACTCTCCGGCCGCTGGGCCTGGATGCTCACGAGCGGCATCGTCGATCTCATCCTCGCCGGCATCATCTTCGCCGGCCTGCCCGGAACCGCGGCCTGGGCGCTCGGGCTGTTGGTCGGCATCAACATGCTGTTCGGCGGCGTGGCGATGATCGGCATGGCGCTGGCGGCGCGCAGTCCGGCCGCGTAATCGTAGGGGCGACCCTCGTGGTCGGCCCCTGACCCTGGTAGCCGCCCTGCCACCCGTGGGCGCCCACAAGGGGCGCCCCCTACGGATTGTTTATTCCGCCGGCTGCGGCAGGCGGGCTTTTTCCACGCCGCCGGCGATCAACGCGATCGCCAGCACGGCGATGAGAAAGCCGAGCGCAATGACCGCGGTGGCGCCGAGCACCAGGCCGAAGCCGCCGCGGCCGTAGAGCACGGCGATCATCGACACCGCCACGCCGGAAATCATGAAGGTGAGGAAATAGCGCACCGCATAGACGCGGCCGCGCCAGGCATCGGCGGTGTAGCGGGCGATGACGAGATCGTTCACGGTGATCTGGCCGTAGATCGCCGCCATCGTGAACGCCAGCGCGAACAATAGCGTCGCGCCGCCGGCATAGGCCGCCCACACCACGCCGCCGAACTGCATCATTGCAAGTGCGGCGAATAAAATGTGCAGCGGAAAGCGCTCGACCAACCGGCCGACTGTGATCTGCGCGAGCGCGCCGCACAGGAACACCGCCGTGGTCAGGCCGCCGACCGCGACCAGCGAAATGTCGTTGCCGACGCGCTCGTCGACGATCTTCGGCAGCGATACCGAAATGGTGTTAAAGACGAGGCCGGCGCTGAGCGCGACGACGACGAACAGTCCGAAAATCGTCGCGGCAAGCACCGGCGACAACGCCACGTCGGGGGCTTTCGAGCGCGCCGCCGCATGGCCCGCTTGCTCCTGCGGAACCAGCCACAGATAGACCGCGCCGGTTAAGACGCAGATCACGCCCGGAACCAGAAAGGCGCCGCGCCAGGACAACGCCGCCGTCAGCGTCGCGGTGATGCCGGCCGAAAGCGACACCCCGAGATTGCCACAGACGCCGTTGAACGCGAGCGTGCGGCCGCGCTGGGTGGCTTTCTCGATGATCATCGCAGTGCCGACCGGATGATAAATCGCGGCGAACACGCCGAGCGAAAACAGCGCCAGGGCAAGCGCGTAAAGCGACGGCGCGAAAGCCGCGGCGATCAGCGAGATGCCGCAGCCGACATAGAACGCGAACATCAGGTTGCGCCGGCTCCAGCGGTCGCCGAGCCAGCCCGCCGGCAGCGAGAACAGCCCGAAGGCGACGAAGGAAGCGGTCGAGAGCCAGATCAGGCTGGAATAGGAGCGGCCGTACACGACCTCGAGCGCGATGACCACCGTCGGATAAATCAAGATGACGAAGTGATCGAGCGCGTGCGCCCAATTCATAAAGCCGATGGCGAGCCGCCGGTGCGAAAGTTCGGCGCTCGCGGTCGTCGAAGCGGCGGATGTCGCAACTATCATTGCACGATTCCCGGCTGCCGGCGGAGATATAGCCCGGGGTCGCGGCTCGACCTATCGCATTCTTGCAAGGCAGGTTCTTGCAAGGCAGGTTCTTGCGGGGCAGGCCGACGCCAAGCCGAGGGCGCCCCAGCGTCGGTGCGGTCGCCGCTGACACCAAGTTATCCACAGGGCGCAGTCGTCGTTATAGCCACTTCATACTCGCGAAAGTAGTGTAGCGGTTGTACGGGGTATTTGGGGCGCTCGGTGTCAGCGTTGCGCGTTATCGACGCGATGGCGGTGGCCGTCGCGATTATGTTTTTTTGCGCCGTGCCCGGCCGGGCGCAAGCCGCTGCGGCCGACGGTCCCTCTTTTCTCTGGTTCGGCGGTACCGATCTGTGGCGTTACGGCAGCTTCCTCTATGGCGGGGCGCTGTGGTCGCCCAGAGGCCTTGATGCCGACGGCTTTACGCTAAAGCTCCTCGTCAACGGCGGCCGCTATAGCTACAATTCCGCCGATCTCGACGGCAAAGTCGACGGCGCCATGCTGTCCGGCGCGGCGCTGCCGGGTTGGCGCGTGGTGCGCGGCGGCCTCACCGTCAGCCTGTTCGCCGGCCCGGTGGTGCAGGACTATCGGCTGTCGCCCAACGACCCGGGTAGCCGCCTGCACGGCCTCTATGCCGGCGGCCAGTTCGCAGCCGACGTCTGGTACCAGCCGACCGCGAACATCATGGCCGCCGCGAACGGCTCGGTCGCCTCGATCGGCCCCACCGGATCTTTGCGCGGCGCGCTCGGTTATCGCGTTTTCGATGCGATGTTCGTCGGCCCCGAAACCGCGATGCTGTGGTGCGCGCAATTCCGACAGCTTGAAATCGGCGCTCATATCACCGGCCTGCACATAAACGCCATGGAATGGTCGGCGGCCGGCGGCTGGTCGAGAGATTCCGACCGCCGCAGCGGACCCTATCTGCGCCTCGGCGTCAGTGCCAAATACTGAAAAAGCCCGCGCTACGGCGTCAGCACGCCGACGACCGCGCCCAGCAAACACGTCGTCAGCGTGCCCGAGACGATCGACTTCAGTCCGAGCGACACTACCTCGCGGCGTTTTTCCGGGCACATGGTGGAGAGCCCGGCGATCATGATGCCGAGCGAGCCGAAATTGGCAAAGCCGCACAGCGCGTAAAGCATGATCAATCGCGAGCGTGGATCCAGCGCGCCCGCCGGCAGCGCCGCGAGCTGCAGATAGGCGACGAGCTCGTTCAAGATCGTCTTGATCCCCATCAAGCCGCCGGCGGTCACGGCTTGCGACCACGGAATGCCCATCAGCCAGCACACCGGCGCCATGATCCAGCCGAGCGCGCGCTGCAGCGTCAGCGGCGCGCCGAGAAAATCCGGCAACAGCCCGAGCATCGCGTTGGCGAGATGCACCAGCGCCACGAACACGATCAGCATGGCGACGATGTTGAGCAGAAGTTCAAGCCCCGCGCCGGTGCCTTTGACGATGGCGTCCATGGTCGAATGCGCCACCTGCTCGACGTCGTCGAGATTGCCGCCGGTGTGACGCTCCTCGGCGTCCGGCACCATGATCAGGCTCATAAGGATCGCGGCCGGCGCGCCCAGCACTGAGGCGACCGCGATATGGCCGGCGGCGTTCGGGATGGCGTCGGCGAGGATGGTCGCATAGAGCACGAACACCGTGCCGGCGATGCCGGCCATGCCGCCGGTCATGACGATGAACATTTCGCTGCGCGACAGCTGCGCCAGATAAGGCCGGATGAACAGCGGCGCCTCGACCTGGCCGACGAAGATATTGGCCGCTGTCGAGAGACCCGCCGCGCCGCCGACGTCGAGTGTCTTTTCCAGCGCCCAGGAAAAGCCGCGCACGATGGGTGGCATGATGCGCCAGTAGAACAGCAGCGACGACAGAACGCTCATCACCAGCACGACCGGCAGCGCCTGGAAGCCGAGAATGAATTGCGCCGCAGGCGTCTTGACATCGAACGGCACAGCGCCGCCGCCGACATAGCCGAACACGAACGAGGTGCCGGCCCGGGTGGCGTCGGCGACCGCATCGACGGCGCGGTCGATCCAGCCGAACGCAATCGCGGTCGCCGGCACTTTGAGCATCAACAGCGCCAGCGCGAACGTGACGCCAAGCCCCACCACCACCGGCCGCCACGGCACCGCGCGGCGGTTCTCGCTGATCGCGAAGGCGAGCGCGAGAATGGCGAAGACGCCGAGCGCGGATTGCAGGTTTGGCATGATGGACGAGTGCCCCGATTCCCCAATGGGCAGTGTATTCGTCATTACGAGCGAAGCGAAGCAATCCAGTTCAGCGATAAAGCTGGATTGCTCTTCGTCGCGGAGCCTGTCATCGGGCCGGCCACTTCGGGCCGGACCCGTTGGCTCCTCGCAATGACGACGCCTCGGTGTTATCCACCCCCGCGTAGCGTAAGCGAAGCGGGGGAGGGGGACCGCGCGGAGCGGTTCGAGGCGGAGAAGGCGGCCCAGCAGCGCCGCTATTGCGACGCTTTCGAAACCTGGCGGCGCTGCGGGCAGAAGCAGTGCCGGCGCAACCGCGCCTGCCGCGGCGAGCAGAGCGGCTGGCGAGCCCATGCAATATCTGGGCGAAGGCGCTGGGCGACGTGAAGACGCTGCGCAAAGTGACAGCCGGGACGAAGATCAAAGTGGGCGCGGCGGGCTAGAGCGGTGCGCCGCTCACGCCCCTTCCTGCGGTCGGTTGACCCGTCGCGCCAGCGAAATCATCAAATCCCAGGCGTTGCGGATATTGGTGACGAGGAGAAGAAGAGCCGCGCCGGCCAGGACGTCGAGGCCGGCGCGCGACCGGTCGAGCAGGAGCCACGCCGACAGCAGGCCGGCCGCGTAGCAAACAACCGGAACGGCGCCATAGCCCAAACGGTCGGCCAGGTCGGAGATGGAGTTGCGGTGCACCCTGAGCGCGATGACGGCCGAGTAGGCTATGCTGCCGATCGAAGCGAGGCCGATCGTCATTCCGAAGGATTGCCATGTTTGGGTTGGAATGAGGGCGATCAGACTGAGAAACAGGATGTTGGCATAGTGGAAAACGACGGGGCTCATGTAAGTGCCGGTGTTGGCTCGACTCTGCGGGTCCGGCGTCAGCACGCTGGTGCCGATCGAAACCGCGACGAACAACAGCGCCACCAGCGCCGCTGCTGCGGTGCCGAGCAGTCCGTAAAATTCATGCCAATCCGCGAGCATGGAAGAAGGAGCTTAGCCTCGTCCGACGAACGGCATCAGGTTCGCCATCACCGTCATGAACAGCACATTGGTGTCGAGCGGCAGGCTCGCCATGTAAACGACGGCACGGCCGACGTCCTCGGCGGCCATGCGCGCTTCGATTTTCTTCGTTCCGTCGGGCTGCAGCACGCCGTCGCCCTGCACCATGCGATCGGTGAGCGGGGTGGCCGCATTGCCGATGTCGATCTGGCCGCAGCAGATATCGTAGCCGCGGCAGTCGAGCGCCGTTTGCTTGGTCAGGCCGGTGACCGCGTGCTTGGTCGCGGTATAGGCGGCCGAGCCCGGCCGCGGCGTATGCGCCGAGATCGAGCCGTTGTTGACGATGCGGCCGCCGCGCGGGGTTTGCGTTTTCATGATTTTGATCGCTTCCTGGGTGCACAGGAAGACCCCGGTGAAATTGGTGGCGACGACGGCCTGCCACTTGTCGAGGGGGATTTCCTCTATCGGCATCGCCGGTGCGCCGATGCCGGCATTGTTGAACAGGAGGTCGAGCCGGTCGTAGCGTTGCCTGGTCGTTTCGAACAGCGATTTGATCGAGGCCGGATCGGCGACATCGGCCGGCACGGGCAAGGCTTCGCCGGGCGTCTGCGCGCCCTCCTTGGCGACCGCGTCCAGCATGTCCTTCCTGCGGCCGGCCAGCACCACCGCATAGCCCTCGCGCATCAAGGCGAGCGCCACCGCCCGGCCGACGCCGGTGCCGGCGCCCGTCACCAGCGCAATCTTTCGTCCGGCCATCGCCGCCTCCCGTCATTGCAACGCGTGTCATCGTCCGCGAAAGCGGACGATGCAGTATCCTCAGCGGTTGAGATTGTACACCACGGTCGGCGCTTACTGGATAGCCGCTTTCGCGGGCATGACAGCCAATTCAGCCTAAAGCATGATGCCGAAAAGTGGGAACCGGTTTTCGGGAAAGATCATGCGCAAACAAAATGCTAGAGCGGGACAATGATTCAAGAAAATCGTATCCCGCTCTAGCTCGCCATCGCGACTTCGAGATCGGGGCTGCCGACCCGATAGTCGTCGGGCGACGCCAGCCGGTGGTCGATCTCCGTTGCCGCACCGGGCCTGCCGAAGCGAAAACCTTGCATCGAATGCACGCCCGCAGCGCGCAGGAACAGGTGCTGCTCGGCGGTTTCGACGCCTTCGGCGGTGACCTTCATGCCCAGGCCGCGGCCGAGGCTGACCACGGCGTGCACGATGGCGGCGGCGTCGGGCGCCATCTCGATCGCGCGCACGAAACTGGAGTCGATCTTGAGCTTGTCGAACGGAAAGCGCCGCAGATAGAGCAGGCTCGAATAGCCGGTGCCGAAATCGTCGAGCGCAAAGCGCACGCCGATGGCCTTGAGCCGCAGCATCGACAGTTCCGCGGTTTCGAGGTTGCCGAGGAGCGTGCTCTCGGTCAGTTCCAACTCAAGACGGTTGGCGTCGAAATCGGTCTCGGTGAGGATGCGCTCGACCAGTTCGACGAAATCCGAGCGACGGAATTGCAGCGGCGAGACGTTGACCGCGACTGTCAGTTTCGGCCAGTTGCGGCCGTCGAGACAGGCGCGCCGCAGCATCCACTCGCCGAGCTCGATGATCAGTCCGGAATGCTCGGCGATCGGAATGAAGCGCGACGGCGGAATCTCGCCGTGGGTCGGATGGGTCCAGCGCGCCAGCGCCTCGACGGCGACCACGGTATCGCCCGAGGTATTGACGATCGGCTGATAGGCGGCGCGCAAGCCGTCGTTCTTGATGGCCTGAAGAAGATCGCCTTCCAGCAATTTGCGATTCGACAGATCCGCATCCATCGCCGCATCGTAGATGCAGGCGCGATTGCGGCCCTCGTTCTTGGCGCGGTAGAGCGCCATGTCGGCGTAGCGCAGGATGTCGGCGGCGTCGCCGACGCGGCGGTCGATCACGGCGATGCCGATCGAGGCGCCGATGATGATGTTGTGGCCGGAGATGGCATAGGGTGCGCAGACCGCGGCGATGATGCGCCCGGCGATCGCCTGCAGCGAATAGGAATCCGAGGCGCATGTGGTGATGATGGCGAATTCGTCGCCGCCGAGGCGGGCCACCAGATCGTCGTCACGCATGATGCGGCTCAGCCGCTGCGTGACATTGAGGATAAGCTCGTCGCCGATGTGGTGGCCGAGCGTGTCGTTGACGTCCTTGAAGTGATCGAGGTCGATGTAGAAGACCGCGGCCGACAGCCCGCCGCCGTGCACGTTGCCGATGGCCTGTTCGAGCCGCTCGCCGAAATAGATGCGGTTGGGCAGGCCGCAAACCGGATCGTGCAGCGCCAGATGACGCAATTGCCGCTCGCCGGTGGCGATTTCCGCCGCGGTCCGCCGCATATAACGGATGCCGAGACCGACCAGCAGCGCAAATCCGGCCAACGCCACCGCGATGAACGGCGCCACGTTGGCGACGATCGCGCTGCCGGGCCGCGTCGGCTTCCAGGCGAAGCGGGCGACGGCGGCGCCCTGAGCGTCGGCAAGCGCGGTGGAGCGGTCGTCGCCGGCTTGCGCAAGGTTGTCGATCGGACGCAGGTTGGTCAATTCGAGGTTGCCGCCGATCTTGGCGAGCAAGCGCATGCCGAGATATTTCACGGCAAGCACGATCGGCGCGCGGCCGTTGCCTTGGGCGAGGTCGGCATCGGATCCGACCGCAACGGCGGCGACATAGGCCGGCTTGCCGTGAAAGTCTTGCACCAAGACCGTGCCGCGGCCGGGCTTTACCGGGTTCTGGCCCTGGAGCACGGCAACGGTGTGGGCCGGCGTCTCAGAGAGCCGTCCCCGCAAAAGGTCGAGGCTCGGTGCAAACTGAGCGGGCAAGTCGCTCGCGCTGCCGCCGGCGCTGCCGCCGGAATAGACGTACGCGACGCGGTCTGCGCCATTGACGATCGCTACCTCGTCGAAATGAAACTTCACCAGCCACTCTCCGAGCGCCTGATCGGCCCATTGCCGATCGAAGCCGTCGCGGATCTTGGCGGTGGCGCTCGGCGTCGCGGCGGCGCCTTCGACCAGGCGCAGCGCGTGCTGGCCGTGCTCGGCGATGGACTGGGCGATCAGGAGCTGTTCGGTGTTGAATGCGACTTCGTCGGCGCGTCGGGCGGAGATCAGCACCGCGCCGATGACGCACATGATCGCGACAACGACGATCACGCCGATCGGCATGACCAGGCGCGCCTGGTCCCACCGCGACCCCTTGCTCTCCCCGGCGATTTGCAACCGCCCCGAAGGCAACACGCTGCCACCCTTTACGCTAACTGGCCCGGCGGGACCTTAAGCAGTAAAGCTTTCCAATGGCTTGCAACGACTGCGCGTAGTCACGCGCAGAACGCGGTGCGACGGGTTCCGCGCGCCGTCGTTAATCGAAGCTTAACGGCGATCAGCCGGCTGTTCCGACCGGTCTTTTGGGCCGGCGTTCTAGCGGCGGTTGAGGTAGGGCGGCCGCGGAATGCCGATATGGGCGGCGCGCAATGCCGCCGACCAGCGCTCGCGCAAGTCGGTGAAGTAAGGCTCGCCCGGCTCGATGCGATAGATCAGTTCCGGATCGCAGGTGTCGCGCCGCAACACCATGAGGTCGATCGGCAGACCGACGGACAGGTTCGAGCGCATGGTCGAATCGATGGACACCAAGCCGACCTTCAGCGCGTCATAAATATCCATTTCGTAGGTGATGGCGCGGTCGAGCACCGGCTTGCCGTATTTGTGCTCGCCGATCTGCAAATACGGCGTGTCGGTGGTGCATTCGATGAAATTGCCGGCCGAATAGATCATGAACAGCCGCATCCGCTCGCCCATGATCTGGCCGCCGAACAAAAACGAGACGTCGAAGGTCACGTCGGATGCTTCCAGCGCCTGGCCTTCGGTGGCGTGGATGGTGCGAATGACGTGTCCGACGCGCTGGGCGGCTTGGAACATGGTCGGCGAGTTCATCAGCGTTTCATGCTCGCCGGTCTCCGGGTTGTCGTAGCCTTCGGTCAGGGTGCTGACCACCGATTGGCTGATCGACAGATTGCCCGCCGACGCGAGCGCCATGACCCGCTTTTTCGGATCCTTGAATACGTGCAGCTTGCGGAAGGTCGCGATGTTGTCGACGCCGGCATTGGTCCGCGTGTCCGCGAAGATCACGAGCCCCTCGCGTACCAGAATGCCGCAACAATAGGTCATCGACTCAGTTCCCCCGCACGTGACCTGTATAGCATTCCTGCCCTCGCCAAGCGGCGAGGACCGGGCCTACTGGCCGACTTTGATGGCGACCGCGAGCGTCTCGTCGCCCGGGCCATAGCGCATGCCGCGCACCGGCGCCGCGCCGAGCGAATCAAGCCCGATGGCAACGCGCACATGGCCATCGGTCGGGCAGCAACCGCTTGCCGGATCGAAGGCAATCCAGCCGAGATCGGGCACCGACGCCTCGACCCAGGCATGACCCGCCGCCTGTGCGGCAGGTCTGTCGTCGCCGCGATAATAGCCGCCGACGTAACGGGCCGGAATGCCCAGGCTGTGCGCGGCGCCGATGAAGATGTGGCTCAAATCCGGTGACGGTCCGCGTTTGCGCGCAAAAGCCTCAGCCGCGTTGGCGGCGCCTTTGGCTTCATCGGTGTCATGAGCCATGTCCTCGTAGAGGCGGTCGAGCAGCGCATGCAATTCCGCGAGCACGCCGCCGCTCGCGGTCTTGCGGATATCTTGCGCAAAATCCCGGATCGCCGCGTCGGCCTGCGTCAACGCGGTATCGCGCAGAAACAGGCTCGGCCCGAAACGCTCGACGGTGCCGCGCACGATCCCGTTGGTACTCTGCGTCTCGACCTCGCCGTCCACCTCGACGAAGAGCTCGCCAAACGGCCCGTCGGCGGAGAACACGTGGGTGATATTGCCGAACGCATCCTCATGGGCGGCCAGCCGCGCGTCGGCCGAGACGTCGATGCGCCAACGCACCACGTACTGGCCCTCGTGGTTTCGCGGCGTCACACGCAGCACCTGAATCACGCCGGCGGCCGGCGGATCGTAGCGATAGACGTTGCGGTGGGCGATGTGGATGCGCATGTCATGATCAGGAATCAGGAATCACTAATCAGGCATCAGCCATAATCAGCGGGTGGAGGATAGACGACGTACGGCCAGATGTCCTCTCACATCCGATCACTGATGCCTGTGTCCTGATCCCCGCTACAATAGATATTGCTGCGCCACCGCGGTTCCCAGCCGATTATTGTCCTCGACGAACTCTTCGATGAATTCGTGCAGGCCGCCCTGGAAGACATCCTCGATCTTCGAGTTCTCCAGCCGCGCCCGCACGGTGCGGGCGTGGCGCTGCGCCGGTCCCTGGCGGCCATAGGCGTTGGCGATCCGATCGAGATTTTGCACCAGATTCTCGTAGCAGTTGGCCAGCGAGCGAGGCATCTCGTCCTTGAGGATGAGCAGATCGGCAACCAGCCACGGTTTGATGTTCTCGCGATAGACCCAGTGATAAGAGGTGAGCGCAGACACCGTGCGCAGGATCGAGGACCATTGGTAGTAATCGAGCGGGCCGCCGACCTGCTCGATGGCCGGCAACAGCAGGTGATATTTCACGTCGAGAATGCGCGCGGTATTGTCGGCGCGCTCGATATAGACGCCGAGCCGGGAGAACCAATAAGCATCGTTGCGCAGCATGGTGCGGTAGGCCGAGCCGTCGAAGCGCAGCGAGGAGCCCAGCACCCAGCGCAGGAAGCGCGCGAATTCCTCGCGCGAGCTCGGACCGTTGCCCCAGCGCTTGAGTTCGAGCCAGGCGCCGTTGATGGCGTCCCACATTTCGATGGTCAGCGCGGTGCGCACGGCGCGCGCATTGAGCCGGGCGCTTTCGAAGCAACTGCGGATCGAGGATGAATTGGCGGTCGAAAAGGCGAGGAATTCGGTGACGGTTTCTTCGTTGGCTTCCTTGTAGGTCTCGAAAAAGGCGGTAGCGCAGCCCGCCGTCGCCACCGCCGATTCCCATTCGTTGGTGGTGCCGACATAGGCGAGCGGCAGCGCCGTCAGCCGCAGCGTGGTGTCGAGAATGCGTGCAATATATTCCGCCCGCTCCACATAGCGGGCGAGCCAATACAGGTTGTCGGCGGTGCGCGAAAGCATGTGTTTAGGACTTTCTCCGTCGCAGATCCAACTCTTCACTTGCCGAGCGACCTCACTCCTTCTGCTTATTTGTCCAGGACCCAGGTGTCCTTGGTGCCGCCGCCCTGGCTGGAATTGACGACCAGCGAGCCTTTCTTGAGGGCGACGCGCGTCAGCCCGCCGGGCACGATGCGGATGCGGGTGCGGCCGGACAGAACGAATGGGCGCAAGTCGACGTGGCGCGGCGCGATGCCCTCTTCGACGCAAGTCGGACAGGTCGACAGCGCAAGCGTCGGCTGGGCGATAAAATTCTTCGGATCGGATTTGAGCTTGGCGCGGAACGCGGCGATGGTCGCCTTGTCGGCCTTGGGTCCGATCAGCATGCCGTAGCCGCCCGAGCCGTGAACTTCCTTGACGACCAGTTCTTCGAGGCGGTCGAGCACGTAAGCGAGATGCTCATCGTCGCGGCAGCGCCAAGTCGGCACGTTCTTCAACAGCGGCTCTTCGCCGAGAAAGAATTTTACGATTTCCGGCATGTAACTATAGACCGCCTTGTCGTCGGCGATGCCGGTGCCGACGGCGTTGGCCAACGTGACGCTGCCGGCCTGGTAGGCCGACATCAGGCCGGGCACGCCGAGCGCGCTGTCGGGGCGGAACACCAACGGATCGAGAAAATCGTCGTCGATGCGGCGATAGATGACGTCGACGTGCTTGAGCCCCTCGGTGGTGCGCATGTAGACGATGTCGCTCTTGACGACGAGATCGCGGCCTTCGACCAGTTCGATGCCGAGCTTGTCGGCCAGGAACGAATGCTCGTAATAAGCGGAGTTGTAGACGCCGGGCGTTAGCAGCACGACGTTCGGCTCCGTCGACGCGGACGGCGGCGCCACCGACTTGAGCGTCTGCAACAACTCGTCCGGGTAATTCTCGACTGGCGCGACGCGGTAACGCGAGAACAGTTCGGGAAACAGCCGCAGCATGATTTCGCGGTTCTCCAGCATGTAGGAGACCCCGGACGGCGTGCGCGTATTGTCCTCGAGCACGTAGAAGGTATCGGCGTCGAGCCGGATGATGTCGATGCCGGCAATGTGCACGTAGATGTCGTGCGGCACTTTCTGGCCGTTCATCTCCGGTCGGAATACCGGGTTCTGAAACACCAGATCCTCCGGCACGATACCGGCCCGCAGGATTTCGCGGCGGCCGTAGACGTCCTTGATGTAGGCGTTGATGGCCTTGACGCGCTGTTCCAGGCCGCGCGTCAGGGTCTCCCATTCCTTGGCCGCGATGATGCGCGGGATGACGTCGAAGGGAATCAGGCGCTCCTGCGCCTCGGGGTCGCCATAGACCGCAAAGGTGATGCCGATCCGCCGAAACAGCAGCTCCGCTTCGCGGCGGCGGAAATCGAGCACGTCCGGCTTGACCTCGGCGAGCCACTGCGACAACGCGGCATAGGCCGGTCGCACGTCGTCTCCGGTGCCTCTCATTTCGTCAAACATGTCGACCCCGGCCCGCTCCAGCATAAACGTCTGCGGCACCGCTACTTGTAGCAATCTTCGCGCCAATTCGAACGCGCGAGGGCATGGGCTGGTTGCCAGCGGTTTCCGCAATATTGCTCATGTTTTGGGCGGATTGACCATCGCGGTGGCCGTCTCGAAGCGGAGGAACCGGTCCCACGCTTGAGCCGCCATCGCCGTCGGGCTAGGACGGGGCTCAGCACGGGGATCGAGCCAATGTCCGACAGCTTGGCCAATAGCGCCGGCGCGACCGGCGGCGACATCGTCACCGCCGCCGTTCTCGTCATCGGCGACGAGATCTTGTCCGGCCGTACCAAGGACAAGAATATCGGCTATATCGCCGAATATCTCACCGGCATCGGCATCGATCTCAAAGAGGTCCGCGTCGTCGCCGACGAAGAGCGGGAGATCGTCGCGGCGGTGAACGCGCTGCGGGCGCGCTACACCTATCTGTTCACCACCGGCGGCATCGGCCCAACCCATGACGATATCACCGCCGAATGCGTGGCCAAGGCGTTCGGCGTCGCGATCGAATACCATCCCCGCGCGGTCGAGATCATGCAGGCGCGCGTCGCACTCACCGGCGGCGTGATGAATGAAGCGCGCATGCGCATGACGCGCGTGCCGGTCGGCGGCGAGCTCGTGCTCAACAGGATTTCGGGGGCGCCGGGCTTTTGGATCGGCAATGTTATCGTGATGGCCGGCATCCCGAGCGTGATGCAGGCGATGCTCGACTACGTCGCGCCGCGGCTCAAGACCGGCACCCGGATGCTGTCGGAAACGGTGCGCGCCGACTGCCGCGAAGGCGATATCGGCACCGCGCTTGGCGCGATCGCCAAGCACAATCCCGACGTGGCGATTGGCTCCTACCCGTTCGTCGATGAAAAGAGCGCCGCCAATACCAATGTCGTGGTGCGTTCGCGCGACCCGCAAAAACTCGCCGCCGCGATCGCCGCGGTCGAAGCGATGCTGGTGCGCGTCAAGGCGGAGCTTGCCAAAGCCTGATCGCCGCGGCGCAATCCCGGCTGTGACTCGTTCCCCATTCCTCCAACGGCAGGCTTGATTGTCGCAGCATGAATCGGCGCCGGATCGTCGCACTTTTATTCGCTGCGCTGGCCGCGGCGCTTTTGCGGCCGAGCGCCGGCGCTGCGGCGACTGCCGGCGAATTGCAGAATGTCGGCATCGTCTATCTGCACGGCAAAGCGAGCTGGCCGGGAGCGTTCAACGGCGGCATTTTGAGCGCATTGCGGGATGAGGGCGCGCTCATAGCGACGCCGGAAATGCCGTGGTCGTTCCACCGCCGTTACGCCGCTACCTACGATCAGGCCATGGTCGAGATCGACGCGGCTGTCGCCGCGCTCAAAGCCAAGGGGGCACGGCGGATCGTCATTATCGGCCACTCGCTCGGCGCCAACGCGGCCATCGGCTATGCCGCTCGCCGGCCCGATCTTGCCGATCTTGCCGGCGTGGTCGCGCTGTCGCCCGCGCATCTGCCGGAAGTCGGCCCGATGCGCGGCTTTGTCGCCGCCGCCGTGGCGCGCGCAAAAAAGCTGATCGCCGAGGGCAAGAGTAACGTGCCGCAAACTTTTCCCGACATGGCCCAGGGCATTCCGTTGATCGCGACCGCAACGCCGGTCGTCTATCTCAGCATGTTCGATCCCGACGGCCCGGCGGTGATTCCGAAGAACGCCGCCGCCATCGGCGCCGAGGCGCATCCGGTGCCGCTCCTGTGGGTCGTCGGCAAGCTCGATCCGATCGACCGCCGCGGCCCCGCCTACGCCTTCGACGCCGCGGCGAAAAACCCGAGGAGCAAATATATCGAAGTGTTTGCCGGCCATTTGACAGCGCCGTTGGCCGCCCGCAAGCAAGTCGTGGCGTGGATCAATTCGCTGTGAGCCGCGCCATGTTTCATTCACGCTGTTGCGCCTTGCCGGTTCCAATGGTCGTACTTACTTTCGCCGGGCATAGCTTGGTGTGAGCGGGATTTTCACGGTGAGCGAAACCGAAGCGCTTTTTAATGTCTTGCGCCAATCGGCCGACGCCGATTGCGTCGCCGCCATCGAGCGCGCGGTTCGCGAGGCGCCCGATCGCGAGCTGTGCCGAATCAACACGCTCGATTTCGCCGCCAAGAACAGGCTGGACGAAGAGCCCGCGCTGGCCGCGCTGCTCCATGCCGCGCGGCTCGGCCTGTTCGAATTGTCGTGGAATGTGCTCTGTCCCGGTTGCGGTGGCGTGCTCGACGCGGGCACGACGCTCAAAACCATCAATCACGAGGAATATGCCTGCGGACTGTGCGCCGCGGGCTACAAGCCGACGCTCGATGAGATGGTGGAGGTCACTTTCACGGTGAGCCCGCGCGTGCGCCGCATCGCCGCCCATGATCCGGATTCGCTTCCCGAAGCGGAATATTACCGGCAGATTTTCTGGAGCTCGGGAGTCGATCTGCCCGACAGTTTGGACAAGAGCCTGGCCGAGTTCACCATCGATTCGATTGAGCTGCCGCCCGGCGAGCGGGCGGTGCTGTCGGTGCAGTTGCCCAACGATTTCGTCATCGCGTTCGATCCGGTGACGCACGGCACGCAGTTCATCGATACCAAAGGCGAGCCGACGCAGGAACGGCAGACGCTCTCGATGGTGTTCAACAAGGTCAAGGCGCCGGTCGGGACGGTGGAGATGCGGCCCGGCCCGTTGCGCGTCTCGTTCGAAAACCGAACCGACCGCCGCGTGCTGCCGGCGCTATGGGTCGCCGGCGACGCCCTTCATCACCTGCTCGGCAAGCGCAAGCCCTTTGTCACGGCGAAGCGCTTGCTCACCAATCAAACCTTTCGCGACATCTATCGCACCGATACGCTCGATGTGGACCAGAAGCTCAAGATCACGAGCCTCACTTTCCTGTTCACTGATCTCAAGGGCTCGACCGCGCTCTACGAGCGCGTGGGCGATCTCGTCGCCTACGATCTGGTGCGCCAGCACTTCGGCGTCCTCAACGAGATCGTGGCGGCGGAAGCAGGCGCGGTGGTGAAGACGATCGGCGACGCGGTGATGGCGACATTCGCCACCCCGGACCGGGCGCTGGCGGCGGCGCTGCGCATGCGCGAAGCCATGACCCGCATCAACGCCGAACGGCACAACGAGGATTTGCTGCTCAAGATCGGCATTCACGAGGGCCCCTGTCTTGCCGTCACGCTTAACAACAGCCAGGATTATTTTGGTCAGACGGTGAATGTGGCGGCGCGGGTGCAGGGCTTGGCGTCCTCGCGCGCCATCTTCGTAACCAAGCCGGTGGTGGACGATCCAAAGTCGGCAAAAATCCTGGAGGATCTGAGCCTACAGCCCTTCGAGCAGCGTGCAGCGCTACGCGGCATGGCCGACGAGACCACCGTTTACGAAATTCCCTGATATAATTGCCGCATGCCGCCGCCCGAACCGGACAAGCCGCAAAATCCGGAAAAAATCTTTCCGGTGTCGTGGGACCAGTTTCATCGCGATTCGCGGGCGCTGGCGTGGCGGCTGAGCGATGCCGGGCCGTTCGAGGCGATCGTCTGCATCACCCGCGGCGGGCTGGTGCCGGCCGCGATCGTGGCGCGTGAGCTCGGCATCCGGCTGATCGAGACGGTGTGCGTCGCAAGCTACAGCCATACCAGGCAGGGCGATCTGAAGGTGCTCAAAGACGTCGCGGCCGCAGTGGTTGCGTCAGGCGGCGGGCAGGGCGCGGGCGTGCTGATCGTCGACGACCTCGTCGATACCGGCCAGACCGCGAAAATGGTGCGGGCGCTGTTGCCGCGCGCCCATTTCGCCGCGGTCTATGCCAAGCCGCTGGGCCGCCCCATGGTCGACACGTTCATCACCGAGGTGTCGCAGGACACCTGGATCTACTTTCCCTGGGACACCGGCTTGGCCTTCCAGCCGCCGATCCGCGATGCCGGGTTATAGTGCGAAACCGGCCGCGATCGGCTATGATGCGCCCCGCCCGATAACCGAGGAGGACCGAGCCATGGATGCGGTCACGCCCAAATCTCAGCACGACACCCCGGACACGCATTCGCACGTGGTGCGGCCGGCCCAGATGGAATGGAAGAAGACGCGATTTGCCGGCTGCGAGGTCAAGGGCCTCTTGTTCGACAAAGAGACCGGACTCGTCACCGCGCTGATGAAATTCGCGCCCGGCGCCACGTTGCCCGACCACGAGCACGTCAAGATCGAGCAGACCTATGTGCTGGAGGGCAAGCTCGTCGACAAAGACGGCCCGGCGAAAGGCTTTACGGTCGGCCCCGGCGAATTCGTCTGGCGCGAGGCCGGCAGCCGCCATGTCGCCTGGACGCCCGAGGGCGGCCTGATGCTCGCCATGTTCCAGGTGCCGAATAAGTTCCACGAGAAAGACGGCCGCGTGACCGACATTTCCGGCGCGGAATGGGACGAACTGTGGGGCCACATCCTCAAGGAGTAGAGCAATGGCTGTCGGCACACTGACGGGTGATGGAAAGGTGAGTGTGATGACTATCGTCCAAAAGACATTGCTGAGACTCATCTGCGCGGTGGCGGTCACCACCGTGCTGGCCGGCTCCGCTTCCGCACAATTTCCAATGCCGAGCGTAAACCTCGAACAGGACAAGCATCGCACGCCCGAACAGGTCGAACACGACAAGGCGATCGATCGGGCCTACCAATCGGCGGCCAAGAAGATTCCCGCTCGGAAGGCCGTCAACGATCCGTGGGCCGACGTTCGCCCGAGCCCGCCGGCCGCGCCGGAAAAAAAGAAGAAGCAGCAGGTGTCGCAGAATAAAAAGCACGCCGATTGAGCGGCCGATCGGTTCGGAAAGCCGGTTTCCACTTTTCCGGATGATGCTCTAAAGATGCCCACGCGCAGGTTTCATCGAGGGGCCTGCTCTGCGGACTTCGTCCCGAGGTCCGCTTCGCGGACTTTGTTCGAAAGTCCGCTCCGCGGACGTGGCGAAATGGTAGACGCAAGGGACTTAAAATCCCTCGGGAGTAACGTCCCATGCCGGTTCAAGTCCGGCCGTCCGCACCAGAGCTTTTAACAGGCGGGACACTATGACGGAGATTAACATCCACCCCGACCGCCAGCGCACGATGCAGTAGAGTGTCGCGCCATTCAAGCTCATCGCCCCATTCTGGGCAGATCGGGCGCATTCGCGTATGATACGGGCCATGAACAGGAACGAAGCGGTCTCGAAGCTCAAAGAATACGCCGGCGCCGTCAAGGCGCGCGGCGCGACGTCGCTTTATCTGTTCGGCTCCACCGTTCGCGGTGAGGCAATGCCCGACAGCGATGTTGATTTGTTCGTCGACTATGATCCAGAGAAGAAATTCTCGCTTGTGGATCTTGTCGACATCAAGTTTCTCCTTGAGGACGCGCTTGGGGTGGCCGTTGACGTGACCACGCGTGACAGTTTGCACCCGATGCTGCGCAAGAACATCGAGCAATCTGCGCTGCGCGTGTTTTGATGGAACGCCAGATCGGTCATATCATTCACGACATTCTCGAGGCTATCGAGCGCGTGCGGAAAACCCGCGGCAAGACGTTTGCGCAATTTGCCGGCGATTGGGAATTGCGCTTTATCGTTCAGCGCGCCATTGAAATTATCTCGGAAGCAAGCCGACGCCTTCCGCAGGAGGCCAAAGCGATCAGGCCGGAAATCGAGTGGCGCAGCATCGCGGGAATAGGCAGCGTGTAGCGCCACGAATACGACACGATTTCCGAGAAGGTGATCTGGGATGTTGTCCAGGTGGAGCTGCCGCTCCTGAAAACGGCCATTGAGGCCATCGCCGCAAGCCTCAAGGAATGAACGGTCGCGCGGAGAGGATGGCGCAACCCCTTTTGGCCGACCCCGTGCCGGTTCAGGTGCTGGAGACTGGACCGCAAACGCTACCCGTGTCGGCGGTGAAAACGTAGCCGGTACAAAAATCCGTTGGGGGAAACCCGTGCCGGTTCGATTGCGGCCGCGGGCGCCACCCAATTGGCAATTTACTCGCTATTCAACTTTCTCATTTTGTGACGCAAATCCCAAGGGCTATTGTTAGCTCCACGTCAAACTTTATATCCAACTTGATCCGACATGCACGGTCTGGCTGTGTCGGATTTTGGTTACCAGTACGATCTACATAGATCACTTTGGTTTCGGTGTCGTGAAACGTCAAGCTAAACGCGAACGACAGACAACGACAGTCCGCACCACAGTCAGGAACGCATAGGTCCTTGTCAGCTTGTTTGTGAATTTCAGCATCGGCCGCTTGCTTGATGGCATTGTCGGTAATAAACGCACACCCTTGTGTCTTGATCGCATCCTTGCTGACGATTGTGACAACGATGTTCTTTGCTTTTGTCTTTGCACCATAGCAGACCCAGTGTTCTTGACATGGTGAAACCGCTCGTTCTGAATTCGGAGGTGTAACGAGTAGGTTGGTCGCGCCGTTAGCTTTCACAAAGTTACGAAACAAGCCCTCAACGCTGTCGACTGCTCGGGTAATTCGCCGCAACTGGCTTCGCATCCTGTCCAGCTTGAACGGTTCCGATTTGTTTGCCTTCCCTCGTGATCGTTTGATCGCTGGTCGCGAAGCTTTCCTCGGATTTTTTCGTTTGGCCATCGTCAAACTCCGTGGATTGAAGTGACTCGTTCCATCAGCATTTTGCAAAAACAGCCTTCGTTAATTCAAATAAACATTCGCGCCGAACTTGATCGTGTTGTCGTCGCGCCTGAAGGCATAGTTGAACAATGGCGAAGCGGGCATCGGCGTGTTGAAGTTCGCGGTGTCGTACCAGGTGTGCTGGTATTGCAGAAACAGCGTGACCGGATGGCCGACCACTTGCCACGTGGTCGGGTGATATTCCGTTCCGAGCCCGAGCGTGAAACCGGGCGTGGTCGTGTTCTTCGTGGAGAAGCCCGCCAGGAAGTTGAGGTTGAGGTCTTCGTTGAGCCAAGCCGCACCGGCGAGGCCATAGACCTCCCAGTCCGAGGCGACCATGTACGCGGCCTTGGCTCCAAGATTTGCGATCCAATTGGTCGTGGTACCGAGATATGTCCCGCCCGGAAAGGTGTGATTGATCGTCAAGCGTAGCCAGTCGAACGAGGCGAACGGGCCGATCGCCCAGTTGCTCCACGGCGTAAAGTTGTAGCCCGCAACGATGCCGCCGCCGATCGGATCGCCACTGTCCGAGAACTGATTGGTAACTGCGCCAGTGGCGGCCGAGGTTTCGGTTGATCGCACCCGACCCCAATTCTTGACGAGTTCGCCACCGAGATAAAGTCCGGTGGACGACGCGGTTTGTGGTGGCGGACAGGGGATTAGAACATAGTTTCGACCACTGGCTCCATGGGCTTGGTTTGGATGAAGACCCAACTGAAGATTATGTAGTTCTTCGCGGTCTACTCCGATTGGCACCGTACGAGCCTGCTCTCCCGTTGCTGCATCAATCCACGTGCCATCCGGCTGTTTGACGTAGTTTCGGCCGCTGGCTCCATGAGCTTGGTTTGGATGAAGACCCAACTGAAGATTATGCAGTTCTTCGCGGTCTACTCCGATTGGCACTGTTCGGGCACGCTCTCCCGTCTTTGCGTCGATCCAGTACGGGCAGTTGCCGCTTGAAACGGCAGCGGTCTGAGCGTGCGCTATTTGGCTGAACGCGCCAACCGCTACTGCCGCCAAAACTAGAGCAAAGCCGGTCGCAATGGACCGCGAAAACAAATCCCCACGCATGAAAAGCCCCTCGCCCCAGAGGCCATAAGCGAACATCTCGGCAGTTGCCGAGTCAAGGCGCCGCACGCACGAATCCCGCAGACTGTGGCTCTTATGCACACACGAGCCTGACCCATCCCATGAGGCTAGGCCCTATCGCGCTCCTCGACAGCGGCCGCCGCGCTGAAACGCGCTTTCGTATGCCGCGATTCCGAACCCGTCCTGGAGACCTGGGCGCGGCGCATTCAGGCTGTGGCCAATGCAGCCTTCCTGACGGCCTGCGGCAAGGCGATCGAACGAAAGAACGTTTTCGGATAGAGATAATCGTCCCCGGATTCATCGACGATTCGGAGCAGGCTATGCTTACTGGCGTCAGCGTCGCGGAGGCGACATAAACTTTGCGCTTTTCCAGCTACGCCGGATAACCCTCGTTATTGACGCTTACGACCAAATGTTTTGCTTGCGATTTTGCCATGGTTCTGCGTTTTGGTTTTCCGTTTAGAGCAGATGCTTAATCTTGAATTCCTTGCGGCCGATTCCGCTGGCTTCATACCAGTGTACTTCAGCCCATATGGATAGAGCCATCGGCCAATCGAATGCGGGCGACGTCCTTGCGTTTGCGCCAGCGGCCGCGCCCATAGATTCTGCGTAGCCGCGCAATTTCACGAATTCCGGTTCCGGCGGCGAACGTCTCGACCTGCGAAATTGCGCCGAGAATCTCGAATGGCATCCGCTAAACGTGTCGGGACGGCTCAATTCCGTCAATGGGACGCGGATAGGAATTTATGTCTTACACACTTTCTTGCACACTTCGATTTTGACGGTCAAAAAAGACCTATGAAATAAGGGTTTTGTGCCACCTGCGAAAGGCTTAAAATCGCTCGGGGAGAAATCGCTGTGCCGGTTCAAGTCCGGCCGTCCGCACCAGCCTTGGTTCGCCACGCGAGCTACGGCTTGGCGAGCGCGTGAGCGGGTCGCGCGCGGCGGCGATTTCAGCTGCGATCCGGAATGTGGCGCCGCGGCATCGGCGGCACCGGATAACGACCGGTCTTCACGTTCCAATAGGCCCAGGACCGCTCGTCGATGATGCCTGGCGGCGCATGCTCTAGCGCCTCGCGGAACTCGTCGATGCTCACGTGGCGCTGCACCACGGCGATTTCTTCGACCGTGCCGTAAGCCATCAGATAGGCAAGAAAGCGGACCGGATCGGCAAGCGCAGTCTCGGCGGATTCGAACCAGATCACACGCGGCGCGACCAGGAGCAGATCGGGATTGTGGGACAGGGGTTTCATGACGGGGCCCGCCAGTCTCGGACCGGAGTCAGGGTCGGCAGTTTTTGCGGGTCGGTAGCTTGCACGGCTTTCGCAAGGTCGTTTTTGATCTCGGTGGACAGTCCGCCCAGCGCCGGGTCATCGTGATAGGCAATAGCCTTGAGCGCGGCCAGCGGGATGAACTGGGCGCCGTAAATGACCGAAGCTGCCGCGAGCATCCTTGCCAACGATATGCCGCCTTGTGTCAGCAATGCGTGAATGTCGACATAGTCCTTCGCTTCTACCCGCTGCACTACAACTGCTGCTTTCATGCCCGCCAGATCGATCAATGCAGCCACCGCGAGGCCGGGTTTCTCGGCGCGGTCTGCCGGCGCGACCTGCCCAAGGTTAAGTCCGCCGAAAAACGACAGCTGAACCGGGCCGTCACGCTCTACGGTCACGGTCAAAGTGTCGGGCGACGCCTGGCGGACCACCGCGCCTTTCAAATAGGGGATTTGCTCGATCAGTGCCGATGGCTGGAATGACGTGCGGGCGAAGAAATCGAAGTCGATGGATTGGCGGTGCCCCAGGTGCAGCGCGATTGCCGTCCCGCCGTAGAGCATAAAATCGTCCGGCGTCTTGGCGAGTTCGGGCCACAGCCGCCGTTGCGCTGCCGGCAGAACATCGAGCCTCGGTACGAATGAAGTCGACATAATCCATTATAGCTCGACATTGGGCCAACCGGGAGCGGCCTAGACGGTCCTGATTTCCCGTACGGGTCCTACCCATCGTGGCCATGGCGCGGCGCGCAGTTCTGCGCCATATTGCACCGATGGCCGACCGACCCTGCAAACCTGACGCGGACTTGAAGTGGCTGTGGCGGACGCTGCTGCCGGGCACGCCGCTTCCGGCCTGCGGCGTGCCGCAAGAACCCGGCACTGGCGTCGGCGAATGCATCGGATCGGGAGAAAATGCCAACGACGAGAACGCCGAGCGCAACGGCACAGGCGGCGCGGTTACGCGCTAGCCCGACCTCCGCAACCCTCCATTCCGGGAGATGTCATTGAGCGAATATGAGCGCTGGGAAACCCGCTATGCGGCGCCTGAATATGCTTTCGGCAAGGCGCCCAATTATTTTCTGGCCGCCTGCAAGTCGATGCTGCCGCGGTCCGGCCGGGCGCTGGCGGTCGCCGACGGCGAAGCGCGCAATGGCGTCTGGCTCGCCGAACAGGGCCTCGATGTCGTGTCGGTCGATTTCTCGCCCGCGGCGCAAAAGAAGGCGCGGGCCTTGGCGCGCGAATGTGGGGTCAATGTCGATTTCCGCCAGGTCGACGTGCACGCTTGGGACTATCCGACAGCCGCCTTCGACGTGGTCGTTGAAGTCTTCACGCAGTTCAGCACGCCCGCCGAGCGCGCCGTGAAGTGGGCCGGCATGCGGAGCGCGCTCAAGTCCGGTGGACTGCTGATCGTTCATGGCTACACGCCGAAGCAACTGGACTATGGCACCGGCGGACCTAAGCAGGTCGAACACCTCTATACCCGAGCGATGCTGGAGCGCGCGTTCGGCGATTATCGCGACGTGAATATCGTCGAGGAGGAGCGCGAGATCCACGAAGGCACCTCGCACGGCGGCATGTCGGCGGTGATCGGTCTCACGGCGAGGAAGCTGTAACCTGATTTGCTTCAGCCTCGCTCTCCAGGCTCTCGATGAAGACAAGGCCGATGCCGCGCGTGAGCGCGCCGGCGGTCACGGCCGAGGCGCCGAGGCCGAGCAGCATGCCGCCGGGAACGATCCACATCAGGGTCGAAGAGGTTGCGGCGCCCACTCCGGAGGGCACGGCGCCGCCGATCAGGCCGATGATCAGGGAGCGCGTCCGGTCGCGCTCGAACGGCACCTGATAGAGCTCGCTCAGCTGCTTGACCATGCGCAGATTGACGGCGGTGATGCTGGCGATATTGACCACCGGCAACGGCAGCAGGCCGCCCATCGCCGCGTAATTCCTGTGGCGGCCGACGATTTTTCGCGCGAGCTTGCGGCGTTGCGCTGCGAACTTTTGCGTCAATGCCGGCGCCGCCGCGGCGACATCGTTGGCGATGGGCGCGGAAGAAACCGCAAGCGCGGGCTCGGCTTCGACCTTGTCGAACGGCACGGCTGCGCTTGGCGCCGCCATCGCGTTGGCAGCGGCGTCTGGGCCGAAGCCCTGCAGATTTCCAAGCGGTCGGGTGATGGCCTTGGGGAGCGGTTTGCGGGTCATGCGGCGGCCTGTTGTACGCCAAGCACCATGTCGACCTCGTCGGCGATGGCGGCGATTTCGCGGGCGGCGGGGCCTTTCCAGCTGATCAGGCTCGGCGTCGCGCCCCACAACGCCGCTTCCGGATAGGCGACGCGGTTTGCCATCTCGTTATTAAGGACCGGCAGCCCGGCACCGGCGAGTTCCGAGCGGATATGCTTGGCGACCACGGATTCGCGCGTGGTCTGGGTGAGCACGCAGCGGAACGGCGGTTGCCGGCCGTCGCTGCGGTTGGTCAGGATGCTGACCGTATCGAGCATGCGGTCGACGTCGAACGGCGACGGCTTTACCGGAATGAGCAAAAAGTCGGCGATTGCCAGACAGTCCAGCGTGGTCCGCGAGCGGAAGCCCGGCGTGTCGATGATCACCAGCCCATTGCCGCCTTCGAGGCGGCGTGCGGTGTTGGCGGCATCATCGGTCGCGTCCTCGACGACGCTGACGCCGCCGAGTGCGCGCTCGCGCGCCGCAAGCCGCATGATCGAGCGTTGCGGATCGGCGTCGATCAGGCTGGGACGCCGGCCGCGCAAGTGCCAATAGACCGCCAGGCAACTCGCCAGCGTGCTCTTGCCGCTGCCGCCTTTCATGGTCGCAACTGTGATGATCATCCCCGTCACCTCCACGGCCGTCCAAATAAACGCGGGGCGCCTGCGAATCAGCATGAAAATGGTATCGGATTCGCGGCCGACTGCCTATCGTTATGGGCATGCAGCTTGTTACGGCGCGCTGCAATAAGCCGTCAGGACGCGCGTAGCGCGACCGGAACCGGCCGGCGTGCCGCATTGAGGAACGGCCGGCGCACGCGATAGCGCGGCAAGAGGGGCCTGACCAGGCCGAAGCCGCCAAGCAACAGGCTCGTCCACACGGCGACGCTGAAATAGAGCGACATCCACGGCATCTCGTTGTGCCAGCGTGCGACGTTGTGGCTGACCACCCAGCGGGTCGCGAGGTCGTGCAGGCCGGACAGTAATCCGAAATATTGCCGGCCGTCCGCCAACTGCGCCTGCCATCGCGCAAAGTACATCGGCACGTCGACGCCGCACATGAACAGGACATAGCCGGCTGTGCCGGCAGTCATCGCGACAATGGCGAATTGTACAAGTCCGCGAAAGCTCAACGCGAGCCACGCCAGCGCAATGGCGACCAGCGCGAAGGTCACGGTCCACAACGAGTTTTCCAGGACGTTGCCCAAAAAATCTGTCGAAATCACTGCGTCCCAGGAGCAGCATTCCGCAACCGCGATCAGCGGCACGATCATTCTTGCAATATTTTTCGCGGTATCGGAATGCGTGGTCTTCGCTAGCTCGCGCAAGACGATGGCCCACTGCACGGCGAAGCAGAGCTCGGCCAGTGTGGCGACGGAGCGGCCGATCAGGACGCTCGAGAGCCAGGTGTCGAACAGGCAAATTCTTTGCACGTCGGCCCGCGGTAAAATCGAGCGGAAGGCACTGCCGAACACGTAAGCCGCGTATAGCAGCATGAGCGGTTCGACCGCGAAGGCGCTGTTGCAGCAGCCGAACAAGACGTTGCGATAGGCACTGCGCAGGCCGAATAAGAGCGCGATGTTCAGCGCGCTGACGGCGAGCAGAAAGCTCCACCATACCGCGACCGGATTCGACCAAGTGACCCAGACGAGGCTCATCGGCTAACTCGACGCTGTCATCTCTCGCTCACGAGACTGTAGCACTACCGACACATAGGGCCAGAGTGAGATGTCGCCGCATCGGATCAAACCCTTGCAGCGTCAAGCAGAATGGGTGGCGGCCGGCTCAATTTACGCGGTTTTAATGGGATTTTTGATAAGCTCCCCGATTGCGCCGCTTCGCCGCTCAGGCGGGAAGTGGGAGGGACGTCGATGGTCGTTGTCGGCAATTATCGCAACCGCGCGGAGCTGCGTAAGAAGCGGCGGCGGCAATTTGATTACGACGCGAAAATCCTCAAAGGCAAAGACGTCCCGATCCTGGGCTGCTCGATTTCCGATATTTCGGACAGCGGCGCCCGGCTTAATCTTGAGGCTGACGTCGAGCTGCCGGATACCTTCGTTCTGCTGCTCACGCCGAACGGCGGGGCGCGCCGGCATTGTCGCCTAATCTGGCGTGACGGATTGACGGTCGGCGTCAAATTTCCCGATAACCCCTGATCGGCGCCTGGCGGGAGGCCGGCTCGCCGCTGGCAGCGTTGCCATATTTGCGGCGCAGGAGACTGCCAATTGGGTGCGGGGAATGCGCGCGTGTGGTTGCGCGGACGGGCGTCATTGATGCGATTTTGCGGCAATATCGGCACGACGCGGCCGCGGGCGGGTGCGCCGTGCGGCGCTTGCGTCCCGCCGCGGCGGCGGTCAGGTGGCAGGCGGCATGGCCTATTCGGCTGTTTCGTCGCTGCCGCGCTCGCCGGCTGCACCAACGGCGCCGGCTCGCTCTTGATCGATCCGGGCCGCTACAGCGCTTATCACTGCAACGACCTCGCCGCGCGCTGGAAGGTTCTGGTCGCGCGCGACAAGGAATTGCGCGATCTGATGGATCGGGCAGATCAGGGCGGCGGCGGCGGCGCCGTGATCGGTTCGCTCGCCTACCGGACCGATTACGAATCGGTGCGCAGCGAGGAAAGACTGCTGCAGCGCACCGCAGCCGACAAGAATTGCAATCCCGCCACCCAGTTCCAGAGCGACCAGATTATCCGCTGAAACGACGGCCCCGCGCGGGTTCGCGTTATATCGACCACATCGCCATGGCGACCGCAATCGCGACGCCGCCTGCGGCAAGGAATACCAGCGCGGCCGCGCTGCCCGCGGTCGCCCTGCCGCCGGCGAATGAGGCGGCATAAAGCGCCTTGAGAATGTTATTGGAGGAGGCCGCGATCAGGATCGCGGCCGCGAGTTCGACGCCGGGCACGCCCGCCACGCCGCCCTGCGCGAGGTTCAACACGAACGGATCGATATCGGTCACGCCGACAATGGCCGCGAGGCCGTAGATGCCGGAAATGCCGAATTGCGATTTCGCCACGGCGGAGACCACGGACACCGCGACGAACAAAGCGGCAAAGACGGCCGCGGCGCCGAGCTCGAGCGGGTTGCCGCTGGCGGCAAGATGCATTGCGGCGTGCGACGGCGCTTCTTGCGGCGGCTTGCCGAATTGATATTGCAGCGCGCAGATGACAAAGCCGGCGAGCGAAAGCGCACACAGCGGCAGCGCCAGCACGCGAGCGAGTTCGATATTGAAGATCGCGACCACCGCCAGAATGCGCAGATACATGATTGCGGTCGCCAGCGTGATGCCGGCTTGCGCCTGCCGCTTCAGCGTCGGATCGGCCTTGGCCTGCCGCGCCAGCACCACCGTCGTCGCGGTCGACGAATACATGCCGCCGAGCGCCGCCATCCAGAGACCGCCGGCTGCTGCCGCCCAATGGCGCTGCGCCAGATAGCTCACATAGGAGAACGTGCAGACGACGACGAGCGCGAGCCAGACTTGGCGCGGGGTGATGGTCGTCAGCGACGTCACCGCATGGTTCGGCAATAGCGGCAGCACGATGCCGGTGAGGATCAGAAACTCGCCCGCGGTGACGATTTCTTTGATCTCCACGCGCCGCGCCAGCGCATGCAGCTGCTCGCGGCCGGTGAGCAGAAGCACCGCAGCCACGGTTATCGTGACCGCCACCCAAGGCGGCAGCGCCAACGCGGTGGCGCCGAGCAGGTAGGCCAAAACGTTGAGCACCGGAATAACGAGGCCGGCATTGGTGTCGCCGTTCTCCGCATCGCCGCTTGGTTTCTCATGCTCGCTGACATGGGCGCCGTAATAGACGAACAGCCAGGCGCCCAGGATGAGGAGCCCGCCCGTGAAGGGAACGAAATGCGCAGGGTCGAACAGATAAAGCGCGCCGCCGGCGAGCGCGAGCAAGGGAAAAGTGCGGATACCGCCGGGCCGCCGCTCGTCGGTATGCGCGAAGAATTCCTCAAAGGCGAGACCGAGGAAAAAGCTCAAGCCCAGGAGCAGCGCAACGCCGGTCGGTGAGGGTGCTGTGATCATGGCGGTAAATTCTGCGGCGCGGTCGACTGCAATGGATGCTCAAGTCGGCGGCAAAGGAGGGCCTTCGGCGCGAACTATAGAGGATGGCGCGCGGAATGCGAGTCAGCCGAGCAAGGTCATGCGCTTTGCGTTCTTTTGCTCCCGCCAAGTAAGACGAAACGCCGTGGACGTTCCCCGCTCGGCGCGCCGCAACCGCGGTGCGTTGTGGGTTGCCGCGCCGGTTGCGAACAAAACGGGACCGTGATTCAGTCGCATCCCGTTCCCGATTGATTCGTGACCTATGCTCACGGCGCGCCTCGACAAGCTCAATCCGCAACAGCGCCGCGCTGTCGAGCACGGCGGCGTGGCGCTTGGCGACTGTGGTCCGCTTTTGATCATTGCCGGCGCGGGTTCCGGCAAAACCAACACGCTGGCGTATCGCGTCGTTCGTCTCATCGAAAAAGGCGCCGATCCGCGCCGGATCATGCTGTTGACGTTCTCACGGCGCGCGGCGGCGGAAATGATGCGCCGCGTCGGCCGCATTCTCGTCGATCTCGCGCGCGGCCAATCGCCGGACGTGACCGATGCGATCGCCTGGGCCGGCACGTTTCATTCGATCGGCGCGCGGCTGCTGCGCGAATATGCCGACGACATCGGGCTCGCCCGCGCCTTCACGATACACGACCGCGAGGATTCCGCCGACCTGATGAACCTGATCCGGCACGATCTCGGCTATGCCAAGACCAAGGATCGCTTTCCGGCCAAAGGAACCTGCCTTGCGATCTATTCCCGCGCGGTCAACAGCGAGACCGCGCTGGACGAGGTTTTAGGCGCAAATTTTCCGTGGTGCGCGATGTGGCAGGACGAGCTGCGGCTTCTGTTCGCGCACTATGTCGAGGCAAAGCAGGCACAGAACGTCCTCGATTACGACGATCTGCTGCTCTATTGGGCGCACATGATGCAGGAGCCGTCGATCGCGCAGCATGTTGCGGCGCGCTTCGACCACGTGCTGGTCGATGAATATCAGGACACCAACCGGTTGCAGGCCTCCGTCCTGCTGGCAGTGAAGCCGAACGGTAACGGTTTGACCGTGGTCGGCGACGATGCGCAGGCGATCTATTCGTTTCGCGCCGCGACGGTGCGCAATATTCTCGACTTTCCCGGCCATTTCACGCCGCCGGCCGAGGTGGTGACGCTGGAGCGGAATTACCGCTCGACGCAGCCGATCCTGGCCGCGGCGAACGCCGTCATCGGGCTTGCCGAGGAGCGCTTCACCAAGAACCTGTGGTCGGAGCGTAAGTCGGCCGAGCGCCCGAGAATCGTCGCCGTGCGCGACGAGGCCGATCAGGCGCTCTACGTGGCGGAGAAAGTTCTGGAGAACCGTGAGGCCGGGGTGGCGCTGAAATCGCAGGCCGTGCTGTTCCGCGCCTCGCACCACAGCGGTCCGCTCGAAGTCGAATTGACCCGCCGCAATATTCCGTTCGTCAAATTCGGCGGGCTGAAATTTCTCGAAGCCGCGCATATCAAGGACATGCTGGCCTTGCTGCGCTTTGCCGAAAACCCGCGCGACCGCGTCGCAGGCTTCCGCGTCATCCAGCTTCTGCCCGGTATCGGACCGGCAATCGCGGCCAAAACGCTCGACCGCGTCGCGACTGTCGCCGATGCGGTGGAGGCACTCGATGCAATCAAGCCGCCCACCGCCGCTGCCGAACATTGGCCGTCCTTTGTCGAGGCGGTTCGCTTGGTCCGTTCCGGCGCGGCGGGATGGCCCGCCGAGCTCGATCTGGTACGCCGCTGGTACGAGCCGCATCTCGATCGCATCCACGACGACGCCGGCGTGCGGGCGGCCGATTTACACCAGCTCGTCCAGATCGCCGCGACCTATCCGACCCGGCAGCGCTTCCTCACCGAGCTCACGCTCGATCCGCCCCAGGCGACGAGCGATCGCGCCGGCGCACCATTGCTCGACGATGACTATCTCGTGCTGTCCACCATCCACTCGGCGAAAGGCCAGGAGTGGAAGTCGGTGCATATCCTCAACGCGGTCGACGGCTGCCTGCCGTCCGATCTGGCGACCGGAACGAGCGCGGAGATCGAAGAGGAGCGGCGGCTCCTCTACGTCGCCATGACGCGGGCGAGGGACCACCTCGACATCATCGTGCCGCAGCGCTTCTTCGTGCACGGACAGCGCAGCAACGGCGACCGGCATCTCTACGCGTCGCGAACGCGCTTCATACCGCATGGACTGTTGCAACATTTCGAATGCTGCGGCTGGTCGCCCGCGGCGGCTATGGACGCGCCGACGCCGATCGCGCGCGCGCCCGTCGACATCCTCAAGCGCGTACGCAAAAGTTGGGCTTGAAAACGTCGCGACGTTAGAGCCGCGCGAAGCGCAAGCGCAACGAATTGGCGATAACGGATACCGAGCTAAAGCTCATCGCCGCTGCCGCGATGATCGGGCTGAGCAGCAGGCCGAACGCCGGATAAAGCACGCCCGCCGCGAGCGGAATGCCGAGCACGTTGTAGACGAAAGCGAGCACCAGATTTTGCCGGATGTTGCGCATCGTCGCGCGGCTGAGCGCCCGCGCCCGCGCGATTCCGGCGAGATCGCCCTTGACCAGGGTCACGCCGGCGCTCTGCATGGCGACATCGGTACCCGTGCCCATCGCCACGCCGACATCGGCCTCGGCAAGCGCCGGAGCGTCGTTCACCCCATCGCCGGCCATCGCGACCGCCCGGCCTTCGCTTCTCAGACGCCGCACGATTGCGTTTTTCTGCTCCGGGAGAACTTCGGCTTCGATGTCGGTGATGCCGAGCTTGGATGCGACCGCCTGCGCCGTGGTGCGATTGTCACCAGTCAACATGACGATGCGAACGCCGTCGGCACGCAGGCTGACGAGCGCCGCCGGTGTCGTCGCCTTGATCGGGTCGGCAACCGCGATGATACCCGCCGGCCGGCCGTCGACGGCGACGAACATCGCGGTTGCGCCATCGCGGCGAAGCTCATTGGCTCGCGATTCCAAGTTAGCGCTGGCAACACCGATATCCTTCAAGAGGTTGGCGTTGCCCACCGACACCTGACGACTACCAATTTTGCCGGCGACACCCTTGCCGGTAATGGAGCTGAAGTCGGCGACATCCTGCATCGCCACGCCGCGTTGTTTGGCGGCGGCGACGATGGCGCCGGCAAGCGGATGCTCGCTCGAGCGTTCGAGGCTGGCTCCGAGCGACAGCACGGTGGCCTCATCAAAACCCTCGGCAGGCTCCACGGCCACGACGCGCGGCTTCCCTTCGGTCAAAGTTCCAGTTTTGTCGACCACGAGCGTGTCGATTTTCTCGAAGCGCTCCAGCGCCTCGGCATTCTTGATGAGCACGCCCGCGGTCGCGCCCTTGCCGACGCCGACCATGATCGCCATCGGCGTTGCCAGCCCAAGCGCGCAAGGGCACGCAATGATGAGAACGGATACCGCCGCTACCAGTGCGTAAGCGAAGGCAGGCGGCGGTCCCCAGATCATCCAGGCGACAAATGCCACGACCGCAACGAGGATGACGGCTGGAACGAACCACGCGGAGACAATATCGGCAAGCCGCTGGATCGGCGCGCGGCTGCGCTGTGCTTCCGCGACCATGTGGATGATGCGCGCGAGCATGGTGTCCGAGCCGACCTTCTCGGCGCGCATGATGAGGCTTCCGGTGCCGTTGATCGTGCCGCCGATCACTTTGACGTCCGGTTCCTTCTCAACCGGCATCGACTCGCCGGTCACCATCGATTCGTCGATCGCGCTGCGGCCCTCGGTCACCATGCCATCCACCGGCACGCTATCGCCTGGACGCACTCTCAGGCGGTCGCCGATATGCACCTGCTCTAACGGCACCTCCTCGTCATTACCGTCGTCGCGGATGCGACGGGCCGTCTTCGGCGCCAGGTTCAACAACGCGCGAATGGCGCTCCCGGTTTGCTCTCGGGCTCGAAGCTCCAAGACCTGCCCAAGCAGGACGAGCACCGTGATGACGGCAGCGGCCTCATAATAGACGGGGATAATGCCGCCTTCCCGCAAGCTTGCCGGAAACAGCGCGGGCGCGAAGGTGGCGGCAAGGCTGTAGAGATAGGCGGCGCCGACCCCCAGCGCGATCAGGCTGAACATGTTGAGGGAGCGGTTACGAACCGACGCCGCGCCGCGCACGAAGAATGGCCATCCGGCCCACAGCACGACTGGCGTGGCGAGCAGGAATTGGAGCCATACCGAAATTTGCGGCGAGACGTAGCGGTGAAAATTCAAGCCCGGAAAGTGCGCTCCCATTTCCAGGATCACCGTCGGAACGGCCAGCGCGGCGCCGATCCAGAAGCGGCGCGTCATGTCGATCAATTCCGGACTGGGGCCGGTTTCTTCAGTAGCGCCCAGCGGCTCCAGCGCCATGCCGCAGATCGGGCAGGAGCCCGGCGCCGGCCGTCGAATCTGCGGGTGCATCGGGCAGGTGTAGATCACGCCTTTTGCGACCGACGGTTTGTTCGGCGTCAAATATTTGTTCGGTTCCGCGATGAACTTGGATTGGCATCTCGCGCTGCAGAAGTGATAAGTCGCACCGTCGTGTTCCGCATGGTATTTTGCGGTCGCGGGGTCGACCGTCATTCCGCATACAGGATCGGCGACAGCGGAAGTCCTGGTATCAACGACCTGTGCCATGGTCTACGCCTTTCTTGAAACCATTACCCCGTAGGGGTATATAACGCGCATGCGGCCACATGCCAAGTCATCGGTGCTCAGGCGCTTCAATCGGATCGAGGGCCAGGTGCGCGGGCTTGCGCGCATGGTCGAGGCCGACCGCTATTGCATCGATATCGTGACCCAGCTCTCGGCGGTCCGTGCCGCGTTACGCCGCGCCGAGGAGGCAATCCTCGGCGACCACGCGGCGCATTGCGTCGAGCATGCGATCGCCTCGGGCAACAAGGCCGAGCAGCGGCGCAAGGTCGCCGAGCTCACGAGCGTTCTTAGCCGCGCCGAGCGCTGAACGGACTTTTACGCGTTTTTGTGCACACCAGATTTCGTCAAAAATATTACTTTGCGCGGCTCCCGGCTCATTGATGTGGATCAAGGCGCCGGTACCGCGATGCGCGGATCATGCGTTTCATTCGCACTTCATCGAAAGGAGAACGCGTCGTGAAATCGGCTCCATGGGCATGATGTGATCGAAAGAGTGAGCAAGCAGAGTACGCCTCGCAACCGGAGCGCCGAGCCATGCAACTAGAAAACGTTTTTTATTTCGTGATCTGGGGCGCTCTGTTCTTCGTGATGATGCGGTTTGGCTGCGGCGCGCACATCATGGGGCATGGTCACCGCCATGGCGGGACGGGCTCCGACGATCACCGCGACGCCGGGAATCTGCGCTGGGTGCCGCCGGATCGGGCCGTTGACCCGGTCTGTGGCGTGGCCGTTCAGACCGCCGGCGCAAAATCGACGATCCATGACGGTCATGTTTACTACTTCTGCTCGCAAGACTGCCGGGAGAAGTTTGAAGCGGCTCCGGCTTCTTACGTGAAATCGACATCGGCTTCATTCTAACAACGGGAGAAATATCATGGTCGCTGTTGACACATCCGCACGTGGGCAAACAGGCGTGATGCTGCCGTCTCGTGCCACCAGGACTATTCCGGTGCTCGCCTTCGGAATGAGCCTAAGCCTGTTTTTCGCGGCTTCTTATACGCTCTGCGTCCTCGGTTATCTGCTCTTCCCCGGCCTACCGATTGATCACGCGGCGCTTGCGATCTTTCTCCCCGGCTTCGAACTGTTGAGCTGGCCGTCCTTCCTCCTCGGCCTGGTCGAGAGTTTTGGTTATGGCTGGTACATCGCGCTGATTTTCGGCCCTCTGTACAACTTCTTCGTGACCTGCTGGTGGTGACCGGACATGGCTTCCGCGCTCGCGCAGGATATTAAGCCGCAAAGGTCGCTTGACAGCTTGGGCGCAGGCGCGCCGCTTTCGCTAAATTACGCGGCCAAAGAGTTGCTACCGGCGCCGCCAAAGCGGATGGATAAACCCGAGCAACAGAGCATTTTGGGAGCGGCTGATGTGCTCGCCTATCAACGCGATTTCTGCGAGCGCGTGGTGCTCTTCTGGGACACGCTGCGCCAACGGGCCAACAACATGCTGGAGCATGAGCGCGCAGGGCTGCCGCCGTTGCTCGACTTTAAATCCGAAACCTTGTCGGACGCGCGCCGCTTCGATCGCCCCGTCAATTATGCGCTGCTCCGCATTACGCAAATCGGCGAGGAATGCTGGGACGACTGCGTCGACAGCAACAAGCCGCCCGTTATCGTCGTCGATCCGCGCGCGGGACATGGACCCGGCATCGGTGGCTTCAAGCGCGACTCTGAAGTCGGCATCGCGCTTCACGAAGGCCATCCGGTGTACTTCGTCATATTTTTTCCCGAGCCATGTCCGGGCCAAACGCTCGCGGACGTGCTCCACGCGCTTAGGCGCTTCGTCGAGGCGGTGGCGGCACGGCACCCGGGCAAGCCGCCGATCCTTTATGGCAATTGCCAAGCGGGCTGGGCGCTCGCTCTCCTCTCCGCCGACTGCGAAGGTTTGACTGGACCCGTCGTGCTCAATGGTTCGCCGTTGTCCTACTGGGCCGGCGAGTCCGGAGTAAACCCGATGCGCATCGCCGGCGGACTGACTGGCGGCGTGTGGGCAACACGATTCCTGGCCGATCTCGGCAATGGCCGGTTCGACGGCGCCTGGCTCGCGCAAAATTTTGAAGCGCTGAAGCCGGCCAAAGCCATATGGGAGAAATACGCCGACCTCTTCACCCGCGTCGATAGCGAACGCGAGCGGTTTCTTGAGTTCGAGCGCTGGTGGGGCGGGTACTATTGGCTCGGCCGGGAGGAAGTCGTCGCGATCGTCGAAAATCTGTTCATCGGCAATAAGCTGGAGCAGGGCGAAATTCGCCTCTGCGACTGCTGTCACGTCGACCTGCGCCGCATCCGCAACCCGCTCGTGATCTTTGCTTCCTATGGCGACAACATAACGCCGCCGCGTCAGGCGCTCGGTTGGATTCCGGCGGTCTACCGTGATACGGACGATCTCAAGGCTGCCGGTCAGCGCATCGTCTATCTGACGAACCCGCACGTGGGTCACCTCGGCATCTTTGTCTCGGCGGGCGTCGCCCGCTTCGAGCATCGGGCGATCCTCGACAGCCTAAAAGACATCGAGGCATTGCGCCCCGGCCTTTACGAGATGAAGATCGAAAATCCAACCGGCAATCCCGATTGCCACAGATCGCAATATGCGGTGCGCTTCGAAGAGCGCGACGTGAAGACGCTGCGATCCGATTATCCGCGTGAGGCGTTTGAGCGCGTGCGGGAGGTCTCGGAGATCAATGACCGGCTCTATCAAACGTTTGTCAGTTCGTGGGTCCGCGCGAGCGTCAACCCATGGACCGCCGAAGCGATGAAGTGGCTACACCCGATGCGGATGAGCCGCTACCTATTCTCGGAATCCTTCAATCCCTGGATGCGCGGCCTTAGCGCCATGGCTGCGGTCGTGGCGAAGAACAGAGTCCCGCTGCCGCAAGATCGCCCGCTTCTCAAGCAGGAACGGGAAGTAATCGGCCGCACGTCGCAGGCGATCGAACAGGTCACGAATTGGCGCGACGCGGCCGAAGAGCAGGCCTTCAACCTCATCTACGGACATTGACCCAGATCAATTTCTTCGAACGCTCCGAATCCTAAAGACATACGCATGCGCAATCGTGTCTGTGGAAAGAGGACGACCAAACAATGTCGGTGCAAGATCATTCTCGTGGCGATGCATCGTCATGTCGCAGCTTTTTGACCTCGCCCGCCGGGTTGGTGCTGATCGGCTTCCTGGCGATCGGAGGCGTCTATTTATGGATGGATCATCGCGCCCATTTGCCCGGCGCGCTCATTTCGCTGCCGTTGCTGGCTTGCGCGCTGATGCATTTGTTCATGCATCACGGACACGGCGGCCATTCCGGTCACGGCGCCGGCTCGTCCAATGGAGGTGCTAAATGAGCGAAGAATCCGGTTACGGCCTGTGGAGCCTGGTCATCGTCAATTCGGTGATCTTCATTCTTTTCGCCTACACCTTCTTCAAGCCGCGCACCGGCCGCGACTGGCGCTCGTTCGGAGCGTTCAGCGCGTTTCTGGTCGCGCTGTTCACGGAAATGTATGGCTTCCCGCTCACGATCTATCTGCTCTCGGGCTGGCTCCAAAGCCACTACCCCGATGTTGACTGGTTCTCTCATGACGCCGGTCATCTTCTCGAGATGATGTTCGGCTGGAAGACAAATCCACATGCCGGGCCGTTCCATATTATGAGCTACCTCTTCATCGGCGGGGGCTTCATTCTGATCGCGGCCGGATGGAAGTTGCTGTACGACGCACAGCAGCAGCACGGGCTCGCCACCTCCGGCATCTATTCGTATATCCGGCATCCGCAATATGTCGGTTTCGTACTGGTGATGTTTGGATTCCTTCTGCAATGGCCGACCTTGCTCACCCTAGCGATGTTCCCGGTGCTGGTGTTCATGTATATGCGCTTGGCGCGCACCGAGGAGCGCGAGGCCCTGGCCGAATCCGGCGATAAGTATGAGCGGTACATGCGACAGGTGCCGGGCTTTATTCCGCGGCTTGCGGCTCTCACCGGCGGTCCTATGCATGGACAAGAGGGACACCGCTAAGAAGCAGGCAAGCAGGTGCATGTGTCTCCCTCGGAATTAAAATGATCCGCAGTCGTCGGAGGTGAAATCATGAACGCTCGCCCAGAGATCGAGAAGCTCACCGCGAAGTTTGCTGAGGCCGTTACCAACAAGGACTTCGCTGCACTGGGACCATTCTACGAGGAGCGAGCCCGCCTGCTCCTGCCTGGGGCGCCCATGGTCGAGGGCCGAGCGGTCATCCAAGCGGCCCAGCAGCGCATGATCGAAGGCGGGGTGGAGGCTCTTCGTCTTGATGTCGTCGATGTAATCGAGGCCGGTGACTTTGCCATCGAAATTGGGCGCATCACCGTGACGATCCGGCGACCGGGTGCAGAGTCCGTAATCGACAAAGGCAAGTCCGTTGTCGTGTGGCGCCGGCAGAAAGATGGCGCGCTCAAGATCGTGGTGGACACCTTTAACAGCGACGCGCGAGGCTCAGCGGCGTAAGGTTGCGGAACTTACGGACGTTCTTCGGCGCGCGGAGCAATAGAGTCGCCTGGTGCTTGCGCTGTCGACCTCGGGCATTGATTCAAGTCAGAGACCGAACGACACGATGGGCTAGAACATCCATCGAGAGGCGACATTGGCCGGTCGGTCTTTGGTCGCTACTTCATCGCTACGGTGGCGCGAAAATGAGCTACTACTTCAGCAAGATGCTGCCCCTAAGCTTCGACGCCGCGCTCCAGCGCACGGTTGAAGCGTTGAAAGGCGAGGGCTTTGGTATCATCACCGAGATCGATGTCAAGCAGACCCTAAAATCGAAAATCGGCGTCGATTTTTCAAAATTATCGCATTCTGGGTGGTTTGCGGAATGACGGTCGACCCCGCAACCTCGAAATTCCGCGCGGAGCATGACGGCGCCGTATTCCATTTCTGCAGCGCGAGATGCCAATCCAAGTTCATCGCGGAACCGACGCTCACGATCGAGAACAAGATCGGCACGATGTTGCCGTGCAACGTCGTGGTGCAGGAGCTGGATCCTCATCGTGGTGCAGGAGCTGGACCCTCATCGGATCGAAGTCGCCGCTATCGATCCGGTCGCATCCATGCAGGCAATCGATAACCCGCGGCTCAAGGGCAACGACCTGTGCCATGGTCTACGCCTCTCTTGAAACCATTACCCCGTAGGGGTATATAACGCGCATGCGGCCACATGCCAAGTCATCGGTGCTCAGGCGCTTCAATCGGATCGAGGGCCAGGTGCGCGGGCTTGCGCGCATGGTCGAGGCCGACCGCTATTGCATCGATATCGTGACCCAGCTCTCGGCGGTCCGTGCCGCGTTACGCCGCGCCGAGGAGGCAATCCTCGGCGACCACGCGGCGCATTGCGTCGAGCATGCGATCGCCTCGGGCAACAAGGCCGAGCAACGCCGCAAGGTCGCCGAGCTCATGGAAGTCCTTAGCCGCGGACAACGATAGTGGCGGTTTCTGCGCTTTTGGATGAATATTGTGGCTGACACTCGCCGGCAGGTCAGATTGAGATTCCTGGATGCCCACAATCCTGGCTACCGTCCGGTTGACGAAGCGTCGGCATGTGGCCAGTATCGGCTGTGGCCCGTTAGAGTGTCATTGCATCGGACATGAACCGGTTTCGAACCATAACCCGCTTTGTTCGACTGCTGATCGGACTTTTTGTGATTGCCCAGTTTGCCGGCGTCATATCGTCGCCGCTCGCCGGTGTGCAAAGTCGCCACACTGAGGCGGCTTTTCATGTCCATTATCGACACGGCCAAGACACTGGCGGCCAAGATACTGGCGGCCAACAAATTCTCGGTCATCCGGGCGACCCGACTGGAGACCCCGCCGATCACTGCTGTGCGTTGCATGCATTTTTCACCGGCGTCGTTCCTGCGGTAATCGCCGTCGAGGCCGTTGATGTTGGGGCCCGGCGGCTAGCCGCCGACTTTGCTGATATTACCGTTGCTGTTGCCCCAGGACGACTCGATCGCCCGCCGCGACGATTGCTCTAATCCGACTCGAACTGCGCTCGCTTATTGCGACGCGCTTCTCGGCGTGCGCTATGCATAGTTCGCGGCGCAATCGCGCGGTTCGTCAGCTAGTCGGTACTGAAGTGGGCTGAATGGCTCTGCCTGCTCAGTGAACGGCACACGACATTTTCTGGAAAAGATAACTGCGGATAAATCATGCGGCTTCGACGAAGCAATTCCGTCGGCGAGGGCCTTGGAATGCGGTCTGGTAGTGGGCCGATTAAGCCCGGATCGCTTGCATCTTGTCGGATACCGATAAACGAGTGAGCCGATGTACTGCGGTCTGCGAATTCTTGCGATGGCGACTCTGGCGGGCGCGTCACTGCTGCCGTGCACTTTCGCCGCGGCGGCCGAGCGCATGCTTGACCAGCTGATGCGGCGGGCCGTGGTTGAAAGCCCGGACATTAAGGCGGCGCGTGCGCAAGTCGACGCGGCGGTCGGCCGGCTTGAGCAAGCCGGACTTTGGCCCAATCCAAGGTTGGGCCTCAGTAACGAAAGCGGCGCTGATGGCTCCTATACCCGCTCGGTTGCCGTCGCGCAGGACTTTCCCATAGCGGGCCGCATCGGCAGGGCCGAGAACGTGGCGCGGGTCGATGTCGCCCGCGCACTCGCCGAAGTGAATGAAGCCGAGCGTCAACTGCTCGGCGAGGTGATTTCGACTTACTACGAGGTGCTTGCACTCAATCAGAAGCTTGCCGTGCGCGATCGGCTGATTGCCATTCAACAGTCGCTCGTCGACGCATCGGCCGCACGAAACAAAGCGGGCGAGGTATCCGAGCTCGATGTCAACGCGGCCACTCTCGAACTCGAACGTTTGCATCAAGAGCGTACTGTATTTGCCGCCGAGCGCATCGCGAAGCTAAGAACGCTCGGCGGACTTGTCGCGTTGGATTCGGACGTTCCTCTCAACGTAACCGATAATCCGCTGCCGCTTGCCGGATTGCCGGCGCTTACGACCTTGACCGAGGAGGCCGTGGCGCGGCGCCCAGACCTCCGACTTCTCGAATTGTCGGCAAATCGCGCCATTGCCGAACAGGCGTTGGCGCGCGCGGCGGCGTGGCAAGACTGGACGGTTTCCCTCGGCGCTCGCCGAGACAAGCTGGTGATTGAAGGTGCGCCACCGCAATCGCGGGACAACTCGCTCATGCTGGGGCTTACAGTTCCTCTCCCGCTCTTCAATCAGAACCAGGGCACAGTGGCTGTCGCCGCGGCCGACGAAATCACAGCGCGGGAAGGAGCAAAGGCCTTGCAATTGCGCATCAAGAACGAAGTCGCGGGCGAGTACGGCGAGGCTATCGCTCTTCTGAGTGTCGTCAAGCGCTTCAATACGCACGATCTGCCGCTTGCCCAGCACACCGCCGCCCTTGCCAGGGACGCTTACAGTAAGGGCCAATTATCGATGCCTGAAGTCGTGCAGATCGAGCGGCAGGAAATAGACTTCAATACGAGTTACATCGACGCGCTGGCTCAGTATCTTGCGGTTCTCTCCAAGCTCAGGACTTCGACGGTGGCCTACCCGTCGATGCTGACCCATTTGGAGCAAATTTCCGGTGCGCAATCGGGAGTGCATTGATATGACATTTGTCCGTAGAAGCATCAGTGTCGGTAACGTTGCTGTATGTGTCGCGACGGCATTCTTCCTCACAATGGCGGCAATGCTGGCGCATGCTCACGGCGGCCGGATCGAAGTGAATGAAGGCGGCCCGCGCGGCCCAGTGACGCTTACCGACGTTCAAATCAAATCGCTAGGCCTTCAAACCGTCAAAGCGGACTTTCGCCCCATAGCAGACTTGTTGCGCACCAATGGTCAGCTGGCCGTGCTGCCGGATAGGCAAGCGGACGTCAGTCTGCGCATCAGCGGCAGCGTGCAAGCGGTATTTGTCAATATCGGCGATACGGTGAGCGTCGGCCAAAAGCTCGCGACCGTGCAATCGCGAATCGTCGGCAATCCGCCGCCTAGCGTCGATGTAACCGCACCAATTGCGGGGGTGGTCGATAAGCGCAATGTCATCGAAGGCCAAAATGTCGGACCGAACACGGCACTGTTCCATATCAGCAATCTCAGCCGCATGCGCATGGTCACCCGGGTTTACGAGGAAGACCTCGCGCAGGTGCATGCCGGTCAGAAAGCATACGTAAAATTGCTCGCCTATCCGGGGCAGCTAATTGACGGCACCGTCAGCCTCGTGGGGCCGACGCTCGACCCGGACACCCGTACCGTTGAAGTGTGGGTGCTCTTGGACAACATTCGCGGACAATTGAAACCGAATCTTTTCGGTCAAGCCGATATCGTTCTGTCTCAGAATAACGCAGCGCTGGCCGTTCCCGACGCCGCATTTCTCGAAGCAAACGACGAGAAGTTCGTCTTTGTGCGTGACGGCAACGAATTCGATCGTGTCGATGTCCAGGTCGGTGCCGCCGACGATCGGGATGTCGAAGTGAAGTCGGGCCTGGTACCGGGAGACGATGTCGTCACGGTCGGAGCACGAGAACTGTACACGCTTTGGCTGACCGGCGGCAAACTTCAAGCTGAAGAGTGACCATGTTCAACCGGCTCATCGCATGGTCAATTCAGAACCGGTTGATTGCTGTCGCGATGACCGCAGTCGCGTTCACGATTGGCGGTTATTACCTGAGCGGCATGGCTTTCGACGTGTTTCCGGAATTTGCTCCGCCCCAGGTGGTAATTCAGACGGAGGCGCCGGGACTTGCGCCGCAGGACGTGGAGGCCTTGATCACCTATCCGCTCGAAAGCGCGATCAATGGCACGCCCTCGGTCGATGCCGTGCGCTCGTCGAGCTCGGTGGGCCTGTCGACGATCGTCGTTGTTTTCCAAGCTGGCACGAACATCTATCTTGACCGCCAGCTTGTTAACGAGCGCGTCCAAAGCGTCGGCAGCAATCTGCCGCCGGGAACGCGGTCCCCCGTCATGTTGCCGGTGACATCGGCGGTCGGCTGGCTGGTCAAGTATTCGCTCACCAGCAGCGCTGTATCGGCCATGGACCTGCGGACCATTTCCGATTGGGACATGCGGCCCCGCATACTGGCGCTCGGTGGAATTGCATCTGTTGTATCGATTGGTGGCGAGGTCAAGCAATACCAAGTACTCCTCGATCCGACCCGCATGCTCGCCTACGGAATAAGCGCCGAGGATGTTCGGCACGCGCTCAAGGATGCAAATCTCAACGTGCCCGGCGCCTTTTTGCAGCGTGGCGCCGAAGAACTCGTCGTCAGTGGACAGGGGCGCGCGCGGACGCTTGATGATCTTCGGCAAACCGTCATCACAACGCGCAAGGGCGTTCCCATTACGATTGCGAACGTCGCCAACGTCGCGCTCGGCGGGGAGATCAAACGTGGCGATGGCGCCTACGATGGCCAGCCGGCCGTCATCGGCACTGTTTCCAAGCTTTACGGCGCCGATACGCTCGCCACCACGGTAAAGGTAGAGCGGGCACTTGCCGACATCGGAAAGGAGCTGCCGCCGGGCATTCAATTGAACAGCGGGGTGTTTCGCCAGGCCGATTTTATCGATGCAGCGCTACATAATCTCACAGTCTCGCTGCTGCAGGGAGCGGTCATCGTCATTGCCGTGCTGTTCGTATTCCTGATGAACTGGCGGGCGTCCTTCATAACGTTCGTGTCGATGCCGGCGTCGTTTGTAGGCGGCATCATTGTCATGCACATGCTGGGGATTGGCATTAATGCGATGACCCTCGGTGGCCTCGCCATAGCAATAGGCGAGGTGGTCGATAACGGAATTATCACCGTCGAGAACGTCGTGCGGCGCCTCCGCCTCAATCGGAATGCGCGTCATCCGGTTTCCGCGATGGTAGTTGTATTCGACGCGGTCCAGGAAATTCTCAATTCGGTTGTTTATGCCACCGTCCTGGTGAGCATGATTTTTGTCCCGATCTTCCTTTTGCCAGGGTTGGCAGGGCGCATCTTCGCGCCGCTCGGCGTCTCGTATATCGCCTCGGTGATCGCGTCCCTCCTGGTGGCCGTGACGACGATTCCCGCGCTTTGCTATCTCATGCTGGTTCGACGATCGGAACGAGACGAGACGGAACATACGGCGTTGCATCCGATGAGTCCCGCGGAATTGCGTGCCGACACGGAGGACACCGGACAAGAGCGTGAATGTGAAACGCGATTTGTGATCGGGCTCAAGGCCGGGTTCCTAAAAGTCCTCAGAGCGTCTTTGAACCATCCCTGGCGCGTGGGCGGAATCTCCGTTGCGTTATTGGCCAGCGCCTTGGCGCTGCTGCCGTTCTTTGGTCAATCCTTTCTCCCGGAATTTCATGAAGGCAATTATGTCATCGCCATGACGACTCTTCCGGGCACCAGCTTGAACGAATCCATGCGCTTGGGAGCCGAGGTGCAATACGTGTTGCTCAAGTACAAGCAGGTCGTATCGGTGGCGCAACGCGCCGGCCGCGCCGAACTCGACGAAGACGCGCAGCCGCCGAACTTCAGCGAGTTTGACGTGCTGCTCGACTTCAACAGGGATCCCGCGATGCCGGCGGACGAATTGTTGCGGCGCATACGCGCCGACCTTGCCGATATTCCGGGCGCGGTTTTCAATGTCGGGCAATTCATCGCGCACCGCATGGACGAGGTTCAGTCCGGCGTCCGAGCGCAGGTGGCGATCAAGATATTTGGCGATGATCTCGACCGGCTCTACAACCTCGGCCAGCAAGTACAAAGGGTCGTAAACGGCATTCCCGGCGCGGTCGACGTAAATCTCGAACAACAAATTCGCGTGCCCCAGGTCAGTATTCGTCTCGATCGCGGACAAGCCGCACGTTTTGGTGCGCGTGTCGGTGACGTGCTCCGGGACGTCTCCATGTATCTCAATGGGGAAACCATCTCGAAAATCCAGGAAGGTCAGCGGACCTTCGATCTCTATGTCCGGGTCGCCAGTACCAGTCGCGCCAATCTATCCGCCATCCGCGATCTCCTCATTGATGCACCGGCGCTTGGAGCGGGCGGTAAGGTCCTGTTGCGGGTTTTGGCCGCGGTGAAAGTGCAAGACAAGCCATATGTCATCAATCGAGAGATGGCCAAACGTAGGGTCATCCTGAGCTTTAATGTTCAAGGCGCCGATCTCGGGAGCGTCATCCGGCAGACGCAACGCGAGATCGCGCGGCAAGTTACGCTGCCGGCGGGCTACTACATCGAATACGGTGGACAGTTCCAAAGCCAACAGCAAGCCAATCGCGTCCTGATGGGCTTTGGTGCGATCGCTGTTCTGATCGCACTGGTGGTACTCTACAGAGTCTTCGGCAATCTTCGGGAATCGCTGTTGGTTCTACTCAATCTGCCACTAGCCATGATCGGTGGGGTGGTGAGCCTGTTTCTTGCCGGCGCCGACATGAGTGTCGCAGCGATGATTGGATTTGTAACGCTGTTTGGTATTGCTGCGCGTAACGGTATTATTCTCGTCACCCATTACAACCAGCTCCGTAGCGAAGGGCAACCGCTGGAAAAGGTGGTGGTGCAGGGGACGCTGGACCGGCTCGTGCCGGTGCTGATGACGGCGGCGACGGCGGCGCTCGGATTATTTCCACTGCTGTGGGGCTCACCGGTGGGCAAGGAACTCGAACGGCCGCTTGCCCAGGTTGTTCTCGGGGGCCTGTTGACTTCCACTTTCCTAAATATGGTCGTAATTCCGACCCTCTACAATCAGCTCGAACTATTCCGCGAGCGGCGGCACAGCACCGGTGCTCTCGCCACGGCAGAAGGAACTCACCCAGTGACGGAGCAGGCCGAGAGAATAGGCAGCCGGCGTTTGCTCCTTGTGGCTCTGACGCTGGCTGCCGGCCTGGGATGGAGCGGGGCCGGGCACGCCGAAGAGCAAGGCACGACCATCGCAATTCCGAGCACCACGGCGGCCATTTGGGCAGCCATCGACAACGAGACCGACGAAATATCGAAAGCCATTCAGACGAATGCTCTGAAGGCGCTGCACCATCATGCCTACGCGATCCGAGATTTGGTAGCCGCATTGCCCGACCGTTCGCCGTCATTGCCGGCCGATGACGTTGCAAGAGTCAAAGCCAACGTAAAGTTCGTAGCCACCCTGGCAGACCGGCTCGATGCTGCCGGCGACTCCAATGACAAAGTGGTGTCGGAATCGAATTTCAAAAAATTGGTGAATATACTCAACGCGCTTCGTTCGATGTATCCAAAGGCGGTCGCCCAATGATGCGTTGCGTTGGCAGCCCTAAGCGAAATTGCCGCTATCGATGCGGTCGCGTCCGGGCAGGCGATCGACAATCCACGCCGGAAGACAGCAGCGGGACCCTCGGCAATGAGCCGGCAGCATGAGCGATCGTGGAATAAAGCCCGTCGGGCGCGGAAGCGAACTCGCCGCGCTCCGCGCGTCGATTAAGCGCCGCACCGCGACGCTGGTCACCGCCACGCGCGAGATCGAACTGAGCCACGCCGCGGTATTGCGCGAATTGCTCGGCGTGCCGAAGCCATAGCGCGGCTCAGTTCAGCAAAATAATCGAGCCTTTCGGCAGATTCAGCGATTGCGCTTCGCTCGATGTCGCCGGCCGGATTTCCGAAATCGAATAATTGTAGATTTCTTGGTTGATCAAGCGCCGCTCGAGCTCGCTGCGCGCCTCGAGCTCGGTGGCGGCGGCAACGCCATATTGCAGGTTCACGGTCATGCCGTCGCGGTCGGCGATCGAAACTGTGGTGACGAACGGCACGTCCATTGCGTTTTCCTTTTTGGTGTCGCCCATATCCAACCGGCCAAACTTTAACAAAATGCTACCGACCGCTGCGGCAGCGTTCCGGTTGGACGATGTGTGGAATTGACAGCGCTTACGGGAGGTTCAGCCGAAGGTCCTGCGCGCGAGCGCCGCGCCGCGGCCGAGTGCTTGCAGTTTCATTGCGGCGATTTCGCGGCGCATCGGCGCCATGCCGCAATTGGTGCAGGCAATGATATTTTGCGCAGGAACGTATTCTGCTGCTTTCGCGATCAGGCCGGCAACTTCTTCCGGCGTCTCGATCGTGTTGGTGGCGACGTCGATGACGCCGATCATCACGTCCTTGCCGGCAAGCAGCTTCATGACGCTCATCGGCACGTGCGAGTTGATGCATTCGAGCGAGACCTGATCGATGCGGCTTCTGGCCAAGGCCGGGAAGAATTTCTCGTATTGCCGCCATTCGGCGCCGAGGCCGGCCTTCCACTCGATATTGGCGGGAATGCCGTAGCCGTAGCAGATATGCACGGCGCTTTTGCAAGCTACGCCGTCGATGGCGCGGTGCAGCGCCTCGATGCCCCATCCGGCGGCGGCGTCCATGTAAACGTTGAACGCCGGCTCGTCGAACTGGATCACGTCGACGCCATCGGCGGCGAGCCCGCGCGCTTCCTCGTTGAGCAGCGCGGCAAAGGCAAACGCCATTTCGACCCGGTCGCCGTAATGGGCGTCGGCGATGGTGTCGACGATCGTCATCGGCCCGGGCAAGGTGAATTTGAGCTGTCTCTTGGTGTGGGCGCGCGCCAGGCGCGCCTCGCGGGCGTGCACGCGCGCGCGCAGTCGCAGCGGGCCGACGACGGTCGGGCACATCGCCTTGTAGCGATCGTTGCGGATGCCCATCTCGATGCGTTTGTCGAAGTCGATGCCGTCGACCGCTTCGAGAAAGCCGTGCACGAAATGCTGGCGCGATTGCTCGCCGTCGCCGACGATGTCGATGCCGGAGTCTTCTTGCAGTTTTATCGCCAGCAGCGTGGCATCGTCCTTGGCGGTGGCGAGTTCGTCGCCTTCGAGCCGCCACGGCGCCCATAGCTTGTTCGGCACGGCGAGCCAGGCCGGCTTGGGCAGACTGCCGGCGATCGCGGTGGGGAACAACGGTTCGGTGGCTGGCATCGTGGGCGCCGCTCAGTTGATCGACAATGCCGCGGGCGGCCGCCAATCGTAAAGCCAATCGTAATGCCGCAACAGCCGCTCGCCGCCCATCGCGCGCATCGCCGCATCGCGCAGCATAGCCGGCAGGGCGCCGAGGTGATAGCGCGCGCCGTTGTTCGCCGCCAGCCGCTGCACTTTGCGGGTGCGCGCGCGCCGCACCGCCGAATAGGTCTTCAGCGCGCCTGCGGCGTCGTCTGGCATGCGGGCGAGACAGCGCGCCGCAACCGTCGCGTCCTCGATCGCCATGGCCGCACCTTGGGCGAGGAACGGCAACATCGGATGGGCGGCATCGCCGAGGAGCGCCGCCGCGCCGTAGGAGAAGCCGGAGAGCGGCCGGCAATCGTAGAGCGCCCATTTCAGCCAGGCCTCTGGCTGGCCCACCAGCGCAAGCGCTTCTTGCGCCCAGCGCTCGGCCGGCAGTCGCGGTAACAGATCGCTCCGGCTTGCCGGCTCGCTCCAGCCCGGCGCGTTCCAGCCATCGGTGGTGATGACGACGACGTTGATCACCGTGCCGGCCTTGACCGGATAGTGCACCAGATGCGCATCGCGCCCGAGCCAGAGATGGACCAGCGGCTCGCGCCATTGCGGCGGCACGTCGCTTGCCGGCACCAAAGCGCGCCAGGCGGTGCGGTCGGCAAAGCGCGGCCGTTCCTTGAACCCGAAGCGTTCGCGCGCCTCCGACCATAGGCCGTCGGCTGCAAGCAGCGCATGGCCATGCTCGTGCCAGACGCCGCCGGAGCCGCTCGCCGATACGGTGACGCCATGCGAATGGGTGGCAAAATCTTCCATGCGCATGCCGAGCTTGAGCGCAACATTGCGCTCCTGCGCTATGGCGGCGAGGAGCACGGCCTGCAGGTCGCCGCGATGGATGATCCAATAGGGCGCACCGTAGCGCTCTTGCGCCTCGCCGAGCGGGATGCGGACGATTTCGCGGCCGGTGCGGCCGACCAGGACGCGCAACGCCGCGGGCGCGACCACATGCGGTCGCAGCCGCTCGCCAATGCCGAGATCGATCAAGCTGCGCGTGGCATTGGGCGACAGTTGGATGCCGGCGCCGGTTTCCGAAAGCCGCTCGGCCTGTTCCAGGACGGTGACGCGGAAGCCGCTGCGCGCCAGCGCTAGCGCCGCCGTAAGCCCGCCGATGCCCGCACCCGCGACAATAACGCTACGCGAGGCCGTCACGGCAAAGGTTCAGACGGCGATGGGTTAGACCGGGGCTTCATTCAACGCACATTCCGCCGGCCGCGCTTGGTTGGGCGCGAGCGTCGGATCGTGGCGGTAGAGCGTCGAGCAATAGGGGCAGACATATTCGGCGTCGCCGCCCATGTCGCAATAGACGTGCGGATGGTCGAACGGCGGCTTGGCGCCCTCGCACATGAATTCTCGGGCGCCGATCTCGATCACCGCGACGCCCGGGTCATTGTGGAAATGCGGGACGATCGTATCCGTCATGCGCCTGTCATCGGTTTTCGGACGTCGGAGGGCACCATAGCGGGCTTGTGACTCGATTTCCAGCGAAGCCTTGCGCCCGTGGTGCATCCGCCTTGTGTTGTGAAAAAGCCGCAAATTGCCGGCATTCATTGCAGATTCTATAGGCGCAATGTGGGGACAGGCAGGATTACGATGGCCGAACGACGCGCTATCCGGCTGGTCCGTCATCCGACCTTCGCGCTTGTTTGCGCGCTTGTTTGCGCGCTCGTTTTGGCGATCGCTGCGGTCGTGCTCGTTCGCGGCGGCGTGGCCGCGCGAAAGGAGTTTGTTGCGGCCGACGACCCGGTCGCAATCAGCGATCAGGCGCTCGACCGTACGTTCGACCGTGGCGTGGCGGACCGCGAAATCCGCGCCGCGCTGGCGGCCGGCGATCTCGATCTCGCCCAAAGTTTTGTCGCGCTTGCGGCCGATCGCGGCATTGCCATCGATCCGGCTGTGGCGGCCGAGGTCAAGGACGCGAGCGCGAAGCAGTCTTCCATCGCCAATACCGCCGGAAGATTTGTGCATGGCCTATGGACCGGCGAGCCCACCGATCTGACGAGCCTCGCCGGCACTGCTTTCGGCGATCTCTTCGTCTTTGGCGACATCCGCGATGCCGCCCGCGAGGGCACGCGCTATCTCACCGGCGAGCGCTACGATCCATGGATTCTCGGCCTTGCTGGCGTCGGCATTGCCATCACGGCTGCGACCTACGCGACGGCCGGCCTGGCCGCGCCGGAGCGGATCGGCCTCTCCATCGTCAAGGCGGCGCGGCGGACCGGGCGGCTCAATCCGGTTCTGGCAGTGCGGGCGGCCCGCGAGGCGGTGAAAGTCGAGGCCGCCGGAGGTCTCGTCGAACTCGCGGAGAATACCGGACGCATCGAGGCCAAGGCCGGTACACGGGCGGCCATCGATAGCCTCGCGGTCGCCGAGGAGCCGCAAGACATGTCGCGGCTGGCGCGGCTCTCCGCCGCCAAGGGCGGCAAGACCCGCGCCATCGTAAAGCTCCTGGGCCGCGCCGCTATCGTTCTGACCGCGAGCACATTCGATCTAGCGATTTGGCTGATCTGGGCCGCATTCGCGCTGCTTGGCTTTTGTGCGTCGTGCAAAACCGCGGTCGAGCGCCTGACGCAGCGCGCTATATTCCGGCGCAAGGCGCGGCGTCGGCGGAATGCGGAATTGCGGATGCTGGCCATCCCCGCGCGGCTGTGACTATGGTCGGGCCATGCCGCGTTTTTCCCACGATGGCGTGGAGATCGCCTTTCTCGACGAAGGCCAGGGCGAGCCGATCATACTCGTGCATGGATTTGCGTCCAATAAGGAAATCAACTGGGTCGGACCCGGCTGGGTGAGCACGCTGACGCGCGCCGGCCGCCGCGTCATCGCGCTCGACAATCGCGGCCATGGCGCCTCGGCCAAGCTCTACGATCCCGCCGCCTATCACAGCGCGATCATGGCCGAGGACGTGCGGGCATTGCTCGATCATCTCGGCCTGCCGCGCGCCGACGTCATGGGTTATTCCATGGGTGCCCGGATCACGGCTTTCCTCGCACTTTCGCACCCGCACCGGGTCCGTTCGGCGGTGCTCGGCGGCCTGGGCATCCGCCTTGTTGAGGGCGTCGGGCTGCCCGACACGATCGCCGAGGCACTTGAGGCCCCGTCGCTCGCCGAAGTGTCCGATCCTATCGCCTATATGTTTCGCGCTTTTGCCGAGCAGACGAAATCCGATTTGCGGGCGCTGGCCGCTTGCTTGCGCGGCTCGCGCCAGACGCTCAGCCCCGCCGAAGTCGGGCGCATGGCGGTGGCGCTGCTGGTGGCTGTCGGCAGCGAGGACCCGATCGCCGGCTCGCCGCAGGAGCTTGCCGCGCTGATCCCCGGTGCGCAGGCCCTTTCAATTCCCGGCCGCGACCACATGTTGGCGGTCGGCGACAGGGCCTTTAAGTGCGCAGTGCTGGAATTCCTGTCGAATCAGCCAATGAACTAGGCCATTGGCCTGATCTCAATCGGTCTTTGGCCGATAAATGTGGCCCACTTGGTTTTGCGCCTTCCGCCGCCCAATATGATAGAAGGTCACGCCGTTTCCGGGAGACACACCGATGGCGCAGTATCAGGCAAAGCCGGCGCTCGATAAGGTCGACCCGGTTTGGGGACGCATCCGCCGCGAAGCCGAAGAAATCGTGCGGCGCGAGCCGGAGCTCACGACCTTCATCTATTCGACCGTTCTGCACCACGACACGCTCGAAGGTGCCGTCGTTCACCGGCTCGCGGGTCGACTGGATCACTCCGCGCTGTCGGCTGAACTGATCCGCCAAGCCTATACCGACGCGATCGAGGATGCCCCCGCGATCGGCGAAGCTTTCCGCGCCGACCTGATGGCGACTGTCGACCGCGATCCGGCGACCCATCGCCTGATCGAGCCCGTGCTCTACTACAAGGGTTTTCACGCGATCCAGACCTATCGGCTGGCGCATTGGCTGTGGCGGAAGGAGCGCCGCGATTTCGCCCTTTATCTGCAGAGCCGGTCGTCGGCGGCGTTCCAGTGCGACATCCATCCGGCGGCGCGGATCGGGCGCGGTATCTTCCTCGATCACGCCACCGGTCTGGTCGTCGGCGAAACCGCGGTGATCGAAGACGACGTCTCGCTGCTGCATGACGTGACGCTCGGCGGCACCGGCAAGGAACACGAGGATCGCCACCCGAAAATCCGCTACGGCGTGATGATCGGCGCCGGCGCCAAAATCCTCGGCAATATCGAAGTCGGCCATTGCGCCCGCATCGCCGCCGGCTCCGTTGTGGTCAAACCGGTGCCGAACAACGTGACGGTCGCCGGCGTGCCGGCCAAAGTGATCGGCGTCGCCGGCTGCCCCGAGCCGGCGCGCTCCATGGATCAGATGTTTCAGGACGAAAACTAAGCTATCTACATTCCGAATCCCGGTCCAGGAGAAGCGCGGTGGATGTTCAGGAAGTCAGGAAGCTCGACGCCTATTTGAAGAAGCTATTTGGCAACGCCCGCATTCGCGTAGTGCCGCGGCCGAAGAAAGAAGATTCTGCCGAAGTCTATATCGGCGAGGAGTTCGTCGGCGTGCTGTTTGTCGACGATGAGGACGGCGAGCGCTCCTATAATTTTCAGATGGCGATTCTCGCAACCGACCTCGAATAGCGTTCTACATTCCCGCCGGGTGCAGCTGCGCCGCCAGCCGGTCGAACCCGCCGGCAATCGCGCGCCAATCGCCGAACCAATTGCGTGGAAAACGGAAGGTAATCTCGGCGTCACCGATCGTGCGTTGGTGAATGCAGGTGCCGGGTACGATCCGGCCTGGCCGGGTGCACAGAGCGAAGAACTTTTCGGGATCGGTTCCGACATAGACCAGGTCCTGGCCCGTAAAGGGCGTGCCGGCGCGGAACGGCAGGATAGCCAGACCGTCTGCGCCGGCGCTCGCCTGGGTCTCGGCATAGTGGGGATAGATGGTGCGCAGCCGCTCAAGTGGCGGCAGTTCGTCGCCCAGTCCGGCAACGCTCACGAACAGGAGCTCGTTCTCCGGTTCGGCGGCGGCCACGGCGGCGGTTGCGGCGTTCAGCACGGCGTTCTCCGCCGGTTTGTCGTTCGGGCGCGGCGGCTCAAGCGACGGCCATTGCAACGCAAGATCGATACGGTCCTGCCGGCCGGGACGGCGCTGCACCGCTTTGCGGATTGCCGCCGGCGGCACATCGAACAGCACGCCGGCCACGGTGATCGGAAGGGTCGGCGCATCGAGCGGCATCGGTTGGGCGGGCCAGGTCGGCCACAGCACATAGGAGACGAAGGCCGCGGCTCCAGCCACCAATACGGCGATGGAAACAAACGGCAGCGTGAGCAACCCGCGCGACCGGCGGCGTCTGTTCTGTCGGGGAACCGCGTGCGCCGTCATAGCTCTCCGCCGCTCAGTACGAATCAGCGGTCAGTATCGCATGGACAATCGGTGCAAAGAGGGCAGCGGCTCGCCGATTAGGCGGTCGCGTCAGCCTACGGCTTGGGCGGCGGCTGCGGTGTACTCGGCGTCGCCGCCGGCGGCTTCAGCGAGGCTTCGATCCGCGCGGCCAGAACCGCGGCGATTTTGGCGTGCGCCGCGGCGTTGAAGTGGATGTGATCCCACTGATAGAAATCCGGCGGCACCGGCTCCGGGTCATAGACGATGACGCGAATGCCGCGGGCGCGCAGCCGTTTCGCCATTGCCGCGATATTGGCGGTTCGCGCCGCCTTGGTGCCGAAGAAACGCAGATCGTTGCCGCCCGGCTGCAAAATCACGATGTCGGTGCCTTTGGGGACGGCGGCATCGATCCGCCGCAGCATGCCGGCGGTGACGTCGCCATTGACGCCGGCATTGGTGACGCTGGCGTTGATGGCTTTCTTGCGCAGCAGCGCCTGCAGCACCGCGGGATAGGCGTTCTGCGTACCGACGCCGAAGCCGGTGGTATTGCTGGCGCCGATCGCCACGATATTGAGCGCGCGCGCCTGCGCCGGCGAGGCGATCGCCAGGACCAGGAGAGCCGCCGCCAGCGCCACTGTGCGTGCGATGAAATTCATGCCGATAAGCGTCTGGCGGGAAAGCTTGAAATAGCCCCGTTAACCTTTCTTTAATCATTTCGTAGCCGCCCGCGGCATCCTCTGCAATGGCTTCGCGGAAAGGGTGCCCGGGAATGTCCATGCTGCCGTCGATTTCGCCACAGACGATTGAATCCTTCTTCTCGCTAGCCATGGGATTTGCTGTCGCCGGACTATGCGCCAGCGGTTATTCGCTGTTCAGCCGGCATCTGCCGAGCTTCCGGCTGCTCGAAGTGGGGCCGGTGCCGGCGCGCTTTGCCGCCATCCCGCTTTTGATGTTCTCCGCGCCCTACATCATCATGCGCAACACCATCCGCGGCCGCCGCATCGAAGGCCGCCGCACCGAGATCGTCATGCTCGCGACCGTGGTCGCAGGGCTGTGGAGCCTGATGTCGGGAACCGTCGTGGTGCTCGGACTTCAAGCGCTGCTCGGCGTCTGATATTGCTTCGGCATGATCTATGAACTCGATGGCCACCGGCCGAATTTGCCGAAGGAGGGCCGCTATTGGATCGCGCCCAACGCGACGCTGATCGGCAAAGTGCGGCTCAAGCTCGACGCCAGCGTCTGGTTCGGCGCGGTGCTGCGCGGTGACAATGAATGGATCGAGCTCGGCGAGCGCTCGCAGATCCAGGACAACGCCACGCTGCACACCGATCCGGGTTTCCCGATGACGATCGGGCCGGATTGCGTGATCGGCCACAATGTCATCCTCCACGGCTGCACCGTCGGCGCCAACAGCCTGATCGGCATGGGCGCGATCGTGCTCAACGGCGCCAAGATCGGCGACAACTGCCTGGTCGGCGCCGGCGCACTCGTCACCGAGGGCAAAACCTTCCCCGCCAAATCGCTGATCGTCGGCGCGCCGGCGCGCGCCATCCGCACGCTTGACGAGGCCGCGATCAAAATGATCGCCGGCGGCGCCGATAGTTACGTCCGGCGCTTCGAGCAATATGCGAAGGGGCTGAAGCCGGTTGATTGAAAAGGCGCGACGGGCTTCTTGGGAAACGACCGGTACGCTCGCGATATGCTGCGCGGTATTTGTTCGAGCTATCCCGGAAGTCATTGCCGCCGCGCGAGCGCCTGAAAAGGTCGGCACGCGTGCGCAGCGCCGTGTCGGCGCACAATCGATAGGAATAAAAGTGCAAGACTATTTTCTCCAATGCTCATTGTGCTGCGCACTTGAGGTGCCCACGTCATTTATCGGCTAGTCGACTGTCCGGAGCTACGCAAAAACGGCGACGTACCGAAATCCCCGCTGCTTCCGCGCGGTAGCTCTGGCGCCATCGGTAGGCACGACCTCGAACTGGAAATCGACTTCGATCGTCCGTGCCCCGCAGGCCCGTGCCTTCCTTACGCCTCGCTGCGGGCGCCTGACGCGCAAGCACTTTAGATACACAATCACAACAAAGGGATAGGCGAACATGTCCATGATCACGACCAAAGACGGCATCCAGATTTATTACAAGGACTGGGGCAAGGGTCAGCCCATCGTGTTCAGCCACGGCTGGCCGTTGTCGGCCGATGACTGGGACGCGCAAATGCTGTTCTTCCTCAATCGCGGCTATCGCGTCATCGCCCACGATCGCCGCGGCCACGGCCGCTCCAGCCAGACCGGCGACGGCCATGACATGGATCATTATGCCGACGACCTTGCGGCGTTGACGGCGCATCTCGATCTGAAGAACGCCATTCACATCGGCCACTCCACCGGCGGCGGCGAGGTGGCGCACTATCTCGGGCGGCATGGCGATAGCCGCGTGGCGATGGCGGCCCTGATCAGCGCGGTGCCGCCCCTGATGGTAAAGACGTCGGCCAATCCAAACGGCCTGTCCAAGGACGTCTTCGACGGATTGCAGGCGCAGCTCGCGGCCAATCGCTCGCAATTCTATCGCGCGTTGCCGGAGGGTCCCTTCTACGGCTACAACCGGCCGGGCGCCAAACCCTCGGAGGCGATCATCGCCAACTGGTGGCGCCAGGGCATGATGGGCGGCGCCAAGGCGCACTACGACGGCATCGTCGCCTTCTCGCAAACCGATTTCACCGAAGACCTCAAAATGATCGCCGTGCCGGTGCTGGTGATGCACAGCCAAGACGATCAGATTGTTCCCTATGTCGCGTCCGGACCGCTGTCGGCAAAACTGCTGAAAAACGCGACACTGAAGACCTACAAGGACTTCCCGCACGGCATGCCGACCACGCAAGCGCCGACGATCAACGCCGATCTTCTGTCGTTTATTCAAGCCAAGGGGAGCAAATCGGCGGTCGCCGCCTAGCGGTGTTTTCTCGATATCCGAAGTGGCGAGTTCTCAACTCAATTCACCAAAATTGCAAAATTGGGGAAATAGTAACGTGTCACCGTAATTCAAAAATTCAAAAATTGGGAAATAGTAAACGTGTCACCGTAATTCAAAATTGGGAAATAGTAACGTGTCACCGTAATTCAAATCGACATAGAACCGCTCGATCGTCGGCTTTTCCGGGGTTACGGTTATGGTGACAGTGCATTTATTTGTTACGGTTACGGTGCATTTATTTGTTAACGTACTTATAAATTAAATGCACTGTCACCGTAATTTCCAAAGGGATTCAAATGTCAGATTTTATCCACTAGAATTGTGCCTGGGCGATCCGGCATTGCCAATGAAACGCGCCGGACATCCCAAGAATATCATCTCGATAGGACCCTACTAAACTGCCCGTGAGTCGGTTAATCACAAAATTGGTGAAGAGATTATTTGAGAAGTGGTTTTTACCCCCAGTGTTTCCGCTAAACACGATGGTGTGGGGATCGAATGCGGCGGGGAAAGGTCCGAATGACGCCTCCGGTATCGTTTGGTTGGTGAGCGGGTTGCGAATCGGCGGAAAGTTCACCGTGGCCGCGCCCTGAGCCTCATTTAATTCAACAGTGGCCGGTGCCAAGTCGGTTGACTGGCCGGTATCGCAAATCAGCGTCGTTGGCTTGGCAAGCGCCGTCCCAGATGAGCAAAGCGTCAGACCCAATGAAACGGCGACACCGACGACGAGCAGGCTTGCACTCGGCATGCTTACGCTATTCTTCGTGACTTTGATGTCGCCGAATGACCCGTCGCGCAGGCGTCGTGGCGGAGCTGGGGTTGCAGGGGAGG